>Ga0315287_10005537_pt1 | contig 12466 bp, 14 predicted proteins | sample YL17G11_0_MG_FD_205037 | JGI IMG/M metagenome (GOLD analysis project Ga0315287, IMG submission 205037) | Sediment microbial communities from Yellowstone Lake, YNP, Wyoming, USA - YL17G11_0 | ecosystem: Environmental > Aquatic > Freshwater > Lake > Sediment | place: USA: Wyoming | collected...
GCAGCGGCAATCCATTGCGGCGCTGGAACAATCGTCACCTACAATTTGAAAGACTTTCCGGACGAACTGCTCGCGCAGTATGGGATCGCTGCGCAGCATCCTGACGAGTTCATTGCACATGCCTACGACCTTGATCCTGGGGCGGTGTGCAAGGCTGTTCTAGATCAGCGAGCCTCGCTGAAGAATCCTCCGAAGTCGGTGGAGGAACTTTTCGATACCTACCTTCAGCAGGGTTTGGCGACCACGGTTGCTGCTTTAAGGCAAAGTGCCGAGTTGCTTTAGGTCATTCCGCCATGCCACCCGAACTCCCCAACGCCCCAGCCACCGAACGCAATCGCGATCCCATACTCGCGGTCCTGCGCGTGCACTTCGCCACGCGCCATCGCGTGCTGGAGATCGGTAGCGGCACCGGACAGCACGCGGTGCATTTCGCCGCGGCGCTGCCGCAGCTGACTTGGCAGACCAGCGACCTGCCGGACAATCATCCGGCGATCCTCGCGTGGCTGGCCGCGTCCGGGCTGCCCAATGTGCTGCCGCCGCTGGCGCTGGATGTGGCCGATCCCGCGAGCTGGCCGGCGCAGCGCTTCGACGCGGTGTTCACCGCCAACACGCTGCACATCATGGGCTGGCCGCAGGTGCAGGCGCTGTTCGCCAACCTGCCGCGCGTGCTGGCCGCCGGGGCGACGGTGGTGGTGTACGGCCCGTTCAATGTCGGCGGCCGGTTTACCTCGCCGTCCAATGCCGAGTTCGATGCGCGGCTGCGCGAGGATGATCCGCGGCGGGGTATTCGCGATATTGAGGCGGTGCAGGCACTGGCGGTGCAGGCGGGGCTGGCGTTGGTGGCTGATATCGAAATGCCGGCCAATAATCGTTGCCTGGTCTGGCGCGCCCGGGTCGCCTGCTAGCGGGGCTGTGCCTGTTCAGAGGGCTCGCCGAAGATATCGATATAGGCCTGGTAGCGGAACTGGCGGTTGCGCTTGTAGCCGGTTGCCTCCACCAGGATGCCCAGCGCAACCAGTCGGGAAACGATGTTATTGGCGGCGGTGTAGGTGCCGCCGATTAATGACTGCACATCCGCGACGGACATGATGGGCCGCTGATACAAGTGCTCGAGCACGCGATGACCGTTGCCAGCGGCCCTGCCAAGACCCGATGTCACTGCAGCGCGGTGATCCTCCCGCAAGGCTAGGATGCGGCGCGCGGTTTCGGTGGCTTCGCGACTGACGCTGGCAACGCCGCGCAGGAAAAATGCCAGCCAGGCTTCCCAGTCGCCGTGATCGCGGACAGTCTGCAGGTGCTCGTAGTACTCCGCACGGTGCTGCTTGAAGTAGTGCGACAGGTACAACACGGGCTTGGTCAGGATCTCGCGCTGGCAAAGCAGGAAGGTGATCAGAAGCCGCCCGACGCGACCGTTGCCGTCCAGGAAAGGATGGATCGTTTCGAACTGGGCATGGGCCAAACCAATCTGGATCAACTGCGGCAGCTCGCTGCCCGAATGGAGAAACGATTCCAGTGCGCCAAGCGCATCGGGCACTTCGTGCGGAGGCGGCGGCATGAAGGTCGCCTCGTTGAGTGTGCAGCCACTCGGACCGATCCAGTTTTGTGAGCGGCGCAGTTCGCCCGGCGTCAGGCGCGCACCGCGCACGCCTTGCAGCAGGCGCGAATGGATTTCCTTGATTAGCCGGACAGAGACCGGCAGCTCGTCCAAACGGGCGAGGCCGTGGTTCATTGCCGCAACGTAGTTCACCACTTCGTCCACATCGCGGGGGCGATCCGGGGAGAGAATGTGGGCTTCGGCCGCCAGCAAGTCGTGCAGCGAGCTTTGTGTGCCTTCGATCTGGCTGGAGAGGACGGCCTCCTTGCGCACGTACATGAAGACGAACAGGTCCGGATTGGGCAGGGTCTGGATGGAGCCATCCAGCCGGCCTAGGGCACGGTCGGCCTGCGAAAGCAGGGAATGCAGCTCCCCGGCCAAGCGCACGGGCGGGACCGGCGGCAGCGGCGCGGGGTAGAACGCCCGGTAGCCGGTCGGCTGGGTCACATAGCGGCCAGCCCGGTGCTTGGGGTCATCGCTGGAGTCGCGTGTGTTCATGTCTGCCAGCGTTGCGTATGGAAGGGAATCATCTCCATATTAGTCGCAGCTTGCAATATGGAGCGGATATGGTTCCTTGTGCTTGGCTGCGTGGGATATGGCCCGCGCCATGAACGGCGCCGATCTGGGCAAACGCCAGGGCCCGGACTATGATGTGTATGAACTCCACATTGAATACACATCATGCGAACCAACATCGTGATCGACGACAAACTGATGCGGGACACGCTGCGGGCCACTGGCTTGAAGACCAAGCGCGAGGCGGTCGAGTTGGCCTTGCGTACGTTGTTGCGCTTGCGCCAGCAGGAGGAGATCAAGCGCTTCCGCGGCAAGCTGGACTGGCAGGGTGACCTCGACGCGATGCGGCGCGACCAGTGATCCTGGTCGACTCGAGCGTCTGGATCGATTTTTTCCGGGGCACGATCAGCCCGGAAACCGACCTGCTCGATTCCCTGCTTGGCAGCGAGCCGGTGGCGGCGGGTGACCTGATTCTCACCGAGGTACTGCAAGGGTTCGCCAGCGACCGTGATTTCAATCGGGCCAGGAAGCTGTTCGCGTCACTGTCGGTCGTCGATCTGGGCGGGACGGATATCGCCGTTCAAGCGGCAAGGAACTTCCGGGCACTGCGTGAGAAAGGCGTTACCGCCAGGAAGACCATCGACACGATCATCGCGACGCATTGCATTGCGCGTGGATTCCCGCTGCTTTACAGCGACCGGGATTTTGATCCGTTCGTTGAGCACCTTGGCCTGCGCTCGGCACTGGCACGCCCATGACGCACAAACCACTCACCGCCAAGGACCTCGCGGACCTGCAACGCGCCAAGGCCCTGCTGGAAAACCCCGGCCTGCTGATCCAGGCCGCCAACCTGCTCGGCTCGCCGATCGAATCGATGATCGGCAAGCGCCTGCCCAAGCGTGCTACTGACGTGCTCGAGAAGGCAGCAACATCCGCGGTGACGACGGCCTTCAATGGCGCCGCCTTGACCATGCGCAAGGACCAGGCCGGTTCGCCGGCGCGCAACTGGGCGCACAAGGTGGTGGCGGTCGGCGCCGGCGCGGCCGGCGGATTTTTCGGCCTGGCGGGCCTGGCCGCGGAGTTGCCGTTCACCACCGCCACGATGCTGCGCTCCATCGCCGACATCGCCCGCAGCCAGGGCGAGTCGCCGCATGACATCGCCACGCGCGTGGAATGCATCGTGGTGCTCGCGCTCGGCGGCAGCAGCACCAGCGACGATGGCGCCGAGTCAGGCTATTTCGCGACCCGCGTCGCGCTGGCCCAGCAGGTGTCGGTGGTGTCCCGCCACCTGGCCACGCATGGCCTGTCGCGCAAGGGATCGCCGGCGGTGTTGCGGCTGATCCAGTCGATCGCCAACCGCTTCCTGGTGCCGGTCACGCAGAAGGCGCTGGCCGAGGCGGTGCCGATCGTCGGCGCGGCCAGCGGCGCGGCCTTGAACTGGATTTTCATGGCGCATTTCCAGCGGATGGCCGAGGGGCATTTCATCGTGCGGCGGTTGGAGCGTACGTACGGAGCGGCGGCGGTGAAGAAAGCCTACGGGGAAGCGGGCGCGAGCGCGGCCTAGGGCGGCGTGTGGTTCGGGCCATGCCGATTGGCGGGATCTTTCGCCGGGCCGTAGACTGCCAGCAATCCGGGGGGCAGTCATGGCCAATCCACGCACCAAGTTCGACATGCTCTCCGAATACCTGTCCCGCACCCACGAGGGCGTATCGGTTGCCGAGGTCTATCGTCGGCCCGGTCTGAAACATCGCAGCGAGCCGTTCTGCATTTTTTTCAACGACGGCATGGCCTTCCGCTTGCACGGGCGTAGCCTGGTAGCGGCGCTGGCGCTGCCTGATGTGCGCCCCTTCGATCCACTCAACCCGGACCAACCGCCACCGGGCTGGCCGGGCTGGGTCTGGGCGCCGCCCTCGCAAATGTTGCGCTGGGACCGCCTGTGCACCGAGGCCCTGCGCTGCCTGCGGCAAGCCGACGACGGCGCGCGGGTGAGCTGGAAACTTCCGGAGCCACCGCCGCTGGCGGCGCCGGAACCGCCGCCTTCGACGTCGGTCAGCCTGGCCGAGCGGGTGAAGAAATTCCTGGGTGGGAATAGCTGGTCGAAGTGGTTGAGCTGAGCCAGTCCGAATTCAACACGACAAACACGAGGAAACCATGGCCAGGGATTTGCGTGAATTGAGGGATGCCTTACGGCAGTTCGCCGTCGAGCGCGATTGGGATCGCTTCCATTCGCCGAAGAACCTGGCGATGGCCTTGTCGGTGGAAGCCGCCGAGTTGCTCGAGCACTTCCAGTGGATGGCCGAGGCGGACAGCCGGATCATCGGCGACGACAAGAAGTCCGAGCTGGCGCACGAGATGTCCGACGTGCTGCTTTACCTGGTGCAGCTGGCCGACAAGCTGGGCATCGATCTGCTGGCTTCGGCCACCGAGAAGATGAAGCTCAATGCCATCAAGTATCCGGTGGCGTTGCAACGCGGAGCCGGTCGGCCGACGGTGGAGTTGTAGGGCTAGCCAAACCTCGCCAGCCAGCGGGCTACGCTCTGGCCGTTGAGCGATGCCAGCCGGCGGAATCCATCGCTGATTGCGCCATCGGCCTCCACTGCATTCCAGAATCCCAGCGCGGCATGTGCGGCGCGTGCCCAGGCTGTTTGCAATCGCGGCAACGGAACTGGCGGATTGAGCGTTCGCTCGACCACGGCACCGCCTGAAGTGGGCGCGTAGAGCATGGGCAACATGTCATAGGACGGCACCAGGTTGAACGGAGTGGCGTCGCCCAGCTCGAAGGCAAGATTTCCGAAATGCATGTCGGTGTTGCCGATCAGTTCGCCGAACAAGCCGAGCGTGCGGATGGTCTCGGCGCATTCCGGCGCGATCCATTCCTGTTTCAGCAGCCGATCCGCCATCTGCGCCCAGGGTTCGCGACCGCGGCCCAAATATGCCGCGTCCAACGCGCGCAAGGTGACGTGACCGCGGCGACCCAGCGTTGGCGTGCGATCGAACCGGGTGGACTGCAGGAAGCGGCGACCAGCGGCATCCAGCGTCTGCGTTTCCGCCGCTGCGATTCCGGCGGCTTGCAGCGCCTGGCTGGCCAGATGCTCGCACTGCAATAGATCAGCCCAGCGCTCGGCGCTGGCCGACGACGCAATCGGTTCGCTGAACTTCACTACGGTCGAACGATATTGTCCGGGCGCCTCCTGCACGAGGGCTGTGAACTTCGGTTGCTCGCCGCCGGCCGACGATCCCACTGGGCGACCGCGCAGCGCGGCATCGGCGCGACGAAGAAATTCGTCGGCGCGATCGGCCAGGTGGATGACATCTCGTGGCTCGACGATGTCATGCAGTGCCTGGGTCAGCGCCTGCTCTCCGAGCACCAGATTGCCCGGCAAATTGTCGCCATGCCGCAGCAACGCCGCCAACACATGATCGCTGCGCCAGACACTCAGGTCCTCGGGCGCGCCGAGATCTTTGGCGTAGGCCAGGACGAAGGTGCGCCCCAGAAATCCTTGCGGCCGGAGATCCTCGAGGAACCAGGGCAAATCCGGGAACAGTCCCTGGCGGAACTCCCCCGCCAACCACGCCGGTCGCGGCTGGCGACTGTCGAAAAACCAGGCGCCGCCGTGCAAGGCATTCAGCGTGCCCAGGAACTCCGGCCGACCCTGGTCGTCGAGGCGATGCAAGGGCCACTGCGATCCGTGGCGATCCACGGACCGGACCAGCGCATAGCGGGCGCTTCGGGTTTGGCCGATGCGGGCGACTTCACCATCCAATGCCGCCAGCCCGCGGGAGACGGTCGACTGGCTGACTTGAAGTCGCAGCGCCAGTTCAGAGGCGGTCACGCCGGCCCGTTCGCGAAGCGCCTGGCGCAGGACTTCCAGCGAGAGCCGTCTTGGTCTCATGCGAGATATGCCAGATTTTATGAATAATAAATTATGGCTATTATTAGCACTCGGCTCTTTAATAAACAAGTACTTGCCAGCTATTCTGAGCTTTAATGAGCATAGTTATGCATAGATAATTCCAGCTGGCAATTCCGGAATTTCGAAAATTGGCGGCCCTACGCCTCCGCCGGCACGCCCGCGCCGACACCCTTGCGCATCGGCTGCAGCTGCCAGCGGGTGAGCGAGCGCCACAGCCATTCCATCGGCCCGAAGTGGAAGCGCGCCAGCCACCAAGGGCTCCAGGCCAGCTGCACCGCCCAGATCGCGAACACCACGTAGTACAACTGGTAGCGCTGCAGCTGGCCGTAAAGGCCGAAGCCGAGTCCGGTGAACAGGATCAGGCAGATCACGCTCTGCGCCAGGTAGTTGGTCAGCGCCATCCTGCCGGTGGCGGCGAAGCGTTCGAGTACTGAGCGGAACATGCCGCTGCGCACGATCAGCATTGCCAGCGCGACGTGTCCCAGGGTCGTTGGGATCCGGCCCAGATCGTAGGTCAGCGTCCACGGCACCATCGCCGCCGCCGGCTCGAAGTTGCTGCCCAGAATGTATTGGATCTCCCACGCGTTGACGCTCAGGCCGACGCCATAGCCGGCGATCAGCATCGTCCAGTACGCGCGGCTGCTCCAACCCAGCGTGAGTGCGCCGGATCTGAACAAGGCCATGCCCAGCAACATCATGCCCATGCATTCCCACAGTCCTTGGCGAACGAAATACTGCGTCTCGGCGTTCCACACGCTTCTGTGCACGCGTGCCGCGGCGGTGGTGTAGCTGCCGCGCATCTGCTCGATGCGCTTGGCGACCTTCTCGGGATCGGGTTGGGTGTTGAACAACTCGTCGCGATACAGCTCGAGCGTGTCCTTCTCGGTGACGCTCATCGGCTTGTCGGCCTTCTCCATCGCGATCAAGGCCGGCGCCTGCTTCTGCGCATCGATGAAGGCGAAATAATCTTTCACGCCCACCATTGGCTGGATCGACATGAACAACGCCGCCCACAGCAGCAGCGCACGCACCGGCAGCCTGGAGAACACGAACAGGAACAGCGCCGCCAGCCCGTAGTCGTACAGGATGTCGCCGCTCCAGAGCAGGACCCAGGCGTTGAACAATCCGAAAACAAGCAACCAGATGTTGCGCCGGAAGTAGTAGTGCGCCATGTCCAGGCCCAGGCCCGCGCGCTCCAGCCGCGAGGTGTACAGGATCACGCCGGCGCCGAACAACAGCGTGAACAATCCGCGCATGGTGCCCTCGAAGTAGAACATCTCGGCGAGCCACGCCCACAAGTTCAGGCCCTCGTTGCCGCCGACCAGCGCGGTGGGCGTCGCATAACCCGGCCATGGCAGGCCGAAGCCGAGGATGTTCATCAGCAGGATGCCGAGCACGGCGAAACCGCGAATGGTGTCGAGCGCGAAGATGCGTTCCGACGGCGGCGTCGGCGCGGCAGTCACTGGCGTGTCCAAGGTTCCCCTCCCATGGTGGCCGGGCACGGCCAATTGGGCGACTCTACGCCTGGCTGAACGGCGGGACAAACGGAGGCTGGTTGGGGCCTAAGGACAGCTGCTCACCGCTCGCCATACTCCCACCACCACGGCATCCCCGTTTCGCCGAGGATGAATGTCGTGAGCGCGGGATAGATCCGCTCGGCGGTGACGCTGTTGGCCAGCAGCACCAGGCAACGGCGCGTCGTTTCAACGCACACCACCATGTTGCCGGTGGAATCGTTGTGTCCGCCCTTGAAGAACACACGTCCCTGCGGGCCGTCGAACACGATCACGCCAAGGCCGGCGGCCAGGTGGATGGCCGGGCCGCGCGGATCGCGGTCGTCGCGCAGGCTGGGGAACTGGCCGGCGGAATCGATCGCCACTTGCGGGCGCACCCACTCGGCGCGCGAGGCTGGGCTGAGATCTTCGCCGAGTACCATCGCGGCCCACAAGCGCGCCTGGTCGGCGATGGTGGTGTCCATGGAGCCGGCGGCGCTGACGCTGCTGCGCTCGTCGTGTACCTCGAGCGAGCCGTCGGCACGATAGCCGTCGGCGAGGTTCTGCGCGAAGTCGGCGCGCCAGACCAGGCTGGTATTTTTCAGGCCGAAGCGGTCGAACAGGTGGCGTTGCACTTCGGCGCCGAGGTCCAGGCCGATGCCATCTTCGAGGTACGTCTGCAGGACATAGAAGCCTTCGCCGGAGTAGCCGTAGCGGGTGCCCGGGTCGCGGTGGAAGCGCAACTTCTGGTCGGGGTCCAGCCAGCGGAAGTTGGCGAATCCGGTTTGGTGGCTCAGCACGATCCGTGGCGTGAGCGCGCGCCAGCGCGGGTCGGTCTTGAGGTCGCCGTAGTCCTCGTAGTCGGGAAGCGGCTTCGGCAGCCCGGCGGCGAACGGCGTGTCCAGGTCGACGCGCTTTTCATCTACCAGTTGCAGCACGTAGTAAGCCACCACCGCCTTGGTCAGCGACGCCCCGTACATGACGGTGTCGGTTTGCAGGGGCAGGTTCTTTTCGAGATTGCGAACGCCGTGGGCGGATACGTGCACGACCTTGCCGTTGTCGATGACGGCCAGCGCCATGCCTTTCACCGCTTCGCCGGCCATGAGGCGAAGCGCCTCGGCTTCGATGGCGGCGCTGGTGGGTAGCGGCCGCTGGGAGGCGGCGCTGGCGCGCAGGGGATGATGCGTGGCGGGCGTGGTCTGGCAGGCGGGCGTGATGGTCAGCGCGGCCAGGAGCAATGTATCGCGGAGCGCGTTGAACCTCACTCCTGCGCCGGCTGCCAATCGATGACCGGCGCGGTCTTGCCGTCGTCGCAGATCCAGGCAATGGCGCGCATGCCTTTGATCAGCTTGCCTTTGGATTTCTCGATCCTCTTCCAATCTTTCGCGGTGAAAGCTTGCTGCCACAGCAGGTAGTGCGCCGAGGCGTCGGGCTGGCCGGCGTGGTCGATCGTGGTTTGCTCGACCGTGTTGTCGTCGGTGCTTATCCGCAGCCAGGTGCTTTCACTCTTTCGGCGATAGCCGGTGACCACGCCGGACCAGGAGGTCACGTGGTTGATGTCACAGGTGAGCGTGGCCGGCGGGCGCAGCCTGCCTGCGCTGCGCCTCGCGGGTTCAGCCGCGCCGATGTTCGTGCTGCCAAGCAGGCTGGCCGCCAGGCAGCAAGCGAAGAAGGGGCGCATTGCGCGCCCCTCCTGTTTCCGCCGATTGGCTTGCGTATTGCTCACTTCAGGTAACGATACGCCGACCATTGGTCCTTCATGCGCGTGGACTGGTTGGGCGTGAACACGAACATGCACGAGTCATCGGTGTAGTCCATGAAGTTGGTGATCGGATCCGCACCGCTCGAGGTGCTGCATGTATCGCGGCCAACCGGGCAACCGAACGCGGCCGACTTCTCGGCGGGCGTGTCGGTTACGTAGTCGTTGTTCTTGGTGCAGCCGCCCTGGAAGGTGTGGTACAGGCCAAGCCAGTGTCCGACTTCGTGGGTGCCGGTGTCGCCTTCGTCGTACGGAGCTGCGCCGCCACCCGGCAGCGAGGCCGAAAGCAACACAACGCCGTCGCTCAATGGATTGGAGGCGTAGCTGGACGGGAAGGTGGCCCAGCCGAGCAGACCGCCGCCAATGTTGGCAGCATAAATATTGAGGTCGTCAGCAGTGCCTTGGTGAAGCGCACTCTTCATCGCCGTTTCAGTGGACCCTTGGGAAACGGTGTACCAGGCATCGTTGGCAGTCGTGGTTGTCCCGACCAGATTGAAGGTGAAGCCCTTGCCGCTGTAGGCATTGTTCAGCACGGTGATCTGGTTGTTGATCATCGACGTCGAAAGCGCGCCAGCGCCGCTGGTGCTGGTGATGGTGTGGAAGTAGACGTTGACCACGACCGGGAAGGTCGCGCCGCCACCGCCACCGCCGCCGCCGGGCGGGCCCTTTTGGTTGCTCAACAGGCCCTGGAAATGCTGTTCGCGAAGTATGGCTTCGCGCTCGCTCGGCTGCGGCGTGCCGCAACGCAGGAAGCTGGCGTTGCCATTGGCGTTTTCGATGCCGGTCTGGCCTGCGGCCACGGCGGAAGTGGGCATGGCCAGCACGGCGCCAAGGGCGAGGCTCAAGAGTTTGATTTTCATGTGGTCCCCTGTGGTTTCTGGTGGTGAAACGCGAACGACGTCACAATAGCCCTGCGGGTGGTGTATGGGAAGTGCCCTGCGCCCGCTTGGGTGCAGCCCGATGCCGTCTGGAACTACTTGCCGCGGCGCAGCCCGTCAATGAACGGCACCAGCTGGTCGCGCCAGACCCGGTAGCCCTCCAGGCTGGGATGGATGCCGTCGTTGAAATAGCGGCTGATCTGTTTGCCTGAGCTGTCCACGAACGAGGGATACAGATCGAGGAAGCTGACATAGCCCTTGAACGGCTCGCTCTCGGCCAGGGCGCGCAGGCGCTTGTTCACCGGCTGCACCAGATGGGCGTCCTTCGGCTCGTCGTTGATGGGTAACAGGGACTGCAGGATGATCGGCACGCCGGGCTTGCGCTCGTGCAGTGCCAGGATCACGGCGCGGGCGCCTTCGAACATGCTGTCTGCCGCCGGCTCTTCGGCCGCCCAGCTGTTGTTGATGCCGATCATCAGCACGATATATTCCGGCGCGAGCTGCGGCGCGTCGATCTGGCCCATGCCGCCTTGTGCTTTTGGCAGCAGCCGGTACAGCAGGTGTTCGGTGCGGTCGCCGGAGACGCCGATGTTGAGTGCGAAATTCTTCGAGCCGGGCTGCTGGAAGGATTCGTCCCAGATCAGGCGGCCGCCCTTTTTCTCCGGCATCCAGGGATTGTCGTCGAGCAACCAGAAGTCGGTGATGGAATCGCCGACGAACAGAAGTTTCACGGCCGGCAGGCTTTTGACGTCGGCGACGGCGGCGTCGATCTGGGCATAGCGATCCTGCCAGTACTCCACGCGCGGCGTCGGCTTGGTGGCGATGAAATCGGTGGCGCTGGCGCTGCCGCATATCGAGCCGATGGCTATCAAGGCCGCGATCAGGAGACCGCTGGCTCCGGTTGAAGTTGTCGAAGCCATTCAGGCGCTCCTGGTGGTTGGCTGCGCGCGTCGGGCACGCCACCGCCTGGATTCTACGCGACGCGATCCGGCCCGATCTAGATTGACGCCGCCTTCACGCGGCCAGCGATCACCTGTCAGCCGCCCCCTGTAAACTAGCCCACAATTCTGAACCGAGCATCCCCATGTCCAACCCTGTCGCCCCCCGCCTTGGCCCGATTCCTGCACTGATCTTTTCCTCCCGCTGGCTGCAGCTGCCGCTCTACCTGGGCCTGATCGTCGCGCAAGGTGTTTACGTGGTGCTGTTCGTGAAGGAGCTGTGGCACCTGATCCTGGGCGCGACCAGCCTGGGCGAGCAGGACATCATGCTGATCGTGCTCGGGCTGATCGACGTGGTGATGATTTCCAACCTGCTGATGATGGTGATCGTCGGCGGTTACGAAACTTTCGTTTCGCGGCTCAGGCTGGAAGGCCATCCGGACCAGCCCGAGTGGCTGAGCCACGTAAATGCCAGTGTGCTGAAAGTGAAGCTGGCGATGGCGATCATCGGCATCTCCTCAATCCACCTGCTGAAGACCTTCATCGAGGCCGGTGCGCTCGGCGGCCTGCCGCTGTGCGGCGCGGTCGACGGCGTCGCCGTCATGGAAGCGGCCCGCCTGGCGCGCGGCTGCACCAACGTCACCACGCAAGGCGTGATGTGGCAGACCATCATCCACACCATCTTCATCCTCTCGGCGATCGGCATTGCCTACACCGACAAGCTGATGGCGCATGCGATGAAGCCCGCGCGCGCCGGGCATTGATTCGGGCTGAATTCAGGAGCGGGCCATGGCTGACCGACTGAAGGGCAAGGTGGCGATCGTTTCGGGCGGCGCTGGCGGCTGCGGCGCGGCGGCGGTGCGACTGTTCGCGGCCGAAGGCGCGGCAGTGGGGATCATCGATCGCGATGCGGCCCGCGGCGTGGCGTTGGCGGCGGAGCTGGTCGCTGCCGGGCACCGGGTAATGTTTGCCAGCGCCAATGTCGCATTGAAGTCGGAAGTGGATGCGGCGGTTGCGGCGGTGACGGCGACGCTGGGCACGGTGAACGTGCTGTTCAACCATGCCGGCACGATCGTGATCAAGCCGTTCCTGGAAACGGAAGAAGACGAGTGGGATTTCCTGTTCGACGTCAACGTGAAATCGATGTACCTGATGACGCGCGCCGTGCTGCCGGGGATGCTGGCGGCGGGCGGCGGCAGCATCGTCTGCACGTCTTCGATTTCCGCGGTGTATGCCACGCCGGGCGAAGTTCTGTATGACTCCACCAAGGGCGCCTGCCACATGTTCGCCCGCGCGATAGCGGTGGAGTTCCGCGACCAGGGCATCCGCTGCAACGCGGTCTGCCCGGGTTTCATCGAGACCCCGCATGGCAAC
>Ga0315287_10005538_pt1 | contig 12460 bp, 11 predicted proteins | sample YL17G11_0_MG_FD_205037 | JGI IMG/M metagenome (GOLD analysis project Ga0315287, IMG submission 205037) | Sediment microbial communities from Yellowstone Lake, YNP, Wyoming, USA - YL17G11_0 | ecosystem: Environmental > Aquatic > Freshwater > Lake > Sediment | place: USA: Wyoming | collected...
CTCGGCGCTCTGGGCGCAGGAGCACGCCGGCCGGCGCATCTCCACGCCGGGGCTCTTCCTCAAGGGGCTGGCCGCCTTCCTGCGGAGCTACCTCCTGCAGGGCGGCATCCTCGACGGCTACGAGGGGCTGGTCATCTCGGTCAGCAACGCCAACCACACCTTCTACAAGTACGCGCGGCTGCTCGAGGCCAGCCGCGCCGCCTCCGCTCACTCCGGCGTGCAGAAGAGGTCATAGGTCTTCCAGGCCATGATGTCGGCCTCTGCCAGCGGTTCGCCCACGTAGTCGGTGTCCGACCGCATCCGCACCACGCGGTAGCCCATGCTGGTGATGGTGTGGAGCAGCTCCAGGCGCTGCTTGCGGGTCGCGAGCTTGAACATCTCGGTGCGGATGAACGGGCGGGTGCGGGCGATGAGCCCCCGGATCGACTCGAGGATGAGCCGGTCGAAGCCCTCGGCGTCCACCTTGACGAAGCGAATGCGGTCGATCAGCTCCGGATGGTGCAGCTCCAGGAATGGCTCGAGCCGGACCGCATCCACCCGGAGCTCGAAGACGCTGCCGTGGCGCCAGCGGCTGTACCCCTCGTGGCGCCCGCCGTTGCAGTAGCCGGGGTCGCCGTACTCGAAGGTGAGCGGACCGTCCTCGGGAGCGATGGCGAAGCGGTGCGGCAGGATGCGGAGCTTGTCGCGGTTGAGTGCGGCGTTGGCCGCCAGCACCGGGAAGACGTAGGAGTTCGGCTCGAAGGCCAGCACCGCGCCGGTCGGCCCGACCGCCAGGCCGAAGGGCACCGGCGTGTCTCCGCCGTGGGCCCCGATGTCCACCACCACGTCACCGGGACGCAGGAAGGTGCGAAGCGCCGTCACCTCCTCCTGCCGCACCGTGGTCGCGCGCACGTGCGGGTGGAGCCAGCGGGCGAACTGGACAGGCCCCTCGCGCGGAAGGTCGAAGGTCACCACCTCGTGCCCGTAGGACCGGGCGGCGGGGCGGGGCCAGCCGAGAAGGTAGAGCAGCTCGCGAAGTCTCATGGGTGGGCCTAGAGTAGCTTGAAGTTCCGGTAATCGCCCACCCGGATCCCGGTGGCCGCCTCGAACAGGTCGAGAAGGTCGCGGCGAACGTGACCGGCACGGATCGGCCAGGTCGAGCGCGGCGTGAAGGGCCAGTCGGCCTGGGCCACCAGCTCGCGCATCGGCCCGGGGTGGGTGCCGGTGAAGGGGCGGACCTTCTCATCCTGGTCGTACTGGAAGCCCTTCGCCAGCAGCGCCTTCACCGCCGCGTCGCCGTGGTACCAGCGCGCGAAGTCGGCGGTCTTCTCCAGCTGGGCCGCGGGCGGGCGGACCCAGCCGTAGTGGTACATGCGAGCGCCCGAGTGAAGCACCCTGAGCTTGCGGGCCGCCTCCCCCGGGCCGAGGCGGAAGCCCTGGGCGTCGCGCCAGGAGCGGACGCCGATCCCCATCTTCACGGCGCGGACCTCCTGGCGATACCAGGTCCTCGTCGCGCCCACGGTGTGGAACGACCCGTAGAAGTGGACGTAGTCGAAGACCAGCCCCTCGGCGCGCGGGTCGGCGTGGAGCCGCTCCAGCATGGCCCGGATGCGCGGATGGTCGTCCTCGTGGACGGCCTCGTCGGCCTGGACGTAGATCCCCACGTCGCCGGTGCATCGGGCCAGCGCCAGGTCGGTCTGCTGCGCCAGGATGGCTCCGCCCGCCTTGAGCCGCGCATCCCAGGCCGACTCGAAGATCACCAGCCTGGGATCGCCGATCGAGCGGACCAGATCGAGCGTGGCGTCCTCGCTGTCGCCGACGTTCACGATCATCTCGTCGACGAGCGGCAGCACCGATCGGATGACCGGGACCACCGGGTACCGCAGCTTCACGGCGTTGCGGACGAAGGTGAATCCGGAGACCTTCACGCCGTGCTCTCCTCCCGTTCAGCGAAACAGGTAGAGGTTGTACCGCTTGAGCTGCGCGGCGCGGGTGGCGGGATCGATGAATCGTCCGGTGAGCATCGTGACTCGGAAGTCGTCGAACGACCCCACCGGCGTGACCGGAAGGAGGCCGTCATCCTCGTGAAGGACGAGCAGGAAGGGCCTCGGGATGGTCGACAGGTAGGCGAGCGAAGGAATGCTCCTCGGCGGGGCGTCGAGGTAGACCTCGAGAGGGTGGCTGTGCCTCGTCGCCAGCTGCACGACCGGGATACCCTTGAAGTTCGCGTTGGCGAAGATCGCCGCCGTCGTTCCCCCCTGGTAGGTGTGCACCTTGGGGTAGAAGAATCCATTGAAGTAGAGGTTGACCAGGACGGCGGCGAGCACGGAACGGCCGACGACGATCTCCTTCTCCGACGCCCGGAACAGCCGCGGGAGGAGGATGAACAGCACCAGGACGAGGACCATCGCGGCCGACACGGGAAGGTTCCGGATGCCCGGCCGGAAGAGGCCGTGCAGCAGGCCGATGGCGATGAACGCCAGGGCGATCACGGCGTACTGGGTGTTCCTGAGCCCCTTCACTCCGCGCAGATCGTGGACGAACGAAGCCGTGACGATCGCGAACAGGGGAAAGACGATGTTGAGATAGTGGGGGAGCTGGAACCCGGAGAGCGAGAACATCACGAAGGTGACCAGCGAGCCGGCGACCGTGTACCACTCGGGGCTCCCCGATCCTCCCGGCGCGGGTCGGATCCGCCTGTACATGGCCGCGTACAGCAGGAGCGACCAGGGAAGGAATGCCCAGAGCACGGTGTGGAGGAAGAAGGAGGGATCGCCCTTTCCCGTGATCGGCCCGGTGTTGAAGAACCTCCCGAACTGGCTGTCCCAGAAGAAGAACCTGAGGCCGGAGACGCCCGATCTCCCGAAGACGAGCTTCTCCGGATGCAGGTCGAACTGGGAGTAGAGCGCGAAGAGCTCGGGGGTGAAGAAGACGAAGGTGAGGATCGCCGCGATCACCCACCGGACGTGGAAGAGCTCCTTCCAGTTCCGGGTGAGCAACAGGTGCCCCCCGACGGCCGCGGCGATGGGGACGAGGGCGAACAATCCCTTCGTCATCACCGCGCACCCCGCGAGCAGGGACCCCAAGAACAGCTGCAGGAACCGGTTCTCCGTCCACGCTCGCTGGAAATGGTAGATGGAGCCGATGATCAGCGCGGTCAGGTAGGGCTCGGCCCGGACGTCGGTGTTGGAGAGGATGATGTGCTGAGCGGTCAGGAGGACGAGGACGCTCCACCGGGCGATCTCCACGCTCCGGTACAGGCGAAGGGCGAGCAGGTAGGTGTATCCGGCCCCACCCAGCAGGAACAGGATGGCGGGGAGCTTGTAGCTCCAGTTGCTGAAGCCGAACGCCTGGAAGGACAGCGCGGTGATCCAGAAGGGGAAGTGAGGCTTGTCGAGCCAGTCGGTTCCGTTGGCGGACAGCTCGACGAAGTTTCCGCGGAGCGCCATGGTCCTGGCGATGGAGGCGTAGAGCGTGCCGTCGACGCCGATGATGGTGAGGAAGAGGCCGGAGAAGTTGACGGCGACGGCCAGGGCCAGCAGGACCGCGAAGAGCCGCGCGGACGAAGAAGGGGGAGGGGACGGTTCAGGCATGGCGAATGGATGGCCTGGCGGCGCCGGGCTACTCCGTCCTCACCCTCGTCCAGCTTCCGGGCACGACGTCCGGCATGGCTGCATCCCGGAGCCAGACGTCCGGAGCGATGACGAGCTTCCCGGGATTCGCGTTCAGCCAGGCCCCCCACCAGCTGAAGCTGCTGTTGGCGATGATGTGGTGCTTGCAGAGGCTCATGAGCTGCATGTCCCGGAAGCTCGCACTCCCCCTGTTGATGTCGACGTGGACGACGTCTTCCGCCTTCACGTTCCGTCTCGCCCAGTCCAGGTCATCCGAGAAGACGAAGAACCGGGGCTGGCGCACGTGGGCGCCGACGCGATCGATGGCGTTCCGATAGTACGTCGAGGAACAGACCGCCCCGAGGCTCCCCAGGCGCCGCTTCTTGACGTAGTCTCCCCGTCGAACGTGGATGCTCACGGCGTTGCACGAGGCGATGTCCTCTGCCATCCGCCCGTTCCCGGCATCCAGGGGCTGCCGGAAGGTCAGCTCCTCTCGCAACGACCGGGCCACGGGAAGGAAGTAGCGCTCGGTCTGCCAGAAGCCCTGGAAGTAGCAGTTCCGCATCGTCAGGAGCTCGGGGTGAAACGAGGCCCCCAGCTCGCTCTCCCTGATCAAGGTCCCGGTGCAGTTCCGCCCGATGCGGAGCCACCTTCGCCGGAATTCCGAGAGCAGGTCCATGGACAGATCGGCCAGCGAATCACACTCCTTCCTGCTGGCCTGGTCGGGCGCGACGTGGAACACCCGTTCCAGCTCGTAGCCGTTGTGGTGGGTGCGATGCCTGAACTCGGAGATGTCCACCTTCGTGTCCGGCCCGTTCGCCTTCAGGGCGCGATAGAACGCGTACTGGAACATCTGGTTGCCCAGCCCGGACGTGATTCGGACGATGTTCATGCCGTGTCGTGTGGAGGCGGGCGGATGATGGTCAACGGAGGGTGAAGTAGGTCGGGTGGGGCTCGAACCCACAACCTCGGGCTTAAAAGGCCCTTGCGCTGCCATTGCGCTACCGACCCATGAAGGGCTCCCGTACCGCGACTGTCTACCAAGATTCCCGGTTGCCCGCCGCTCCTTCGAGGGGAGGGACGAAGCCGTTCAGGCCCGGACGCGGCTCGCGGTGACGGCGGCGACCGGGAGGCCGGCGGCCGGCTCCCGCCGCTGCCCGTCGGCCTCCAGGCGCGCGAACCACCGGGCGGCGCGCCCCTTGAGCTCCCGCCAGTTCTTCTCGTCGGGGGTGGCCTCCGGCGCCTGGCTGCGCCCCGCCGCCGAGGCACGTGGTGCGGCGAAGACCCTTCGCCCCAGCGCGCCGCTCTCGAAGACCTCGCCGTAGGCGGAGCAGAGCGTCCGCTTGCAGAACGGACACTGGTAGTAGCGGGTGGGGGAACCGGCAGCGCGCCAGCTCGTCATGAGGACGCCGCACTGCGTGCACTCGACAAGCGATTCCATGTGTCATCTGCTGATATCGTCCCATGATCCCGAGGTCAAGATTCCGACCGTGATTGGCACCGTGAGCATCGACGGCCTGGTCGTCCCCGCCGGGGAGGCCCGGGTCTCGGTCTTCGACCGCGGATTTCTCCACGGGGACAGCGTCTACGAGGTGGTCCGGACCTACGACCTCGCCCTCTTCGAGATGGGAGCGCACCTGGCGCGCCTGGCCTCCTCGGCGGAGCGGATCTCGCTGCGCCTTCCCTGGACGGCCGACCGCTTCGACCGGGAGGTCCGCCGGCTGGTCGAGGTCTCCCGGGGGGCCGACGCCCCCGACCCGGTCGCCGCCCCCTGGAACCTGGGTGAGCGCTCGGTCCGCATCGTCGTCACCCGGGGCTCGGGGGAACTGGGGCTCGACCCCGGACTGGCCGTCGAGCCCACGGTGGTCCTCATCGCGGTTCCCCTTCGCGGGCCTCCCCTGGCCGCGTACCGGGACGGGATCGCCGCGTGGCCCTTCGGAGGGCACGGTGCTCCCCGGCGGGGGGGCGACCCCGCGGCGAAGACCGGGGAGCACCTCTTCCACGTCCTTGCCGTGAGGGAGGCCCGGGCACACGGGGCGCAGGAAGCGCTGCTCCTGGACGGGGCGGGCGGTGTCACCGAGGGGGCGAGCTCCAACGTCTTCGCGGTACGCGGCGGAGCGCTCGAGACGCCCCCGCTCGGCGTCGGCATCCTGGCCGGCGTGACCCGGGCCGTCGTGCTCGATATCGCCGGGCGGCTGGGAATCCAGGTCCGGGAACGCCCGCTCCCGCTCGCCGAGCTCGAGTCGGCGGACGAGGCGTTCCTCACCTCGACGGTGCGCGAGGTCCTTCCCGTGGTTCGCGTCGGGGTGCGCCCGATCGGGTCGGCCGCCCCCGGTCCGGTCACGCGCCGCATCCACGCCGCCTTCCGGGAGGCAGCCGGCGGTGGGCACAATCCTGGAAAGGTGCCGGCCAGCGTGTAGATTCGTCCGCGGAGGTCGGCATGCGACGCGACGGAGAGCAGGACGTGGCGGGAATGGGGAAGCGGCGGCTCCGGAACTACCTGGTCGACCCGGGAATCCAGCTCCGGCTGGTGAGCTACATGCTGGTCGTCGCGACCGCCATCGGGAGCGGCCTCGCCGGCATGGTCTGGACCGCCGGGCAGGAGGCCGGCCCGGGCTTCATCCTGGGCGCGGCGCTCGCCGGCGTGGTCCCGGGGCTGCTCGTCCTCGCCGTGGTCCTCACCCATCGCGTGGCCGGCCCCGCGGTGGCCCTGGCCCATGCATGCCGGAGGGTTGGTGGGGGCGACCTCTCCCTGCCGCGCCCCCTGCGCCGTCGCGATCTGCTCGTGGACCTCGCCGACGAGCTGGCCCTGATGGTCGAAGGGCTGCGCGAGCAGGAGGCGGAGGAGCGTGCGCTCCTCGCAGACGCCGCCAACCGGCTCCGCCGCGCGGGCGAGTTCGGCGGCGGCCACGAGATCGCCACGCGGCTCGAGGTGCTGGCCTCCCGCAAGAGCCAGCGGCTCGGCCTGTTCGCGTGACCGGGAGCCCCCTCGCCGCGCTTCTCGCGGCGCTCGCGGGCACCGCCGTTTCCGGGACCTCGTCCGACCTTCCCCCTCCGCTCCCGCCGCCGCTCTCCGCGGACGCGCCCCCTCCCGCCGTCGAGCCTCCGCCCGGCGACGCCCTCGAGCTCCTCTGGGGCCACCGGGTCGAGTTCTCCGGGGGCGCTCCCCTGGTCACCATCCGCCTCGCCGAGGGGCGCGACGAGCTGGTCGTCGGCACGCGAGGACCGACCCGACTCGAGCCGCGCCGCGGGCCGGGGGTGAAGCTCGCGGGCGGGGCGCGATTCCGGATCCGGGTGCGAGACGGCGTGCCGGCAACGGTCTCCTGGCACCCGCTGCTCGCCCAGTTCGAGGCCCGCGACCGGGCCGGCGTCGAGCGGGCCCGCGCCGCCTGGGAGGCGCGCGGCGTGCCGACGCAGACCCGAGCCACGGGAGGAGTCTACGGGGTCGCGGGCCACGTCATCGACAACCGGCGGACCCTCGTGCTCGCGGACGGGATCTTCACCGAGTCGAGCGCGGCGGCCTTCGCCGCCGACGCCTGGCGCCGCTTCGGGGAGCGACCCGAGCCGGTGGCGGATCTCCAGGCGCGCCCGGCAGGGCTCGTCGACGTCCTGGGGGCGAGGGGCGAGATCATCGCCACCGGCGACCGGGTCGTCGTGCTCGACGGCCTCGCCCAGGGGCTCACGCTGGACGATCGCGCCCACCGGGGGCGGCTCCACCTGACGGTCGATGCCGGGGGCCGGCTCGCCGCGGTCCTCGCGCTGCCTCTCGAGGAGCTGCTCCGCGGGCTCGTGCCCAGCGAGATGCCTGCCGGATCGCCGCCCGAGGCGCTCCGGGCCCAGGCGGTGACCGCTCGCTCCAACGTGCTGGCGCAGATCGGCACGCGCCACCTCGCGGACCCCTGGTCGCTCTGCAGCGACGTGCACTGCCAGGCCTACCGGGGCGAGGGAGCCCAGGTGGCCAGCACCGACGCGGCCGTGCGCGCCACCTCCGGCGAGGCCCTCTTCGCCGTCGCCGATGGCCGCCTCGTCGACGGGGTGTACTCGGCCATGTGCGGGGGGCACGGCGAGAACAACGACGCCGTCTGGGGAGGAACGCCCAGCCCCAGCCTGCGGGGGCGTCCCGACCTCGGGGCCACCGACGCCGCGGCGTGGGCGGGCGGTCTCGCATCCGAGGGGAGGGTGTCCGCCTTCCTCGCCGACGCACCGCTCGCCTGGTGCGCGCGCGCCCCCGGATCGAGGCCCGACAGGTATCGCTGGGAGCGGCGCATCGCGCCCGAGAAGCTCGACGCGATGCTCGCGCCTCTCGGCGTCGGCGCCGTGGACGACCTGGCCGTGGTGGAGCGGGGCGCCTCCGGGCGGGCCGTCGCGCTGCGCGTGGACGGCGAGCGGGGCAGCGCCACCGTCCACGGGGAGCTGCGCATCCGTCGCCTGCTCGGAGATCTCCCGTCGGCCATGTTCGTCGTCACGCCCGACCGCGACGGCTGGGCATTCCGGGGCGGGGGATGGGGGCACGGTGTCGGCATGTGCCAGTGGGGCGCGATCGGGCGCGCCGGTGCCGGGCAGGGCTACCGCCAGATCCTGGGCGCCTACTTCGCCGGCGCCGAGGTGGCGCGCATCTACTGATGCGGGCGGCGACCCGATCAGCCCTGGAGCGCGGCCGCGATGATGGCCGGAAGCCCGCCGAAGCTGGGTTTCCCGGCGAACCGGGTCAGCAGGCGCCCGACCTGGTCGGCCTTCCGGTGCGTGACGAACCAGGGCGGCTTGGGTCCGAGGTGGAAGTCGCCGGAGAGCCAGGCGCGCGGGAAGGGTCGGAACCGGCCGCTGACCACCGTCTTCTGCGGCCGGTCGAGGAGAAGGGTGTTGTGGACCACGCCCCGCCCGCTCTGGATGTCGGAGTCGGTGTGGCCAGGAAACGCGCCCCAGGTGGCCTGGGGGAGGAGGTAGGCCACGCCGGCCCAGGTGTTCACGCTCACCGAGCCGTAGCGAAGGCCGGCGATGGCCGCGTCGAGCCTGGGTCCGAGCGCTCTCGCCGTGATCGGGTCCACGATGAGGTTCGCCCCCAAGGTCCCGCGAAGCCGCTCGTTCGCGAACCGCACCGCGTTCGAGAGGAAATCTGCGGCGGTGTCCCCGGGCAGGGACGTCTCCGCGAGCACGCCCCCGAAGAACTCCTCCCGGAAGGCATGTGCGTTTGCGTCGGACGGATCCACGCCGGGGATGAAGGTCCGGGGAACGCCCGCCGCGCCGGGCGGGTCGAGCATCTCGGCGGAGGGATGGGCGGCGACCGCGGCCGCCTGCCGGGCCGCGGCGCCCGGGTAGTACGGATGGCGCGGGGGAACCGACCGGAAGACCTCGCGAAGGAGGGCGAGGAACTCCGTGCGCTGCGGCCATCGCTCGGCAACCACCAGCACCTGGGAGGCGATGCAGTTGAAGCCGCCATTGTGCATCTTCTGCGACACCACGCTCTCGGCCTGGAAGCGGAGGTCGGCCGGGCTCCACGGTCCCGGGACGACGATGGTCGGTCCCACGCCGCCGAGCTCGGCGGTGATGCGGCGACGGTTCCTGGGCTCCCCGCGCCGCTTGCGCTCGGCGCCTTCCGGCCCCGTCCCGAAGCGGATGGCGTCGTGGGTCTTTTCACTTCCAGTGATATGGATCTCCTCCACGAGCGGGTGGTCGGCCAGGAAGGCCCCCACCTCGACGCCGCCCGGGGCGAAGCGGACGAAGCCGCGCTCCACGAACGAGGCGAAGGCCTCCGCGAAGAACGGTTCCAGGTAGCCGTTCACCGGGTTCATCTTCACCACCGAGACCGCGCCCTCCGCGTACAGCTCGTGGAGCAGGTCGAGCGGCGCGATGGACGAGATGTTCCCGGCGCCCAGGATGAGCGCCACCTTTCCGGGCTGAGGCTCGCGCCTGCAGATGGCCGCGGCGTGGTCGCGCAGCCCCTCGGCCGTCACGCCCGGCTCCATCCAGACCTCGGCGCGCACGCCCGAGTGGAGGATCCGGTCGAAGGCGTCGGCGGGAAAGGCGTCGACGACGACCTGGCCGTCGGGTCGGGTGCGGATGGCACCGGTCGCGGGAATGGGAGACTCGCCCCGGGCCAGCCGCTCGAGCGTCCGCTCCAGCGCGGCGATGCCGTAGAGGAGCGAGTAGGGGCCGCTCATCCACTCCTCGCCCGCCCAGGGCGACCCGGCGGGGATCCCCTTGGCGCGGACGGCCGCATCCACCCAGCGGTCCGCCACCCGTGCCACCCCGGCGCGGACGGTGCGAAGCAGCCGGATCTTCTCGGGGATGGGCAGCCGCGCCCACTCGTCCTTGTGGGCGGCCAGGGTGGCGAGGTCGGCGTCGAGACGGGAGGATTCCATGGGGGCACCTCGGACCCCCGGAAGCATAGCGCGCGCGGGTGTGGTGGCGCTCACCGGAAACCGATAACTTTCCCTACCGGACCGCCCCACCCACCGCACCGGAGGCTTCATGCACGGCCTGATGATGGACTACGAGCTGACCCTGCTTCCGATCTTCGAGCGCGTGGGCAAGTACTTCCCGAAAGTCGAGATCGTCTCCCGCTGGCCCGACAAGTCGATCCACCGCTCCAGCTACGGGGAATTCCACAAGCGCGTGCAGCAGATGGCCAACGCGCTGGTGCGGCTCGGCCTCCAGCCCGGGGACCGGGTGGCGACGCTCGGGTGGAACCACGGGCGACACCTGGAGGCCTACTTCGCCATTCCCCTGGCCGGCGGGGTGCTCCACACGCTGAACCCTCGCCTCTCGCCGCAGGACCTCGCCTACATCATGAACCACGCCGAGGACCGGATCCTCATCGTGGACGACGTGCTCCTGCCGGTCTACGAGCGCTTCCACAAGGACGTGAGCCCCCGGGCCGTCGTGGTCTGGACCCACGGCCACGCCGCGCCGGACTGGGCGATCGACTACGAGCAGATGATCGAGCCGGAGATGAACACGTTCGCGTTCCCCAGGCTGAAGGAGAACCAGGCGGCGGGGCTCTGCTACACCTCGGGGACCACCGGGCGTCCCAAGGGCGTCGTCTACTCCCACCGGGCGCTCGTGCTCCACTCGCTGGTGTCGGCGCTGCCCGACGCGCTCGGGCTCTCCTTCGGCGACGCCATGCTGCCCGTGGTCCCCATGTTCCACGTGAACGCCTGGGGCTTGCCCTTCACCTCGACCATGGTGGGCGCGAAGCAGGTCTTTCCCGGCCCGCACCTCGACGCCAGGAGCCTGCTCGACCTCTTCCAGCGGGAGAGGGTGACCTTCACTGCAGGTGTGCCGACGGTGTGGCTCGGCATCCTCGAGGAGCTGGACCGCAACCCGGGCGCCTGGGACACCTCGTCGATCAAGGCCATGGTGGTCGGCGGCGCGGCGGCGCCGAGGTCGATGATCGAGGGGTTCGACAAGCGCCACAACCTCAAGGTCATCCACGCCTGGGGAATGACCGAGATGACGCCGCTCGGCACGGTGAGCCGCCTCAAGCCCCACCTCGAGAAGGCCCCCGACGAGGATCGGCTCCGGATGCGCGCTGCGCAGGGGCTCCCGGTCCCGTTCGTCGACACCCGGGTCATCGGCGAGGACGGGGTCACGCCGTGGGACGGACGATCGATGGGCGAGCTTCAGGTCCGCGGCCCCTGGATCGCCAGCAGCTACTTCCAGAACCCGTCCGAGGCCGACAAGTTCACCATGGACGGCTGGTTCCGGACCGGCGACATCGTCACGGTCGACGGCGAGGGCTACGTCCGGATCGCCGACCGGTCGAAGGACCTCATCAAGTCGGGTGGCGAGTGGATCAGCTCGGTGGATCTCGAGAACGCGCTCATGGGCCACCCGGCGGTGAAGGAGGCGGCCGTGGTGGCCGTTCCGCACCCGCACTGGGGCGAGCGGCCGGTGGCGGCGGTGGTGCTCAAGGAGGGCGCCAAGGCCACCCCGAACGAGCTCCGCGAGTACCTCACTCCGCTCTTCGCGCGCTACTGGCTGCCCGACGGCTACGTCTTCATGGACGCCATCCCGCGCAACGCCACCGGCAAGTTCCTCAAGGCCGCGCTGCGCGAGCAGCTCAAGGACCACCGCTGGGAGGAGCCGGCGGGCTAGCTCCCGGGAGGTGGAGGCTGTGGCGCCGCTCCCGGCGCCGCAGCTGCCACGCCACCCCCCCGGCGGTGAGGAGCGCGAGCAGGGCCAGGAGCGCCATCGCCAGCGCCAGCCGCTCGCCCAGCACCCGGGAGGCCCCGGTCTGCTGGAGCGCGGCCAGGCGGGTCTCCCAGGCGCGCCAGCCCATGAAGCCCCCCCCCACGAGGAGGAGGGCAGCCCGCAAGAGAAGACGCCCGCGCGAGATCCGCACGGGCGTCTCCTATCCCAGGCCCGGGCGCCGGTCTAGCCGGAGCCGCTCGCGGCGGCCTCCTCGCGGAAGGTGAGGCTCCCGGCCAGGTAGTCCTTGTTCATGCGGGCGATGAAGTCGAGCTTCAGCCCCTTGGGGCAGGCCTCGGCGCAGGCGCCGATGACCGTGCAGCCGCCGAAGCCCTCCTGGTTGTGCCGATCCACCATGTTGAGCGCGCGGCTCTTCCGCTCCGGCTCCCCCTGGGGGAGCAGCCCGAGATGGCTGATCTTCCCGCCGGTGAAGAGCGAGGCCGACGCGTTGGGGCAGGCCGCCACGCAGGCGCCGCAGCCGATGCAGGCGGCGGCGTCCATGGACAGGTCCGACTCCTTCTTGCCGACGAGGATGCTGTTCGCGTCCCGGGGGCCGCCGGCGTTGATGGAGACGTAGCCGCCCGCCATGATGATCCGGTCGAGCGCGCTGCGATCGATGGCCAGGTCCTTGATGACCGGGAAGGCCTTGGCCCGGAAGGGCTCGAGGCGCAGGACCTCGCCGT
>Ga0315287_10005540_pt1 | contig 12458 bp, 13 predicted proteins | sample YL17G11_0_MG_FD_205037 | JGI IMG/M metagenome (GOLD analysis project Ga0315287, IMG submission 205037) | Sediment microbial communities from Yellowstone Lake, YNP, Wyoming, USA - YL17G11_0 | ecosystem: Environmental > Aquatic > Freshwater > Lake > Sediment | place: USA: Wyoming | collected...
CGGTGGACTCACCGAGAAAGGCGATGCCGGCGTTCGAGTTCTGCGAGCAGGTGCTGCCGCTGATGGTCACGGCCGTCTGGTCTTGCACGTGCACGCCCGAAAGCTGGTTCTGCATCGCGACACACTCAGTCACCGTGCCCTTGCTGTCGTTGAAGAATGCCAGGCCGTTGCCGCTCGCCGTGCCGCCGCCGACACCGCCGGTGAACCCGCAGCCGACGAAGGTCATGTCGGCGGCCACCACCTCGACCACGTCGCCCGCGGTCTCACCCTGGCGTTTGAAGGTGATGCCTTCGACCGTGGCTGTGATGTGCGCGTTGAACTCGACCACGACCTCTTGGGCGGTCCCCACGATCCTGGTCTTGTCGAGCCCCTGGCCGACGAGATGCACCGACTTCACGATCTGCAATGGCTTTGACAGTTTGTAGGTACCCTCTCCAAGGGTGACGGTGCCCCCCTCCTTGAGCTTCTGGAACGCATCGGCGAAGGCCTGGTCGTCGTTGCCGGACGGGGGGCCCAACTTGATGCTGTCTTGCGGCAGGAACGGTGTGGCGCACGAGCTCGTGAAGATGAGAACAGCGGCGAGCGTCGCCAGGGTCACGACGACGACCCCCAGCCTGGACTTACGCATGCGTGGACCCCCAAGTCGGAGTTGCGAGCGGCGCGGTTCGACGGCCGACAGGCCGTCCAGCCGCGCCGCACGCCGCGAATGATACAGGAACAGGGGCCCGGGCCGGAATGACCCCCGGGAGTTGACCGACAGGCGCAGCGGCCCTAGACTTCATATGAATGTCTGTTCATATGTCACATCGTGAAGCGTCTCATGGGCGCCTCGACGCCTGCGAGGTCAGGGTCGTCAACGCCGAGCGCGTGGCGACGACGCGCGCCGCCCTGATCGGCGAAGACGAGGTGCGCGAGGTGGCCGAACTCTTCAAGGTCCTCGGCGACCCCAGTCGCTGCCGCCTCGTCTACGCCCTGCTGGCGGCCGGAGAGATCTGCGTCTGCGACCTGGCCTGCACCCTGGACATGAGCGAATCCAATGTCTCCCACCACCTGCGTGTGCTGCGCGATCACGGGCTGGCGTGCGCGCGGCGCGAGGGCAAGATGGTCTTCTACTCGCCTGATGACGCCCACATAGAGTCGCTGCTCGATCTCACCCGCCAACACGTCGATCACCGCGACACCCTCGCCTGAGCGCGCCACGGCGATGACGACCAAGGCCTTCGATCTGCCGCTCATCCTGCCCCTCAGCGCCGAGTGCGGTGGCTGCGTCGATGAACTGGCCGCCGAGTTGGCCAGTCTGCGCGGGGTGAGCGACGTCGAGCCTGACGTGACTCGTGGCCTTCTGCACGTGAGCTTCGCCCCCGAGATGATAGCGGTCGAAGAACTCGCCCGCGATGCGCGACGCATCGGCGCCCAGTCGCACTGCGTCGACCACTGCCCGTTCGAGAACCACGACCACGCCGCCGGCGGCCTTGCTTTGCTGCTTCCCAACGAGCAGGGCTACCAGCAGCGCCTGGCGCACCTCACCGGTCTCGACTGCGCCGACTGCGCGCTCAAGCTCGAGGGCGCCCTGCAGCACGGCGAGGGCGTCATCGACGCCGCCGTGAGTTTCGGCGCCGCCACCCTGAAGGTCACCTTCGACCCGCGCAGCGTGACCTTCGACGAGCTGCTGGAGCGGGTCCACAGGCTCGGCTACGACTCACTCGAGCGGGGGCGGGGCGGGGCGAGCGGGCAACGCCCGCCAGCCCCGCCCCCCGTCTGGCGCCAGCCGCGCGCGCTGACCACCATGCTGTCGGGAGTAGCCGTCGTCGCAGCCTTTGCCGCCCAGGTGCTCGCTCCGGCGGCGGCACCCATCCTCTTCGCCGTGGCCATGGCGCTGGGGGGCTGGTCTGTCGCCCGTGCCGCCTTCTACTCGTTGCGTGCCCGCAGCGTCGACATCAACGTCCTCATGACGCTGGCGGCGATCGGTGCGGCGGCGATCGGCCAGTGGAGCGAGGCGGCGCTGGTGATGTTCCTCTTTGCCCTGGGCAACCTGCTGCAGGCACTGACCATGGAGCGTACACGCCGGGCCGTGAAGGCTCTGGTCGCTCTCGAACCGACCGAGGCCACCCTGCTGCGCGACGGCGCCGAACTGACCATCCCCGTCGAGGCCGTCGCGCCGGACGATGTCCTGCTCGTGCGACCGGGCGAGCGGGTCCCGGTCGACGGCCTCGTCATCTCCGGTGTCGCGACGCTCGACCAGTCGGCGATCACCGGCGAGTCGCTCGCCGTCGGCGCGCACGAGGGCGTCGAGGTCTTCGCCGGCTCGATCGTGCAGGGCGGCTCCTTACAGATACGCGCCGTCACGACCGCCGCCGACAACACCATCGCCAGGATCATCCATCTGGTCGAAGAGGCGCAGGCCGAGCGGGCGCCGTTGCAGAGCAGCGTCGACCGCTTCGCCGCGAAGTACACACCGGTCGTGATCGTCGGCGCCGCCCTCGTGGCGCTCATCCCGCCGCTCGTCTTCGGCCAGCCGTTCGACACGTGGTTCTACCGTGCCCTGGCGCTGCTGATCATCTCCTGTCCGTGCGCGCTGGTGATCTCGACCCCGGTGAGCATCCTGGCGGCCCTGGGCGCCGCCTCGCGACGCGGCATCCTGATCAAAGGCGGCGTCTATCTGGAAGAAGCCCACCGCCTGCACGCCATGGCGTTCGACAAGACCGGTACATTGACCGTTGGCCGACCGACGGTCACCGAGGTGATCGCGCTCGGCGCCGGCAGCGAACACGATGAGGCCCGAGACCGGGTGCTTTCCATCGCCGCGGCCATCGAACGGCTCAGCGAGCACCCGCTGGCGGGCGCCATCGTGGCGGCGGCTGAAGAGGCGGGTCTCACCGTCGTGGCGGCCTCGTGTGGCGACGACTGCTCGTGCGCCGGCGACGCAGTCGCCGGCGCAACTTCCGGGGCGACCCGCTTTCGCGCCCTGACCGGCGCCGGCGTGCGGGCTGACATCGAGGGCGTCACCTATCTGGTCGGCAAGCCGGAACTCTTCGCGAAGGACGGCGGCGAGATGGACGCCGCTCTCCGCCGCCGGATCGAGCGCCTCGAGGCGCAGGGCAATACGGTGGTCGTGATGGGCACCCCCGAGCGTCCGCTCGGCCTGATCGCCGTCGCCGACACTCTGCGTCCCGGCGCTCGCGAGGCGCTCGACGCCGTGCGTGCGCACGGCGTCGAGCGCCTCGTCCTGCTCACCGGCGACAACGACGCCACGGCGCGCGCCGTGGGCGCGCAGGCCGGCGTCGACGAGGTGCGCTCGGGCCTGCTGCCCGAGCAGAAGGTCGCCGCCATAGGCGAGTTGCGCGAGCGCTACGGATCGGTCGCCATGGTCGGCGACGGCGTGAACGACGCCCCAGCCCTCGCCGCCGCCAGCCTGGGCATCGCCATGGGCGCCGCCGGCACCGACGCCGCCCTCGACACCGCCGACATCGCCTTGATGGGCGACGACCTGAGCGCCATCGCCGACACGCTCACCCTGTCCCGTCGCACCACGGCCGTGATCTGGCAGAACATCGCCTTCTCGATCGCCGTCAAGGCCGTCTTCCTCGTACTCGCCCCGCTCGGCCTGGTCACCCTCTGGATGGCGGTCTTCGCCGACATGGGCACAGCGTTGCTGGTCATCGCCAACGGCATGCGGCTGCGCGGCGCGATCGATCGTCCGCGATAGCATTCCCGGCGAGGCGACCGGAACAGGCTCGCCGGCCACCAGAGACCCGAGCAGGGAGGACCAATGGGCGTGACCATCTATACCAAACCGGGCTGCCCCTACTGCGCGGCGGCCAAGACCCGTCTGCAGGAGCAGAACGTCGCCTACGAAGAGATAGACGTGTACCTGGTCGAGGGCGCCAGAGAGAAGCTTCTCGGGCTAACCGGCGGGCGGGCGGTCGTGCCGGTCATCGTCGACGGCGAGAAGGTGAGCGTCGCCCCCGGCGGAGGCTGAGGGATCTGAGTCTTGGCGCGCGTTGCGCGCCCGCCTAGACGGCCACGCTGGGCCGCCACGGAAGAACCCTACGTGCGCCTCCGCGGCGTTCGATCACCGTGCCCGCTACTGCGCCTAGCGCACGACCTCACGCAAACCGGTCACGATCTCGTCGAGTTTGACCGGCGTCGCCCGGCCGTCGGCCACCCAGACGACCTTGCCGGACCGGTCGACGATGGCGACGTAGTTGCGTGTCGCGCCGGCGGCGTCGCAGGCGCCGAAGGCGCGCGCCACGGCGCCGTCTCCGTCGGCCAGCAGCGGAAACGCCGCCCCACCGGCCGCCTCGGCCAGCTTCCGGACGCCGTCAGCGGCGGCGTGCACGACACCCACGGCCTGGGCACGCTGACCCCACAGGCTGGCCCCCGCCTTGCTCAGCGCCATGATGCTGTCTGCGGCGCCCGCCTGGTCGGCAGCGAAGAAGACGAGGATCACGGACCACTCGCCGCGATACTGTTTGAGAGGGATCTGGTCGCCGTCTTGCGACGCCAAAGTGAAGTCGGGCGCCTGCCGCCCCACACCGAAGTTGTAGCCCAAAACGCGAACCTCCTCGAAGAGCCGTACCTTCCGGAACGGCGCATCGCCATTGGTGAGCGGCGACGGCGCAGCCAGGGCCCGGAAGGCCGGGCACCGCACACGTTGCGCACGTCGTGTCGAGTCTACACGATACGAAAGGAGACGGGTGACGACCGGCCGAGAGCTGGGCCGAGAGCCGAAGACGCGGGAGGGTCGGGGTGAAGCCGCATGGCCTCACCCCGACCCCTCTGTCACGCCAGAGACGACCGCTTGGCGAAGTTCTGACGACAGGGGCGTTCCCGTCAGTGCCCGCGCCCCGGCGGCGCGGGAGACTCCCCGGTATTCGGCGAGTCCCGATTGCCTTTTCTATCGCCATGCAGGGTCATCAACCTGACCGTCTGCCATTTTCCCGCATTTCGTCAGCGATAGGTGTTGTCCGAATAGACAACTGCCGTTGCCAAAAGTGAACGCGCCGTGCAAGATTGTCACATCTGCGATGGGGCAGACAGACTCGTGACCTCACTATGCGGCGCGGGCAAAACTACTGTAGGGGGTAGTATGAAGGTCAAGCTCATTATCATTTCCGTCCTGGTGGTCGTGGCGCTCGCCATGATCCTGCCGGCAGCGGCCGGCGCCAAAGTGGTCCCGGTCACGAGGGCCGCTGTCTTTGACTCCGCTCTGACATCGGTCAATATGTCGGAGACGAGCGGCAGTCTTCACCTGGTGTTGAACCGGGCCGGCAAGAAGCTCATCGTCAGGCTGATCATGCGCAATGTCCAGGGCCGTTACGCCGCGCACAGTGCAGCGATCACCGGCTTCCTCGACGGCAGGGTCTCTCAGCTGCCGGGGCCCAGCGCCGACACCGACCACGATGGTTTCATCTCTAAGGCTGAGTACGCGGCGGTCGCGGGCGCCACGATCCTGCGACTCGAGCCGTTCCCCGCGCTGTCCCGCCGTGGCGGCGCCGTCTTCCAGGGTAAGTTCCTCTGGGCAGACCTGAAGGACTTGGGCGACGTCAAAGCCCTTCTCAACCGGTCAGCGGTCGTCATTTTCGGCTGCTTCCTGGAGCCACCCTATGGAGTTGCCGCGTACCATGCCACCGCTCCGGCGGCCAATGGGCTGATTCACGGCAGGTAGACCGCGGCGAGGGGCGACTGACGCACCCCGACGAACACAAGGGCGAGAAGCGCCGCGGCGCTTCTCGCCCTTGCCGTCTCCAGGACCAGAGAAAGGGGGGCCAGCGGCCAAAGCCGCCGGCCCCCCGCCGTTCGCTCCTCTGGCCTTTCGCCCGCTAGAACGTCTTGTACATGCTCCTGGGCGCCGCGCAGACCGGGCACTTGTCGGGCACACCGCCGATGACGGTGTGGCCGCAGACCAGGCAGACGCTGACCGCCTCGGCAGCGATGTCGCTGCCGCCGACGACCTTCTCGCGCGCCTCGGCGTACATGCGTTTGTGGTCCATCTCGGCCTTGAGGGCAAAGCGGATGGTGCGCCGCGCCTGCGTGTCGCCCTGTTCTTTGGCGACCTCGGCGTAGGCCGGGTACATCTCGTCGATCTCGAACGACTCGCCGCCGAAAGCGGCTGCCAGATTGTCGGCGGTGGAGCCGACGCCGTCCATGACGCGCAGGTGGTTGCGCGCGTGGCGCGTCTCGGCGAACGAGATCGCACGAAACAGCTTGGCCACGTTGGGATAGCCCTCGTCGTCGGCCTTCTCTGCCCAGACCAGGTACTTCTCGGCCGCCTGGCTCTCACCGGCAAAAGCCGCCTTGAGATTGCCCTCGTCCATGGCGTGAAGCTGCTCGGGCTGGGGGAGCCGTCTCTCGAAGTCGTCAGATGCCATCGGATCGATCTCCTCGTCGACGCGCTCGGCGGATCAGAACGTGCTGAAGAACTGGGCCACGGTGCCGCACACCGGACACTCGCCGGGAGCGTCGCCGACGACCGTGTGGCCGCAGATCGGGCAGACGCGGATCGGCGTGGCATCGAGGTCGCTGCCGGCCTTCACCGTGTCCCGCGTAGCGGCGTAGATCCTCTGGTGGTCTTCCTCGGCGCGCAGGGCGTACCGGCAAGAGGTGTCGGCCTCCTTGTTGTCCTGCAGCTTGGCGACGGCGCGATAGGCCGGATACATCTCGTCGATCTCGAAGGTCTCGCCACCGTGACCGGTGCCCAGGTTGGCGATCGTGTCACCGATCGCGCCCAGCACGCTCAGGTGATTGCGGGCGTGCATGCTCTCGGCATAGGCGACGGCGCGAAAGAGACGGCCGACATTGGGAAAGCCCTCCAGATCGGCCTGGGCCGCGAAGGCAAGGTACTTCTGCGAGGCCTGACTCTCGCCGGCCAGGGCGTCTTTGATGAAGCTCTCGGTCATGGCGCCGAGCTTCTCGGGCTTGGGCGGGGTGTTCTGGAAGGGTCCTGTCATGCGTGTCTGCCTCCTCGCGAAGGGACAGGCGGCGCATCAGGCGGCACCGTCCCTGGTTGATGGCACTATCGATCGTCTATCTTAGCAACGGCCCTGTGCGGCTACGAGACCAGCATGCGGTCGTCATGCGGCTCGAGCTGGGGCACGAGCTTGTGCAGCACGCTGTGCAGCTGTTTGCGGCTGGCGAGATCGAAGAGTGCGTAGTAGATACCCGGGACCGAGTCGCTGCGCGTGAACTGCGCCAGGTCGACGAAGACACCTAGCTGTCTGAGCTCGCGAGCCTGATCGGCGTCGATCGCCAGCAGCGCCCCCGTGGCCGGATAGGCGGCGTCGCCGCAGATCTCGACGATGTCGATCGCGTAGCTCCACAACGAGAGCGCGATCGGCCGCCCATGCACCTCGAGACGCACGACACGAACGCCGGGCAGGATCTCGCGCCCATAATCGAAGTGCCGGCCGCTCTCGGTGTGCGCCACGTCGAGCACAAGCTGCACCTCACGCAGCTTGTCGAGGAACTTCATCGGCAGATGCCGGGCCATGGTCTCCTCCTGGGGGTCTCCCGACCCGCGACGGCGCCGGGACGAGCGGATGTTGCGATGGCTGTCTCATACCCGGGGGCGACCCCTAGAAACATCGGCGGGATCCACTCGCCCGGCCTCGCGACGCCGCCTGGTCCCAATCGCCTGCAGGCGTTTTCAATGAGCCACCATCACGAACAGACCCTCCTCGGCACCGGCGCGACCGGGTGCCTCCTGCGAACACCACACGGCGGTGACCCGCACAGGTACACTCCGCTCATGAGAGTCGTCGTGTACGGCGCCACGGGGCGCAGCGGCCGGCTGCTGGTCGCCGGCGCCCTCGACAAAGGCTATGAAGTGACCGCCTTCGCCCGCGAGCGCGAACCGGCAGAGGCGCTGCTCGGCGCCCCGGAGCGGCTGCGCATCGTGACCGGAGACCTGCTCCAACAGCGATCGGTGAGTGAAGCGCTGGTCGGTGCCGACGCGGTCCTGTTCGCGGCCGGGCCGCGCAGTCTGCGCGGCCGCTCGCAGATCGCCTCACGGGGCATGGTGAACGTCGTGCACGCTATGCGCAGGCGCGGCCTGCGCCGGCTCATCTGCATCTCGGCCGCCGGCACCTCGCTGGAACGTGACCCTCACGCGCCCTGGGTCTTGGATCGGCTGATCAAGCCGCTGTTCCTCAGGGAAGCTCTCGCCGACCTGCGTCACATGGAGGTGACGGTACGCCAGAGCGGCCTCGACTGGACGATCGTGCGTGCGCCGCGGCTCACCGACCGCGCCGCGACCGGCCGCTACCGGGTCGGTCCCGGCTACACGCTGCCGGGCGGCACGAGCGTCGCCCGCACCGACGTCGCCGACTTCATGCTCACGCAGCTCGAGAGCGATGAGTATCGCGGCCACGCGGTGGCGATAGCCTCACGAGGCCGCGGGTGAACCCTAGAATGTCGCCTTCGGCCGCGGGCAGACGAAAGAGCTGAAGCTCGGCTCGACCCGCTTGCTCTTGCACTTCGGGCACACGGCTAGCTTCTTGCGCTCGTTCTCGTGGCAGCTGATCTCGAAGTGCTCGCCGCAGCCCTGACAGACGTACTCATAGGTCGGCATGGCTCCCCCTCCTTCAATGGACGGCAAAGAGGATACCCGATGCGAAGCGCCGTTTAGCCGTTGAGCCTGGCGAGCGCCCAAGCCATGTTGCGGCCCAGGACGCGCATCGTCTCCATGCCCTCCTGGTCGCTCTGAACGTCGCCGATCTCGCGGCCGATACCGACGTTCCAGTAGGTCGATCCGATGAGGATCATCTCGTTGATCTGGAACCAGTGGTTGATGGAGTCGAAGGCGTGGATGGCGCCGCCGCGTCGCGCCGCGACGACCGCGGCGCCCACCTTGCGCGCCAGCGGGTTTCCGGCCTGGCGGGTGGCGTAGCCGGCGCGTTCCAGGAGCGCCTGCGTGGTCGCCGTGCAGTTGGCGTAGTAGGTGGGAGAGCCGATCAGGATGCCGTCGGCGACGAGCATCTTCTCGATGCAGGCGTTGAGACCGTCATCTTTGAGACCCGAGCAGCGGTTGTCTTTGGTCTCGGCGCACTTGAGACAGGCGGTGCAGCCGGGAAAGCGCTTGCCGGCGAGCTGCACAAGCTCGGTCTCGATGCCTTCGCGCTCGAGTTCGGCGAGGACGCAGCCCAGAAGGATGGCGGTATTGCCATCCTTGCGTGAGCTGCCATTGAAGGCGATGACGTTCATGTTCTCTCCTCGATCGGTCCTGTCGACAGCATCCCGGTCAGCCTACCAGAGGCTAGAAGCAGCGGGACTCGGCAGCCGCACTCAGGAAGCCGGCGCGGCGTCTCCGGCCAGAAAGTGGGCCAGGCGCACCAGCGCCAGGGTGTCGTAGGCGCAGTAGTCGAGCATCGCGCGGCGCAACGCCTGGCGGCGCTCCGGACCGGTTTGCGGCGCGATCGCCTCGAGGTAGGCGGTCTGGGCCATGAGACCGTCTTGCACCTCGTCGAGAGCCGCATAGTCAAGCTCGGGCGCCACCGTGGGCAGCACCGCCTTGAGCGACCAGCTGCCCTTCATGCGCGGGTGGTAGTAGTGGTCGCGGGCCACGGGGTACAGGTCGACCAGCCGCCCGATGATGGCCTGCAGCGCCGGCGCCAGGTCGGAAAAGCGCTCGGCCAGCTCTGAGATGCGCGCCTTCTCAAAGCCCGTGTAGACCATGATCGGGCCCCGGTCGCCCAGGGCCGCGACGAGCGCTTCGGCGCAGGGGCGCAAGGGCGGCTCGCCGGACACGTCGAGGAACTCGACGTGCTCGAGCGAGCCGCCCTCACGCTCGATGTGGCATGACCACTGGAAGGGTAGCTGCCGGTAGGGCTGCGTGCCGGCCCAGATGGGCACCCCGAAGCCGATGGTCTCGAAGTCGAGGTAGTAGCGCGGCCAGGCGAGCCCCAGCAGGCCCTGCCGCGCCGCGACGTCAAGCTCGGGTTCGCCGCTGACGGTAGCTCGCCGGACGCGCTCGTGGACGGCGTTGAAGGACCAGTCAGCCGGCACCGTGCGCAAGTCGTCGTAGCCGGCGGCGAGCAGAGCGGCGGCCTCGCTGCCGCCGCGCGGCAGAAGCGACACGTGGTACTCGGGCCAGTCGGCGGTGCAGAAGGGCAGCAGCGGGCAGTCGAAGGGGTCGTGGCACTGCCGGCCGACCTCGATGGCCGGCATGTCGCCGGCCACCACCTCTCGCAGCTCGTCGACCCAGCCCCAGACCAGAGCCGTCTGTGCGCCGACCGCATCGGTAACGTCTTCCTCGACGAGCAGACCCTGGTAGTCGCCGCCGCCGGGGTAGACCCAGCCGGAGTCGATGTGGGCCACGGCGACCCGGTCGACCGGCAGTCCCTGCCCCTTGAGCACCCAGGACTGGATGGCGGCGTCTGTGACGTGGTAGGGCTTGACCTTGGTGGACGACTTGACCTCGACCATGTGCACGACGCCTTCGCGCCGAGTCAGCAGGTCGACGCGCACGAGTACCCCGGCGTAGCGGAACGTGGGCTCGTAGAGTACCGCGTTGCCGGCGGCGGCAAGTGCCGCCTCAGTGTCGCGGATGGCCTGGCTGAGGTTGTCTTGCGACTCGATGAGCGTGCCGCCGGGATGGAGCAGCTGCTGGGCGATCTCGCCGACCTGGTGGCCGACAGCGAAGATGCGCTCGGTCGCCGGGCTGTAGACGACCAGCTCCGGCCGGTGCACCTGCAGCCACAGACGCTTGTGGCACTGCAGGCCGGCGACGATCTTGGACTTTGAGAGGCGGACGGAGGGCATCGTGAAGCGATTGTACGCCCCGACGGGGACGGCTGGCGGCGGTTCGACCGCGGCAGGGACAACGTCTCTCAAGAAAGTCCGAATGAACCGCCGTCGTTGGGCGTCAAACGGGGCGGAGGGAAGCGTGACCGGTCGGCTTGGAGTGACCCTCGCGGAACGGCCGACCAAGCACCACGAAGCCTTCACCCTGCGACGCCCCTCGCAGAACCCCGCCCCATCCGGGCTTCGGGTGTCGCTGTGACCGGGCGGCCGGCGCTGTCGCGGACCTCAGGCTCGCGCTCGTGCGCCGGCCGCCCGCCCCCATTTCTGGCGATGACCGCACGCCGTCCCTCGCGCTCCCGTGATACGGTTGCCGTCCCGGTCGGCCGCTCGCTTCTGCGTGGGCCCGACCTCCAGACTCATGCCCCAGATACCGACGAACCGACCAGAAGCCCAGCGGACGCTGCCACGAGCTGCGACCGTGGTGGCGCTGCTCGTTCTGGCGGCCATCGCCATGCTCGTCGCGGCGGCGGGCTCGGGCCGCGGGGCGAGCCGGCCGGCGACTTCCGCCGCCTCATCTCCCGCCGCCTCGCCGTCCGCGGCGCTCAGAGAGACTCTCAGCGTTCCTGCGCCGGCTCCAGGTCCGCGCACCGTCGCCCTGGGTCGACCGGCGACCTACCGCGGCGAGAGCGTCACGCTTCGCTATCGCATCCAATCGGAGACCTCTGAGACGGCCGTCGTGACGATCGTCCTCAGTCGCCCCGGCGGCGACATCGTGGCGACACTGCGGCCAGCCGGCCGCCAGCCCTGCGGCCGCACGCTCTCACTGCGCTACCGCTGCCGGCTGCCAGCCGGCAGCTACCGCTATACCGTCTATGCCGTCGACGACCTGGGTCGGGAGCAGATCGCCGCCGGGAGCCGTCCCCTGCTCGTCCGCGACGTCGTCCCCAGGGCCGCGGACATCGCCCGCGCCGTCGCCTGGCTCAAGGGTCGCTCGGGCTACGTCGGCTTCGCCGTCATCGACAGCGAGGGTCACGTGCACGGCTGGCACGCCGACCAGCAGTTCGTCACCGCCAGCGTCGTCAAGGCGATGATGCTGGTCGCCTATCTGCGCTCGCATCCCGATGGTCCGGGGAGCATGTCGCCGGTGCTGGCCAGCATGATCGGGGTCTCGGACAACAACGCCGCTTCGGTCGTGCACGGCGCCGTCGGCGACGCCGGCCTGTACGCCGTGGCCCGCGCCGCCGGCATGATGCACTTCGTCGGTACCGGCTACTGGTCCGGCGCCATGATCACCGCCGCCGACCAGGCGCGCTTCTTCTCGCGCATCTTCGACCTGGTGCCGAAGGGGCAAGAGGCCTATGCGCGTCACCTGCTCTCGACCATCGCCAGCTACCAGAGCTGGGGCATCCCGGCCGCCGCCCGCCACCACGGCTGGACGGTCTACTTCAAGGGTGGCTGGCGAGGGACCGACCGCGGTCAGCTCGTGCACCAGGTCGCCCGGCTCGAGAAGGACGGCCGCGTGATCACCATCGCCGTGATGACCGACGGCGACCCGAGCATGGGCTACGGTATCGAGACCATCCGCGGGGTGGCCGAGCGCGTGCTGGGGGTGCGCTAGGTGTACCGCACACATAGGTTGTTTACGGCGTGAGCCTCGCGATCGGGGTCTGGCCGTCCAAGCCTCCGTGCGGACGGAAGTGATTGTAGCGGTAGATGAA
>Ga0315287_10005541_pt1 | contig 12455 bp, 13 predicted proteins | sample YL17G11_0_MG_FD_205037 | JGI IMG/M metagenome (GOLD analysis project Ga0315287, IMG submission 205037) | Sediment microbial communities from Yellowstone Lake, YNP, Wyoming, USA - YL17G11_0 | ecosystem: Environmental > Aquatic > Freshwater > Lake > Sediment | place: USA: Wyoming | collected...
CAAATAGATTGAATCTCGGGAAGATTCGCCGTGAGGAAAATATTCTCTGGTCGTTTGCGCCGCATGATATCTCAGTGATCTTGGGGCTGCTGAACGAAATGCCGGAGAATGTCAGGGCTCAAGGAGGAAACTATCTTCACCATCAGATTGCTGATGTCACGATGAGTCTCCTTTCCTTTGCCAGTGGAGTCAGGGCGCATATCTTTGTTTCCTGGCTTCACCCGTTCAAAGAACAGAAGTTGATTGTGGTGGGTGATCGCAAGATGGCCGTGTTCGACGACATGGAGAAGAAGGATAAGTTGCTGCTCTACCCACACACCATTGACTGGAAGAACAATATTCCAATCGCAAACAAGGGGGACGCCCAGCCGGTCGAGCTTGATCAGGGGGAGCCCCTTCGCACAGAGTGTCTCCATTTCCTAGATTGCGTTGCCACAAGAACGCGGCCAAGAACCGATGGGGATGAGGGCCTGCGCGTGCTGTCCGTGTTGCATCGTTGTCAAAAGGCGTTGGAGAAAGAATCCCATCGCCAGGAGCAGCACGCACCACCCACGGAGAAGAAGTATTTTGCGCACGAGTCGGCATTCGTGGATGAGGGGGTGGAGATTGGAGAAGGCACGAGTATTTGGCACACCTCGCATATTTTGAAAGGATCTCATATCGGGAAGAACTGTAAGATCGGTCAGAACGTCGTAGTCGGGCCCAAAGCAACGGTCGGGAATGGCGTGAAGATTCAAAACAACGTGTCCGTCTATGAGGGCGTGACACTGGAAGACTTTGTTTTTTGCGGCCCCTCGATGGTCTTTACCAACGTATTTAACCCGCGAAGCGAAATCCCCAGAATGAATGAGCTGCGACCGACGCTGGTCAAAAAAGGGGCGACGTTAGGCGCCAATTCAACAATTCTCTGTGGCATCACGATCGGACAGTATGCCTTAATAGGCGCCGGTTCCGTGGTGACCAAGGACGTGCCCGATCATGCGCTTGTCGTAGGCAATCCAGGCCGGCAGACCGGATGGATGTGTGCTTGTGGAGTGAAGCTCGTCATCAAGGGTAAAAAGGCGACCTGCCCAACTTGTAAAAAACAGTACGGAGTGACTGCGAGCGGAGTGAAACCGGTTAATACACACTGAGGAGAATCTATGGGGGTTCCACTACTTGATTTAAAGGCACATCACGAACCGCTGCATAAAGAAGTCATGGCTGCGATCGAACAGACGTTTCGGAGCCAAGCGTTCATTCTGGGTCCGGAAGTGGGCAAGTTAGAAGAACGTGTAGCCTCCTATTGTCAGACCCAGTTTGGAATTGGCGTGTCATCGGGAACTGATGCGCTCCTCATCGCATTGATGGCAATAGGGGTTGGTCCGGGAGACGAAGTCATCACCACGCCTTATTCCTTCTTTGCGACAGCAGGAGCTGTCGCGCGGCTCGGTGCCAAGCCGGTTCTCGTCGATATTGATCCCAGGACGTACAATATCGATCCGTCAAAGATCGGGAAAGCGATTACGTCAAAAAGCAAAGCCATGATTCCGGTACATCTCTACGGACAGTGCGCAGATATGGCGCCGATGCTTGATCTTGCGCAACGGCACAATTTGAAAGTGATCGAGGACGCGGCGCAGGCCATCGGTTCGGAATACCATGATGGCCGGCGGGCTGGCAGCATGGGGACGATTGGTTGCCTCTCCTTTTTTCCCAGCAAGAACTTGGGTGCTTTAGGGGATGGGGGGATGGTGGTCACGAATGATCAGGAATTGGCTGAGCGTATGAAAGTGTTGCGCGTCCATGGAGGGAAGCCCAAGTACTACCACAAACTGATCGGCGGAAACTTCCGGCTTGATACGATCCAAGCGGCGGTGCTCAATGTGAAGCTCAATTACGTGGACGACTGGACGAGGCGGCGCCAGGAGAATGCACGACGCTACGAAACGCTCTTTCAACAGAGCGGTTTGGTACAGAAAGGGAAAGTTCGGTTGCCTGCCACGGTCTATCGAGATTCAGGAGCCAAGCACTACCACATTTATAATCAGTTCGTGCTGCGGGTAGAGAAGCGCGACGACTTGATGGCGCACCTCAAGCAAAAGGGGATCGGCACGGAAATCTACTATCCGGTTCCGTTCCATCTGCAAGAGTGCTTCCAATACCTCGGACATAAAGAAGGAGACTTCCCGGAGTCGGAACTCGCGGCCAAAGAGACCGTGGCGATTCCGATCTATCCCGAGTTGACTGCTGGGCAGCAAACTGAAGTCGTCGAGGCGGTCGTGGCATACTACGCGTAGTCGAGTCGCTCCCAGTTTTCAAGAGGAGTAGGCACGTGGATCTCAAAGGCAAGAAATTGTTAGTGATCGGAGGGGCTGGGCTGATCGGGTCACACGCCGTGGATGAGCTCGTTAAGGAGGATGTGGCAGAGATCAAGATCAGGGTGATTAATGAGCAGTCTATTATGTATTTGGACATGAAGGTTGAGATCAAGGACCGCGTCGGCGCTATGCTCATGGCAGCGCTTGCCGTGGTCGCACCTGCGTCGATATGGAACAGCAGGCGCAAGAGTTCTTGACGTGGGGTGCGGCCTGGGCCGACTGCTCACGCAGTTTCCAGAGTTTCTTTGCCACGGCATGGATATCAGCCCTGTCTATTTGGAATACGCAGGGCGTGCTGGCATCGACGTATGCCTTGCACGTATCGAAGACATGCCTTACATGGATGGCTTATTCGAGTTCGTGGTATGCACTGACGTCCTCGAACATGTTTTTGACCTGCACGCCACCTGTACCCACTTGCTCCGCGTGACTCGCAACGATGGCCTTCTTGTCGTGCGCGTTCCATACCAGGAAAATCTTGCTTCATATCTCTCTCCGAGTTCGCCTTACGAATACGTACATGTTAGGAATTTCGACGAAGACACACTCGCGCTGCTCTTTGAGAAGATTCACGGCTGCAAAGTCATTGATATGATCAAAGGCCCTGTCCTTTGGCCTGGGCTTTCGCCTAAATGCCGCTTGCCTCTTCGCGGTCTTGGATTGCTCCACCGAACAGCTGCCAGATTGACCGGGCTTGCGGGAAAATCGGTCCAGAAAGCATTCCTGGAGTGGGCTTTTGATCTTCCAGAAATCAACATCGTCGTTCGGGTGAAGAAGGATTTGTAAAGGGGTTAGATTGTCGGAGGTTCCATGGAATACGATAACGAGACTTATTGGAAGGGGCTGCACGGATGCTTCAGCGGCAGCCTCAAGGCGGTCGGGTGGCCCTCCCTCAGCGAAGCGTTCAACGCGGCAAAATACGCGAGCGAAAGCGAGTCGTTTCTGAAAGTACTTGAATTCTGTTCCGTGACACCCGAATCCCCCGTACGGATATTGGAGATTGGTGTCGGCATTGGCTTCTGGACGGGATTGCTCGTTAAGCGGCTGTCCGGATTTGATTTCAGCTTGACTGGGCTCGATATCTCGGAAGACGCCCTCGCTGTGATGAGGCAACGCTTCCCTGATGTCGAATTAGAACAAGCCGATCTTCGCACAGTGGACCAGGATCGCTTTTTCCATCGATTCGATCTAGTCACTGCATTGATGGTGCTGTTGCACCTTACCGTGCCGTCCGAGTTCGACAATGCGCTGCGGTTCGCCGCACGTAGCGTGAGACCGGGGGGCACGTTACTACTGTACGAGCCGGCGATTACTGAGCCCTACTCGCCCTGGCTCACACGGAAGCTGGCTGGGGACAATTCTCTCGCGCGCAGTCTCGATGCATACGACGAACCTCTTGCACAAGAAGGGCTGCGGCGTGTTGCGATGCTCCCCGGAGCGAGCTGGGCGCTGAACTCTCCGATCGAGGCCGGTACTCAGATCAGTTTCCGGTTGCGCCAGACCGCATGGCGCGCGCTCTGCCAAGGCGTCTACAGGTTTGAGTGGCCGACCGCATGGCTCTCACCACTTGCGCTGCGGTTCGATGCCATGCTGAAGCGAAGGCCAGGCACGGGCAGTGGAAAGTTTCTCGTCTATCGCCGACTTGTAGATGCCCTTTGAATATCCTGTTTGTTTATTACAATCTGCAGTATCCATTGCGCCCCCCGTTGTCAGTGGGGGGGCGACGCATTTCGCCTTTATAGCGGTCACCGCGTATTCATGTGGGATGCAGCGTTGCGCCGCAGACTGGGATTTCTTCGCCACGTGCGATTCGATCTGGTGGCCTTCAGTACGGTTTATCTTAGCCAGCATTGGGGAGGCCGACCACTTCACACGGATCATGCGACGGCTGCAAGACGTAAAGCGGCTCGATCCCATCAAGGTCGCACTTCCTCAGGACGAGTTTTATTGTGCTGATCTCTATTCAGAATTCTGCAATGAACTCCATATCGATGCGTTTTGCAGTGTTGCGGAGGAGGAAACTTGGTCGATTATGTATCGCCGTCTGACCAATGCACCCCGTTTCTACCGAGCGCTCACGGGCTACATTGACGAACGCCAACCGTGTTCGCGTCCAGCAGGGGACGTCGCCTCGACATTGGCTACCGGAGGATTGGAAAGCCGCCCCCAGTCTAACGGACGTTCGGATTCAGGAAGTGGACCATTGCCGATCGCTTTCGCGAAGCCTGCCGGAAGCGCCCGCTTACTCTCGACATCTCCACCGAGGACTGCGACAAGTTTGTCGGAGATGCATGGTACCGTTTTCTGGCTGATAGCAAGTATGTGCTCGGCGTGGAAGGCGCAAGTAGCATAGTGGACCACGACGGTTTGGTGACCCGGGCGGTTCGCGACTTTCTCCGCACCCACCCGGGAGCGTCATTCGAGGCCGTCGCCCAAGTATGCCTTGGCGGAGTTGACGGAAAAGTCGTCATTCGTGCTCTCGGGCCGCCCCATCGTGATGCGTGTCTCATCGGAATATGTCAAATCCTGGTTGAAGGTGAGTACAATGGCATACTCAAGCCGTAGGAGCACTATATTTCGGTCAAGAGCGATTTCTCTGACATTGAGAAGGTCCTTCACATCGTGGAACGAGACGATAAGCGCGAGGAGATCGTTGCAAACGCCTGGCGCGACATTGTAGCTTCCTGGCATTACACGTATCGAAGTTTCGTATCCTACGTGTTGGAAGCTGCCCTGGTGAGGCATCGGCCGCATGCGCGGTCGGGAATGGGGCGATGGGGTGAATCTCTCGCCTATAGATGGAATAGGTTCCTCAACGGCGCGGGTTGGTTTGCCGTACGCGTGGCCATGCGCCAGGGTATCCTTTTGTCACACCATTGAGACAACTGCTTACGAGGTCTCCGGTAATGTGGAGCGTGTTCCGGACCGTTCGCTTGCGATTCGGGTGAGGCTCGATCGTGCACGTGTTCTTCATTCCCTCCTGGTATCCGACAAAAACGCGGCCGGTCGCAGGATGCTTCCTCCGTGAGCAGGCGCTCGCGCTCGGTCGCTTTGGCGAAGGTGCCCGCGTCAGTGTCTCTTTGCATGGCGCTGGCGCCTACTTCCTCAGCATCAGGACTCCGAGGGTTTCAATGCGGCGATTGCTGGGCTTTATTCGCGTGTCCGCGCGGCGCGTTGAAACCGTGGTGCCTAACGTCGTGGAGATCGAACGGCCAATTCTTGAGTGGTCCCCGCTGCTCGCCGGTGGCAATACACGTGGCATGCTTAACAGCCATCATGCGAATTTCGTCGAAGCCGAGGCGATAAACGGAAGAGTAGACCTCATTCACGCACATGTAGGTTTCCCCGCAGGCTGGATTGCCTGGCAACTTGCCCGGCGTTTTCGCCGACCTTTCGTCATTACAGAGCACATGGGTCCCTTCCCTTTTCCATCACGAGCTTTTCTGAGGGTCGACGGATCGCTGGCCGAGCGGCTGAGCGCCCCCTTCCTCGCTTCGGCCAGAAACGTGGCGGTCAGTCCGGCACTCATGCGAGCGATGGCCGACTTCGGTATTACGCACGTCAGTGTCATCCCCAATCTCGTCGATGAAGAGCGGTTTTTGCCTTGTCCGCGTGCGCACTCGACGCGTGATTTTGTTTTGTTTTCGCTTTGCAATCTCGTGGAAGGGAAAGGTCTCGATGACCTGCTCAAGGCCACAGGGCGAGCGATGGCCGAGATACCCTCGTTGCGCCTCGTGGTCGGCGGCGATGGACCCATGCGCGGCGCCTTGGAGGCGCTGGCGGAACGCCTCGGCATTTCCGAGCGGGTAAGTTGGCTCGGCATGGTGGACCCCGCGGTGACGCCGGGCCTATACCAAAACTGTGATGCCTTCATACTTACGAGCCGGGCCGAGACATTCGGCGTGGTATATGTGGAAGCCCTCGCTTGTGGCAAACCAGTGATCGCAACCCGGTGTGGGGGTCCTGAGGCGTTTGTTCATGAGGGAAACGGATTGTTGGTGTCGATTGGTGATGTGCCGGCGATTGCTTCGGCTATGGTGAAGATGGCACGCAGCTTCGATCATTACCGTGCGGAGGATATCCGTAGTGATTTCATGAAACGCTTCTCGCGGCCAGCCGTAGTGCGACAGCTGCTTGCACTGTACCGAAACGTTCTCGCCGACACGAAGCTGCATTCCGCCATGGGGGAGCATGACAAGAGTATGGCGCAGCGGCCGGACTCAGTGACGATCAGCCCGGGGTACCGCCCCTAGGAAGCTGCCGATTGGCTTGGTGAAGATGGTGAACATAATCTCAATGTCATTTTACGTGAGGCGCCTTCATCCACAGCCTCTTATGCAGAGGTCGGTTGAAGCATGAAGATTGTTTCCATTGTTGGGGCTCGGCCGCAATTTATTAAGGCCAGTCCTCTCACTCTCCTCCTTCGAAAACAGCACCATGAGATCCTGGTCCATACCGGTCAGCATTATGATTACGGCATGTCCGATGTTTTCTTTGAAGATCTTGGGATCCCTGCACCGGACTATCATCTTGGAATCGGAAGCGGCAGGCATGGCGCACAGACTGGTGGCATGTTGACGGCGATTGAAGATGTATTGGAGAAGGAACAGCCGGATGCCGTTATCGTATACGGGGACACGAATTCAACATTGGCTGGAGTGTTGGCGTCGGCTAAACTCCATATCCCCGTCGCGCACATTGAAGCCGGCTTGCGGAGTTTCAATCGGGCCATGCCGGAAGAAATTAACCGCGTGCTGACAGATCATGTGTCCACCTGGCTCTTTGCGCCGTCCAAACTATCACGGGATCAATTAGCAAAAGAGGGCATACGGGCCGGTGTTCATGTGGTTGGCGATATCATGTATGATGCATTGCTACTGCATCGGAGCCGTGCTGATACTTCCTCCAAGGTGCTTGATGAACTGAGGCTCTCGCCAAAGAGCTATTACGTGGCGACTGTTCATCGCGCCGAAAACACAGACCGACGAGAGAACCTCGCTTCGATTTTCGAAGGGCTAGGCCGGTTGGATAAACCGGTGGTCATGCCCCTTCATCCCCGTACGCTCAAGAAGCTTGAGGAGTTTCAGATCTCGCTGCGAGAGAATGTAAAACCCCTTGATCCCTTGGGCTATCTGGATATGCTCAAACTTCAAAGCCAAGCCTCCTGCATCCTCACCGATTCCGGAGGAGTACAGAAGGAAGCGTATTATTTGAGTGTGCCATGTGTGACCTTGCGTTACGAAACCGAGTGGGTGGAAACAGTCACGGCCGCTTGGAACCTCATCTGTGGGACAGAGTCCGTCGCCATTGTCGAGGGGGTGTGCAGGATGGAAGGGTGCCAGGCGCCTCACCCCAATCTCTACGGAGATGGGACTACAGCGCAACGAATTGTGGAAGTCCTTTCGCGTGATGGCGGTAAGACCGTTCAATAAATCGAGGAGTACGTCGACTATGTGTGGTATTGGGGGGGTGTTAATCTAAACCTGGAGGAGGTTCCAGGCCTGTCTCGCTCACTTGAGGTGATGAACCGCCTCCAGCAGCATTGAGGGCCGGACGGGGAGGGCGTCTGGTCTCATCCGAACGGTATGGTTGGCTTTGCCCATCGTCGGTTGAGCGTTATCGACCTTGAAACCTGGCAGCAGCCGATGGGCGATCAGCATGGGAATCGGGCCACTTCAGCATGACCCATTTCCACTTCAAAACACTCCTGCCTGTGCTCCTTCATGTGGAGGATCGTATGAATATGGCTCACGGCCTCGAGTCGCGTATCCCATTCTTGGACCGGCCATTGGTGGAGTTTGTGGAGCGACATTTCGATCGTGATAAAGTCGGGCACCAGGTGTTGGAATTCTATCGCAGTCTCTGGTCAGACCATCGCCGATGTTCCAAATCTCAGGACAAGCAGTGATCAAAGCTATCCGCTGATCCGATAGGCAGTTACCCATGTCCGACCAGAAACTCAGTCTAGGGAGGTTCGTTAAAGACGGTGCCGTATACGGGCTGTCCATGGTCTTAGCCCGGAGCATCGGGCTGATTCTGCTTCCCATCTTAACCCGGTATCTGTCCCCTGCTGATTACGGAACCATCGAGTTGCTCGCCGTTTCGTTCGCTCTTCTCAATCTCGTCCTCCCTCTGGAAGTCTCACAGGGCATGGTCAGGTTGCAGGTTGACGAGAAGGACTCTCTCCGAAGAGCCGGCTACGCTTCCACGGCGTTTTGGTTTACGGCGAGTGTGTTCAGTGGGTTCGCAGTCCTGGCATGGCTGGCCTGCGGATACCTCTCGCGGTGGTTGTTCGGCGCGTCTGGTTATGAATCTGTGCTCCAACTTGCGGTTCTCGCCATGACGTTCAATGCTTTGCTCTACGTCGTTCAAAGCCATCTCAGGTTTAATTTGCAAAGCCGCGCATTCGCTCTGAGCAATGTCCTACTCGCCCTAGTGACCGCTGCCGGTAGTGCGGCACTGATTGTCGGTCTCAGCACAGGCCTCATCGGCTACTTCATAGCTTCCCTTGGCGGAAACGTCGTCGCGCTTGCTCTTTGCCTGGCAATGGTTTCTGGGCCGAGGGCATACGGTTTACGGCCCGACCCGCAGCGGTTGCGCGAGATGTTGGCGTTCTCGGCTCCTCTCGTGCTGTCCGGGGTGGCAGTCTACCTGACAACTTATGCAGATCGCTGGTTGGTTCGCTATTGGCTGGACCTGGAAAGTCTCGGCTTGTACGGGGTCGCGTTTAGGATGGCAAGCGTGATGAGTATCGTGGTGGCCTCGCTGCAGATGGCCATCACTCCAATTGTGTACCAAAATCACAACGATCCACAAACGCCGCTCTTGTTGCGAACTCTTCTGACTTGTCTCTTGGCAGCCATTCTGCCTGCGGTCGGTCTCCTTGCTGCCTTGTCCAAAGAGCTGGTTGTTCTATTTGCCGGCTCTAACTTTGAAGCCGCGGCTCCAGCCGCGGGATGGCTTAGCCTTGGGGTGGTTCTCATGAGCCTGTATGTCTTCGCCCCGGGAATGGGTTTGGCAAAGCAGACCAGGCGGATCGCGCTGGTGAATGGGGCGGTCGGTGGATGCAATATCACGATCGGGTTAGTCCTCATTCCTACCCTAGGTCTCATCGGCGCAGCCTTGGCCTGCGTGGCTGGAGGGATGGCGATGGCAACCCTCTACTTCAAGGGTAGTCACCGCTTCTACTCCATACCGTATCCTTTCCACCGTTACGTAGCTTCGCTCATGACCATCCTTATCGTCCTCACAGTGTTTACGGTCATTGATCTTCACTGGTCATGGCGTCTGGTCGTATGGGGCATTGGCACGCTGATGGTCTGGATCGCTTTATTCGCAAGGTCGGAGTTGCCGGCAGAGCTAATTGGACAATGGCGAACGAAGCTGCCTGTGGTCGAGCGTTAAGCTCCGCGTTCGTCCATAAATCCTCAAAACAGTCGCAGTCAGATGTGGTGCGACATCTTGAGATTGTCAAGGCGAGCAGTTGCCTTCGGTTATCAGTAAGCCAAATTTTGGAGGTAGGTAAGCAAGGGGATCCATTCAATGAAATCTGCCGTTCTGTTTTGTCCTTTACGAATCTGGACAGGAACCCGCGGGTGTCACAGTAGATACAGGTTATGCAAGTGAGTTTCAGTTCTCTGCCGCAGCTTGAGCCGTGCGAAGCAAGTGATAAGGGGCCATAATGGATACCTCAATTGTGAAAAAATATGAATGGGAAGTGGTGGCCGATTCCTTCACGCTGCAAGCGCTGGCCGAAGCGCTGAACCGGGTTTCAATCAAAACCATTGGACCATTTCTGGAAATGGCCCGAATTGCACGAGAGTTCAGATGTGGAGTCGTGGCGGATGATTTTGCACCGACCACTCTTGCGCGCGCCTTGAACCGTCTCACTGCAGCCGATTTTGGTCGGATGAAATCCGGTTCAGAGAAGGCGGCACATGTATACACGGCCGAGAATTATACCGAGAAGGTGGGCGAGATTGTGGCTTCTGTTCCAAAGGAATTCTGAAACATGTGCGGTATTGCGGCGCTCTTCTCCAGTGATCCACGCCCACTGGGCGATCTTATTCAGTCGATGACCACGACGGTTCGCCATCGTGGCCCAGATGGCGAAGGATTCGCGATTTTCTCAGCCAAGAGTTTTGCGCCGACAGCCCTTGGTGGTGTGGATACCCCAGTGGGCACATATCACGCTCGGATTGCCTATGCTCCCGTACGGGATGCAAAACCGGTTTCCGATGCCGTGGCTGCCCTCGGTCACCGCCGACTTTCGATTATAGACCTCACGCCGGCTGGCCATCAGCCGATGTGCACGGCTGATCGGCATTATTGGATCGTCTACAACGGCGAGATTTACAACTACGTCGAGCTCCGCACGGAGCTCGAACTCCTAGGACACTCCTTCAGTTCGCATAGCGACACGGAGGTGATCCTTTCCGCCTATCGGCAGTGGGGTGAGCAGTGTCTCGATCGGTTTAACGGCATGTTCGCGTTCGTGCTTGTTGACCGCATGCAGCGGCGTGTGTTCGCCGCCCGGGACCGGTTCGGGGTCAAGCCGCTTTACTATTGGGTGTCGCCTGTTGGACTGGTAGCCTTCGCATCCGAGATCAAACAATTCACCAGGCTTCCCGGATGGCGGCCCATAGTCAATGGGCAGCGTGCATATGATTTCTTAAATTGGGGGTTGTTCGACCACACGTCGGAGACACTGTTTTCAAACGTTAGACAATTACGGGGCGGGGAATATGTCAGCTGCTCCACCGATGAGTTGCTCAAAGGCGTCGTCGTTAAACGGTGGTATAACCTGGCGCCGGCCGATTCCCCGTCGTCGGCCGAGGAGGCGGCAGCCGGCCTGCGGTCTTTGCTGGAAGACTCAGTGCGCTTGCGCCTGCGGGCCGATGTGCCGGTAGGGTCATGTCTTTCGGGTGGGCTCGACTCATCCTCGATAGTTTGTCTTGCCAATCGGCTGCTGCATCAAGTGAATGCAGGTGCACTCCAGAAGACCTTCTCAGCGCGTTCCACCGACCTCCGGGTTGATGAAGGCGCGTTCATCGACGCGGTGGTAGGAAGCACCGGAGTGGCGAACTTTCAAGTGTATCCTCCACTATCAGGTCTTTTCGAGGCCTTGCCTCTCATTACGTGGCATCAGGACGAGCCATTCGGCTCAACCAGCATCTACGCTCAGTGGCACGTCTTCCGCCTAGCGGCAGAGCATAACGTGAAGGTCATGCTTGACGGCCAGGGCGCGGACGAGCAGTTGGCCGGCTATCACGTCTTCTACACGGCCCGGTTTGGTAGTCTAATTCGCACCCTGCGTCTGGGTAGGCTGGCGAGCGAGATGGCTGAGGTACGCAGAGTTCATGCGATGGGCGCAAAGCAGTTACTGGCCTATAGCGCAAGTACGCTGCTGCCAGAGGGAATTGAGCAGTCAATGCGGCGCCTGACTGGCCGCTCGGCGGTGAAGCCGCTGGATTGGCTAGACCTGCGCCGGCTGGGCGCAGCGCTGGCCGATCCGTTCATTGCCCTAGGAGCTAAGGCGAGTAGCGTGCGTGGATTGTCCCTCTCGCAGTTGTTATACACCAGTTTACCAATGCTGCTGCATTGGGAGGATCGCGACTCCATGGCGCACTCTGTCGAATCACGAGTTCCGTTTCTCGACTATCGCCTAGTAGAGTTTGTCCTCGGACTGCCGGATGATCTCAAGATCGAGGGTGCTACGACCAAACGCGTGCTGCGCGAAGCCATGCGAGGGGTTCTCCCGGAAAAGATCCGCATACGCACCGACAAGATCGGTTTCGCCACGGCGGAGGAAGCTTGGATGCGCCGGGAAAGCCCCGAGGCGTTCCGCAGCATGCTTCGCGACGCGACAGAAGAAAGCCGCGGTGTGCTTTCGCCGAAGGCCCTCGATTTTCTGGACGAGGTCATCGAAGGCAGACGTGCCTTCTCCTTCGTTCCCTGGCGGATGATCTCCTTCGGGTCGTGGATGAAGCGTTTCGATGTTCAAGTGGATGCATGAAGGACATAGCTGGTCGATCAAAACGGCTTCGGATTCTCATCGTGGCCCATGCTTTCCCGCCGTTGAACGCGATTGGCTCG
>Ga0315287_10005542_pt1 | contig 12455 bp, 9 predicted proteins | sample YL17G11_0_MG_FD_205037 | JGI IMG/M metagenome (GOLD analysis project Ga0315287, IMG submission 205037) | Sediment microbial communities from Yellowstone Lake, YNP, Wyoming, USA - YL17G11_0 | ecosystem: Environmental > Aquatic > Freshwater > Lake > Sediment | place: USA: Wyoming | collected...
TTTTTATTGCATTGTAACATAATTTGAGCTATAAGTGTGATTCAAGGAGACGGGATATGCGCGATGTACTGATCATCAAGAAATATAATAACAGGCGGTTGTACGATACGGAAAACAACACCTATGTAACCTTGAGCCAGGTTTCTGCTATGATCAAGCAGGGCAGGCAGGTCGAAGTCATCGATGCAAAGACGAGGGAGGATGTGACGGCGTTCATCCTGACCCAGATTATCCTGGAAGAAGCAAAGAAGAAAAACTTCCTTTTGCCCGTTCCCCTGCTCCACCTGATTATCCAGTTCGGGGAGACGGTTCTCAGCGAATTTTTTGAGAAATACCTGCAGCAGATCATCCAGAACTATCTGGCCCAAAAGTCCTCGGCAGACGAACAGTTCAAAAAGTGGCTGGACCTCAGTACAAGCCTTGTCGATCAGGCGAAGAAATCGATTCCGACCATCAGTCCTTTCAAGTCGATATTTGATCTCTTCCCGGAGTCGCCGCAGAAGCAGGACGGCAGGGAAAAAGGGAAGACCGACTGAGCGTGTAAGAAATTCTCTTCCTCCCGTTCTTCCAGCACAATGCCCTGAGGATGCTCCAGATAAAGGGAAATCAAAAAACACTTTTCAAAAAAAACTAACGTTGACGACTTTGTAAAAAAGTTGTTTAGCCAGTCATTGCGAGGAGCGAAGCGACACGGCAATCTAATAAACCAGCAACCCTTTTTTCGTTATGCCGTGGGCTGATGGGGATTACCTGTGTGACAAGACTTAAAAAATAACATGCGTATATGAATTAAGGCTCGACGCGGGTAAGGCATTGTTAGAAGAAAAATAGGGAGAATTGCGGGATACAGTTAATTTGTAGACAAATATGTTTTGAATGGGTCAGGAGTAACTTATGGGATTAAAGGATGTCGTGATGGTCAGCGCCTGCAGGACGGCAATCGGTGATTTTCTGGGCGCGTTGAGGGATGTAACGGCGAGGAATTTGGCGATGACTGCCGGAAAGGCTGCTATAGAAAGGGCGGGAATCCCTTCAGATATCATCGATGAAATCTGCATGGGGCAGCTCTATACAGCCATGCAGGGGTCCTTGCCTGCAAGGCAGGTGGGTATGAGGATAGGCCTTCCGCACAGAAGCGGTGCTGTGAACGTTAATCAGAACTGTACTTCCGCTATGCGGGCGCTTGAGATCGCAAGCCACAATATCATGCTTGGCAAGACAGAGGTCGGCCTCGTTGTAGGTGTCGAGAGTATGACGAATGCACCGTATCTGATACCTAAGGCGAGAATGGGTTATCGCATGGGTCAGGGGACTATCGAAGACCATATGCTGCATGATGGTTTAATCGATGAACTCGTTCCCGGTCACATGGGCGTGACTGCTGAAAACGTGGCGGAAGAATATGGTATCACGAGGGCGGAATGTGATCATCATGCCGTGTTAAGCCATACACGGGCTGTCCAGGCCATCGACGAAGGGAGATTTAAACGGGAAATCGTTTCTGTGGAGATAAAGACCAAAAAAGGCATTAAAGTTTTCGATACCGATGAGCATCCCATAAGGAATGCCAGTATGGAAACCATGGGGCAGTTGCCCACAGTTTTTAAGAAAGGCGGTGTCGTTACTGCCGCCAATGCCGCCGGTATCAATGACGGCGCCTCTGCTGCGGTAATCATGTCCAAGGATAAGGCGGCAAAACTGGGGATTAAACCTCTCATGAAGTTGATCAACATCTGCGGTGAGGGCGTGGATCCTGTATTCATGGGTCTTGGTCCGGCCGTAGCCGTTCCCAAGTGCCTCAAACAAGCAGGAATGAAATTCGCGGACATTGAATATTGGGAATTTCACGAGGCCTTTGCAGCACAGTGGCTGGGTGCAGGAAGGAAGCTGAAAGAGGATTTTGGGATGGTGCTGGATCTGGAAAAAGTTAACCATAACGGGTCGGGTATTGCTCTCGGACATCCTGTGGGCAGCACGGGTCTGCGCATTATCGTTACCATGTACTACGAAATGGAGAGACTGGGCTTGACGGTGGGCGGCGCGTCCTTATGTGTAGGCGGCGGGCCGGCAATGGCCTCAATATGGACGAGAGAGATCTGATATCAGCAGAACGCGGTTTCTGCCATCAGGGAGCTGTGCCTAAATCCGAGTAATATATACGGGCTGGCATTATCATGATCTGAAAAAATCGGAAACGATTTGCAGATACTCTGCCAGCAGCTGTTTACTTACCACAAAGATGTGGCCGATATTTTTTTCAATGGTGCGGTTCAATCCTCCTCGAGAAATGCCGACGTTTCCATCGCCCGTCTGCCCCCATAATTCGCTTGCCACGCACGAGCCTACAGGGGCAATAGGATCTCTCGCGCCGGAGTAACAGAAAATTCGAACGCCTGCATCCTTAAGGATTCCCATGTTGACAGGCTTGCCATCCAAATCGGGATTTGTGGAGGGAAGGCAGTATTTTCCTTCGTAGATCTGGTTGTCCATGAATATTTTTTCGATCCAATCTCTGTGCGCTCTTGCAGGAAATTTTGTTCCATGGGTCAACCAATAGAGAAACGGGGCAGAATCTTGGATGGCATGGGGATGGTGCGCCCGTGCATAGAAACCCAAAGAGACGGTATACTGAACTCCGGGCTGTATCTCATTCATTCCGACTTCGATAACCTGGGGCGGGATGTTGACATCACCGAATAATTCTTTCATTACCACCCGATCATAATTGTGCCTGATCAGATCCCGCATAGGGCCGTGGCCACTCGTGTCATCGTCAAACTTGAGGGGGGAGGCCATTAAGGCAATTTTTTTTACATCCATACTTTTACCCGATGCATGGAGTTCTTCCGCGCGTCTCGCCAGGTAGGGAAGCATAATGGTTCCCGCCATACAATAGCCCATGACGTAAATGTCTTCACCGGGGTGTCTTTTCTTGATGATCTCAAAATAATGATCAGGAACGGTTTTGCCGAAAAAATCAAGGCCAAGATCGGCTTCTTCAGGACCTGCATCACCGTGGTCAACCATGTATACATGAAAACCTTCCTTGAGCATCCCTTCAATTACTGATTTCCTTTTTGCAAGGTCAAACAGTTCCGGCTTATTGATGAGAGGCGTTGCCATGTAAAGGACTTTCCTGTTCGGTTTAATGCCTTTAGGTGGAATATAACGACGGAGAGTAACAGAATGTAGCTTCGATCCTTTTATTACCTCGTACGCTGAATATCCAATTCTGTTTTGTGTCGCCCTTTCTGAATACTCCTTAATGTCGAAAGCATTCTCGCGATAAAGGTTCTCCAGTCGAGCACGATTTTCTTCCAGATACTGTGAAATGGAATATGCATCTGTTCCATCTGGTTTCTTATTCATGAAAGGCAATGGTTCTCCGTCCAGGGGTTGTTCCGTAATTGTGACCAGGATGCTTTTCAGAAGCGTCTTCATGGAGGCAAGCCTGGTCATACCGACGGAATTATAATTCTTTTCCAGTTCTGTAAATCCTTCCATATATTCCTTCAGGAATGCCTTTCCATCAGGTGTGGTTGTCAATTTCAGGGCTTTTTTTCTGTCGAATTTCCCATCGATCATGAAATGGCCGCATAAATTGTACAGCAGGCGGGCGTAACTCTGATAGGTCCATCCATTCATTTCTCCAAACATATCGGGATTTCTGCCTGACCGGGCAGCTATGCGGGCATGAGCTTTAACTGGTCCCGTTACAAACATGTCCATTGCGGCGCCTTGCATACCCGCCATCACACTGAATGGCCCGAAGAGTAACGGATTTGTACTTATAGTTTTAAGGAAATGACGATAATTGAAAAGAGACCGTATCTGCTGCCCCACGATTCTGCTTTTCCATGGGACCGCGGTATGGAGCCCTTCAGCGTTATCGGCAGGTGTAACACCCATTGATTTCAATAAGTCGTGAGGCGTTATTCTCTGTTTCGTAAGGATGTCCTCTTTCATATATCATCTCCCCGCTTTTTTTGTGCCATATAATCAAGGCGCTCAAGTTTAGTGGAAATATATATATATTCATCGCACCTGTCCAACTTTTTTGTCCTCCCCTCTGAGCTATTGAATTGACCATAGCCGGGATTATTGATATGTAGCGGGAAACGCATTGACGGTAGTCAGAGATTGATTTTGGTAGTGCTGGCGGCCAGGTTACGCAATATGAAATGGATGAGAGAGACATTTCGAAATGATTCAAAAGAGGAGTTAGACTCATTTTCGTGACTAACGAATATGTCTGCAAAATAAAATATGCCTTGAATAAAAAAAAATATTGTATATTATAAGCGATTTTTCGACGGAGTATGTCCGTTATCCGAGGGTAGAGCAGGGAAGCGGTTTAAAAAAAACAGGAATTACCTGTCAAGAATGCCGAATCTGTGAAGGGGGGATGTGATATTTCGATAAATTATGATGGAGGCGAGTGGTCTCACGGAAAATTGGAGATTTTGCGATAAGGTTTGGTTAAATGAGTAATATAAGGAGAACGATATGAACGCAGCATTACTTCCCATTATAGCGGTTGTTTTATTCTATTTAGCGTACCGTTTTTACGGAACGTATATTGCGAAGGTATTTAAGGAAAATGATGCCAACCCCACGCCGGCGTGTTCAATGAAAGACGATTGCGATTTCGTACCGACGAAACCGATTGTCCTGTTCGGTCATCATTTCGCGAGTATTGCCGGCGGCGGACCCATCATAGGCCCCACGGTTGCAATGATGTTCGGATTTATCCCCGTATGGCTGTGGGCGGTGTTGGGGAGCATCTTTATCGGCGGAGTGCATGACATGACGTCATTTTTTGCAAGCGTCAGGGAAAAGGGCAAGTCCGTTGCGGAGATAGCAAAAGCGACCTTGGGAAACACGGGTTTTTTTCTTTTTATCAGTTTTACCATAATTATGCTTCTCCTTGTCACCTCGGCATTTCTGGGCTTGACGGCGACGGCGCTGACTTCGTTGCTGTCATTGGAGGTGCTGAGGCTGGAACCCACCCAGACTGTGGTGAAGACAATAGTGGTTGGAGGGGCAGTGAAGGCCCAGATAGGAGGTATCGCCTCAACGTCCGTCATTATTATCACCTCTTTTGCGCCGATCATAGGTTACCTGGTTTATAAAAGAGGCATCAATGTGTATCTCGCGAGCGTAATCGCGATCATTGTGTGCGCCCTCTCCGTTGTCGTGGGAATGGAATATCCGGTTACGTTTGACGCTAATACCTGGATGATCATCCTCTGTTTTTATACGCTGCTTGCCGCGGGAATCCCCGTATGGATTATCTTGCAGCCCAGGGATTTTACGAATTCTTTTCTACTCTATAGCGGAGTCGTTGCAATGTTTATTGCCGCCCTTGTGGCGGGCTTTAAAGGGGTTACCTTTCAAGCCCCCGCTTTCAACGTTGCCGCAGGGACAGCCAAGTTAGGTCCTATCTGGCCGTTCTTATTTATCACCGTTGCGTGTGGCGCCATTTCGGGGTTCCATTGCCTGGTTGCGGGCGGAACGTCCTCAAAACAGGTTTCTAAAGAATCAGATATTAAAGTAATTGGCTATGGCGGAACGTTACTGGAAGGTCTACTTGCAATCGGCGTCCTCGTTGCTGTCGGATGCGGTATCGCGTTTTCAGATTACATGAATATTGTCTTCCCCACAGGACCGGGGGCAAGATCCAATCCCATTCTGGCGTTTGCCGCCGGAGCAGGCGGGTTGCTTGATAAAGGATTGGGGGTACCGCCCGTGTACGGGACTGTCTTCGGAATCCTGCTGGTTGAGGGTTTTGTTATCACAACCCTCGATACGGCAGTCAGGCTGCAAAGATATTTATTTGAAGAGCTGTGGCAGGTTATGTTCAAGAATGTTCCGAAAATAATGAAAAGCTATCTCTTTAACGCTGCGCTCTGTGTGGTTTTAATGTATCTTATGGCGTACAACAATACATTTTTGATCATCTGGCCGGCCTTTGGTGCCGCCAATCAATTGCTTGCCTCACTGGCACTGATTGCCGTGTCCGTGTGGCTGGTGAACAGAGGCATCAATGCATTGTTCACAGTAGTACCGGCGATATTTATGATGGTAACAACCATATATTCTCTGTTTGATTTGCTCATTTCGAAATTTATTCCCAAGGGAAACTACGCTCTATCCGCATTTGCTGTAGTGCTGATCATTCTGGCTATTGGAGTGATTGGGTTAGCGTATAAAAAATGGAGGGAATTGAAGAAGAGCGGCACAATCGTAGAGGGTGTGGCATGACAGCAATGTCATAAAAAAAGATTTCAATAACAGGATTTACAGGTTTCAAGAAGGGACAGCTCAGGCTGTCCCTTCTTCTTTAGCCAACTTGCCGACATCTACAAACGTCTTTTCGGCAGCACCTCGGGATTGACGAGGTTCGGAGGGACTTTACCGCTCAGGCCGGCGATGAGATTTTCAGCTGCCATGGTGGCCATTCGTATACGGGTTTCCAGTGTGCCGCTCCCTATATGAGGGAGAAGAATAACATTATCAAGTTCCGTTAAGCCGGGAGTCAGGGAAGGTTCATTTTCGTAGACATCCAGACCGGCGCCGCCTATTTTTCTGTTTCGGAGAGCATCAAACAAAGCCTGTTCATCGACCACGGGGCCACGCGAGGTATTAATCAGGTAAGCTGTAGGCTTCATGAGGGACAATTCTGCCCCGCCGATAAGGTGTCTTGTTTGTTCTGTGAGAGGAACGTGGAGGGATACAAAGTCCGCTTCCATGAGCAATGTCTTCAGAGTGACATATTCCGCATGGAGTTTTTTTTCTTCCGATATATCGATTCTGCTGCGGTTGTGATAGATGATCCGCATGTCAAATCCCTTCGCCCTTCGCGCCACGGCCTTTCCGATTTCTCCGAGGCCGATAATGCCAAGGGTTTTACCCGTAACTTCACGACCCAAAAAGAGCATAGGCGCCCAATATCGGAAGCGCCCCTCTCTTGTAATCTTATCGCATTCCACCAATCTCCTGGAAATGGATAAGATCAACGCAAATGCCAGTTCCGCGGTAGCGTCCGTCAGTACGCCGGGTGTATTGGAAACAAGTATCCCGCGGGCGGTGGTGGCCTTAACGTCGATATTATTGTAACCAACGCCGAAGTGGGCAATCATTTTTAAAGAAAATGCCTTGTCAAGGACTTCCTCATCGATAATGTCCGTTATCATGGACAGAAGGCCCTCTTTATCTTTAATGCTCTGGAGAAGGACTTGTCTCTCAAAAGGCTTGTCTTCGGCATTTGCTTCCACCTGATAGTTATTTGAAAGGATAGTCATAACTTCTTCGGGGATACGTCCCGTGACGAGTATACGTTTATTCATCGCTATCACAATTATCCAGTACTTGTATTTTTATTACGCACACAATGTCATTGATTACGCACATAAATATATACACCATTTCTTAATTTTGCAAAAGCTTGATTTGTCGGGAATTGATCATAGCCTTACGCAGGGAGCTTGATTTAAGACGGAAAGTATGAGATTGATAGTGAAAATAATTTGAAAGAACAGGTGAGATTTTAAATACATGGACTATAATGTAATTATCATAGGGTGCGGACCGGCGGGGATTTTTACGGCACTGACCCTTGCGGAAAACGGCATCGAAGGGGTCATCCTCTTTGATCAGGGCAATGAACTTGAGAAACGTACAAGACGCGACGCAAGAGACGTCCTCTGCGGATGGGGAGGCGCCGGTGCTTACAGTGACGGCAAGCTTAATATCTCTACGGAGGTAGGCGGCTATCTTTCAGAATTTCTCGATAAAAACGACCTCACACATCTCCTGAAGAACACAGATGAAATCTTCGTCAAATATGGAGCGCCGGACCGTATATTCGGAGACTCAACAGCGTCTGTTGAAGAAATTGCTGATCAGGCCAGTCTTGCAGGGCTCGCATTTATTCCAACAGTTATTCGTCATATTGGCACGGAAAACTGTCAGCGAGTTTTAAGTAACATGAGAAAGGCTCTTGACGGTAAAGTTGAAGTCAAAACATGCTGCCAGGTTCAATCATTGATTGAAGAAAATGGGCAAATCAAGGGTGTGAAGCTTGCGGATGGTCAGATCATAAAGAGCAAATACGTTGTTGCCGCGCCGGGAAGGGTAGGGGCCAATTGGATGAAGGGGGAAGCAGAATCGCTCGAACTGAGAACAACGTCGAGCCCGGTAGACATAGGCGTCCGTGTAGAGTTGCCTGCAACTATCCTCAAAAAAATAACGGACATCACCTACGAACCAAAGCTCATTTATTATTCAAAAACATTTGATGATAAGGTTCGCACCTTCTGCATGAATCCTTACGGAGAAGTAGTCATTGAAGAAAGTGAAGGCATAACCACAGTAAATGGTCATAGTTATGCCAAACGAAAAAGTGATAACACCAACTTTGCTATTCTCGTAAGCAGTACATTTACGGAACCCTTTCGTGATCCCATCGCATACGGCCGCTACATAGCAAGACTTGCCAACCTCTTGGGCGGTGGTGCGATAATTCAGAGACTGGGAGATTTACTTGCCGGCAGGAGATCTACGCGAGATCGCATTGACCACTGCCTGACAAGACCAACACTCTTGCAAGCTACACCGGGCGATCTCAGTTTCGTATTTCCGTATCGTCACTTGCAGAGTATCATCGAAATGCTGCAGGCCCTCGATAAACTTGCGCCCGGAGTTTATTCCCGGCACACCCTCCTTTATGGAGTCGAAGTCAAATTTTATTCGAACCGCATAGAAGTATCACGGGAAATGGAAACAAAAGTGAAGAATCTTTTTGCCATCGGCGACGGAGCCGGGATCACGAGGGGCTTATTGCAGGCATCGGCAAGTGGCGTATTGGCAGCACAGGCTATTTCTTCGCGTATAACGGGGATTCGCCCTGACAAATAAGATTAAATTAAGTTTTTCAGTCAGCAAATTTCCACCGTGTGGATGGCTAATTTTCTGTAATCAGGAGGCGACATGAAAATTGTTGTTAAGAAAGGGGAGATTACTGAGTTCAGAACAGAGGCGGCAATTATACCATGCTTTGAAGGTCGAAGAGAACTACAGGGTAAAGTGAAGCTTCTGGATAAAAAGAGCGGTGGATTGATAAAAGAGATAATCGGTGCGGGGGATTTTGAAGGCAAGCTTTTTGAGTTATCTGTGAGGTATACAGGGGGAATCGTACCTGCAAAACGCATTGTCCTGGTGGGTGTCGGTAAAAAAGCGGATTTCACCACGGAAAAATTGAGGGGTGCATTCGCGACGGCGGCTCGGTGCGTGAGATCACTCAAGATTAAAGAGTTTTCCACGTCGCTGGATTTTATTTTTTCCAATAGGCCTCGTGACGAGATAGCCAGGGCTGTTGTAGAGGGCGTTTCCCTCGGCCTTTATCAATATACATCCTTCAAAACGATCGACAGGGATAAGATAAGAGCGATAAAAGAATTTACAATAATCGAAGAAAACGAAAAAGCATATAATATTATAAGAGCTGCAGCTAAGGAGGCAGAGATTATCTCGTGCGCTGTATGCTTCGCCAGGGATATGGTGTCCGCTCCGGGAAACGAAATGACGCCGACAGATATGGCTCATGAAGCGCGTAAGATTGCCAAGAGAAGGAATGTTAAACTAAAGGTGCTTAATGAGACGGAGATGAATAAGATCGGCATGAGCGCCTTTTTGGGCGTTGCCAGGGGAAGTGAGGAGCCGGCGAAGTTCATCATCCTGGAATACTGGGGAGGAAAAAAGTCTGATCCGCCTGTGGCTCTGGTCGGCAAGGGATTGACCTTCGATAGCGGCGGTATATCAATAAAGCCATCGGAGAAGATGGATGAGATGAAATCGGACATGGCAGGGGGTGCCGCGGTCATGGGCGCCATAATGGCAGCCGCCGATTTGAGTCTCAAAGTCAATGCTGTCGGCCTGATACCTGCTACGGAGAACCTGCCTGGCGGAAGGGCGTATAAACCAGGCGATATTCTAAAATCATTATCGGGTCAGACTATTGAAGTCTTAAGCACGGACGCAGAAGGCCGCCTGATTCTAGCCGACGCGCTTACCTATGCCGGAAGGTTCAAGCCGGCAGCTATTATTGATCTTGCTACATTGACTGGCGCCTGCGTTATTGCCCTGGGCGATCACGTAACGGGAATGATGGGAACGGATGATAGGCTGAAGCATAAGATCCAGGATGCAGCAAATGCCACAGACGAGAAGGTCTGGGAGCTCCCTCTATGGGAAGATTATCATGAGTTGATAAAGAGCGATGTGGCGGATTACAAAAATCACGGCGGAAGACCTGGCGGGGCAATAACAGCCGCTGCATTTCTAAGCAAGTTCGTAGGCAAATACCCCTGGGTGCATTTAGATATAGCAGGCCCGGCGTGGCTTACACGGGACAAGCCTTATATTCCGAAAGGGGCTTCCGGTGTTGGTGTCCGCTTGATGGTGCAATTCCTGAAAAACTGGCAGAAACGGAGTAAAAGTTGACGACCAATGGGGATGCTTCTTGAAATCAAAAACCTCAGCACCCATTTCAATACAGACTATGGTGTGATAAAGGCTGTTGATCGTGTCAACCTTGCTATCGATGAAGGGGATACACTGGGAGTCGTTGGCGAGTCCGGTTGTGGAAAAACGGTGCTTGCCCTGTCCATTCTGCGTTTGATACCAAGCCCGCCCGGCAAGATCGTTTCCGGTAATGTCTTCTTTAATGGCGTGGATCTTCTAAAGCTCGATAGTGAAGAAATGCGCAGAATCAGGGGCAAGGATATCTCCATGGTTTTCCAGGAGCCGATGACTTCACTGAATCCCGTCTTGCGTATTGGCGATCAGATCACCGAGATTATAAAGCTGCATTTGGCGCTTGGACGGAAAGAGGCCATGGACCGTGCCATGGAAATGCTCTCCCTTGTGGGGATGCCCTCGCCCGATACAATCGTCAGGAATTACCCCCATCAGATGAGTGGCGGGATGCGTCAGAGGGTCATGATCGCCATGGCGCTTTGCTGCGGTCCCAGGCTTATGCTTGCGGATGAGCCGACAACCGCCCTTGATGTGACCATCCAGGCGCAGATTTTGGAACTCATAGGCAGACTGAAAAAAGATATAGGAACATCGGTAATCCTGATTACCCATGATCTTGGCGTGATAGCCGAAGCTGCAGAGCATGTGGCCGTCATGTATACCGGGCAGGTTGTTGAATACGCCTCTGTGGAGAACCTCTTCTCCACACCGCTTCACCCGTATACAGTGGGTCTCATGGAATCGATTCCGAAAATTGATGCTCCTTGGGGACGGGATGAACATCTGAAAGTTATACCCGGTGTTGTCCCTGGTCTTCATAATCTTCCCAGAGGATGCACTTTTCAGGACAGATGCCCTCACACAATGCAAATTTGCAGGGAGGAGGAGCCGCAATTGAAGGAACATTTGCCTATGCATAGAGTACACTGCTGGCTTTATGAACAAAAATGAAGATAGTCTTGGTCGATATTCAGGGAATAAAAAAATACTATAACGTCCGTGCCGAATTCCTCGCGAGAGAACGAGCCTCCGTCAAGGCTATTGACGGCGTGTCCCTCAAAATATACAGCGGTGAAACACTGGGGCTTGTCGGTGAGAGCGGTTGCGGGAAATCTACTCTCGCACGACTGATTATGAGGCTCGATCTGCCTACGGAAGGCAGGATCTTCTTTGAAGGTGAAGACATCTTCAAATTATCCGGCAAGGTTCTGAAAGCCTACCGCAAGAAGGTTCAGATTATTTTTCAGGATCCATATGCATCTCTGAATCCCCGAAGAACGGCAGGGAGCACCATCGGGGAACCGCTCCTCATCAATCAGATAAATGATCGTGAGGGAAGAGCCCTTGAGGTCGCCCGTATTATGGATATCGTCGGGCTGACGAGGGAACAGAAGGATAGGTATCCTCATGAGTTCAGCGGCGGTCAGAGGCAGCGTATTGGTATCGCAAGAGCCATTATTCTTAAACCACAATTGATCGTTGCCGATGAGCCGGTTTCCGCACTCGATGTGTCTATCCAGGCTCAGATATTAAACCTTCTCAAAGATCTGCAGAAAGAATTTAATTTGACCTACATATTTATTTCCCATGATCTCAGTGTGGTAAGGCATGTGAGCGACAGGGTTGCGGTGATGCATTTCGGTAAGATCGTCGAGCTTGCAGATAATCAAGAACTCTACGAACACCCGCTGCATCCGTACACTATAGAACTTCTGTCAGCGGTGCCGGCGCCTGATCCCGCAAGAAAGAAGCAGCGGTTGATGCGGGAGGGAGAGATTACAGGCACGACCGATGGTTCGGGAAGATGTCCATTTTATCCCCGGTGCCCCGCCAGGGTTGAAATATGTGATAAGGACGACCCGGAGTTGAAAGAGCGTGGTGGTGGACATTTCGTGGCATGCCACATGGAAGGATAA
>Ga0315287_10005543_pt1 | contig 12455 bp, 11 predicted proteins | sample YL17G11_0_MG_FD_205037 | JGI IMG/M metagenome (GOLD analysis project Ga0315287, IMG submission 205037) | Sediment microbial communities from Yellowstone Lake, YNP, Wyoming, USA - YL17G11_0 | ecosystem: Environmental > Aquatic > Freshwater > Lake > Sediment | place: USA: Wyoming | collected...
ACTTTTTTTTCGATCAAGTTGCCGACCGCGTGCCGAATTTTTCCCGCCAGAGCTTCGAGTATTTTTTCTTTGCTCGTCATTTCCGCGAAAGCGGAAATCCAGATTTGAGAAAGAGATTTTTCACCGCTGAGGCGCAGAGGGCGCAGCGTTTTGACTTTCCTACACAGGAATGAAATATGATTGTTGTCAGTCTTTAAATTCCGCGGCCAGTTTCTTGAAGAGTTCCCGCAGTTTCGGGTCCTGGTCGATTCTCGGTTCCGTGCCGTAATCGTCAGGCGCGGTTTTGACAAAAAGCAGGTCCGCTCCGAGTTTCTCGACCTCTGGGAAATGGATGCCGCGGCCCTGGCTTTTTCGATAAGGCTTGTCCAGCACCTGGTAAACTTCTTTCAAAGTGTCTAGAAATTTCTGCTCCCCGCCGAAATATTTGGGGTTGACCACGGCAAACCAGGTCCCGGGATGGAACACAATATCGCGGTTGCAGAGCTCCGTGATTCGCTTATCATCCCAGAAATCATTGGTGATGGCATCGAAATTTTCCATATTGCCGTAACATTTGACCGTGGTCCTTATGATGGGGAACGCCTGGCAGAACACCTTAACCAATTCGATGAATTTGGCGGAAAATGGGATATCAGAACCGTCTCTGCGTTTAGAATAATTATATGATTCAAAATCCGCGGACAAGATTATCTCATTGTATTTGGTGATACTGCCATCCATAAACCGGTTTAAATCATCAGGATCATCGTAATCAACCTCCTTATCCTCATCACCGACCGTCACATCCACGCGGGTTCCCCAGATCATATGCTGCCCAATGGGGCGGTTGGGACTGATCGTAAGATATAATTGATCCACTAATAGCAGCAGGCTTTCCCCTTCCTCCTCATCAATAATTGAGAAATTGTTGTTTTTAACGAGCTTGACGGTCTCAGCCAATATTTCCTCCACGGGAAAATCCAGTGGAATAGCTAATTTCGCACTTGGCCCGTCAATAGACATGACTGTTCCTCCCTCTTAAAAAAATAGTATTTTCCACTTTTGTAAAAATCTCAATTGATGATATTTTTATAGCCGATTTTTAAATCCCTGTCAAAAGATGGAAATATAAATTCCAAACGGAATCAGGCATGAGGGTTGAAATCAAAACCCGCTCTTTGAAGAATTCCCAAAACCTCATATTGGTGTCAAATTCCCGAAATTCTGCTAGAATTTGCAAAAATGTTTTTGGAGGTATTGCCTTGAAGATTTGTCGCGTGGAGATTGCCCCGGGAAAAATCGAATACGGGATCGTTATCGAAGGCGAGGTGTTCGGCCTGCAGGGGGAAAAAGACTCGGCCAAGCTGGGCACCCGGCTGGGCAGGCTGGACGACCTTAAGCTGCGCAGCCCGGTGGTGCCGGGCAAGGTGATCGGCGTGGGCCTCAACTACAAGGACCACGCGGAGGAGATGAAGCAGAAGCTCCCGGACGACCCCATCCTTTTTATCAAGCCCAAGTCATCGGTGATCGGACCGGGAGAACCCATAATCCTCCCGCCATCCTCACAGCGCGTTGACTACGAGTCTGAACTGGGAGTGGTCATCTACCGGCCGGCCCGGAACGTGTCCGTGGAATCCGCCAAGGAATACATCCTGGGTTACACCTGCGTGAACGATGTCAGCGCGCGCGACCTCCAGGTCAAGGACGGGCAGTGGACCCGGGCCAAGGGCTTTGACAGCTTCTGCCCGATCGGCCCCTGGGTGGAGACCGAGATCGATCCCTCCAACCTGAGGATCGAGGGGCGGCTGAACGGGAAGGTGGTGCAGAAGTCGAACACCAACAACCTGAACTTCAACTGCTTCCAGCTCGTGAGCTTCATCTCAAAGGTGATGACCCTGGACCCGGGAGATGTCATCGCCACCGGCACGCCCTCGGGCATCGGGCCCATGAAAGACGGGGACGAGATCGTGATCTGGATCGAAGGCGTCGGCGAGCTGAAAAACCCGGTGAAAGCTTTGTAGGGGCACGGCTTGCCGTGCCCGAAATGGGGCGCTGATGAAAAAAATATTCCTGATCTTCACCGGGCTTTTGTTTTCAGTAATTGCTTTTTTCCCCTTAAATTTCTCGGCGCAGAATGAGGTCGCCTGCTCGGCTGGGATTTCCACCGCGCAAGGCCCGGTGATTGGAGCGGATGACGGGAAAAACCAGGTTTGTGTTTACAAGGGCGTCCCCTATGCCGCGCCGCCAATCGGCGATCTGCGCTGGAAAGCTTCGCTTCCACCGGCTAAAAGGAGCGTGCCTTTAAAAGCCTTGAATTTCGGCGCCCAGTGTGTTCAGCCCGGGAGTGAGATGCCGCTGGGCATCGGCGGCCAGAAGGACCAGAGCGAGGACTGTTTATACTTGAACATATGGCGTCCGAAAAAATCCGGCGCCTTTCCGGTCATGCTCTGGATCCACGGCGGGGACCTGATGCAGGGGAGCGGCGCCCGGTCGTTTTACCATGGCGGCGCGCTCTCGGCCAAGGAAGATGTGGTGGTCGTGACCATCAACTATCGGCTTGGACCGTTCGGATATCTATATCATCCCGCGTTCGCGGAAGAAGACCCGCACCACAGCTCCGGCAACTACGGGGTCCTGGACCAGGTCGCCGCGCTCAAATGGGTCTCGGAAAACATCCAGGCGTTCGGAGGCGACCCCAGGAATGTCACCATCTTCGGCGAGTCCGCGGGAGGCTGGAGCGTGTGCTATCTTCTCGCCACACCGCTTGCCCGCGGCCTTTTCCAGAAAGCGATCATGGAGAGCGGAGGCTGCCAGACCTATCGGACCCTGGAAGAGGGTAAAAAGATCGGCGCGGGTTTTTCAGCCCGGCTTGGCTGCGGCGGGGAAAAAGTCGCGGAGTGCATGCGCAGGAAAAGCCCGCAGGAAGTGATCGCGGCTTTGGGAAAGGACTGGCTCGCCATGCTCGCCAAGTTCGACGGCCATGTTGACGGGCATGTGTTCAAGGAGCCGCCGCTGGAAGCGCTTAAGTCCGGAAGATACAATAATGTCCCGTTCATGGTCGGGTCCACCCGGGACGAGTTCAAGCTGTTCCGCGCTGAAATAAAAGGCGCTTCCCGGATGTCCTATCAGGAAATCTGGCCCGCCATGGAAAAATACATGCCCGTGAAATTATCCCCCGGCATTGAAAAATTGTATCCTGCTGGGGCATATCCCAAGCCGGTGGACGCCCTGCTCGATGCCCTGGGCGACGCCTACATGGGCTGCCCGAACTTCCGGGCCGCGGAGGCCTCGGCAATTCATCAGCCCAAGACTTTTTACTACCGGTTCGATTTTGACGAGAGCATCGTCAAAAACTATTACGGCGCGGCGCACGCCATGGAGGTTCCTTTTGTTTTCGGAAATGTCAGCCGCCCGCCCATCAGCCTGATTTATATGCCCGCTCAAAAAAGAAAAGCAGGGCCGCTCATGGATGAGATCATGGGCTACTGGGCCAATTTCGCGCGCTCCGGAGACCCCAACCGCAACGGTCTCGAAAAATGCGAGGGGTCTGGCCTCATCACCTCGGCTCGATATCTTGGTAGGGTCCCGCCTTGGCGGGATTGCATCGCCCTCGGGCAGGGCAAGCCCTGCCCCTACGAAAACTCGGCTCGTTCATCAGCGAAGAGGCCTGACCCCGAAAAATCGACAGCTTTTGACGAGGGCCTCCCGGACTGGCCGGCCTATGACCTGAAGGACCGCAAGCGCATGATCTTGGACCTGCCCCTCAAGGTCGCCCCCGCAGACATGTCTGAAAAATGCGGGTTCTGGGCAAGGCAGGATTATGTGTTCAGGTGATTTGGCCGGTTTGGCAAGGTTCAACAGTCAGTCACCATAATGGTGGTGAGATCAGGGAAGGGTCAGCAGGGATCGATAAACTTGCGGGAAGATTTTTCCCCTGGCAGTTGGAAATTTAAAGGGGGGGGGGAATATTATGGAAAGCATCCCTGGCATTTGCGGAGAAATGGAGACAAAAACACAAGACCGGAAGGTCAAATGCGGCTTGATATTCTGCGCCGCACTTCTGTCCTGCTTTTGCTTGTTAGGATGCAGAGGAGGGGACGGTGGAACTTCATCCTCCGGCAATAATGATCAAAACCTGGGGATAGTTGTGAATTCCCTTGAGGACTCCGCCACTGTTTCCGAAAATACCATGACGTTTCGGGCCGCGATTGACCGTGTTCAACCAGGCGAGACCATTTCCTTTGACCCATCCCTGAACGGCAAGACCATCCTGCTCAGCCGGGTGGGTTCTTTGAACACGGTGCTGAAGGGCGAGACCCACGCGGGCATGGTTTTCCAGGGATACCAGGATCGCGATTACGGCAGGTCCGCGCTCTACGCCCGGAAAGCGCTGAACATAGACGCCTCCCGGCTCCCGGACGGGATCACCATCAGCTGGGGAGGCGGGGAATCCAACCCGGCCCGGGTGCTCGCGGTCTATGGCGACCTGACCATGAGGAATGTGGCGATCACCTCCGGCATATCGGTCGGAGAGACCATCTTCGGAGGCGCGCAGCCCTTCACTCTGGCCCGGGGCGGCGGGGTCGCGGTATGGGGCGTCGCAAAGCTGGACCATTGCATAATCAGCGGCAACCGGGTGAAGGGGGACCTGAACGGCAGCCGGGACCGCGGCGCTTTCGGCGGGGGCATCTACGGCAACCTGCTCATACTCACCGACTGCGTGATCAGCGGGAACTCGGCAACTGGGTACGGCGCCGCGGGAGGCGGGGTCTATTCGGTGGGCGGTGTGGACATGGGGGATTCGGTTTCATCAATCAGCCGGTCAACAATCAGCGGCAACCGAGTGATGGCGCAACATTCCTATGGCGGAGGCGTTTTCAGCGAAGGGGGCGGACCCGGCAGCATGAAAGCGATCGAACTCGCCAACTGCACCATTGCCCGGAACAAGGTGGAAGACAATCCCGGGCTCCCGGAACCGCCGGGTTCCCAATACTACTACCGGGGCGGCGGCTTTTATATGACCAACGGCTCCTTGTCCATGACCAGTTGCACCGTGGTTGAGAACCAGGTCACGGGCAATCCTGCGGTCTTCAACAACAAGCCGAACATGGGCGGAGGCGGACTGGCCGCGACCATCGGCAACGCCCATGTGGTGGACAAGATGGAGATCCGGCATTCGATCATCGCGGGCAACCTCGTGAACGGGGCCTCGGATGATGTCTACACCGGGTCGCTCCTTAATTTCTACAGCTTCGGATACAACCTGATCGGCAAAATCGACTTCAGCCAGATCCTGGTGCCCATCCCGCCCTGGTGGTCGCTGAGCAGGAAGCACTACCCCAAGAACGGGGATCATGATGGGGTGGATGTTGCGGATGTGCTATCGCTTTCCGGGGCCAAGCGGCACAGTTCAATCATTTCAGTCGGCGTTGACCAAGGAGATTCCGTGGTGCTTTGGTATCCTCCCCAGGGCGGCGCGCTCAACCGCATACCTGTCAACCCTTACCGGGTCACCTATGTGCTCAATCAATACCGAGTACTGACCGGATACCCGGACGATTTTCTCAAGCGGATCGTGCAGAAGCTCAGGACCGACTATGCCGCACAGCTGGGCAGCGACTTCGGCGCCGATCTGGACACCTCCGCAACCTGGCAGGGCACAGACGGCATTTGGCCGTCCAAGCCGGAAAACGCCGCCTGGATCAAGTTCTGGAGAGACGCGGACCTGGAGATCGGCGACCGGCTCGGGACCGTCCGGTTGGGGGACGATTTCTGGGATACATTTGTACCCGGTCTATTCGGGTCAAATGTTGTGGTCGAGGTCTGGAGACAGGCGAAAGACGTGACTTTGATATCCACGGATCAACTCGGCCGGTCCCGTTCCGGATTTGGAGATATTGGGGCCGTCGAGCAGTAGCTTCTGGGCGAAAGCAAGGCATCTGGATGGGGATGCGGCCGGTTCGTTTGTCTTGTTTTATATCAATGGTTTTGTTTCATTGACCACAATTATTTTGTTGCCTATAATGAATGATAATGGAAAAAAGAATTCTAGGTTTAGCCCGGGAATTCAAGGAACTTCTGAAGCAAAGACATCTGGAGGCTGAGTTAATAATATTTGGTTCGCGGGCCAGGGGAGACAACCAACCGGATTCGGACTTGGACTTGTGCGTGATAGTCAAGCGGTTTGATCGGAAAACCAGGGATATCGTGATTGATTGCGCATGGGAGATTGGCTTCAAAGCTGGAATAGTGGTGGTTCCCATTATTTTCTCACGATCGGAAATCAAGGGCGCCCTGGCGCGATCCCCGATAATAATGTCCGTGGAACGCGAGGGTGTCCGCCTGTGAAAGATGCTCTCGTCAGCTATCGCTTGGAGCAGGCCGAGGTCTCGCTTAAAGAAGCGGTACTGCTGCTAAATACCGGAAAGAGTTTCAGGGGAGCTGTGAACAGGGATTACTATGCCATGTTTTATGCGGTCCTCGCTTTGCTTTCCAAATCTGGAGGCGCAAGTTCAAGGCATAGCGGGATTATCGGTCGCTTTGATAAGAATTTTGTCAAAAAGGGAGTTTTCAGCAAAGAAATGAGCAAAGATTTGCACCGGGCTTTTGACCTCAGGCAAATGAGCGACTATCGAGAACTTTTTAATTTAAACGAAAAGGATGCCAGGGAAATAATTCAATCTTCGCAAAAATTTGTAAAAGCTATAAAAGAATATTTGCAGGAGCATGCGGACTAAAAAGGGGTTGGAATGGGCAAGGAGAGGAACATGAAGAAGAAGCCTTGGTCGGGCCGGTTCAAGGAAAAGACCAACGAGCGTTTTGAGGAATTCAGCGAGAGCATCAGCTACGACAAACGGCTCGCGTTCTACGACATCCACGCCGGACTCGCCCATGTCGAAATGCTGGCCCAAAAGAGGATCATCCTCCGCAAGGACGCCAAAAAAATCATCCATGGCCTGAAAAAAATCGAGAAGGAAGTCGTGGAGGGCAGGTTCCAGTTCAAGCCCGAGCTGGAAGATGTGCACATGAACATCGAGTCGCGCCTGTTCGAGCTTTTGGGAGAGGTCGCGGGAAAACTGCACACGGGCCGGAGCCGCAACGACCTGGTGCTCACCGATGTCCGGCTCTGGCTCAAGGATTCCGCGGCCGCGATCGTCTCCCTGACCAAGAGCCTGATCCGGCGGGTGGCGGAAAAGGCGGAAAACAACCTGGCGGTGATCATGCCCGGGTTCACGCACACCCGGGAGGCGCAGCCGATTTTGTTCTCGCACTGGCTCCTGGCCTATGCCGAGATGTTCATCCGCGACTGCCAGCGCTTTGTGGAGGTGCTCAACCACACCAACATCTCCCCGCTCGGGAGCGGGGCTTTGGCCGGGAGCAACTACCCGCTCAACCGGGAGTTCCTGGCCAGGAAGCTCGGATTTGCAGGGATCACCCAGAACAGCCTGGACGCGGTCTCGGACCGGGACTTCATCATCGATTTCCTGTCCGCGTCTTCGATCCTGATGATGCATATGAGCAGGCTCTCCGAAGAGCTGGTCTGGTTCAGCGCCGAGGGCTACGGGTTTTTTGAACTGCCCGAGTCGCTCTGCACCGGCTCGTCAATCATGCCCAACAAGAAAAACCCGGACGCCGCGGAACTGGTGCGCGGCAAGACCGGGAGGGTTTACGGCCATCTGATGTCCATGCTCACGGTGATGAAAGCCGCTCCGCTCGCTTACAACCGGGACTTTCAGGAGGACAAGGAAGCCCTGTTCGATGCCGCGGACACCGTGAAAAACTGCCTGGAGATCGCCGAGCTTTTGATTGCGGGTATGGAGCCGGTGCCGGAAAAGATGCGGGAGGGCTGCGGCCGCGGCTTTATCCTCGCGACCGACCTCGCGGATTACCTGGTCAAGAAAGGGCTCGGCTTCCGGCAGGCGCACCACGCGGTGGGCACGCTCGTGCGCCACTGCGAAGGACTCGGCAAAAGTTTTGAAGACCTCAAGCTCAATGAATTCAAGAAAATCAGCGCGCTTTTTGAAAAAGATGTTTACAAACTGCTTTCCCTGGAGCAATCGGTCCGGGCCAAGGACACCGCCGGCGGGACCGCGCCGGCACAGGTGCAAAAGCAGATCAACCGGATCAGGGCCCTGCTCAAACAAATGTCGACCAAATCATTTCTCGGCCGAAGGTGAATTTTTTTAATAAAGGAATGTTGAAATTGCGTTTCCCGCATAGAGTTTGCGCGCCCGCCCTCCTGGTCCTGCTCATCGGCTGCGGGGTTAAAAAGGATCCGGCAGCTCCGGAAAAAATATTTCCCGAACCAATCCAAAACCTGAAAGTCCGGGTCGTGGGCGATTGCGCGGACCTGTCCTGGTCTTATCCCGGGGACGAGGCGCCGGAAAAAATTTTGATCCTGCGGAGCGAGACCGGGAATCCGGACTCCAAATGGAGCGACCCTCAAAAAATCGCGGAGCTGAAAGGAAACGCCTCATATTACGAGGACTGCGGTCTGAGGCCGGGAAGTTTTTACAGCTTTCAGGCGCTCGGGCTTTCAAAATACAAGGAGCGGTCTGAAGGCTCAAAAATTGTCAGGGTCAGCCTGCCCAGGGTCCCGGCCCCGCCCGCGGGTTTCAATGCCAGGGCCGGAGACCGGTTCGCGGACCTCTCCTGGCAAAAAGAGCCGGACGCGGCTTACAACCTCTACCGCTCCCAAGACGAGCGCAAATTCCCGGACCAGCCCATAAACCCGGCGCCCATAACAAGAGACAGGTTCAGCGACGCCAACCTCGAAAACGGCAAGACCTATTTTTACTGCCTGCGCGAGGCGTCGATCCCGGAGGGCTTTCCCGCAATTGAAAGCAAATGCGCCTCTGCCCGGGCAACGCCCATAGACCTGATCGCGCCCCTTGCGCCCAAGGGCCTGGCCGCGGCGCGCGTGGAAAACGGCGTGATGCTCAAGTGGTTTGAGTCCCCGGAGCCGGACCTGCTCGGGTACCTTGTTTTCCGGAGGCCGCCGGGCTCGGACAACTGGAAAGTCCTCACGCCGGAGCCGATCAAGGAAACACAATTCCTGGACGGCGCGGTTTCGGGAATAAACGGGCAACTGGAATATTCAGTGCAGGCGGTTGACAACGCTCCCAGCCGGAACCGGAGCGCGTTTGCATCCCCGGAAACTATTTCTTTAAAGTAGATTTTTCCGCTGATTTGGAAAGCTTGGGCTTCTCGCGCTTAAATTGGTAGCTGCAGTCCCCGCATTTCCAGAGATTGACCTTGAGCGAGCGGAAGACAAAAAACCCCGCGACGCTCAAACCCGCGGTGATCAAAAGTCCCCACCATAAAAAGCTCAGGCCGATCAACACCACGGCCAGCCCCAAAAAAGGGTAGATGGTTTTTCCCGGGAAATATCTGACCGTGGCCGGCTGCATCTGGCTCCCGCATTGCAGGCAGTAGATCAGTTCATTGACCTGCGCCGCGGCGTCGGGCGCCGCGGGCCTGGCTTCGGTGAAGCGTTTGGGGATCAGGCCGGCAGCTTTTTTTTGGAGCTTGATTAAGGTTCCCGAGACCCGGCTCAATATTTTGGGGGCCATGCCCGCGAGGACTTTCGCGGCCGCGGCTGATCCCCCGGACTGGGACGGACGGCTGACCGCGGCCGGCTCCCCGGTCAAAAGGTCAACCCGGCAGCGGCGGCAGACAAAGTCGGTCTCCGAGTGGACCATCCCGCATTTCGGGCATTTCTTCACTTAAGGACTCCCCTCGCGCGCCTTGACATCCTGCTCCCAGAGCGAGTTGATCAGGTCCAGGTCTCTTTCCGTAAGCGCCTGGAACTCGATCCCCATGCCCGGGGCGTGGCCCGGGCCGTGGTCCGGCTTGACCACCCGCACGATCTTGCCCCGGGTCTCGATCACCTCTTTGTGACCCGGGATCGTGAACCGCAGCTTGATCTCGGTCCCGATCGCTATCGGCTTCGCGGTCTTGATGAACATCCCGCCCCGGCTAAGGTTGATCGCGTAATCGTAAAAAAAGTCGTCCAAATGCTGGTAGTGGATCTCGATCCAGACCTCCTTGCGCGGGTGCTTGCGCCTGTCGGCTCCATTGAAATCAGCCTCGTGCTTTTTCATGGAACTCATTTTAGATATTTTCCGGCCGGTTTGCAAAATGACCGCCCCGCTTTTTTTAAACCCCAGGAAGGAGGACGCTTCCGGCCGGACCCGAAAGAATTCTATATATAATTATGCATATCTCCGCCGGAGAAATAACTTGGCAGGTGTTTTTTGACATGGTTTAAAATATTTGGTATAAGCATACAAGTAAAGCAGTAAGGCAAAGCCGGTGTTCAAGGCTGAGATTTCAATCTCGAAAAGAGAGGGCGGATGCAACGGAAAATTTTGAGCGCTTTTGGGTCTCTAAGACTCGGGGCGCTTTTTTATCATTTTTGTAGGGTCCCGCCTTGGCGGGATTGCCCCGCCCGTTCGGAAAATCCCCCCGGGCGAAGCCCAATGTTTTCAAAAAGGAGGATGAATTTTGAATGGAAATTGGTCTGAAAAAGTTAAAAGTCATAAGTCAAGGGCGTGTTGCTCAAATAAAATTTCCCCTCCCTTGGACGGGAGGGGATGGAGGGGAGGGTGATTATATTCAATCAAATCAATCACCCCCACCCTTGCCCTCCCCCGTCAAAGGGGGAGGAAAAAGGATTTTTTGGTTTGGGCAACACGCCCTGTAGACCTGACCCCAAGGGCAAAAATGGATAGATTATTATTGCTGGCTTTGCAATGCCTGTGGGCGCTGGTGATGTTCAGCGCGGTCTCGGCATTGGCCGGGCTTATGACCTGGGGCGAGCGGAAACAGGCGTCCTTGATCCAGGACCGGATCGGGCCCAACCGCGCCAACATAAACCTGAACTTCCTGGGCTTGGGCAACTGGAAGCTGCTCGGCCTTTTCCATATCATTGCGGACGCGGTCAAGAGCCTTACCAAGGAAGACTTCGTGCCGGAAGGCGCTTACAAGATATTGCACATGATGGGTCCCCTGCTCTCGCTCGGGCTGGCGTTCGTGATGTTCGCGGTGGTGCCTTTTGCCGGGCCGCTGACCATTCACTGGAAGGACATCCCGGCTGAAAATATTCCCCTGCTCGGCTCGCTCTTTCCCGGAGACGCGCTCCACCTCTCCAATTTCACCATCAGCTTCCAGGCCGCGGGCCTGAACGTCGGGATCCTGTTCGTGCTCGCGATCGGCGCGCTCCTCACCTACGGGGTGATCATGGCCGGGTTCGCGTCCAACAACAAGTTCTCGTTCCTGGGCGCCATGCGCGCGGCCTCCCAGATGTTCAGCTACGAGATCGCGCTCGGACTGTCCGTGATCGGCGTGGTCATGATGTACGGGTCGGCGAATTTGGAGACCATCGTGGAGCGGCAGGGTTACCTCTGGTTCGGGGTGATACCCAAATGGGGGATCGTCACCCAGCCGCTCGCGTTCATCCTGTTCTTCACCTGCGGCCTGATGGAGATCAAGCGCATCCCGTTCGATGTTCCCGAGGGCGAGTCTGAGATCGTGGCCGGCTATTTCCTGGAATACTCGGGCGCCAAGTTCATGATGTTCCTGTTCTCCGAGTATGTGGAGCTGATCATGCTCGCGGCCATGACCGCCATGCTCTTCTTCGGGGGCTGGCAGATACCGTTCGTGAATTCGGAGGGGATCAAGGTCCCGCTCCTGCATATAAACCTCGCCTGGGCGAACCTGGCCCTGGTCAAGCAATACGGCTTCGGCCTGCTCCTGGTCCAGGTGGTTTTGCTCGCGGCCCAGGCCGGGTGCTTTGCCGTGAAGATCGTGGTCTTCTGCTGGGTGCTGGTGACCGTGCGCTGGACCTGGCCGCGGTTCCGTTACGACCAGATCATGCGTCTGGGCTGGAGGAGGATCCTCCCGCTCGCCATGCTCAACATCGTCATCACCATGGTCATCATCCTTGCGGAACTGAGGCTTAAAGATATAGTGCAGAAGGTGCTGGGGTATTAACATGGCCTGGGAAAAACCGACTCCGAACTGGGTAAGGTTGTATCTGCCGGAGATGCTGCGCGGGTTCTACATCACGAGCAAGCACTTCATAGTCAACTTCTACGGATTCATCCCCGGCCTGGACCGGGTCATAAAAAAATATGTGCCGACCGTCCAGTACCCCTAGGTCGAGCGTCCGATCTCGGACCGCTGGCGGGGCCGGCACCGCCTGAACCGTCGCGAGGACGGGTCCGCCAAGTGCGTGGCCTGCTTCTGCTGCCAGACGGTGTGCCCGGCCGGGTGCATCAAGATCGAGGCCGGGGAGTCCCCGGACGGCGAGATCGAGAAATACCCGGCCAAGTTCGAGCTCAACCTGTTCGAGTGCGTGTTCTGCGGGCTGTGCTCGGAGGCCTGCCCGTGCGACGCGCTTTACATGGACACCAAGGACATGAAGATAACGCAGTATTCTCCGGACAAGTTCGTATTGACCTTGAAGGATTTGC
>Ga0315287_10005544_pt1 | contig 12454 bp, 11 predicted proteins | sample YL17G11_0_MG_FD_205037 | JGI IMG/M metagenome (GOLD analysis project Ga0315287, IMG submission 205037) | Sediment microbial communities from Yellowstone Lake, YNP, Wyoming, USA - YL17G11_0 | ecosystem: Environmental > Aquatic > Freshwater > Lake > Sediment | place: USA: Wyoming | collected...
CCAGCAAACGCGGCATCACGCTCGATCCGGAGCCGAGCGCGGGACGCGCGGTGCTGCACCGGCTGCTCGACTGGGCCGACGTGCTGCTCGACACCTTTGCGCCCGGCACGTTCGAAATGTGGGGGCTCGGCTGGGATGCGATGCACCGCCAGCATCCGCGGCTGGTGCGCTGCGCGATCACGCCGTTCGGGCAGACCGGACCGCATTCGCAGCTTCGCGCGCGCGATCTGGTGGTGGTGGCGATGGGCGGCAACGCGTCGATGACCGGGGATCCCGATCGCCCGCCGGTGCGCTGCACGCTGCCGACCGCCTACTACCACGCCGCGCCCGAAGCCGCGCTCGGCGTGCTGATGGCGCTGCAGGCACGCGAGACCTCGGGGCGCGGCCAGCTCGTCGACCTGTCGCTGCACGAGTGCCAGCTCGGCACGCTGCTCGGCGGCCCGGGCATCCACGGGAGTTCGCCGCAGCCACCCCAGCGCAGTGGTGCCCGCACGGGTCGCACGCGCGAAATCTGGCCCGCGCGTGACGGGCACGTCTCGTTCGGCCTGCGCGGGGGGCCGGCGCGTGTACCCGGGCTGCGTGCACTGGTCGCGTGGATGGGCGAATCCGGCGCGGCGCCGGCGTGGCTGCGCGACTACGACTGGGAACGCTTCAGCCCGAATGGGCTGGACGCCGCGGAACTCGCGCAGCTCGAGGCCTGCTTCGGCGCATTCTTCGCGTCGCGGACGATGCGGGAACTCTACGAAGGCGCGCTCGCGCGGCGCATCCTGCTCGCCCCCTGCAACGACGCGCGCGAGGTTCTCGCGCACCCGCAGCTCCGCGATCGCGAACTCTTCACCACGATCGAGTACCCGGAGTTCGGCGCGTCGATCGAGCATCCGGCCTTCTTTGCGAAGGCGAGCGGCCTGTCGATCGGGATCCGCCGCCGCGCGCCGCATATCGGCGAACACAATGACGAGATCTACCGCGCGCTCGGGCTCGAGCGCGAAGAGATCGCCAAGCTCGTCGCCGAGGGTGTCGTCTAGTGGGGGAGTCGGGCGTCTACGCGGGGCTCCGCATCCTGGAACTCGGCATGGGCGCAGCTGGCCCGGCGGCGACGCGCTACTTCGCCGAGCAGGGCGCGACGGTGATCCGGGTCGAGTCGTCCGTGCGACCGGATTTCTTGCGGCTGCTGCACGCGAAACCAGGCGAGGCCGTCGATCTCGATGCGGCGCCGATGTTCGCGCTGCTCAATCCCGACAAGTGGAGCGTCACGATCGACCTGCGCAAGCAGGCCGGTGTGGATCTGGTGTTGCGACTCGCCGACTGGGCCGACGTGGTGGCGCAGAACTTCGCGCCCGGCGCGATGGAGAAGGTGGGTCTTGGCGCCGCACAGCTGCTCGCGCGCAAGCCGTCGCTGATCGTCGCGACGAGCGCGCTCTTCGGGCAGACCGGACCCCAACGACACTACCCTGGCTTTGGTGGTCAGGGCTCAGCGATCGCGGGCTTCAATCACCTGACCGGCTGGCCCGACCGCGAGTCGATCGGACCCTACGCCACGATCACGGACTCGCTCTCGCCGCGCTACGTCGCGCTGCTGATCGCCGCCGCGCTGCTCGAACGCAGTCGCGGTGGCGGCGGCCAGCACATCGACGTCTCGCAGATCGAGACCGGCGTCTACAGCCTCTCCGAGATGGTGGTTCGCTGCAGCGCGAATGGCGAGTCGATCGTACGTGCGGGCAATCGGGACGAGGGCGCGGCGCCGCACGGTGTCTATCCGTGCGCCGGCGAGGGCGCCTTTCTCGCGATCGCGGTTGCGACCGACGACGAATGGCAGGCGCTGGTCGCGGCGATGGGTGCGCCGGGCTGGGCGCGCGAGCCGCGCTTCGCGACGGGCGCGGGTCGCGTCGCACATCAGGACGATCTCGACGCAAAGCTCGGCGCGTGGACGCAACAGACGGGCGCGTATCTGTTGATGGCGCGCTTGCAGGAAGCCGGCGTGCCCGCGGGCGTCGTGCAACACCTGGACGAGCTGCTGCAAGATCCGCAACTCGCGCATCGTCGTCACTTCGTGCCGCTCGATCACGCTGTGCTCGGCGTGCTGCCCTATGAGCGCTCGGGCTTCCGGCTCTCGGAGAGCCCCGGTGGCTTCGACGACTCGGGTCCGCTGCTCGGCGAGGACAACGACCTGGTGCTCGGCGAGATCCTCGGCCTCTCGCCCGCCGAGATCGAGCAGCTCGTCGCCGATGAAGTGATTGCGTGAACCTGCGCGATACGCCCGTGCAGGCGCGCTTTCGCAGCGATGTGCGCGCCTTTCTCGCGGCCAATCTCCCGTCCGGTTGGGGAACACCTGCATTCCTTGCACCGCGAAGCGGCGAAGAGCGCGTCGCGTTCGGTCGCGCGTGGCAGCGCAAACTCCATGACGGCGGGTTCGCGGGGCTCGAGTGGCCGCGTGCGTTCGGCGGTCGCGGCGCGTCCGCAATCGAGAGTCTGATCTTCGGCGAGGAATGCGCGCGCGTGCGCGCGCCCGAGTTGGTGCAGCTCGCGGTCGGCACGCAGCTGGTCGGCCCGACGTTGATCGCGTGCGGAAGCGACGAGCAGAAAGAGCGCCATCTCGCGGCCATCCTGCGCGGTGACACGGTATGGTGTCAAGGATTCTCCGAGCCGAATGCCGGCAGCGACCTCGCCTCGCTGCGCACCCGCGGCGACGTGCAGGGCGGCAGCGTCGTCGTCACCGGCCAGAAGATCTGGACCAGCTTCGCCCAGCATGCCGACTGGTGCATACTGGTGGTGCGAACCGAGCCGGACTCGCAGCGCCACCGTGGGCTCTCGTTCCTGCTCGTCGACATGCAGAGCCCCGGCATCACGATCCGCCCGCTGCGCGAGATCACCGGCGAGGCTTGGTTCAACGAGGTGTTCTTCGACGCGGTGCGCGTGCCGATCCTGAACCTGGTCGGTACGCTGCACCGCGGCTGGGACGTGGTCGTCACCACGCTCGCGCACGAGCGCGGCTCGAGCGCCGCGTTCGCGCGCCTCAGCGCGACGCTCGCGCAGCTCACCGCGCTCGCGCGTCGCACGCCGAGTGCGACCGGCGCGGGCAGTGCCGCCGCGGATCCGAGAATCCGCCAACAGCTGGCGCAGTACTGGACGGAGGTTTCGGTGCTGCGGATGTCGGCGTACCGCAGCGCGAGCGCGCTCGAAGCCGGCGGCGTCCCGGGCCCTGAAGGCTCGACGCTGAAGCTCGCCTGGAGCGAACTCGAGCAGCGCGTGATGGAGACCGCGATCGAGATCAGCGGACTCGCGGGCCTGGTGGCCGAAGGCGAAGCCGAGGCGGTCGACGCGGGCTTCTGGGGTCATGAACTGCTGTGGTCGCGCGCTGCGACGATCTACGCCGGCACCTCGGAAGTGCAGCGCAACATCCTTGCGCAACGCGTGCTCGGTCTGCCGCGCGTCGCGCGTGTCTGACTCAAAAGCCGAGGAAATCCTGGACCGCGTACCAGTGCCCGCTCTCCGAGCGCGCGGCGCCGACCCCGATGGTGCTGAGCGTTGGACTCAGGATGTTGGCGCGGTGGTGCGCGGAGGCCATCCATTTCTTCATCAGCGCATCGGCCGTGACGTTGCCGAAGCCGATGTTCTCGGCCACGCGACGCGCGCCGCACGATTTCAGCATCGGCTTCAGTGACTGATGGCGGAGCTTCTGGCTGCGCGCGAGCTGCACGGACCATCGCTCTGCGTAGCCGACCGCGCACGATCCGCGTCGCAGGTGCGGGAGCCCGTGGCGCGCGCGTTCGGCATTGATCAGTGAAAAGATCCGGCCGGCGTAGGCTTCGCTCGAAGGCTGCACCGCTTGGTTGCGACTCGCCTCCGCTGCCGGGACGCGGGCCATCGCGAGGCCCACGGCGACGGCGAGTGTCGCGGCGATCGTGCGCGTGGCGCGGAGCGCGATGACATCCCCCATCCCGACACGCAGCATGCCGGCGGCCGCGTGACGCAGCCAGCGATCGCATTGCGAAGCGACATCTCGCGCCAGCTCGGTGCGACGTCGTTCGCCTTGGGTCGGCTGCGACGTCGATGCTAGCGTCATCGGTCGCATCCGATCCGCCGGCTCGATCGGGAGTCGCCATGCCGCAACGTCCTTCGTCGTCGCGTTATCCGTTCCCGCCCTACGCGAACGGCTGGTTCCGCGCGCTCTATTCGCACGAGTTGCCGCGCGGCGAAGTGAAGGCGCTGCATCGCCTCGGCCGGGCGCTGGTCGCGTTCCGCGGCAATGACGGCCAGCCGCGCATCTTCGACGCGCACTGCCCGCATCTCGGCGCGCATCTGGGAGTTGGCGGTACGGTCGAGGGCGACGCGATTCGCTGCCCGTTCCACGGCTGGCTCTGGAACGGCGACGGGCGCTGCGTCGAGGTTCCGTATGCGAAGCACATCCCGCCGAAGGCGCAGATCCGCAGTTGGCGCGTGGTCGAGCGCAATGGCGTGCTGTTCGTGCATCACGACGCGACTCACCGCGCGCCCGCCTACGAAGTGCCCGAGTTCCCCGAGTGCAGCGGCGAGGGTTGGACGCCGCTCGAGATTCGTCACTGGACCGTCAACAGTCGCTGGCTCGACATGAACGAGAACGCGGTCGACCAGGCGCACTTCCGCTTCGTGCACGGCACGCCCACGATTCCCGAGGCGACCGTCGAGGTAGAGGGTCACGTCTTTCGCGTGCGCAACGCGGTGAAGATGAACACACCGCGCGGCGTCGTCGAAGGCGAACTCATCACCACCGACTACGGCCCAGCGCTCCAGACGGTCCACATCCGCGGCGTGGTCGATACCTTCATGCTGAACACCGCGACGCCGATCGACGCAGAGACGACCGACGTCAGCTTTGCCTACGCGGTTCGCGTGGCGCCCGACCAGCAAGGGAAGGGCGTCGGCGCCGCACGGATTCGCGACCTCGAACACCAGTTCGAACAGGACCGCGCGATCTGGGAGAACAAGGCGTACTGGGAGCGCCCGATGCTTTGTGACGGCGACGGGAACTTCGGCGCGTATCGGCGCTGGATGCGGCAGTTCTTCCCGGAGCCGAGCGCGTGAGCGACGACTCCGCGGCGCCTGTGATCGACGCCTGGATCAACGTGAACATGGCCGAGCTCGGGCGGCCGTCCTGGCTCGTCGCGGTCGAGCAGGACTACTTCAAGCGCGGCGAGGATTTCTTCCGCAACAACACGCTGGACGAGATCGTCGATTCGATGGATCGCCTCGGCATCGAGAAGGCGATCCTCACCACCGATGCCGAGCAACCGTCGCCGCACGTGCTCTCGTTTCCGAACGCGCGACCCGATCGCTTCGCGCTCGGCGTGCAGCTCGATCCGCGCCGCTTGATGAAGGCGACGCGCGCACTCGCATCGATGGTCGCGAGCCAGCCGGTCGTGCTGGCGCGGATCACGCCGTTCTATCTCGATCTCGCGCCCGAAGACCGCGTCTACTACCCGATCTACGCCAAGTGCGTCGAGCTCGCGCTGCCGCTGACGATCAACACCGGCATCCCGGGCCCGCCGGCGCCCGCCGCGTGCCAGCACCCGATCCACCTCGACCGCGTCTGTCTCGACTTCCCCGAGCTGGTGCTGGTGATGGCACACGGCGCGGATCCATGGTGGAACGTCGCGATTCGGCTGATGCTGAAGTATCGCAACCTCTACCTGAAGACGTCGGCCTACGCGCCCCAGTACTTCCCGCCCGAGCTCCTCCACTTCATGAACACGCGCGGCCAGCACAAGGTGATCTTCGCGTCCGATCACCCCGCGCTGTCGATGGAGCGCGCGCTCGGCGAAGCGCGCGCACTCGACCTGCGACCGGGCGTGCTCGAACAATTTGTCTATCAGAACGCGCAGCGCGTGTTCTTCGAGCGCGCCGCGCGCTGAGCGGATCGCGCCGAGCACGCGACGAGAGCGGCACCGCTCGCAGCGGCCACTGCAATGCTCGTCGGTTCCGGTACCGGTTGCGGGGGCGCGCCGGGAGTCGGGTTCTGCTGCACGCGCCACTCTCCATCCACGCCGCGCTCGATGCTGCTGCCGCCCGCCGCGTCCGCGACGTCGACGGCGCCGGGTAGCCCCGATTCATCGATCAGTCCGCTGCTGTTCTCGGCGCCGTAGATCACCACCGCGACTGGCACGGTGTCGGCCGCCACGTCCTCGATCGGTACGTCGAAGAGCGCGACGCCGTCCGCAGTGGTGCCGCTGTTCTGCAGGTCCGACTCGAGATCGATCGCGAGATCGAAGACGGGACTTGCGTTGTCGAGCGTGCTCTCGGGTCCGCCGACCACGAAGTAGCCGCCGGCCGTCACCACGCCCGAGAGCGCGACGACGCCCGACAGATAGCTCGACCCACCCCAGCCGAGACTGAAGCCCGTGAGCTCGACGGGTGTGTTGCTCTCGTTCCGCAATTCGATCCACTCGAAGCCGTCGTCGGATCCGGTGGCGTCATAGAAGACCTCGGAGAGCGCAATCTCCGCGCGTGCCGCGTCGGAGAGCGAAGCGAGCAGACAGACGAACGCGGCGACGCGCGCCGCCGAGGCGAGGGATCCGATTGAGGAGATCTTGTTCATGGTAGGGCCCGCGCGGGACCGCGTGGGATGAGCCACGTGAGGGTTCCGCGTTGCGCACGAGTTCGCAACGGCGGAAGCGCGTTCACGCTCCGGCAACTGCGCAGCGCCCGTTGGGGGCGCCGCGTCGCGATTCAGGCCGATGCGGCGCGCAGCGCGAGGCCGCTCGCGACCGACGTCAGTTCCTCGCCGCCGCGTAGCCTGGCGGCGCCGAAGCGGCGCTCGAAGATGTGTCGAACCGCCGGCACCAGCGCGCTGCCGCCGGTCAAGAAGACGCGATCGATACGCGCGTCGGTGGTGCTCGCGCCGGCCATCGCGTGATCGACGCTCGCTTCGATGCGCTCGAGCTCGGTCGCGATCCACGTCTCGAAGTCGCGCCGCGCGACCGGCGCGTCGAGCGCGAAGCCTGCGTCGCGGTAGCACACGCGACTCTCGTCGCGGTGCGAGAGTTCGTGCTTTGCCGCTTCGATCGCCCGATAGACGTGGAAGCCGCGGTCTTCGCGCACCAGGCGCGTGAAGGCGCGCAGCCGCTCGGGCTCGAGTGCCTCGCGTTCGAGATCGGCGAGCAGCGCGAGCGTGGAGGCCGACTTCAAGAACGACAGGTGATGCCAGCGCTCGAGGTGCGCGTACAGCCAGCGCGGCACCGGCAGCACGTCGCCGAACGGGTTGCGATAGGAAGTGCCGCGACCGAGCGCCGGTGCCACCCGCTCGCGCACCAGTCTCGCGTCGAACGCGTCGCCGGCGATCGCGACGCCTGCGGTCGCGAGCACCTCGGCGTGCGCGCGTCCATCGCCCGGTTCGAGGCGCAGTACCGAGAAGTCGCTGGTACCGCCGCCGAAGTCGCCGATCAACACCAGCTCAGGACCCTCGATCTGCAACCCGTAGTGATGCGCCGCCGCGACGGGCTCCAGCTCGAACACCACCTCGTCGAAGCCCGCACGCGCGAGCGCCGAACGCAGCCGTGAGAGCGCGAGTCGTTCGTCGGCCACCGCAGCCTGTCCGGCGAAGCACACCGGCCGGCCGACGACGACGCGCGAGCCGAGTGGCCCGAGTTCCCGCTCCGCAGCGACGCGCAACTCGACAACGAGTCGCCCGACGAGATCCTCGAGTTCGTAGCTCGCACCGAAGATCTCCGTGCGTTCGAAGAGCGCGCTCGCAAGGAACGACTTGATCGACTGCACGAGCCGCCCGTCGCCGGCCGTTTCGAGATAGCGGTCGATCGCCGCGGGCCCCGCCCGCACGCGGGGCGGGCGCGCGAGATCGTCTGGATCCGGTTCGAAGTGCAGGATCGAACGGAACGCCTGCGTGCGACCGGCGCGACCGCCGCCGGCCGCATACGAAGCGAGCCGCGGCGTTCCGCGCCCTTCGTAGAGCGCGATCGACGAGTGCGTGGTGCCGAAGTCGAGACCGACGACCCGCATCGTTCGTCTCCCGCGAAATGCAGAACGCCCCGCCCCGCGCGAGGGCGGGTGGGTGTGGCAGATCGCAAATGCAAGAAACCCCGCCTCGCGCTGCGCGGGGTGCGGGGTCTTCTTTGCTAGCGGCGCGGAGCATCGCGGCGACGCCGCGGTCGCGCAAGTCGGCACCCCCAGCGCCGTGCCGCTACGCGTCCACCAGCGCGCGCGCCACGACTTCGCGATTCCACGCGCCGTCGCCGAAGAGCCGCTCACACAACTTCGCGCGCTTGTAGAACAGGTGCAGATCCTGCTCCCAGGTGAAGCCGAGCCCGCCGTGGATCTGGATGCCTTCGCCGGCGATCCCCGCGAATGCGTCCGAGGAGAACGCCTTCGCCATCGCCGCCGCGACCGGCGCGTCTGGTTCGTCTTCCTGAAGCGCCCACGCCGCGGCGTAGGTCGATGACTTCGCGCCCTCGAGCGCGACGAGCATGTCGGCGCACTTGTGCTGGATCGCCTGGAACGCGCCGATCGGCTGGCCGAACTGCTCGCGGGTCTTCGCGTAGGCCACGCTCAGCTCCAGCACGCGCTCGGCGGCGCCGATCATGTCGGCGCAGAGCGCCACCTTCGCTCGATCGAGCACGCGCGCAAGCCCGGGCCAACCGCCGGGTAGCAGCGCGTCGCGCGACACTCGAACGTTGGTGAGCCGCAGCGTCGCGAGCTTGCGCGTGCCGTCGAGCAGCGCGACGGGTTCGACCGCAACGCCAGGCGCGCGCGCATCGAGCGCGAACAGCGCGATGCCCGCTTCGCCTTCGCCGGTGCGCGCCGCGACGACGATCAGATCGGCGCTGGATGCGTCGAGCACGAAGCGCTTCACGCCGTCGAGTCGGAAGCCTTCGCCGTCGCGTTCGGCGGCGAGCCGGACCGCGGCGGCGTCCCAGCGCTCGGTGTCTTCGAGGAAGGCAAGCGTCGCGCGCGTCGCACCACTGGCGATGCCGGGTAGCCAGCGGCGTCGGTGTGTGGCGTCGCCCGCGAGGTCGATCGCGGCGCCGCCGAGCAGGACCGTTGCGAAGTAGGGCCCGGGCGCGAGAACGCGTCCCATTTCTTCGAGCAGCACGACGAGGTCGACGAGGCCGAGTCCCGCGCCACCCACGTCCTCGCCGAAGACGAGCCCCGGCCAGCCGACCTCGGTGATCCGCTCCCACAGTGCTTCGGTGGCTCCGCGCGGGTCGCCGAGCTGCGCGCGCACGAGCGACATCGGACATTCGCGTGCGAGCAGTTCGCGCGCGCTGCGCCGAAGTAATTGCTGTTCGTCGGTGAAACGTGCGTCCATCGGCGACGCGGACGGTACAATGCCGCGTCGTGACGACCACGCCGCGCCCCGCGTTCCGGATCCTGCCGCTCGTCACGGAGCACAACGCGCACTTCTGGACCGGCGGCGCGCGGGGCGAGCTGCGATTGTTGCGCTGCACCGCGTGTCGCCATTGGATCCATCCACCGGCGCCGATCTGTCCGGTGTGCCTCGCGCGCGACGTCGCGCCCGAAGCGGTCAGCGGCCGCGCGCGCGTGGCGAGCTTCACGGTGAACCACCAGCCCTGGATTCCGGGCTTCGATCCGCCGTATCTGGTCGCGATCGTCGAGCTGGTCGAGCAGCCGGGCCTGCGCCTCACCACCAACCTGGTGCACTGCGAACTCGCCGCCGCGCGCATCGACATGCCGGTGCGCGTCGTCTTCGAAGAGCGCGACGACGTGTGGATTCCGCTCTTCGAACCCGACCCGGATGGCGTATGAACGACGCAGGCGAACGCCGCGCGGCGATCAGCGGGATCGGACAATCGCAGGTCGGTCGCCGGCTCGGCCGCGACGCGATGGATCTGACACTCGACGCGTGTCTCGAGGCGATCGCCGACGCGGGTCTCGATCGCCGTGATATCGATGGTCTCGCGACCTATCCCGGCGGCTGGTTCGGTCCACGCGGCTTCTCGGGTCCGGGCATTCCCGAGTTGCAGGACGCGCTGCGCCTCGACTTGAACTGGTACGCGGGCGGACCCGAAGCGCCGGGCCAGCTCGGCTCGGTGATCGAAGCGGTCGCCGCGGTCGCGTGTGGACTCGCGAACCACGTGCTCTGTTTTCGCACCGTCTGGGAATCGACCGCGCAGGGGGGCGGCGGTCGCGTGGGCATCGGAACCACGGGAGGCGGCGGAGGCGGCAAGGGCTTCCGCGCCAGCGGCATCATGGAGTGGACGCTGCCGTACGGCGCCGCATCGGCCGCGGTGTGGATCGCGCTGTTCGCGCAGCGTCACATGCACGAGTACGGCACCACGCGCGAGCAGCTGGCGCAGATCGCGCTGAACGCGCGTCGCAACGCGGGGCTGAATCCGAAGGCGATCTACCGCGAGCCGATGACGCTCGAGAATTACTTCGCCGCGCGAATGATCTCGACGCCGTTCTGCCTGTTCGACTGCGACGTGCCGGTCGACGGCTCGACGGCCATCATCGTCTCGCGCGCCGATCGTGCGCGAGACTTGCGCCGCCGGCCGCTGCGCGTCGAGGCGGTCGGCACCGCGCTGCGCGGACGACCGTCGTGGGATCAGTTCGACGATCTGACGACGATGGCGATGCGCGACGCCGGCGCGATGCTGTGGCGACGCACCGACCTCCGCCCGGCCGACGTGGACGTCGCCGAGCTCTATGACGGCTTCTCGTTCCTCGCGATGGCGTGGCTCGAAGCGCTCGGCTTCTGCGCCAAGGGCGAGAGCGGCTCGTTCGTCGAAGGCGGCACCCGGATCGCGCGGGACGGTGAGCTGCCGCTGAATACGCACGGCGGCCAACTGTCGGCCGGACGACTGCACGGCTACGGCGTTCTGCACGAAGCGGCCGTGCAGCTCTGGGGCGAAGGTGGCGCGCGCCAGGTCCGCGGTGATCCGCGCGTCGCGGTCGCCGCGGCGGGCGGCGGTCCGCTCGGCGGCTGTCTGTTACTCGTGCGAGACTGACTCGCAGGGGGGCGCCTCGTGACCGAACGCCTGGCGATCGCGGGTGGACCGCCGGTGCGCGGCCGTCCGTGGCCCGCGTGGCCCGAGTTCGGCGACGCCGAGCGGTCGGCGCTCGAGCGGGTGCTGGTGTCGCACAACTGGGGCGGCTTCCCGTCGCCGAACACCGAGGCGCGCGCGTTCGCGGAGCGCTTCGCGCGCTACATCGAGACGCGCCACGCGGTGCCTTGCGCGAACGGCACCGTCGCGATCGGGCTCGCGCTGCAAGCCGCACGCGTCGAGCCGGGCGCGGAAGTCGTGACCAGCGCGTACACCTTCGTCGGCACCGCGACGGGCATCCTACAAGCGGGCTGCATTCCCATTTTCACAGACGTAGTGCCCGACAGCTACTGCATCGATCCCGATCAGGTCGAGGCGGCGATTACCAAGCGCACACAGGCGGTGGTCGCGGTGCACCTCGCCTGCTCGATGGCCGACCTGGATCGGTTGCGCGAACTCTGCGACCGCCGCGGGCTGTTGCTGATCGAGGACTGTGCGCACGCGCACGGCGCGCGCTGGCGCGGCCGGCCGGCGGGATCGATCGGCCATCTCGGCACGTTCTCGATGCAGTCGAGCAAGTTGCTGACGGCGGGCGAGGGCGGCGCGATCACGACCGACGACGACGCGTTCGCCGCGCGCGCGGCTTCGCTGGTGAATTGCGGCCGCAAGGAAGCGGGCGCCGACGCCTACGCGGAGCGCCTGCTCGGCACCAACGCGCGCATGACCGAGTGGCAGGCAGCGGTGTTGCACGAGCAGCTCGTGCGCTTGCCCGCGCAGCACGAACGCCGCGCCGCGCGCGCGGCCGAGTTCGAGCGTGCGATCACATCGCTGCCCGGTTTGCGACCGCTGCTGCGCGACGAACGCGTCACGCAGCGCACGCTCTACCAGTTGATCGTCCGCTACGAGGACGGCGCCTGGGAGGGGTTGTCGCGCGACTCGGTGCTGCGCGCGCTGCAAGCGGAGGGCGTGCCGGCGGCGGGTTGCTTCTACGTGCCGCTGCCCGAAGACCCGCTGTTTTCGATGGACGCGCATACCAACCTGCTCGCGCGCACGGGAGGCGCGCTGCGGCGTGGGTTTCCGATCGCGAGCCACGCGGCGTATCGCGAAGCGATCTGGCTCCCACACTGGCTCTTCCTCGGCGGCGCGGACGACATGGGTGATCTCGTCACTGCGTTCGCGAAGGTGCACGCGCAATCGAAGCAACTCGCGGCGCGGGTCCGCGCGGGAGAACTCGCTTGACCAAACCCCTCCGCATCGGCCTCGCCGGCGCGGGATTCATCTCGCGCACGTATGCACAGGCGCTGGCGCGTGTGCCGGATGCCAAGCTCGTTGCGGTGTGGTCGCAAACGGCGGACCGCGCCGATCGCTTCGCCGCCGAGTTCGAATGCGAGTTCGCGACCGATCGCGTCGACGATCTCTTTCCGCGCGTCGACGTGGTGTGCGTGAACTCGCCGAACTTCCTG
>Ga0315287_10005545_pt1 | contig 12454 bp, 12 predicted proteins | sample YL17G11_0_MG_FD_205037 | JGI IMG/M metagenome (GOLD analysis project Ga0315287, IMG submission 205037) | Sediment microbial communities from Yellowstone Lake, YNP, Wyoming, USA - YL17G11_0 | ecosystem: Environmental > Aquatic > Freshwater > Lake > Sediment | place: USA: Wyoming | collected...
AGCGAGAATGAGAGGCCTGTTGCTCGACTTGTATCAGTCTCCCAGAGGATTGCAGGATTGCACACAGGTTCAATCAGTACTAGCAAAGACTTTTCTGATCCGCTCCCGGATGAGTTTTGGATGGGGAGAAATAAATGAAACTTCTCCATTAAATCTCAACTTGGAAAAGTCAGACTTCGTCTCCCTCTTGCCGAACTCGTCAAATCCCAGCAGGAAGCCAATAACTTGTCAATTCTCCCCATCAACCCTTCCCATGTCTAGGCCCTGGACGAATTGAAGCCTTTTCATAAGGATCCATTTGATCGTATGCTCATTGCACAATCGAAAGTTGAGAATCTGCGTCTTATCAGTAATGATGAAATTGTGAAGAAATACCCGATAGAAGTCGAGTGGTAGTTTGGGAAGAGCTGGGATCAATCCCATATTTTTATATATTTTTTCATTTTCACATCTTGACTTATCAAATCAAAGTTTTTTATGATCCTTTTTCGAGATGATTTATTGATAAATCTTCATAGTAAAGCGGTTTGGTTAAATTCCGCTGATTGGAGTAGATATTATGCAAAAACAGCTCACTGCAATTATTGAACGTGAAGGCGATGGCTACGTTTCGCTCTGCCCGGAACTCGATATTGCCAGCCAGGGCCATACAATCGAAGAGGCTCACAAGAACCTTCGGGAAGCACTTGAATTATTTTTCGAAACAGCCTCACCCATGGAAATTCAGACACGCTTACATGAAGAAATATATGTGACCCGAGTGGAGGTTGCCGTTGGGTAATCTCCGTATTCTTTCCGGACAACAAGTCTGCGCCATTCTTTTGCGCCATGGGTTCGTGGAAATACGACAACATGGCAGCCATATTGTGATGCAGAAGAAGCTTCCTGATACCACTGTTACCGTGCCAGTTCCTAACCATGCTGAACTGCATATTGGAACACTACAATCTATTATTCGACAATCTGGCATCTCAAGGAGTGAATTTGAATCATAAACGCCTAACAAGTGCATCGAGGCGAACGGGATAAATTGCGGTCAATCCCCTTGATTATCCGATTTCAGGAGTAATGGGATTCCCCCCTCATGGTTGGCATTTAAATCATTAGAACTTTCTTTTATCACCTTATTTCCATTTTGGTGCATTTTAAAAAATATTCTCACGCAGAGGCGTCCTTCGAATGGCTCAGGACTATACAGAGTTCGCCCTTCGGTGGACTCAGGGCAGGCAGAGAGAGAAGAAAAACCATATTTTCATTTAGTTTTATCCTTTCTATCATGTTATCCCTCCTAAGGCGGGCAAGCCTGTCAAAAACATTTCTCTTGTTCCTTATGCTTGTGCCATTCCGGTCTGACCCCCTAAACTCCCTTTTTAAAACAGGAGATTTTGAACCGCGGATTTCTTGTGAACAAGGGCTTTTCCTTTTTCCAGGGCTTTCATGATCATCCCCAGCCGCGCCTCGCTCTCTTTGGGAAATGCGGGGACGCTTTCCGCAACGGTTGCAAGAAGGGAGGAATTGCCTTTGGGATTGCACATCGGGGAAAAATCGAGCGCCAGCACAGGTTTTGAATATTCCCGCGCAAACCGCACAGTATGCAGAGTGCCTCCCCGCGCCCCCGTCTCAATCACAAGAAGAGCGTCCGATAACGCAGCCACAGTCCTGTTTCTGAGAATGGGTGTGCTTTTGTTCCCCTGTTCAAAAGGGGCGAATTCGGAAAGAAGCAGATGATTTTTCCTGTTCAAGTATCGGTCGAGATACCCCAGACGCTTTATATGATCGAGACCATAAGGGAGGACAATAATGGTGCCGCTGTGGCGAAGGGCAGCCTCATGAGCGCACGCGTCTATTCCCCTCGCGCCCCCGCTCACGATGACCGCCCCTTTTTCTGCGATCTCCCCTGAGATTTGCCGCGCTGCTTCCATGCCTTTCTGTGAAGGTTCCCGCGTGCCCACGATCCCCAGGAAATAAGGGGCGTGAAGGAGTTGAAGATTTCCCCTGTAAAAAATCACAGGAGGCGCTGCGCCTTTCATAAAATGTAAAAGCCGCGGCGGATAGTCCTTGTCCCCTTCCCTGATCCAGGAGACGCCCCGCGTTTCAAGATCTCCCGCCAGGAGAGCCGCTTTTTCCACAAGCTGCGGAGTCTTGTCCAGAACCACATGCAGGGGAGCGGAGAGCCCCAGCAGTCTTCTTCTCTGAAATGCCGAGAGTTGCGCCGCCTGTTCCGGGGAGACATGTTCCTCTCTGAGGGCAGAGAGGATCTCCCTGATCCGCACCGGACCAAGGCCGGAATACAGACACAATGCCAGAAGGAAAAGATTGTCCGCGTTTTCGTGCCTCATCGCAGAAATGGACTTCAGACCGAGTCCTCTCCAATGCTGAAGATATGTTCCAGATCATATCTGGAGAACGAGGCAAAGGCAATAAGCGTCTCCGTTTTCTGGATCCCTTCCTGCTTGAGAAGATGGGCGGTCACCAGTTCGGAGATTTGTTCAATTTCCTTCACCCGGATGATGACGACTAGATCGTATTGTCCTGCCACGGAATACACCTCGGACACTCCCTCCAGTTTATGAAGGGCCTCGGCGGTTTCCTGCACACGCTTTCGTTCAACATTGATAAGAACAATCGCGGTTACCATGGTTTATCTTGCCTCCTTTACAGGGGATTTTCTTGATCGAGACTCGTTTTCCCAGAGATTCTCGTAGTATTGTTCCAGGGTTTGGACATATTTTTCCACAGGGAAGTCTTTTGCCCGGACCGATCCCTGTTCTCCAAGTTTTTGTGCAAATAGAGGATCATCCAAAAGTTTGATAATTGCAGCTGCCATTTCATGGGGAGACTCGGGAGGGATCAGGAGGGCTGCTTTCCCCCCGTTCACAACCTCCGGAACGCCTCCGACCGCCGTGGCAACGATCGGGATCTTGAATTGCATCGCTTCCAGGAGAACCATTCCAAAAGGCTCATCCCTCGAACTCAATACGAAGATATCGAACAGGGGGTAGATGTTCTCCATATCCTTTCTTTCGCCGGCGAAGAGAACCTGTCCCTTGAGATTCAAAGACTCGGTCAAATGAAACAGGTTCTCCAGTTCCTTGCCCTTGCCTGCGATCAGAAAAAAAGCTTCCGGATGGGATTTCCGAATTTCCGCCGCTGCCCGGATGAAAAGATCCACTCCCTTTTTATGCACAAGACGCGAAACCGCGCCGATTATACGCACATGAGGGGGAATCCCCAGTTCTCTCCTGATTCTCTCAGGATCGCCCGGATGCGTATTGGTCAAGGGAGCCACGTTATAAAGCACTTTGACTTTTTCAGGATGGGGAATCCCGATTTTTTGAATGAACGCCTGTTTCACAAATTCGGAATTGACTATCGCGCCGCTTCGAAAATGATCGGCAATCTTTTCCATCCAAATCCGGTTCCGGGAATTCCATTCATGAAGGGAATGAACATGGCTGATGATCACAGGGATCCTGGCCAGTCTCGCTGCAATTACTCCTGTAATGTTGCTTGCATACATGTGCGTATGAACAATATCGATTTTCTCCTTTTTCAGCCAGCGCGAAAGAGCCCAGATGTCTATCGGATGAAGACGGGATCGAACGCGACACACATCCACAGGGATCCCCTTCTCTTCGAACCGATCCGCAAGGCTCCCTCGTTTATATGTACAACAGATCCTGATATGAAATCGCAATTTGTCAAACAGAGGCAGGGTTCTAAGGAGAAGGTTTTCCATTCCCCCGACCGGAAGAAAGGCGACAATTTGTACGACATTCAGTGGTCGTTGATTCATGTGAAATCTCCCCAGAGACAGGAGGCATCACTTTTTGTGATTCCTGAGGGAACCATTCCCGGAGCCCGGATCCTTTTCGCGAGTCACATGAATGTACTTCGAGAAACCCGGATAGATTAAGTCCGGTTTGATCTCTACCGGAGCCGCCGGCTCGTATTCATAATAGAAGGATTGCATGAAAAGGATTTCCGGAACTTTTTCCTGAAAGGCTGCCGGACCCAGGCGGAAGCGGATGTTGGGCGTGTCGCAGGATAGGAGAACGTCCCCTTTCTTTCTGTCAAAAACCGCCTCCCATGTTCCGTTTACAAGATACGCTTCCACAAGGACATTGTCCCCGATGGAGAGAATGGTCGGCGCTGCGCTCGGTTTGCCTTCGGTTTGAACCGGTGCGGATCCGGGGAAATCCAGGACATAATCTCCGGGCACATCCTCTCCCTTGACCGGCCGCAGGATCTGTCCCCGATTATGCGCAATTGTGGTCATTTTGACGGCAAGAAAGTCCGCTTCCTCCAAAGGTTTGCCATCGAGAGAAAAGGCTATGAGACAGGCGATGGGGGATTGGGAGGACACTGAGAAAGTTCCCGCAGACAGGGATTCGCCTTTCGCAAGTTCACCCTGGATGGCTTTAAATCCCGGAGTGTTGATGATCATATATCCTTTTTTCACATCCCTGATCACGTCTCCTCTTTGGGAGACGAGCCGATCAGGGATTTGTTGCGATTTCATTTTGGCGCCCGGGATTGACAGAGATTGAAGGAGATTGCGCGCCGCTTCAACAGCCTTTTCACATCCCGCATTTTTCAATACGATATTTTGCCTTTGTGGATCGTAAAATCCCAGGCTGGTGTCTTTGTCTTGCAGAATCGGTTCATATCCCGCCTGGAGGACTGAAGAGGTGGATAAGTCTTCTCCTGTAAAAAGAAAAGGCGCCCGGTATCCGGATTGATAATAAATGCTGTCCTTGTGCAGGGATGGGGGGATTTTAGCCCAGCGGTCGGCATGGACATCCCACAGGATATTAAAAATCCCGGGATACACGCCCGTACCGCTGCGTCCGCTCGAAATCCGAATATCCGCATCGGACTGGATTGCGCCGTGGAAATAAACATTTTGCACCCGGCAGTTCCAGGAGAGGGTATGAAGGCTGTCCACATACTGCCCCCAGGTGAAAAGGTCAGTTTCGTTGAATGCGATATCAATCACCCGTTCTTCGGGTTTGATTCCTTCAGTGAGAAACAGATGGCTGGCATAACCGAACGTGCCCCACTGCACAGGATCAGCCTGAATCCCAAAGGGGCTGCAGATACTCTGATTCCCCCAGGTGTAGTAGGAAAAATAGATCATGGCGTCATAATCCTGTAATAAAGCCTGGCCCGCAATGGCGAGATTTGCGCTCCCGCGATACTCATTCGGCCAGCAGTTGGCCCATTCCCGGCACACCAGGGGTTTTCCCGCCCATTTATAGCGCGCCATGTGCGGCCCCAGGCTCCAGGGACCGGTTTCCTTCAGGTAATTTTTGTTCGAGAAGAATGATTTTCCAACCCAGGCCTCACCTGCTTTGAACGATGGATGATCCTGATATGCATTTTCACCGGAAAAATCCAGATCCTGGACAACCGACCAGGTGTCGGGGATGATCAGGCTGTTCACCACTGCCGTGAGGGGGATCGGGCAGCCTTTGGAGCGGATCAGGTCTCTTTGCCGCATGAAAAATTTCCGCTGGATATAGGCTGCGAATTGCGCCCCATCTCTTTGCCGGAGCGGATGGCTCAAAGCATCGTCCTTTTGTTCCGGCTTGATCTCATCCCCTTGCCTCATGCGCATTTCGGGGATTTGGACCGTGCCATTCTCCAGCTTTTCCTCAGGCAGGAGGGCGGACCAGGTTCCGTCCGGGATCGTCCATGCGGTTCGCAATGCATCCGTACTTTTGTATTTGTCTTTCAGCCATTCGTTCCATAATTTTTGAAATTCGCTCTTGTATGGTTCAATGAATTCCACCCAGTCGGACGGATTAAATAAGAGACTGTCTTCATTCTCCAACTCAAGCATGCATACCGCTGGATCAAGCCCGTTCGGGAGACCGGTGTAGGGATTTTTATGCCTGAACAGCCATTCTTCAATATATTCATCCTGCAGCCCCAGTAAGGTGGGATTGAAAAATCCATAAGGCTGTGCCTTGCGATCCAGTTTCTCCGCCGCTGCCACGCCGTCGCCCGCCCGGAAGGTGCGGTAGCCTCTGATCACAAGATACACATAAATCCCATTTTCCCTGGCGCAGGCGATCCAGTAATCCACGCGATCGCGATATTCCGCATCAAAATGGCGGGAATCATTGCTGTGGGGATACGCTTCATCAATAATATTCCGCCGCACGAGGTTGTATTTCTCCCCTCCGCGATTGTCGATTTCATGAAGCCGGAGCACATTGCACCCGGCGCGGGCGATCACATCAACGGCCTGGCGGATCCGCTCCCTGGGAATATCAATATGCGCGGCTGCAACGGTCACACCCCAGAACCGGATACGTTTCCCTGTTTTCTCAAAATGAAAATAACCGTCATCCCCCACAATGACAAAACCATGTTTTCCTGCAGGAGGATCCAGGAGATAACTGAAATCAACCAGGGAGGAATCGGGAAATTCATCAAATACGGGCGTGAGGCTCCGCACAGCCAGGGGATCTTTTGTATATCGCTCCTCGCTCCGGCGCGCTTTAGTCACGGGATTCCCGGTCAATATCGCCATGATCCCGGAAGAAGGCCCGGACGTTTCCGGTTGTCCCCGGACCGACAGGGGAAGGGACATAAGGAAAATCATCAGGGACATACAAATTGATTTTACCATGAGCGCACCCTGTTGACTGGTTAGATGTAAAAAGAACTCTCGATATTATTTGATTCTGATTCTGCTGTAATTGACCCGGGACTGTTGCCCAATGATGGCCAGATAGGGACGGCTGTCATTTTCATATCGGACAAAACATTCCTTATAATTCGCTATCGCCTGTTCGAAATTTTTCAGCTTGTCATGAGAGCGCGCTGCTCCGAACAGGGACTTGCACAAAATATCATCCTGTTCCGGATATTTCTGTTTGGCTGTATCATAATGCGTGAGAGCCTTCTCGTATTCACCCAGACGGAAATAGATGTCCCCCAGATCGATCCAGGCCAGAGGCGTCACCCGCTTATCATCCGGATAACGGTTGATCACATTCTCATAAGCCATGATCATGGCCTGATTGTGTGTCTTTTTGTCTGTGCCCATGGGCTGTTCCATCAGGACTTTATCTTTGAGACTCTTGGCAAAGATATATTGTTCCGTGGCTGTTGCGAATTCCGGGATAAGGATCGGCGACTTTGTACAGGAAAAGAGAAGACACAGCACCAACAGGACCAGGACTGCTCTATAAAGATCTTTCATGGTTCCCTCCATGTCTTCGAGAAATAATCATGTTCTTTAGTATGGGAATCCTCAGGCAATGTCAAGTTGACTCCGCCTGATTTTCATTCTTCTGCTCCGCCGCGCCAGGGGGCTTGAGGGAGATATAAATCGGTTCAAAAAGCCCGGTCTGCTGGAGCGTGATTTCCTGCAGACGGCATAATTCCAGGGTGGCAAGGAATGTGGCGATGACTTCCGTTTTGTTGAGACACCGCTCGAAAATCCTGATGATATCCACCATCTTTTCCTGGAGGAGAAACGCCCTGAGATAAGCGATTTTCTCCTCCACGGTGAACTGTTCTTCACTCACCTCATGGAATCCCTTTGCCTCCACATATCGGAGCACGCGGGCAAAGGCGCTGAAAAGGCTTTGCAGATTCTGTTGGGAGATATCCTCTTTTTTCTCCGCTTTATCAGGTTCGGTAAGGATGCCGGTGCGGAAATAAATGTCCGCATATTCCTCCTCTTTCTCCCGGAGGGAAAAGGCCAGATCCTTGAATTTCCTGTATTCGATCAGCTGGCGCATGAGCTCCCTGGCGGAGAGGATTTCATCAATCTCCTCCTCGTCGCTTTCGTCCTCCCGCGGCGGAAGTAAACTTCTGGCCTTGATATTGATCAGCGTGGCAGCCATCACGAGAAAATCCCCAGCCACCTCCAGATTCAAATCCTTCAGGAGCTGGATATATTCAAGGTACTGGCTGGTGATCTCCGAAATGGGAATATCATAGATATCCATCTCATTGATCTTGATGAGATGGAGGAGAAGATCGAACGGTCCGTCAAAGACCCTGATTTTGATCCGATAGGTCATCGTGAAAATTCTCGTTCCTGGTTCCTGAAAAAATCCCTATTCCACGAGTTTAAGCGCCCGGCGAACCTCGATCATCGTTTCCTCCGCCACTAAAGCCGCGCGGCGGTTCCCTTCCTCCATGATGGCTTGCACATAATCCGGTTTGGCGCTGAACTCCAGGCGACGGGACCTCATGGGTTCCAGAAGGGTGTTCAGCGACGCGGCAAGTATCTTCTTGCAATCCACGCAGCCCAGGGAGGCATTGGGGCACCCGTCTGCTATCTCCTGGCTGCGATCCTGGGTGAAGACCTTTTGATAATCAAACACGCTGCAGATGTCCGGATGCCCTTTGTCGGAGCGCTTCACCCGCGCCGGATCCGTCACCATCTGGCTCACTTTTTCATTCACCGTTTTTTCCGGATCTGAGAGGTAGATGCAGTTGCCATAGGATTTGCTCATCTTCCGTCCATCTGTGCCGAGGAGCTTCGGCACCTGGGACAGGATCTCCTTCGGTTCCACAAAAACCTTTTTGTAAAAAAAATTCACCCTGCGCGCGATCTCACGCGTGAGCTCCAGGTGCGGCAGCTGGTCTTCTCCAACAGGCACAGCATCCGCCTTGTAGATCAGAATATCCGCAGCCTGGAGAATGGGGTATCCCAGGAATCCGTATGTGCGCAGATCCCTGTCCGTAATTTGCTGGAGCGCCTCCTTGTAGGTCGGGCATCGCTCCACCCAGGGAAGGGGAACGTACATGCCCAGGAGAAGCGCCAGCTCCGCATGCTGCTTCACCCTGGATTGGATGAAAAGCACAGACCGCTCCGGATCAAGGCCTGCAGAAAGCCAGTCCAGAAACATGGCTCCTGTATTCTCCCGGATCCCGGATGTGTCCGCATACTCGGACGTGAGCGCATGCCAATCCGCAACCATGTAAAAACATTCATATTCTTCCTGCAGCTTGACCCAGTTCTGGAGCGCTCCCACATAATTGCCCAGGTGTAAGAGACCTGTTGGCCGGTTCCCTGAAAGAATCCGCTTTTTCCGCATGTTCTCTTCCTTTTCTATGTAAAAATGAATTTGAATATAAGCATAATTGCCTTGTTATACACCAGGTAAAAAGGATTCCTCTCGGATGGAATTGCAAATAATAGAAACATCAGAAGAAGAAAACCATATCGTTCCAGAAATGTATAAATTTTGAATATCGCATGATCCTTGGTATGGGGCAGGACAAAAAAGTAATAGAAGATATGCGATCCATCCAGCGGCGGGATCGGGATCAGGTTGAAAAGTCCCAGGAGCACGTTCAGACCGATGAATTGTACAAAAAGCATGACAATGGCTTCCGATGCATCGCTGGAGATGAAGGGGAGCGGGAGGAATCTGGTTTGAAACATCAGCTTGAGAATCATGGTAAAAAGGATCACAAGACTGAAATTCGCGCACGGTCCCGCACCGCTCACATACACCTCCCACACGAGTTTCTTGAACCTGTTCGAATTCACAGGCACAGGTTTCGCCCAGCCGAAAAAGAACCCTCCGCCTCCTGTCATGGCCTGTACCAGGCAGATCAGAGGCACAATCACAGTTCCCACAGGATCGATATGCGCGAGGGGATTCAGGGTCAGGCGTCCCAACCGGGTCGCAGTATCATCCCCAGCCCATTTCGCAGCCAGCGCATGGGCAAATTCATGCAGCGAAAGCGAAAAAAGCAAAACAGGGAGCATTAATATGAACTGCGGATTCTCCATCCTCGATATTATCCCTTCATCCTGGTTTCCTGTTTATTCAAATAATCAGAAAGGCTTTTACCAATGACACCCAAAACCTGTCAACCTGATTTCCATTTCATCTTCCAGTTGACAGATACATACGAAAACTCTTAGTCGGCTCCTCATCTCCTGTCTTTCTCTCATTATTCGGGATTCCGGGAATTGCCGGAGGCGGATGAGATGATCGAATGGGATCCAACTGAAGCTTTCAAATGCATGGGCGTAGATCCCACAATAGATGAGTATGAGTCAGAATATCATTACCCTGTTGAGATGTTTCACAAATAATGCGAATTGTTCAATAAGGAGGGGGAGATGAAAAAATACAATCTATTGAAGGACACTGATCCCGAGACCTGGCTGGAGATGGATGAATCGGAATGCATCAATCTTATCGAGGAGTACCACAAACGCGCAAAGATCAAGATGCCGAATCATACCGTCCATGCCACGATTCATGCAGTCGTGGAAAGCCACATCGCCATGGGAGACGATCTTCCTGTCAAGGCCGCGCTCCAAAGACTCATGTCCGAAGGCCTGGACCGGCATGAAGCCATCCATGCCATTGGATCCTTTGTTTCAGAGCAGATGTTCTTATTGATGAATGACAAAGAGGCCGCGCTCTCCACGGAAGATTTTTTGAACCGTATCCGGAACCTCACAAGAGAGGAATGGGAAAAGATCTGCAATGAAGAGGAAGAAGATTTTTAGGATTATCAATCTAATATGTCAGGCATAATGAGATCCGCCAGCTGCCTCAGACCGTACTTGATGTAATTCAAAAGCATGGGCAGGGAGCGGATCTTTCCAAGCGTTTTCAGGAGATAGCGCGGACGGAGATAAAATTTGAGGAGAAATCTCTTCCGCCACCGCCGGAGCTCCTCGAGCGTCACATACTTCGTTGCCATGGCAGGCGCATCGTATGCCGCCCTCGGGATTTCCCCCTTTTTCAATAATCCTTCCTCGATCCCTATTTCGTAAAGCCGCGTTCCGGGAAACGGATACACATAAAAGATCTCGAGAAAATCCGGATCCAGCTCGCGCGCAAACTTGAGGTCGGTTTGAAATACCTCTTCCGTATCCCAGGGAAGACCGAATAAAAAATAAATGCTGGATTTGATGCCGGATTTGTGCGTAAGCCGGATCGCCCTTCTTGCATCCTCCAGATTCATCTTCTTGTTCATCCGGTCAAGGATCTCCTGATCCCCGCTCTCCACTCCATAGGCAATCAGCCAGCATCCCGCACCTTTCAATGCTTTCAGCAATTCCTCGTCAATCGTATCAGCGCGGCTGTTGCATGCCCAGCTGATCCCGGGGATTCGCCCCTTGATTTTGTTGCATAATTCCATCACCCATTTTTTATTCGCAGTGAAAAGATCCGAGCGGAACAGGAAATTCCGGATATGATATTTCGCTATACACTCCTCGATTTCCTGAAGGATATTTTCATGGGATCGGACGCGGTTTTTTCTCCCAGCTACCTGGTTCGCAAGGCAGAAAATGCAATTATAAGGACAACCCCGATTCGTGACAAGCGTGGTTTGAGGCTCTCCTGTATCCGGCCGGATATAGAGATCATTATGAACCAGATGCCGCGCAGGGAAGGGGAGGGAGTCAAGATCCTCGCAAAAGGGTCTGTCAGGATTCCGGATAATAGTCCCGTCCTTTTTCCTGCAGCTAATGCCCGGGATTTCGCCAAAATCGCGCCCCTCGCCGATTTCCCTGCATGTGAGTTCATATTCCCCTCGAAGCACTGCATCCAGCATGGGGTATCGTTTCAGGGAATCCACATCCAGTGTGTTGAAGTGTGCGCCCTTGGCAATGGTCAGGATCGCGGGATTCATGTCCTTGACAAGTCTTGCCGCCTCCACATCCCGCGCGAGGGAAGGCGTTGTGATGCTGATCGCCAGGATCTCGGGCGCAAATTCTTTTACTGCTGTTTTTAAATCTTCCCAGGATTTCAGTTCCGCGGGAAAGTCCATGAGCCGGCAATCGCATCCTGCGGATTCGAACGAGGCGGCAGCGTACATGAGATCAATCGGGGGACGAAGGGCGACCGTTTTCAGCTTCTCGATCGGTGTCTGACAACGGTCTTCGCGGATATATTTTCCCGTGGGGGGGACAATGAGCAGGATCTTTTTCATGGTTATGAGGCTATCGTCGGGTTTTTATTCATCCTCCTGGAGATACGATGTCATTTTTTCTCCTGTTCCTGGTTCTGGGGTTTCTTTGGAACTTCTTTAAAGGGGATGACTGTCACATATTCTTTGGGGCTTTCCTCCGGCGCGAAATACACGTCCGCCTCCCGTCCCAGGCCTGTGGTCCGTGTGCCCAGCGCGTCTATATCGCCCGTGAACAGGTATTTCTTTTCCTTGTCAGGCAGATACACAATTCCGTGTTTCGAACAGGAGATGTTGAAGAGTTCGGGATAATCTTTGCTGGGAATCAGGGTATACATGCCCTTGGCAGGGCATTTGGGAATATTCAGGATATAACGGTCTTTTCGATTGGTAAGAGAGAGATTAGCCATTTGATTCTTCGGCTTTAGGCGAAGAGTTCCGGTGGTGGGATTGTCGAAAACCATCTTGCCGTAATGATAGTAATAAGCCATCATTTCAGCCAGTTCATTAAAGCTGATGGAGAATGGCACATCGAACCACA
>Ga0315287_10005548_pt1 | contig 12444 bp, 8 predicted proteins | sample YL17G11_0_MG_FD_205037 | JGI IMG/M metagenome (GOLD analysis project Ga0315287, IMG submission 205037) | Sediment microbial communities from Yellowstone Lake, YNP, Wyoming, USA - YL17G11_0 | ecosystem: Environmental > Aquatic > Freshwater > Lake > Sediment | place: USA: Wyoming | collected...
TGACCACGGCCCGGATCTGGATGCCCCACTCCCGCAGGTCGTCGATGAGTTTCATGGCGTCGACGTCGTAGGTGTGGCCGAAATCGGCCCGCATCTTCTTCCGTTCGATGTCCCCCGCGTAGATGCAGAGCAGAAAATCAGCTTGGCTCCGGAGCTCCTGCAGGAGCTTCATTTTGACGTTGGGGTCGTAGCCGGGCAGGACCCGGGCAGCGTGATAGTCGAAGAACAGCTTGCCGCCGAATTCGAGGTAGAGCTTGTTGGGGAAACGGGTCATCCGGTCGAGGATAGCTCTCTTCTGTTCCTGGAGGTAGAAGCCGTTGTCGAAGCCTGTGGCGTGGTCCATCTTGAGTTTCAGCCTTTCTGCGTCAATAGATTTAGCGCGCTGCGCTCTTGAGCACCTTGAAATCATCGAAAAGCCCGTAGTCGACGGCACTGTAGGCCGAGCCGGGCGGCAGCCCCCCCTTGGCCCCCTGTTGGAATGAGCCGGGCCAGGCCCGGCCGAGGGGCGGGTCGTTGTGGAACGGCCCGAGCGTGTTCCTGAGCGTCCCGTAGACGACGACGGAGACATCGTTCGGACCGGGGGCGAGGGTGTCAGTCAGATCCACTTCGTACGGGGCGAAAGCGGCCGTGCCGACGCGCTTGTCGCCGACGAAGACCTCCGCCGTCGCTCCGAGCCAGGAGCCGAGCTTGAGTCGGTAAGCCGGCCGAGGCTCGCCCTGGGGAACGGTGTAGGTTTTCCGGTAGCGGACCCCCGCCCCGTAGAATGGCAGGCCCTGGGCTTTCCAGGACCCGGCCGCAAGGGGCGCGGGCGGGTGGAGCTCGAAGCCTCGGGCGGCGCCGGCGAGGCCGAAATCCCCGAGGAGGTAGACCGGCTCGAGCTCGGAGTGGATGGTGAACGGCTTGGCCTTGACCGTGATCTTGTTCTTTCCGGAGACGACATGGGGACCGACTGGGAAAACGCCGAAGGCCCGGTCGAGCCACCATTCTCCCAGCAGGGCCTTGACCTCACGATCGTTGACGAAGACGCGGAAGAGCTCGGGACGCTCGACCACGGCCTTCAAGGCCGTGAAATCCTGGGCGTCTCCCTTGACCGCCCGGAACCAGAAAACCGCCTCGAAGCCGGAATTCGCCGGGAACTTGTCGCGGTCGAGGATGTTCGTCTTGTACTGGACGGCGCTGTCCCAGGGGTTCCGCCCGAGCCCATGGGCCTCGAAAGTCTTTCTCTGGGCATCGTAGAAATAGAGATCCTTCTCCATCTTGCCGCCGAGGACGAGGTCGCAGTAGTCCAGCGTCAGGACGTTCGGGGCCAGAGGTTCGACCGTGAGCCCACCATCGGCCGCGACGTCCTCCCAAGCGGCTGCCGGAGGAGCGGCGGCCGGCTTCGCCCGTTCGTCCTTGAGACAGAGAAGCAGGCTCCCGCCCGGCGGGAGCGAGAAGGCAACGTCCAGCTTGCCGCTGTGACGAACAAAGGGATACGGCTTGACCTTGCCCGTGAAGGGGTCCCATTCTTCGGCTGCCCCCCCGGCTAGGGTCATTGTCCCCGTTGCCGTCTCCGCGGCATCGGCGTTGGTTAGGAACAAGAGCTGGCCGCCGTCGAATTCCCGCCGCTGGTGAAACAGCCGGGAGTTCGTGGACGCACCGCTGAAGACAACGGCCGGCGGAGTGAACATCTGGACCTTGTCGAAACCGCTTCCAGGGCCGGAGTTCAGCCAGCGGTCGCCGAAGGAATCCTGGAGAAGCCGGAGGTCTTCGGTCACGATTCCGTTGACATAATCGGGCGGCGCGACCCAGGAAACGATCTTGCCGTCGCGGATGAGGTAGTCGCGGATGAGGGCCACGGTCGAGTCCTCGAGGTTGCGCAGCCCCGGCGGGAAGATGACCAAGTTATAGGAGCGGGAGCCGACGTTCACCCTAGCGTGGCTGACAGAGGCGAACTCCTGGAGGGTTTTTTCGCTGACGAGGTCGTACTCGACCTGCTCGGCCTCGAGGAGGTGGACGAAGGCCTGGAAATCCCGGCCGACCGTCTGGAAATCCTCCGACTCCGCGGCCGGAGAATAGTACATCCAGGCGGTCGTCGTCGGCTCGACGACCAGGATTTTATTGACCTGCTGGCCCAGGCTCATGACGACGGACAGCCGCCCGAAATAGTCGGCCAGGGTGTTGTAGTACGGCCACCAGGATTCGTGGTCGGAGAAGGATAGCGGGTGGTCGCGCTTGCGGGCGCCCTTGATCGTGGCGTAGGACAGGTGCTGGTTGAGGAAGTTCACGCCCAGGGCGTACTCCCAGTCGCCGATCCGCTTCTGGTCGGCGAAGGTCAGGTCCCAGCCCCCGGCCCCGTACGTTTCCGACATCGTCCGCTTCCGTCCCATCTGATTGGCGACGCTCCGGATCTCGCGGACGGCGCGGGCGTTTCCGAACTGGGCGTCGGGGCCGGTTTCCCAATCGTTCATCAGGATGTCGATGCCGGGCATGTGGGCGTAAGCGGCCATGGCCAGGTTGTCCGGGGAGCTGCGGGGCGAAGGCCATTCGTGCTCCCAGTAGTGGCCGGTGAAGGCGAGGTTGTTGTCCGTGGCGTAAGCGTAATATGGCTTGGCCCAGTTCTCGATGAACAGGTCGAGGAGCGTCGCGTAATAGTCGTGACGGACCCGCCGCCAGTTGCCGACCTCCTCGAAGAGGGACACGAGGTTCGGCCGGAGGTCGTAGCCACAGCGCGTCTGGAAAGTCTGGAAAAGGGCCGGCGTGTAGTTCAGGGCCTCCCGGCCGCCGGCGGGCGAGATCTCGGCCTCGTCCTGGAAGACGCCGGGCACGGTCAGGCCGAACTCCTTGCCGATCGCCCGTTTGTATCCGTTGAGCGTCAGGTCGAGGAATTTCTCGGTGACGTCCTTGCGCATGACGTCGACGTAGGTAAAGCCGCCGTGCCAGGGCGAAGGGGCGTCCCGGACGACGTCGAAGACGTAGTAGGCCGCACCGTCGGCCCGTCCGGTCTGGACCTTGCCCGTCACGTCCTCGAAGCCGGTCAGAGTCTTGCGCAGGACGACCACAGGTTCCGCGTCGAAGGCTTTCGGGGGACCCTCGAACCGCCTCATCCTGAGCCCCGAGCGCGCGGCGTCCGGCATCTCCGCCGGGACATGCCCCCCGGCGAACCCGGAGGGATAGGAGTTCTCGTCATAGAGCCAAACCCGGAGCCCGAGAGCCTTCCCCGTCTCGACAGCGTAGGTGCAGAGCGAAAACCATTCGTCGGTGAGATAGGGCGTGATCAGGCCGGGCCTCGGGTGGATGAAGGCGCCGCCGATGCCGCGCGCCTTGAAACTCTCGAGCTGGCGCTTGATCTCGTCGCGGGTCATGAGGTCGTTCCAGACCCAGAGAGGAGCGCTCCGGTATTCGGCCGGCGGGTCGGCGAAAGTCCGGAGGATCTCGTCGTAGGAATCGGCCACGGGCTTCTTGGCGCAAGCGGCGCCGACGGCGGCGAGGGCCAAGGCCAAAGCCAGGAGGGTTAGAGTCGGGCTTCGACGGTTCTTTTTCATGGGATATCCCCTTCGCTCTCCTGCGGGAATGCGGCATCGGGCCAGAACATGTTTAAGAACGAAAACATACGGACCCAAATTTAAGGGAACGGGACCCCAAAGTCAACCCCTGAACTCCCCGGCATGAATGCCGGGACCTGTTTGGAGGCGGGCCGAGTGCAGGCGTGACGAAACTCGAAAAAGATGTTCGTCATCCGAAGGTATCAGTGGCGGAGAGGGCGGGATTCGAACCCGCGGCCCCGGTTTGAGCCAGGGCAAACGCTTAGCAGGCGTTCCTGATCGACCACTCCAGCACCTCTCCGCGGTCGGGGAACTCGGGTTATTCTAGCACGACACCGGGGACAAAGCCAAACGGAGGGGACTGTCCCTCCGGATCCGCCCGCCCGCCGCGTCCCGCCCTTCAGCACGGGCCCCATTTATGGCGGGGGTGGCGCTTCTTGTACTCCTCGGCAGTGTTCTTGGTGATGACATGCCACGGCTCCCCCGTCTTGGCCCCGACGATCCCGGCCAGAGCACAGCGGCAAAGCGTCGGGTCGACCTTGGTCCGCAGCTTGTGGAAGACGTCGTACGGGTCACGCTTCAGGAAATCCTCTTTCGTCCGGATGCCGATCTTCTCGAGCTTGGCCGCGGTCGTTTTGCCGATATTCGGCAGGTCGGTGACCTTACTAGGGGCTTTCGCAGGTTTTCTCATGCCGGTCCTCCTCGCCGTGGGTGCGGGATTGGCGGAGGGAGAGGGATTCGAACCCCCGTTCCGGAGACCGGAAAGCGGTTTTCAAGACCGCCGCCATCAACCACTCGGCCATCCCTCCGTCCTATTGTCATTTCGAAGCTGAGATGCGTTCGAGTCCGCCCATGTAGGGCCGCAGGGCCTCGGGGACGACGACCGAGCCGTCTTCCTGCTGGTAATTCTCCAAGATGGCGCTGACCGTCCGGCCAACGGCGAGGCCCGAGCCGTTCAGGGTGTGGACGAACTCGGGCTTCCCTTTGGGCTCGCGCCGGAAACGAATATTAGAACGACGCGCCTGGAAGTCGGCGCAATTCGAGCAGGAGGAGATCTCCATGAACCCGTCGCGGCTGGGCATCCAGACCTCGAGGTCGTAGGTCTTGGCGCTGGCAAAGCCCATGTCTCCCGTAGACAGGAGGACGACGCGGTGGTGAAGCCCCAGCCTCTTCAGGACCTCCTCGGCCGAGGCCGTCATGTATTCGAGCTCGTCGAAGGAGCCCTCCGGACGGCTGAAGATCATCATCTCGACTTTGTTGAACTGGTGCTGGCGGATGAGCCCGCGGACGTCTTTTCCGTAGGACCCCGCCTCGCTCCGGAAACAGGGCGTGTAGGCGACGAAGCGTATTGGGAGGTCAGCGCCGTCGAGGATCTCGCTCCGGTAAATGTTCGTCAACGGCACCTCGGCCGTCGGAATGAGGTACCAGTCGAAGCCCTCGAGCTTGAACAGGTCCGACTTGAACTTGGGCAGGTTCCCCGTACCCGTCAGGCTGTCGGCGTTGGCGATGAAAGGCGGCAGGACCTCGGTGAAGCCGCGCTCCCGGGTGTGCAGGTCGAGCATGAAGTTGATCAAGGCCCTCTCGAGACGCGCGCCCGTTCCGAAATAGACGGTAAACCGCGAACCCGTGATCTTGGCCGCCCGCTCAAAATCGAGGATGCGGAGCTTCTCGCCGACGTCCCAGTGGGCCTGCGGCTTGAAGCCGAACTCCGGTCGGTCGCCGAAGCGCCGGACTTCCTTATTGTCCTCGGCCCCTCGGCCGGCGGGCACGGACTCGTGGGGGATATTGGGGACGTTGAGGAGCGTCGTCTTGATCTCGTCCTCGAAGGCCTTGAGCCTCTCCTCGAGCCCGGCGATCTCGTCACCGACCTTTCTCATCGCCGCGATCAGGGACGAAGCGTCCTTCCCGTCTCTCTTCAGGCGCGAAACCTCCTCGGAGGCCCGGTTTTTTTCGGCCCTGAGGTCCTCGGTTTTCTTGAGGACGTCCCTCTTCTCGCGGGAGACGCGGACGAACTCCTCGAGGCTTATCCGCGGGCCCCGTGCCGCGAGCCTATTCTGAACCGATTCAAGGTTTTCCAAAACGAATTTCGCGTCGAGCATGGCCCGATTATAGCATGGACGAACGAAATTTTGACAAGGCGGGCGGATTATTCAAGAATAGGGGCCATGGACGGCTATATCCAGGTCTACACCGGGAATGGCAAGGGCAAGACGACCGCGGCCCTAGGCCTCGCCCTTCGGGCGGCCGGAGGCGGTTTCAAGACCTACGTCGCCCAGTTCCTCAAGGGTCAGCCGACCGGCGAGGTCGAAGCCGCGAAACGGCTCGCTCCCCTCGTCCGCATCGAGCAGTTCGGGCGCGAGGGTTTCATCATCGTCAAGGACTGCCCCGACGACGAGGACATGACCAGGGCCAGGGCCGGGCTCGAAAAGGCGCTCGAGGCCATGCTCTCGGGCGACTACCGGATCGTCGTCCTGGACGAGGTCAACACAGCCGTCCACTTCAAGATCCTGCCCGAACAAGAGGTCCTGGACTTCCTCGACAAGCGCCCGGCCGGCGTCGAGGTCATTCTCACGGGACGCTACGCCCCGGATTCCTTCATCGCCCGGGCCGATCTCGTCACCGAAATGACAGCCGTCAAACACTATTACGACCGGGGCGTCAAGGCCCGCGAAGGGATCGAAAAATGATGCGGAAGCCGAACCCCTTCGGCCGGAGCCCGTTCCGACCGTCCCTGGACCGAGCCCGCTTCGAGGAACTCGTCGGTGAGGCCCTGGCCGAGATCCCCAAGGGCTTCCGCAAGCTCATCGACAACGTCACCGTCATGGTCGAGGACGATTGCCCCCCGGGGACTTCCCTGCTCGGCCTCTATCACGGCGTCCCTTATCCCCACCGCAGCCCGGGCTCCTACGGCAACCTCCCGCCCGACGTCATCGTCATCTACCAGCGGCCGATCGAATCGATCTCGCGGACCGACGACGACATCAAGGACCATGTCCGCGACACCGTGCTCCACGAGGTCGGCCACTATTTCGGGCTCGGCGAGGCCGAACTCCGGGAGATCGAGAGGGCCGTCCGGGAGTCGCGAAAAGGAGAGAGAAGTTGAGCAAACCTCTCGAAGGCGTCTACGCCGCTTTGACCACTCCCTTCGCCGAAGACGAGATCGCGGCGGACAAGCTCCGGGACAATGTCCGAAAATACAATCGCACGGACCTCGCGGGATATCTCGTCCTCGGCTCGACCGGCGAGAGCGTCTCCCTGACGGATGGGGAGTCGTTGCAGCTCGTCGAAGCCGTCATCGCTGCCGCCGCGCCGGAAAAAAAGATCCTCGTCGGGACGGCCCGCGAATCGACCAAGGGCACGATCGACTTCACCAACAGCCTAGCCGGACGCGGCGTCACCGCGGCCCTCGTCCGGCCGCCCTCCTATTTCAAGTCGAAGATGACGCGAGAGGCGCTTAATACTCACTATCTGGCCGTGGCCGAGGCGAGCAAGCTCCCGGTCCTCATTTACAACATTCCCCAGACCACCGGCATTTCCCTCGAGCCCCAGCTGGTCATCGACCTGGCCCCTCATCCGAACATCGTCGGGCTCAAGGAAAGCTCGGGCAGTCTCGCTTTCCTTAGCGAGGTCGTCCGCGAAGTGCCCGCTGATTTCCATTACTTCCTGGGTTCGGGGCACATCGTCTACCCGGGCCTCGAGATGGGCGCGGACGGCGCCATCCTGGCCGTGGCCAACGCCGCTCCCGAACTCTGCGCCGAGATCTTCAGGTTGTTCAAGGCCGGGAAAAAGGACGAAGCCCGCCGGCTCCAACTCGACCTCGTCCCCCTCAGTAAAGCGCTTGTGGAGGTTTACGGCATCGCCGGGCTCAAGTATGCCCTGGACCTCCGAGGCTATTACGGCGGGCCGGCCCGGCTCCCCCTTCTCCCGGTCGATGACAAGGCCAAGCAGGACATCGCCTTTCTGCTCAAAAAAATGGGTTTGTGAATCCGGGGGCGCGGGAGGGGAAAAAAAACGACCGTGCACCCTGCTCCGACAGCACTCTCCCTGCGTGTCCCCCGCCGCCGGCTCGGGCGAGGCTGACTGCCGCACAAGGAACCGTCCCGTTGCCGCTGCTACCTTCCGGTCCTGACGGGGTTCGCGGGCAGCCCTTCGCGCAGGGCCCCGGCCTTCAACGCCACGTGCGAGGGCACCGGCCAGAAAGAGGGAAGCCTCGGCAGGGGATTCGACCCCACTGGAGCGGATTGTGGGCCACAGGGCACCGCTACCTCCCCGTCTAGCACGGTCGGTTCCTATTATACATTTTTTCAAGGAGATCCGCGACGCGGCCATCCGCTTCGTCCTCGGCCACCCGGACGTCCGCACCGCTTGATGTCAACCCGGCGTCCGCGCCGACTCCTGCGGCGGCGCTCCCGGCCGGAGCCCCGCGCGCCTTGACAGCCCCGGGCCCGAGTGATAAAAAGACCTCTTCGATCTGCCGCAGGAGGTCTCCATGAAAAATTCCCTGGTCGTAACCCGGACAGCGCTCGCCCTTACGGTCGTCTTCCTGGCCGCCGGCTGGCTCGCGGCCCAAACGCCACCGGACAAGTTCCTCGGCCACAAGGTCGGCGAGGACCGCAAGCTCGCCGATTACACCCAGATCAAGGCCTACTTCGAGAAACTGGCCCAGGAGTCGCCGAAGATCAGGCTCTTCACGATCGGCGAGTCGGTGCTCAAGAAGCCGATGATCATGGCGGCCATATCGACCCCCGAGAACCTGGCCAAGCTCGACCGCTGGAAGGAGATCACCCACAAGCTCCGCGACCCGCGCGTCACGACCATGGACGAGGCCCGCAAGCTGGCCAAGGAAGGCAAGGCCATCGTCCTCATCACCTGCTCCCTCCACGCGACGGAGATCGCCGCCTCCCAGATGTCGATGGAACTCGCCTACGACCTGGTCACGGGCAAGACCTTCTTCGACGCCGGGAAGATCCTCAACGACGTCGTCGTCCTCCTCGTTCCAAGCCACAACCCGGATGGCAACCAAATGGTCGTCGACTGGTACCGGAAATACGTCGGAACCCAGTACGAGGGCGGGAACATGCCCTGGCTCTACCACCGTTACGCCGGGCACGACAACAACCGCGACTGGTACATGTTCAACCTGCCGGAGACGAGGGCCGTGACCAAGGTCCTCTACCACGACTGGCTGCCCCAGATCCACGTCGACGAGCACCAGCAGGGCAGTAACGGCGCCCGGCTCTTCATCCCGCCGTTCATGGACCCGCCGCTCCCGAACATCCAGCCCATGGTCTGGCGGGGCGTCAACCTCGTCGGCACGGAGATGGGCTACGACCTCCAGAAGCACGGCCTGAGCGGCGTCGTCAACGGCCGGTCCTACACCGCCTGGTGGATCGGCGCCTGCGACGACACCTCCTGGCTCCACAACGTCATCGGCATCCTCAGCGAGGCGGCCTCGGTCCGGACCGCGACGCCGATCAACATCGAGCCCACCGAGATCCCCGCCGATTACTACGAGAAGCGGATGGACTTCGTCGACCCCTGGCCGGGCGGCTGGTGGCGGCTCCGCGATCTCGTCGACTACGAGCTCGTCCTTTCGAAGAGCATGATCAAGACGTCCGGCCTCCACAAGGAGGACCTCCTCTTTAACTTCTACCAGATGTACAAGAACTCCATCGAGAAGGTCGACCGGGGCCAGCCCTACGCCTTCGTCATTCCGGCGCTCCAGCGTGACACGCCGACGACGCTCAAGATGCTCGAGGTCCTACAGATGGGCGGCGTCGAGATCCATCAGGCCAAGGCCGACTTCGTCGCCGGCGGCAGACTCTACGGCGCCGGCTCGTTCGTCGTCAAGACGGCCCAGCCCTATAAGACCTATGCCTGGGCCCTTCTCGAAAAACAGAAGTACCCCGACATGAGGCAGTACCCCGGCGGACCGCCTGTCCCTCCTTACGACAACGCCGCCTGGACCCTGCCCCTCCAAATGGGCGTCGCCTGCGACGAGGTCGACGAGGCCTTCGAGGCCAAGCTCGAAAAGATCGACAAGGTCCCCTTCCCCAAGGCCCCGGCGAAACAGGGGCAGGGTGCCTACGTCCTCCTGAACTCCCAGGTCAACGCCTCCTACGCGGCCGCGTTCGCCCTGCTCAAGGACAAGGCAGAGATGTGGCGCACGACGGCAACGGTGAAAGGAAAGGGCGCCGACGTTCCGGCCGGGAGCTTCATCGTTAAGAATTCGGCCGAAGTCAAGAAGGCGCTGCCGGCGCTTCTGGACAAGCTCCATCTCACCGTCCTCGACCTCGACGACGTCGCCGCCCTGCCGAAGGCGTCCCTCAAGTCCCCGCGCATCGGGCTCTTCCAGTCCTGGCGGGGCAATGCCGACGAGGGCTGGACGCGCTACGTCTTCGACGACATGGGCGTCTCCTACAAAACCCTGCACAACGACGACATCAAGGGGACGAAGGAGAAGAAGGCCGACCTGAGGGCCGACTATGACGTCATCGTCTTCGCCGACGAGAACGTCAACACCATCAAGGGCACCCGGCCCGGCGCGACGCCCGGCGCGGGCGGCGCCGAATCGCCCATGGCCCGGATGTTCCGCCAGAGTCCGATGCCCCCTGAGTACGAGGGCGGTATCGGCCAGGAAGGCGTCGACGCCTTGAAGGCCTTCGTCGAGAAGGGCGGCATCCTGGTCGCTCTCAACGGCGCTTCGGAATTCGCCATAAGCGAGTTCGGAGCTCCGGCTAGGAACGCCCTGACCGGCGTCGACCGGACGAAGTTCTTCTGCCCGACCTCGATCCTCAGGATCCTCGTCGACAACGAGACGCCCATCGGCTTCGGCATGCCCAAGGAGGCCGCGGCCATGTTCGTCAACAGCCTGGCCTTCAGCACGTCTTCGCCCCCCTTCGATTGGGACCGCAAGGTCGTGGCCGCCTATCCCGAGGACGAGGTCCTGCTCAGCGGCTGGCTCTTAGGCGAGGAGTACCTGACCCGGAAAGCGGCCGTCGTCGACACGAAATACAAGGACGGCCGGATCATCCTCATCGGGGTCAGATGCCAGAACCGGGCCCAGTCCCACGGGACATATAAGTTCCTATTGAACGCCCTGCTCTATCCCGGGATGTGAAGGAGAAGTTTATTTCCCGGCCGCATGTCGGCTTCGATGACCGGGCCGACATCACGGACGGCGTCCGCCGCGACGCCTGAGGTTTTGTAGGCTCCGCCCCGGAAGGGGTTTGCGAGTTTGAGCCGGCCGCCTTTTTCCGACGTCACCTGGACCTCGACGATCCGCCCGGACTTCATTTTCGCCGAGACGAGAAACGCGCCGTAGGTCCGGAGCGAATCGAAGCTCGCGTCCTTCCAGGCTGCCGGAACTGCCGGAAAAACGCGGACGACGCCCGAATGGCTTTGGAGAAGCATCTCCTGGACCGCCGCAGCAAAGGCGAAGTTCCCTTCGAGTGTGAACGGCCGGTAGGTCATCTTCGACTTACCGCTCTTCGTCTGGTCGCCATTGGCGTGGAAGCTGTTGGGCAGGCAGAAGCACTCGGCGAACGTCCGGAGCGCCGCGGCCGCTTTGTCCCCGTCCATGGCCCTCGCCGCCATGTTGCCGAGCCAACTGTAGGAATAACCGCACCACCACTCTGGGCCGAGGCGGTCGAGCTCGGACAGAGCGCCGCGGATCGTCCGCTGGGCGGCCTCTCCCCCGCTCCAGTCGACGAGGCCGAGCGGGTGAATGGCCATGAGGTGGGAAAAATGTCGGTGCGATTCCGTGAGCGGATAGCCCGGCGCGACGAGCAGGCGGCCGTCATCCTCAGCCAGCGCGAGTTCGGGCCATTCGCCGAGGATCCCCAGCCACTGCGCCTTCTCTTCCTCGAGCCCCAATTCGCCGGCCAGCTCAGCCGCGGCCCCGAAGAGCCAGCGGACGAGGGCCAGGTCGAAATTTGTCGTTTCCGCGAACCAGGCGTCGATCCTATTGTCGTTGATCTCCGGGCTCGAGCTCAGTGGGAGCTTCCGCTTGCAATCCGACCGTAGCTCCGAGAACGCTTTGAGGAACACGGCCACGGCCTTGAGATAAGGATAGGCCCGCTCCTCGAGAAACGTCCGGTCGCCGCTGAAGCGCCAGTGGAGATAGAAATGGTGGGCCAGCCAGGCCGAGACCGTCGGCCCGAGCGAGTATTGGATCCAGCCGCCCATGGGCGAGCCGTCGAGCGTCGCCACGCCGGGGACGTTGAGTCCCTCGACGCCGAAATAAAGCTTCGTATATTCTTCACAACGCGGCTTGATCGACCACAGCCAGTCCAGAAAAGCCAGCCCCTCTTCCAGCCGGTTGCCGCTGTAGCAGGGCCAGTAGCTGAGCTGGGTGTTGAGGTCGTTGTGGAAGTCGCCCTTCCACGGCGGGAGACTGCCGTCGTCGGCCGTCCAGACGGCCTGGAGGGTGATCGGCGGCGAGCCGCGGCGGGAAGCAGCCCCGAACTTGTAGGTCTCGAGATACCACTGTTTCTCGAGGATGGGATCCGGAAGCGCAATCGTCGACTTGGCCCAGAACGTTTTCCACCAGGCCATGTGGGATTCGAGGTCGCGCGCAAGCGACCGCTTGAGCGCTTCGGCGACGGATTGCGGCGCGAACTGCGAGGCGTTGCCTGTCTCCGCCGCCGCGCCTTCCTTCTCCGGGAAGACGGAGCTGATGCTCCAGACGCCGGTGAGGATCCCGGCCGAAGGCGTCTGCCATTCCGCGGCGACCTCGTAGCTCATGCCGCCCCAGCCTTCCTGATGGTAGCGAACGGACGTGCCGTCCCGGACGACCTCGGGGGCCGGATAGCCGAGGCTGGCCAGGGTTTTCCCTGTCAGCGAATTCTTTCCCGCGTCCGACGCCGGTACCGGGGCCGCATAGGCCGGCGGGATCAGCCGGGGCATCAGAGCCGCAGGC
>Ga0315287_10005549_pt1 | contig 12442 bp, 9 predicted proteins | sample YL17G11_0_MG_FD_205037 | JGI IMG/M metagenome (GOLD analysis project Ga0315287, IMG submission 205037) | Sediment microbial communities from Yellowstone Lake, YNP, Wyoming, USA - YL17G11_0 | ecosystem: Environmental > Aquatic > Freshwater > Lake > Sediment | place: USA: Wyoming | collected...
GGCGCGGCCTCTCGGCGGGAGAGCACTTCGACCGCGGCATCGTGGCGCTGCCGCTCGGCCAGGCGATCGGCCGGCTGGGGTGTCTCGCCGCCGGGTGCTGCTACGGCAGGGAGACCGATTCGTGGCTCGGGATGAACCTGCCGGACGCCGGCGGCCTCTGGGCCGCCCGCTACCCGACACAGCTCTTGAGCAGCGTGGCCGACCTCGCCATCTTCGCGGTGCTGCTGACAATCGAGCGATGTGGCTCCCGGGCGGTCGGCACCGTCGGCCGCTGGCCTTTCCCAGGCTTCCTCACGCTGCTGTACAGCGGCCTGTACTTCGCGAAGCGTTTCGCGATCGAATTCCTGCGCGGCGACGACGCGGTGGTGCTGTCGCCGCTCACCTGGGCGCACGTCCTCAGTCTGTTCGGGCTGGCGCTGACCGCGGTCCTGCTGGCCGTCAACCTTGCGAGAGTGCGCTGCGCGCGGCGGCCAAGCGCGTGAGCGGCGCTCCGCCCACCGTCACGCCGGTGCGCGGCGCGCGCGACCTGCGTGCTTTCATCGCGCTGCCGTTTCGGCTCTATCGCGGCGACCCGCTGTGGGTGCCGCCGCTGATCGCCGAGCGGCGCTCGTTCCTCGACCCGCGCCACAACCCGTTCTTCGAGCACGCGGAGGCGGCCCTGTGGTTGGCGCGGCGAGGCGGCCGCGTGGTCGGCCGCATCTCGAGCCACATCGACCACCGCCACAACGCGACGCACGGCGAGCGGGCCGGCATGTTCGGTTTCTTCGAGTGTGAGGACGATCGGGAGGTCGCCGCCGTCCTCCTCGATCGCGCCCGCTCGTGGTGTCGAGACAGCGGCGCTACCTGCCTGCGCGGGCCGCTGTCGTTCTCCATGAACCACGAGTGCGGGCTGCTGATCGACGGCTGGGACGGCCCGCCGGTGTTCATGATGGCGTACAACCCGCCCGCTTACTCCGCCCTCATCGAGGGCTGCGGCCTCGCCAAGGCGATGGACCTCGTCACCTACACGCTGCGGCGATCCGACGTCGGAGGCGATCCCGGTAGGCTCCCCGTGGAGCTCGTCCGCCGGGCGGAGGCGGCGCGCCGGCGGGCCGGCGTGACGATCCGCCGCGGCGACATTCGGTCGTTCGACGAGGAGATCGCGCGGGGACTCGAGATTTTTCGGGCGGCATGGCGCGACAACTGGGGGTTCGTGCCGCCGACCGATCGCGAGGCGAGGGAAATCTCCCGCGGCCTGCGGCGGATCGTCGAGCCGCGCCTGTGCACCTTCGCCGAGCGCGACGGCACGCCGATCGCCTTCTCGATGGTCGTCGTCGACGCCAACCAGGTGCTCGCCCGTCTCGGCGGCCGCCTGCTGCCGCTGGGCTGGCTCAAGGCGCTTCTGTACGCCCGCCGGATCACGGGCCTGCGGCTGTTGCTGTTCGGCGTGCTCGCGGAGCACCGCGGCCGGGGGATCGAGGCGGCGCTCGTCCTCGAGACGCTCCTGGCCACGCTGGCGGCCGGCTACGAGACGCTCGAGCTGAGCTGGATCCTCGAGGACAACGTCCCGGTCCGCCGCCTGATCGAGGCGCTCGGCACCCCCTACGGCGTCCGCGTCCATCGCCGCTATCGCATCTACGAGATGCCGATCGAGCTGGCGCCACGAGCCCCCTGATCACCACCCGGAGGCCCCTGCGGCTCAGGATCCCGCGTACATCGCCTCGATCTCCGCCGCCCAGCGCGCCTGGATCGGCGCCCGCTTCGGCTTCAGCGTCGGGGTGAGGAGGTCGTTGGCGATGGTGAACTCGTCGACGATCGCCACCTTCTTGACCTGCTCGAACGAGGCGAACTCCTTGTTGAATGCGGCGACCTCCGCGTCGATGAGCGCCTTTATGCGGGGATCCCGCTGCAGCTCCGCGAACGACGAGAAGGCGATTCCGTTGGCCGCGGCATACGCCTTCACGTTCTCCTGGTCGGGGGTGACCAGCGCGGTGAGGTAGGGTCGGCGGTCGCCAATCACGCACACCTGCAGGATGTACTTCGAGGTGGCGATCACCCCTTCGATCGCGCTCGGCGCCACGTTCTTGCCGCCGGCGGTGATGATCAGATCCTTCTTACGGCCGGTGATCTTGAGGAAACCCTCGGCGTCGATCTCGCCGAGGTCGCCGGTGCGCTGCCAGCCACCCTCGATCAGCGTCTCCTTAGTGTCGTCGGGCATCTTGTAGTAGCCCTTCATGACGTTGCGCCCCCGGTACTGCACCTCGCCGTCCTCGCCGATGCGCTGCTCGATGCCGGGGCCGGTCGGTCCCACCCAGCCGAAGCGGTAGTTGTCGGGCCGGTTGACATTGGTGAAGGAAGTGTTCTCCGTCATGCCGATACCCTCGAGGATGAGGATGCCGGACGCGTGAAAGAACTTGGCGATCGAGGGGTTGAGCGGCGCCGCGCCCGAGATGCACCAGCGCACGCGACCGCCGAACGCGGCCTGCAGCTTGGAGAAAACGAGCTTGGTGGCGATCGCATAGCGCAGCTTGAGCCCGGCCGGGATCGGCTTCTTCGCCAGCAGGCAGTCGCTCACCTCGTTGCCCACCCGCACTGCCCAGCGGAAGATCTTAAGCGCCAGGCCGCCCTTCGCCTCGGCCCCGGAGACCACCTTGCTGTAGACCTTTTCGTAGACCCGCGGCACGCTCGTGAACCAGTGCGGCCGGGCGACCTTGAGGTCCTCGACGAGCGTGTCGATGCTGCGCGCGAACACCGTGGTCGTTCCTGAGACCATGGCGGTGAAGACGGTGATCCGAGCGAACACGTGCGCCAGCGGCAGGAAGAGGAGCTGCACGTCGCCCGCCGCCGGATCCGCGCACTGCTGCACCGACTGGCACGTGAACGTGATGTTGTCGTGGGTGAGCAGCGCACCCTTCGGGATGCCTGTGGTGCCGGATGTGTAGACGATCACCGCCAGATCCTGGGGGCCCACCGCGCCGATGCGGGCGTCGAGGACCTCGTCGGTCACGGAGTCGCCGAGCTTGAGGAACTCCTCGTACGAGAGCACCCAGTCGCTCGCGTGCGAGCCCTCGAAGAGCACCACCTTTCGCACCTTGGGGATGCGTTCCCTCACCTCGACGAGCTTGGCGAGCTGGTCGGCGTTCTGCGCGAAGACGATCACCGAGTCGGAGTGGTCGATGATGTAGCGGCAGTCCTTGGCCAGGTTGGTGTGGTAGATGCCCACCGCGCCGATGCCGACGCTCTCGGCGCCGACGTCGGTGAGCACCCAGTGGTAGCACGAGTACGAGAGGATCGAGATCTTGTCGCCGTGGCCGACCCCGAGAACGATTAGGCTCTTGGCGACGCGCCGCACCTGCGCGAGGAACTCGCGCCACGTCACCGACGAGGTGCGTTCCGGGGTGTGAATCGTGCGGTACGCCCCGAGATCCGGGTAACGCTCGACGGTCGCCCGCAGCATGTGGTGGACGCTCTTGAAATCGATGAATGCCATGGCGTTCTCCCTCTGCGCCGGGTCGGGACCGGCACGATCGCCGAAGTTGACTTCAAGCGTACCACCACTGCGCCAGTGTTGAGCCGGCGCCGGGACCGAGAGCCCGGGCTTCGGGCTGTCCCCGCGACTCCTCCCTCCCCGGGCCCGGGTCACACATCTAGGCGCGCAGCAGCCGCGCCCGCCTTGAGGAATCCGAGCAGGCGGCGACCGAAGCGGGCGTAGAGGAACCCGGCCCCGAGCAGGAGCGCCCCAACCGAGACCAGCACGAGCACCTGGTAGAGGCGCGGCAGGTTCCAGATGTCCCACAGCACCATCTTGCCCAGCGTCGCCGCCAGGATCACGAGGCCGAGCCAGCGGTGCAGCACCGAGCGCACCGCGAAGCCGATCCCGAGCAGCAGCGCGCCATAGCCGCCGAGCGTGAGGGTAGCGGCCGCCGCACGGCGGTTCTCCTGGGCCGCGACGGCCGTCGAAAATCGTCTGAGCACCTGCCGAAATTCCTCGGCCGGAAGCTGACCCGACGGTGTCGCCGGCAGCACCGTGACGGCAAGCTGCACCTCCGAGACGAGCAGGCCGACCAGCAGCAGGTGGGCGATGACCGCCGCCGCTACCGCCGCGTTGCGCCAGGTAGTAGTTTGCCGGTTGCGGGCGAGCGCCGCGGCGGCGATGCCGAGGGCGATGGCGACGCCCAGGAGCGCGATCGCCCGTGGGTTCGCCAGCGGCGCCGGCGCCAGGCGCCCCTCGAGACCGCGAGTGGCGACGAAGCGCGCGTGGTCGCGCATCGGCGCGGGCACGTCGACGATCAGCAGGCGGAAGAGCGCCAGGACGAAGAGCGCCGAGGCGCCCGCCAGCCAGCGGGCGTCGAGCGAGCGCGCCGCCAGGTACGCCACGGTGGCGGCGAGCAGCGCCCACACCAGCGTGATCGTCACGCCGGAGAACGCCAGGCCGACCGCGAGCGTGATCAGGCCCAGCGAGGCGCCGAAGATGGCCGTCGCGGCGTCGCGGGCCTCGGCCCGGCGGCGCAGCAACGCGGCGCCGAAAGCGAACGCCACTGCGCCGGCGCCCGCGGCGCACACTGCCCGCAGGCCGGAGTCGGCGGCTCGGGTTGCCATCAACGTCACCGCGACGAACCCCACCGGACCGCCGAGGGCGAGCAGCGTCTGCAGCGTGTCCGCCGGAGCGCGGCGCACCAGAAGCTGGTGGTATCCGGAAGCGAGGTACACGGCGCTCCACGCCGCCACGAGGATGAGGAAGACGACGTCCGGCGGCGCCTCCCGCACGGGTGCCGCCAGCAGCGCCAGCAGGGAGGCGACGGCCACCGGCGCGGCAACCCAGGCCGGCGCTCCACGACCCACCAGGGCGACCGCCGTCATGGCCAACACGGCCAGCGAGACACAGAGCAGCCGCGCCTGCTCCACCGGCAGCGCTGTAGTGGCGACGACGACGCCCATCGCCAGCGCTACGGCGAGCAGAACCCACGCCGTCGGCTCGGCCTTCTGCGGCTGCGACAGGCGTGCCCGGATTACGAGCGCCACGGCGTACACCCCAAGCCAGGAGCCCGCCAGCACGAGCGTGATCTCCGCGCTGGATTGCCTGCCGGCCACGTGTCCGAGCAGAAACACGAACGACGCGACGAGGGGAACCGCCAGCGCTTCCACCTGAGAGACCCGGCGCAGCAGCAGCGCGGTGACGACCGCCCAGACGGCCAGGACGGCGGCGACCAGCGGCGGGCGATCGCCGAGCAGCGCCCCGCATCCCCACTGGCCCAGCACGATCGCCGCCAGCAGCATCGCCACCGGAGCGACCGGACGCCACTCCAGCGCCCGCGCACGGCGGGCGAACCAGATCCACAGCGCCGCGCAGGCGGCGACGAAGACGAGCGGCACGATGCGGCGGTCGAGCGGCAGGTATGCGCCCGGAAACCCGGGGATTGGGCGGCCCGTCACGACGTCGGCAAGCGGCGCGGCGACCTTGAAGAAGGCGCCGTACCAGCCGAGCCAGAGGCCGGTCACCCCAAGGAGGGCGAGCCACGGCGCCGCGGCGAATCGCGCCTTGAGCGCCACCAGCAACGTCGCCGCGGAGACCAAGGCGAGATAGGCGAAAAGCTCGGCGGCGCGGTCGTCTCCGGTGGACAGCAGCACCGGGTTGGCGAGCGCCGCGATCAGGGCGATGACGAGGACGACCTCGGCGCGGTGGCGCAGCGCGAGGGCGCCGCCGATCGCTGCCACCGCCGCGAGAGCGGCGAAGGCAACGGTCGCCGGCAGGATGCGATAGAAGCCGTAGGCGGCGTACGACGAGACGAAGAGCAGTGCGAGGCCGACGCCGACGAGCACCTGCACGTAGACCGCGCGCGCCCGTGACGACTGCCGCTCGGCGAACGCGAGCACCCCCACGCCGGCGAGCACGCCGAGGGCGACCCTGCCCCAGGGTCCGATCCAGTCGTTGTCCACAGCGTACTTGAAGAAGTAGAGCGCCCCGAGGATGAACACCGCGGCGCCGATGCGCGTGAACCAGGTCACGCCGATGCGCTCCTCGAGGCTGCGAGCCGGGGCGGCGGCAGCCGGCGGGGAAACGGCCACACCGGGAGCGACGGCCGCAGCCGCCGACGCGGCGACGGGCGGGGGTGGCTGCACAACCGGCACGGTCACTGCGGCCGGCGTAGCCGGCGGGGCGGGCGGCGGCGGTTCAGCGATGAGCGTTACCAGCGGCGTGGGCGTCCGGGCCGGTACGGCGTCCGCGGCAGGCCGTGCCGTAAGCTCAGCCACCTTACGCTCCAGCGACCCCAGCGTGACCGCCAAGCGCTCGGCGCGATCCGCGGCCCGGTGGGCACTCTCCCGCGCCTGATACGCGAGCACCAACGCGAGCAGCGGCACGATCACCGCGAGCAGCACGACAAGGACGGACATCGTGTCCATGGTCTCCCCCGAACTGCGCCCAACCGAGTTCCTGCCGACATTCTAGCCGCCTCCCCCCGGCCGGGCCCATGATCGACACTCAAGCCTTCTCGTTGCAAGGGAATAGCCGGTACGCTCGGAACGCCAATACCAGCAACTGCGCTCCGCTTCCTGGGAGGAACCGATGGCGACGCGTGCAACCCAGCGCCGGCAGCAACGGTGGTCAGCGCCGCTTGGCTCCGGAGAGGCGGATCAGCAGCCTGATCTGGCCGGCGTGATAGATGTCGTGCGCGGCGATCCCGTAGATCAACCGGGCCACGGTGTGGGCGCCGATGCGGTCGCTCAACCGCGCCGCGGGTGCTGCCGCGACGACCTCGCGCAGTACCCGGTGCTCCTCGTCCAGCAGCGCGACGTCGGCCTTCCACGCGCGTGCGTCGGCCGGCTCCGGGAGCGGAAACCAGTTGCTCCCCTTGCGTGCGAACGAGCCGCGCTTCCCCTCTCCGGTGAGGCGCCGGCGCACCGCGTACTTCCAGTAGGCGCAGTGCAGGACGATCCGCCAGATCGAGTTGGCCCCGCCGTCCGGGCGCCACGCCGCCTCGGCAGGGCGGAGGCCGCGGATTGCGCCGCGCAGGTTCGGGCCGTGCCACGCCCGGCGGTCGTAAGCCTCGTCGATCAGGTCGAGCAGCACAGCGATCGACTCAGTGGTCTTGATCGTCTTCATCCGTGCTCTCGCTTTCCCGTGGGGTCGGCGCCACCCCGGCGCTCGTCAGGGCCGCAACCAATAGCTCCGGTAGCCTGGCGAGGAACGCCGAGCGCGGCAGCACCACCGCCCCGGCGCGGCGCGCCGCCGAAAGCAGCGCGGCCTCGACGTGCGGCCCGAAGCCCAGGACCACGATCCCGGAGCGCACCCAGGCGCCGATCGCCGGGGCCGGGTCGGGCTTGAGCGTGTCGAGGTCGGCGATGACGACCGGGCAGGCGCCCCGCCCCACCGCCTCCGGCCCGGCCAGGGCGGCCGACTCCGCGCCGACACCGCGCACGGCCGACTCGATCGGAATCCGCAAGAAGAGGTTCGGCACCAGCAAACCGACGCGCGGGCGGTCAGCCACGCACCACCCCCACGGCGACGTCCGGCCGGTTGGTCGTCAACGAGGCGACGCCGAGACCCGCGAGCTGCCGCATCCGGCGTACCGAGTTCACCGTCCAGGGGTGTAGCGCCCGGCCGAACGGCAGCAAGGTCTCGACCAGCGTGTGCTTGGGCGACAGATCGGGGCCGTTCGGCAGCCACGCCGGCAGCTCGTCGAACACCCACGACAGCGCGACCCCGGGCAGGGCGACCTCGATCGCGCCGAGCACCGGTAACGACGACGAAATCACCCTGGTGCGGCCCGCGCGCGGACCGAGCAGCGCCACCAGGTCGGCGAGGTGCGCATCGAGCGTCGCCGCCGCCAGCGGCTTGATCTCCACAAACAACCAGCGATGCGCCGGCACCGCACCGGTGACCGCGGCCAGGGTGGGAACGCCTACGCGCTCGAGCGCGGCGAGCGGCCACTCGGCGATCGGCCGCCGGCCGCGAGTGCGGTTGTGGTGGCACACCCAGACGCCGTCGGCGCACGGCCGCACGTCGATCTCGACGCCGTCCGCGCCGATCTCCAGCGCCGCGCTCACGCCGGCTAGCGAGTTGTCCGGGTGTTTCGCCGCGAAGCCGCGGTGGCCGATGATCAACGGCCGGGGACCGGGGACCAGGGACCGGGGACCGGGACGCGCCCCGTGAGCGAGCTCTCGGGTCTTCTTCATGCGAGGATCGAGTAGCCGCCGTCGACGAGCACGGTCTGGCCGTGGATCATCGAGGCGAACTCCGTGCAGAGAAACACCACCACGTTGGCGATGTCCTGCGGCGTTACCAACCGGCCGGCCGGCGTGCGCCGCGTCGACTCGTCGAGGAGCTGCGCACGATTCGGGAAGTGCTTGAGCGCATCGGTGTCCACGGTTCCGCCCGAGACCGCATTGACCCGCATTCCGCTCGGCGCCAGCTCGGCGGCGAGATGGCGCACCATCGACTCGAGCGCCGCCTTCGAGGCGCCCACTGCCGTGTAGTTGGGGATCGCACGGACAGCGCCCAGCGACGACACCGCCACCACCGACTTGTCGCCCCGCGACGGCATGTCGATGAAGCGCTGCACCAGCGGCAGCAACGCCGCAGCGTTGATGTCCATGGTCCAGTGAAAGTGGTGCAGGGTCAGCTCCCGGACCGGCTTGAGCACCCCGGATGCGGCGTTGGACACGAGGATCTCGAGGCCCCCCCAGGCGCTCTCGATCTCCGCGAACATGCGCTTGACGTGGTCCTCGTCGGCGACGTTTCCCTTGAGCAGCAGGGCGCGCGCCCCGCGCTTCTCGATCTCCCGCACCACGTCCTCGGCGGGCGCCCGGTTGCGGAAAAAGTTGATTGCCACGTCCACTTTGAAATCCGCAAGCGACAGGGCGATCGCCCGTCCGATGCCTCGCGACGAGCCGGTAACGAGCGCCCGCTTGCCACGCAAACGTAGGTCCATACGGCGATGCCTCCGCCGGCAACGATACCGGGAAGGCGTCTCAACTGCAACACCGGCGGCCCATGTATCGTTGTGTGCGCGTTTGCTATAGTTTGAGACCCCGAGCGGGTGTCGGGACGGAGGAACGTTCATGCTAGTGGCGGCAACTGAGCTGCGGCCCGGCTACGTCGTTGTCCACAACGGACAACTGCACCGGATCTTGACGGTCACGCACAACACCCCGGGCAACTGGCGCGGGATGGTCCACTCCAAGATGCGCAACCTCAAGACCGGCAGCCAGCTCGAGCACCGGTTTCGGTCCGAGGACCGCGTCGAAAAGGCGTCGTTCGACACGCACGAGATGCAGTTCCTCTACTCCGACCCCTCCGGCCACCACTTCATGAACATGGAGAATTTCGAACAGATCGCCCTCTCCGATGAGGTGCTCGGCGACAGCATCGGCTACCTGCTGCCCGAGACGGTGATCACCGTCGACTTCTACGAGGAGCGGCCAGTCGCCCTCGAGCTGCCGAACACCGTGGTGCTCCGGATCGTCGACACCGACCCTGCGATGAAGGGCGCGACCGCGGCCGGCGGCTCCAAGCCGGCGAAGCTCGAGACCGGCCTTACCGTTGGTGTGCCGCAGTTCATCGAGACGGGGACGAAGATCATCGTCGACACCCGCACCGGCGAGTACGTCTCGCGCGCCTGATCCCCCACCCACCCAGGCAACGGGCAGCCGGCCAACCCGCTACCCGGCAAGAGGCAATAGTGAGAGATGGCCTTCCAACCAGAACCTGGCCTCGGCCTCTCATGTTCAGCGCCTCTTACCTCTTGCCTGCTTCTAGAACAGCGACACCCCGGTGATCAAGAACAGCGGCCCGCCGCCGTCGTCGGGGAAGCCGACCTCGGCGCGGACGATGCGCAGGATTGCAGCCCGCGTGATCTCCACCGCCAGGCCGGCGCCGACGTCGAACCGCATGCCGGCCGTGCCCGGCCCGATGCGCGGGCTCCAAGTGCGGCCGGCGTCGGCGAACACCGTCATGCCGATGATGCCGAGGTGAAGCACCTCGCCGGTGAGCCGCCGCCGGTACTCGAGGTTGGCCACCGCTCGCGAGGTGCCGTCGAAGGTGCTCGGGTCCCACCCCCGCAGGCCGACGTCCGCGCCCAGCGTGAGCTGGAAATCGCGGTCGAGGTTGCGGCCGAGGTCGGCAGCGATACGCGCGCGGAGCCCCTGGGCGCCGATGTGGGCCATGCCGGTCTCGAGGTGGAGCACCGTGTTGGCGGCGGCACCGCGATCGAGTCGCCCGGTCACCGTGGCGACGAGCCAGGAGTACCGGCGGCCCTGCAGCGTGCCGAGAGTCAGGTCGGAGGCGAAGCGCAACCGGTCGGCGTCGCCGCCGAGAGCCGGCAGTGACGCACCTAGGCTCACGTGCCAGTTCGGCCCCAGCGGCACGTCCTCCTGACGCGACCAGGCGCGCAGCCCCTGGATCACCCGCCAGCGGTCCGCCTGGCGCTCGTACCCCACCTCGACGCCCGCCAGGTCACGGTCCTCCGGGGTGTCGTACGGCGTTCCGTCGACATGGCTCCAACCCGTGAAGCTCGCCTCCTCGGCGAAGAGGCCGGCCGTGATCCGGTCGGTGCTGGCCGGCCCGCGCGCCACGCGCATGCCGCCCCACAACCGGAACGAGCGGCGGAACGTCTGCCCGGCGACCCGCTTGTGCCCCTGCGCCCAGAGGTAGTCCGTCATGCTCAGGCGCCGCCACTCCACGCCGCCGGCGTGGAGGGTGTCGAGGGCGTAGAAGGGGAGGACAATGTCGAGCCGATCGCCCTTGCCGTCGGAGGCGTCGGTGTGGCCAGCCGCCAGCGTCCACCGGGTACCGAAGAGCAGCGGGTCGTTGTAGGCGGCGGTGAGCGTGTTGCGCTCCGGATCGGAGCGCCAGTTGAGTTCGACCTCCTTGCCCAGGCCGAGAAAGTTCTTCTCGGTGAGCGAGAACCCGAGCCTGTGCTGGTTGCCGGCGAGCCCGAAGTTGGCCGCGGCTTCGGTGGTGAACTGGTCGCGGGTCTCGATCACCACCTCGGAGCCTCCCGGCGCCGGACGGGTCGTGATCGTGACCGGGCTGAGGAACCCCGTGGCCCGCAGGGCACGCTCGCTCTCGGCGAGCAGCGCGGGGTCGAGAACGTCGCCGACATGAACGAGCAGCAGCGAGCGGATGAACGCCTCGCGGGAGACGATGTGGACGGCGTTGGCGGCACGGTACGGCCACGCCGACGTCCCGGGTTCGTCGAGATCGAACACGTCGTGGCGGATGACCGTGATCGCGACGATCGGCGTGCCGGGGGCCACAGCTTGCCCCGCGAGAGCCAGGAGGGTGGCCCAGAGCACCGGTGCGGCTAACATTCCATCGGATTGTACGGCGCACTGGAACGCCGCCGTTGAGGTTTGGGTGACGGTGATCACGTATCTGCCCCGGCGCCGGCTCCCCTGCGACGCCGGAAAAGAGGAGCTTCGATGACCCGAGGAACGCCCCGGCGGCACCGCCGATGAGAGCCCTGGCGGTCTCTCGCGTTCCGGCGATACGCGTCCACGCGGTGAACGCGGGAGGCGTGCGGGCCGACGGCGATCTCGTCCTCTACTGGATGATCACCGCGCGTCGCGTGCGCTCGACCTTCGCCCTGCAGCGCGCCGTGGAGTGGGCGCGGGAGCTCGGCCGACCGTTGCTGGTTCTCGAGGCGCTGCGCTGCGACTACCGCTGGGCCAGCGACCGACTGCACGCCTTCGTCATCGAGGGCATGGCGGACAACGCCGCGCGCCTCGCAGGCAGGCACGTCGCGTACTACCCCTACATCGAGGGAGAGCGCGGCGCCGGCAAGGGCCTGCTCGAGGCGCTTGCGGCCCGCGCCTGCCTGGTGGTCACGGACGAGTTCCCCGCCTTCTTCCTGCCGCGCATGGTGGCGGCCGCCGGAGCCCGCATCCCGGTGCTCGTCGAGCAGGTCGACGGCAACGGCCTGCTGCCGCTACGGGCGACCGAGCGGGTGTTCCCCACCGCCTTCGCATTCCGCCGCTTCCTCCAGGAGGAGCTGCCGCGCCACCTCGACGAGGCGCCCACCGATGACCCGTTGAGCGGCGCCCCGCTGCCCCGCCCGTGGCAGCTCCCCGATACGATCCTCCGGCGCTGGCCGCCCGCCGATCCCGCGCGCGCCGCCGGCGACCGCTCGTTTCTCGCCCCCCTGCCCATCGATCACGCCGTCGGCTCCGCCCTGCAGCGTGGCGGCGGCAGCGTCGCCGAGGCTGCGCTGCGGGCGTTCGTCGCGGGCAAGCTCGCCGGATACTCCGAGCGCCGCAACGAACCCGCCGCCGACGCCACCAGCGGCCTGTCGCCCTACCTGCATTTCGGTCACGTCTCGCCGCACGCTGTGTTCCGCGCGGTGGCCGCTGCGGAGACCTGGTCGCCCGAGCGGCTCGCGGAACGGGCCACCGGCAAGCGCGCCGGTTGGTGGCGGATGAGCGCGCCGGCGGAGGCGTTCCTCGACCAGCTCGTCACCTGGCGCGA
>Ga0315287_10005550_pt1 | contig 12441 bp, 14 predicted proteins | sample YL17G11_0_MG_FD_205037 | JGI IMG/M metagenome (GOLD analysis project Ga0315287, IMG submission 205037) | Sediment microbial communities from Yellowstone Lake, YNP, Wyoming, USA - YL17G11_0 | ecosystem: Environmental > Aquatic > Freshwater > Lake > Sediment | place: USA: Wyoming | collected...
TGCCGCCGCCGAGCACGTGATCGTTTCGATAGAAGACCGCGGACTGTCCTGGGCTCAACGCGCGTTGTGGCTCATGGAAGAGAATGCGAAGGGTACCCTCTGAAAGAGACTGAACGGTCGCAGGCGTGGCAGGGGTGGCATACCGGACCTTGACCGTGACCTCTGTTGATCCAGTGAGAAGTGAGGAATCGAAGAGATTCAGATCTGCGACGTCACACTGACTGCGCCGCAACGACTCTTCTGCTCCAAGGACGACGGTATTGGTGACAGGTTGTACTTGCTGCACATAGAGCCTGCGGCCAGCCGCAATACCGAGACCTCGCCGTTGGCCTGGCGTATAGAAAGCGATCCCCTCATGGTCGCCTAAATATCGGCCTTCATCGTCCACGAAGGCCCCTGGTTTCTTGGCGGCAGGCGCTTCCTTCTCGATGAAGGTTCGATAATCGCCGTGGCTTACGAAGCAGATTTCCTGGCTCTCCTTCAATTCGTCCGCGGGAAGGCCCAAGGCCTCGGCCTCCTTCCATACGTCCGTCTTCTGCATGCCCCCCACAGGAAAGAGAAGGCGAGCGAGCCATGACTGACGAAGACGATAGAGGAAATAGCTTTGATCTTTCTTGGGATCGGCTGCTCGCTGGAGAGTCGACAGCCCCTCGGATTCGCCAATGCGAACATAGTGGCCTGTGGCCACAAAATTGATCCCGCGTGCATCCGCAAGCTCGATGAGACCCCGCAGTTTGACGCGCTCATTGCACCGGACACAGGGATTGGGCGTTGTGCCTTCGAGATAGCCGGCAACAAAGTCGTCGATGACGCCGGCACGAAAGATTTCTCTGGTGTCGACCACCTCATGCGGAATCTTCAATGTCTGCGCGACATACCGGGCAATGCCGACCTTGCAGCATCCACGTTCCTCCCAGCGTTTAGAGACCGCGACTGTTTCGTCTTCGTGTTCCCAGACCTGAAGCGTGACGCCATAAACGTCGTAGCCCTGGCGAACCAGCAGCGCTGCGGCGACAGAACTATCCACTCCACCGCTCATGCCAAGGAGAACTGTAGGGCGAGCCATACGGTCGCTATTGTACTGAGGAGACAGGAAAAGGGCTAGAGGGCTGCTTTCTGCGTTTAATGAGTGGATGCAATAAGGCCGTGAGGCACGTCGACCGAGAGGGCGCGTTTGTCGCTCCAATGATGAGCACCCATGTCACACCTGCCATGGAAATGAGAGCCTTCTTCGATCGCAATGACTGGGGTCCGGATATCGCCGACAAGAACACCGGGCTTAAGGATGTGAATCTTTTCATTGGCAGTGATGGTGCCGTTGATTTTGCCGCTATTCATGAGCACCCCAGCTGACACGATGCCCTCGATCACGGCATGCTCTCCGACGATTAACGTTCCGGTTGTATGAATCTCGCCTTCGACGCGCCCATCTACCCGAACGGTGCCGTCAGAACTCACGACGCCCTTGAAGTCCACGCTTTTCCCAAGAAGCGTAAAATTCTCGCTGTTCTGTTCGGCTTGATGGCCCCGTTCTTTCATTGACCACATGATCGCCTCCTAGGACTCTTCCCACACATGCATGGCCCATCACCACACAAAGAATGTGCAGAATAAATACCTAAATAGTAATATCCCCCTAACCGTTGACTCGCTTCATGCCAGGGGGCATGATCATTCTGACGGGATGCAGAGAGGCGTCCCGAGGGACCTCGCGCAGGCTGTGAGCCATTTCGAGTGCACCGTTGAATCGCACGCCATCTTCCATTGAAAGGACTGGAGCCTTGACCCTCCCATTCATCACGGCCGGAGCCCGGAGCATGACGCACTCTTTCGCAACGACATCCCCGGTGACCTTTCCTGTACACACAATCGTTCCAGCGGTAATTGTTGCCTGGATGACGGCCTCTTCACCAATTGGCCACACGCCAGCAGTGTGAATTCCTCCGTCGAGATACTCATCAATTCTCGCCGTGCCACTATAGGAGATAGTGCCCTTGAACTCAACACCATTTTCCCACGAAGGCACTCATGTCCCCGGCCCCCTCGGCAATTGAGCTGGCTGCAATCCTAGTCACCTCTTCGCTTTCCTGCTCGCTTGAGCTCGTTCCTTCTTTATTGTCCTGCCCCCACATGGGCGCGCCTCCTCGAGTTGGTGACTCCACTATTCCAGCGCAGTTGTTATGCTGTGTGGAAAATAGTCGGTAAGACCCGGCGCGCTCAAACACCAAGCGCACAATTTTTGGGAGAACATGTTGCATGGGAACAATCTACATGCAGTTGAGTCTTGAACAACGGGCGATGATCCACACGCAACTGGAGAGGGGCATCAACCCGGCGGCGATTGCCAGGGGGTTGAATCGTTCGGCCTCGACGCGGTCTCCGAACTCCGTCGAAACGGCTGGACGCGACCGAAGACGCATCGCGGCCCTGGACGACCTCCGGTGGCAGGCGGCTACCGTGCCGACGCGGCCCGGACGCGCGCCCATGCCTGCACGGTCACACCGCGCGTTGCGCGCCGCCTGCGACCAGGAACCGCGTTGTGGGATCAGGTCACCCGCTACCTGAAGGCCGGCTACTCGCCTGAGCAGATTGCTGGGACACTGGCGCTTGTGCATGCCGACCCGCCTTCGCTGCCGGTGTCTCACGAAACCATCTACACCGCCCTCTACGCCATGCCACGTGGCGCATTGCGGACGGACGTGATCGGCTGGTTGCGCTTCGGCCATGCCAAGCAGCGCGCGCGCGCGGGAGGGGAAGACCAGCGGGGACGGATTCCTGACAGGGTCAGTATTCATGACCGGCCGCCTGAAGTTGAAGCGCGGCTGATACCTGGGCTCTGGGAGGGCGATCTCATCAAGGGAGCGCACCACCCTGTTCACGGTACGGTCCAGGATGAACGACGCCTGTGCCGAATCGGCGCTGAGCGGATTCAGCCATGTGCTCATTCGTCTCGATGTGCATACACGTCTGTCGCTGACGTACGATCAGGGCCGGGGAATGTCGGCGCATCAACGGCTGACTGAAGCCACCGGGGTGACGGTCTACTTCGCCGATCCGCACCATCCCTGGCAGCGCGGCATCAACGAACACCGCAACGGTCTGTTGCGGCAGTACCTGCCCAAGGGGAGCGACGTGAGTGGCTTCACCCAGAAGGAGCTGGACGCGATGGCCTGGACACTGAACACCCGACCACGCAAGTCGCTGAACGTCTGGTGTCCCGCTGAGTGGTTCACCCCAGACGCGTTCGATTTCAGGCAGCATCATGCGGCGCTTTTTGCACTTGGTCATTGAAACCGCCTAAGATGATATACAGAAGTTCACGAGTACGTAGAAGCAACAAGTATGCCTCTATCTTTCATGATTTCTGCGAGGCAGGAATGCGGTGCGGACTAATTCAGAAGTGTTTCGAGAATCCCGTCGAGTTCAGGAGGAGAGAAGTAGTGAATGACGATTTTCCCACCACGTTTTCCTTGTTGGATCATGACTTTGGTACCTAATCGTTTTTGCAACCGCGCTTCAACATCAGACCAGGGTGTTCGCCGTAATTCCTTTGTCCCTCGCTTCTTTGCAACCGGCGAGGATGCTATGAGTTTTTCCGTCTCTCTCACCGATAAGGCTTTTGAGACCACAAGCTGGGCGACTCTAAGCTGTTCATTCTGGCCAGGAAGACCGAGAATCACTTTGGCATGTCCCATGGAGAGCTGATTCGTTTCAATCAGCTGCTGGATCTCTATAGGAAGATGTATAAGACGCACGACATTGGCGATCGATGATCGCTCACAACTGACTCGTTGCGCAATTATGTCCTGAGTCAGTCCAAATTCGTTCATCATCCGATGGTAGGCTCTGGCCATTTCCATGGGATTGAGATCTGCTCGCTGAATATTTTCTACCAGTGCAAGGACGACAGATTCTTGATCTCCGCAATTGCGAATGACAGCTTGAATCGTTTCCAGTCCCGCTTCTTTCGCCGCGCGCCAACGCCGTTCACCGGAAATGAGTTCGTATATTCCGTCGCCCTTGCGGCGCACCAAAATTGGTTGCAGCAATCCACTTTGCTTCAATGAGGCCGTGAGTTCTGCCAGTTCCTGAGGAGCAAACGTTTGTCTCGGTTGATACCGATTCGGCACAATCGCATCAACCCGCAGGCGTTGAACCTCCGGCATTTCAGGCATCGCCGCAGGCTTGGGGGTAGGCAGCAATGCGTCGAGTCCTCTACCGAGCGCTTTTTTCTCCATGACTCACAAACTCCTTGGCTAAAGACAAATAGGCTTGGGCTCCTGCCGATGCGACGTTATACAACATGGCCGGACGTCCGTAACTTGGAGCCTCGGCGAGTGTCACGTTTCGTGGGATCACGGTGCTGTAGACGACGTCTTTGAAATGCTCGCGAACTTGCTCAACGACTTGACGCGCCAACGTATTCCTCGCATCAAACATTGTCAAGACGATCCCTTCCAACTCGAGATCCGGGTTAAACGACTGACGAACTCGATCGATGTTTCCAACCAAGCGGCTTAACCCTTCCATGGCATAGTATTCACATTGAACCGGAACTAAAATGCTGTGCGCTGCAACCAGCGCATTCACCGTCAGAATCCCCAATGTCGGAGGGCAGTCGAGAAAGATCACGTCGAATAGTTGCTCAACATCTCGCAAGAAATGTCGAAGCAGTTTTTCCCGCTCTTCAACATTCACCAGCTCTATTTCGGCCCCTGACAAGTCCGCATTTGCCGGCAAAAGTGACAAACCGTTCACCTCTGTGACTTGCACAGCATCCTGAAATTTCACATAGTTAACCAGGCAGTTATACACGGTAGTCTTTAAGGAACGCGGGTCGATCCCCAGCCCGCTTGTGGCGTTCCCTTGCGGATCCATATCCACAAGCAAGACCCGCTTGCCCAGGAGTGCGACACCAGCAGCAAGGTTCACGGCCGTTGTAGTCTTTCCTACGCCACCCTTCTGATTTGCGATCGCTACAATCCTTGCCATATTTAAGCTTGGGTCAATCACTCCCTCACGTACTCATCAAGAATGTTCCACGTGGAACGTACACATATACTATTGATTATATTAATAACTTACTCTCTCAATCACTGAGACGACTCTCTTGCCAGATCCTTGCGGGAGAACAAGCGCTGTTTCGCTCACAAGATGAAACTCTTCCCCGATTTCCTGATCTTTGACGGGCTCTGTTCGATACAAGACAACTCTTCCTCTTGAAGTCAGCAAGGCAGGAATGTGTTTCCTTATTTCTTCAAACTTCAACGCCCTTACCACAACCGTATCAATAGCATTGCGGAGCGGCCGCTTGGCATATTGTTCGATGGTGCCATCAAACGTGGAGATACCACGAAGTGTTAACAGACCGATCACTGAGTTGAGAAATGAACATTTTTTCTGAACTGGCTCAACCAGGACCAACCGCATGTCAGATCTCACGATTTTAAGAGGGATGCCAGGAAAACCTCCCCCAGACCCCACATCGAGCACCACGCCATTGTGAGGAAAACTTGTCGCGACAAGCGCAGCGAGTGAGTCCACGAAGTGCTTGATGATGATTTCCTTAGGATCGATGATCGCCGTGAGATTGATCGCCTTATTCCATTCAATGAGATGAGCGAGATAGCGCATGAACTGCTCGGCATGGCTTTCCTCGATAGTCAGCCCAAGTTCCTTTACGGAACTGATCGTAAATTCGCGCAATTCTGGTTCATGTTCCACGTGGAACAATTACGTGAATCAGCAGATGAGGTCAAGACATTCCGGAATGAATAGGGAGAATTTCCGCGTTCGCTTGTCTAGCAGGTTGCGGAAAAACTCTAGGCACACGAGAACTTCGATGGTCCGCACACGTGGCACAACGGGAGAACATTCCCGCAGGATCGCCGCGAGAAGGCTGAGGTCGAGGCTAAGGCTGAGGTTCAGATGAGGACAGGCAGATCCTCGTTCAGCCTCAACCTCGACCTCAACCTTCTCCAAGGCGGGCGGACTTTTTCAGCATCCTGATAGGCTTAGACTTGCAGAAGGCTATCCCGACGTGATTCGCCATTGTATTTTTCGAGCGCCACAAGGAGAAGAGAAATTGCTGCCGGCGTGACTCCTGATATTCTCGATGCCTGGCCAATAGACGCGGGGCGAACTTTCTTTAGCTTTTCTCGGACCTCTCGCGAAAAACCAGGAGTCCCATCGTAATTGAAGGCTACCGGAATGGGCTTTGTTTCGAGTTTTTTGAATCGCCCTATCTGTTGAAGTTGGCGCTTGATATAACCTGAATACTTGACTTGTAACTCTATTTCATCAGCAGTTTCAATATCTTGCACTGCGATCACCTCAAGCGCCTCTAACAGAGTCTTATAACTCGCCCCCTGGCGCCGTAAAAGTTGAGCCGCGGTGCAGGGCCCAGATATCTCCTCAATCTGAACCTTAGCCAGGCGTTCACGAACAGTTTCCGTGAGTCTTGGTCGAAGCTCTTCAAGGCGTACGAGCTCAGATTCAATTGTTTTCTGTTTTAACTGGAACCTTGCATAGACTTCGTCGCAAATCAATCCAACCTGCCGTCCGGTATCAGTTAATCGAAGGTCAGCATTTCCATGGCGCAACAGTAGGCGGTATTCTGCCCGTGATGTAAACATGCGATAGGGTTCACGTGCGTCTTTTGTAATGAGATCGTCAATTAACACGCCGATATAGGCCTGCGACCGGTCGAGCACTAATGGCAACTCGCCTCGAAGTCTAAGAACTGCATTGATCCCAGCCATTAGACCCTGAGCCGCTGCTTCCTCATATCCGGATGTCCCATTGATCTGTCCCGCGTGGTAGAGACCGGCCAGAAGCTTGGTCTCCAGAGTCTGGTGCAACTGCCGTGGAGGAAAGTAGTCGTACTCGATCGCATACCCAGGCTTGAGCATGGTGGCTTGTTCTAACCCGGGAATCGTCTTCAGCATCGCGGCCTGCACATCAACCGGTAGGCTGGTGGAGATCCCGTTGGGATAAAACTCACGGCTATCCAACCCTTCCGGCTCGATAAAAATCTGGTGACGTTCTTTATCTGCGAAGCGTACGACTTTATCTTCGATCGACGGACAGTACCGCGGCCCCACCGACTCAATGATGCCGCTGTAGAGCGGCGACCGGTCCAGATTGCGCTGGATCAACTCGTGCGTCGCACGATTGGTGTGGGTCAAATGACAGGGGAGCTGCCGGTTCTCAATCCGGTCGGTCCGATACGAAAATGGCGGCGGCGGATCGTCGCCCGGCTGCGGCGCCATCACGGAAAAGTCGATGGTCGCCCCATCCAAACGAGGAGGCGTGCCGGTTTTGAGCCGGCCCACTTCGAACCCCAGGTCGCGCATACAATCAGACAGGTGCTCGGCGGACGCCTCTCCGGCTCGTCCCGCAGGAAAATGATTCAGGCCGATATGGATAAGTCCCTTAAGGAATGTACCCGATGTCAGAATAACGGCCTTCGCCTGAATGTGATCACCGCGATCCGTCACCACGCCCGTAATCGCACCGGCATGCGTCAGCAAGCGATCGACCGTTCCCTCGCCGATCGTCAGCCCTGGCTGCCGGCTCAACGTTCGTTGCATGGCGTCTCGGTACAGCTTCTTGTCGCATTGGACGCGGAGGGCTCGCACCGCCGGGCCTTTACTCGTATTGATGAAGCGGAACTGGATGCCGGCTTGATCGGTGTTCCGCGCCATCTCCCCACCCAGCGCATCGATTTCCTTTACCAGATGTCCTTTGGCGATTCCCCCGATCGCCGGGTTGCACGACATCTGCGCGATGCGGTCGTGATCCATCGTGAGCAGCAAGGTTCGCGCACCCATACGCGCCGCGGCCAAGGCGGCCTCGCAGCCGGCATGACCTCCACCTACCACCATGACGTCAACCGCCTGTCCCACGTTCAACCTTTTCCTACTTGCCGATACAGAATTCTGAAAAGATCCGGCCAAGAATCTCGTCCGTCGTAATGGCGCCCGTAATTTCTCCGAGCGCGTCGGCTGCGGCGCGCACATCGATCGAGACCAGCTCCCCGGCCATCCCACACTGCACAGACTCCAGAGCCTGGCCCAAGGATTCACCAGCCCGGCGCAACGCGTCCCGATGTCGCACGTTCGTCACCGTGACGCTCTCCGCTGCCTCAAAGCCTCCGGACACCAGCTGAGTACGAAGAGCCGACTTCATCATCTCAACCCCCAAACCTGTCTTCGCCGAAATAATGCACACCCGATGGCCCGCAAGCGCGGCGTCCGTCACCACCGTATCGGCAAGATCCGCCTTGTTCAGCAGCACCACATGCTTGCGATCTCTGACCGCACTCAAGAGATCGCGATCATCGCTCGTGAGGGGCACCGTCCCATCCACCACCACTAACAAGAGGTCCGCCTCTTCTTGTGCGGCACGCGTCCGTTTGATCCCTTCCTGCTCGGCTATATCGTCCGTTTCCCGCAAGCCTGCCGTATCAATTAAACGAATCATCACCCCGTCAAGATCGATGGATTCCTCAATCACATCCCTCGTCGTCCCGGGAATGGCCGTTACAATCGCCCGCTCTTCCCTCAGGAGACGGTTCAACAAGCTGGACTTGCCGACATTCGGGCAGCCAAGGATGACGACGCGCGCCCCTTCCCGCAAGATCCGCCCATCCTGCGCCGTCGCTTCCAGTTTCTGAACCACCGCACAGGCCGCCCCTACGATACGCACCAGTTCATCACGTTGAAGAAAGGAAATATCTTCGTCCACAAAATCGATCCCCGCCTCCACATGGGCCAACACCGTCAGGAGAGAGGTCCGAGCCTGTTCCACCTCACGAGCGAGATCACCCCGCAGCTGGCGTTGAGCGATGTTCAATCCGGCGGATGATGTGGCCCTGATGGTATCGAGTACCGCTTCCGCCTGGGAGAGATCTAACCGTCCGTTGAGAAAGGCCCGCTTCGTAAACTCTCCCGGTTCCGCCATCCGTGCACCGGACTCAATACATACCTTGCAGACCATCCCAAGCACCAACGCTCCGCCATGAGACTGAATCTCCACCACATCCTCTGCCGTAAACGACCGCGGAGCCTTCATATAGACCACGAGCGCCTCATCGAACAGGCCCGATACAGGCGCGCGTTTATGAACGACCCTCGCCTCTTTCCGCTTGTCAGATGCGGGGATCACAAGATCGGCAAGATGCAGCGTATGCGAGAGAACCGATGAGAGGGGAACACCAGACCGCAACCGAACAACTTGGGAGGCGACGACAAGCGCCTGAGGGCCACTCAGACGAACGATTCCAATGCCGCCTTCACCAATCGGCGTGGCAATGGCACAGATCGTGTCTTCGAGTCCTCCATGCATGACGGCTCTTTCACTGGCAGGATGCTGAAAAAGTGCGCCCGCCTTGGAGAAGGTTAAGGTCGAGGTTGAGGCTGAGCGAGGATCTGCCTGTCCTCATCTGAACTTCAGCCTTAGCCTCGACTTCAGCCTTCTCGCGGCGATCCTGCGTGGCGTTCTCCGTTGTTTCCAGACGCCAAGTCCATGAAGTTCTGGTCCGCGTAGAATCGTCACGAAAGACTGGCGGGACGAGCCAGACGCGAGGGTTCATCTGGTTCATCTGGTTCATCTGATTCAAGCAAACAAACGAGACAGACCAGATAAACAAGCTAGACCAGCCGGGAGGCGCTTATGCGTTCGTGCCGCCGCTCTGCTCGGCCCCTGCCGCGACGAATGCCTTGTTGCGAAACAGAAAACGATCCGTGATCAATTGTTGGGAGATGGTCAGGGCATTGTTCGTCACCCAATACAACACCAGGCCCGCAGGAAAGTTTACGAACAGGAATGTCATGCCCACGGGGAGCACCAGCATGATCTTCGCCTGTGCAGGATCCATCGTAGTGGGCGTGATCTTCTGTTGGATAAACATCGTCACCCCCATGATCACCGGCAACACATAGTAGGGATCCTGCATCGACAAATCGGTAATCCAGAGCATGAAAGGGGCCTGGCGCAAATCGATCGTCGTGTAGAGGACATTGAACAGGGCCACGAAGACCGGCATCTGCAAGATCATCGGGAGAAAGCCGCCCAGCGGATTCACTTTCTGATCCTTATACAGCTTCATTAACTCTTTGTTCAGACGGTCGCGGTCACCCTTATATTTCTCCTGGACTTCTTTGATCTTGGGTTGGATCAGCCGCATCATTTTCATCGACTTGTAGCTCTTGTATTGCAACGGCACAAATAACAGCTTGATCGCCATCGTCAGCAGGATGATGGTGACCCCATAGTTATAGGCATAGTCATGGATGAATCGCAGCACATAAAAGATCGGCTTGGCGACCGACTTCACAACAGTCCAACTGCCGAAGATGAAGAATCCGAAATCGATCGTATCCTCCAGGCCCACGTTCAACGAGCGGAGCGTGTCATATTCCTTCGGGCCTGCAAACAGCTGAAGCGCGACCGAGGACGCGGCTCCGGTCGCGGCCATCCGCACCCCAGCCGACACGATCTTCACGTCCTTAGTGCCTTCGTTCTTGGCCAGCGCGGCCGTACCCTGTTTCGGCATCAACACCGATACAAAGTACTTATCGTGCAATGCGACCCACTGAACCGCCCCCTTCCGCTCAAGTTCCTTTTCTGGCGTCTCTTTTTCTACTTTGTCGTCAACCTGCGAGGCCAGTCCGATCACACCAATGAACCCACTACCCCATTCCACGATACCGAAGTTAGTCCCCAACACGACATCATAGGGTTCGGTCACCCCCTCCATGGCGACCGATACATCCACCACATAACTATCGTGATGAAATGTCAACCGTTTCTCCACGCCAAGATGGGTGACTGGATCATGGAACTGCATCGTGACATGGCCGACAGGATGAGCGGCATCGAGAATCGTGAAGTCTTGCTCAATATTATAAAGGCCTTCTCGAATCGTCTTGTCGGTGTCGGCATTCGCCACCGTAATCGAGAGTGGGCCTTTGAACTTCCCTTCTTGATAGACGAGTTGCACCGGCTTCTTTTCAGGGGGCGCCGTATGGTATCGCTTCAGCTCCCAACTTCGAATCACCCCACCCCGATTCGACAGTCCGACCCGAACCAGATCCGTTTCAACCGTCACCGTCTGTTCCGATGTTGATGGCGCAATACCCGACGAGGAAGCGCCGGACTTTAGGCCAGATTGGGTTGGGACGCTCAGACCGGTCGAACCACTGTCCTTGCCTGTCTCGAGGGCTGGAGCTGACCCTCGCTCCGCAGAAGAGGAGCCCGGGACAGCGCCGTCCTGAGCAGGAGGCGACTCAGGAAGCCACCCCATCTTCTTGAGGACCACGTCATATCCCAGAATGAGGACTACCGACAAAATGAGAAAGATGACAACGCGTTTATCCATAATAGACCGTTACCCGATGTGAACAATTAAGACCCTACTACTTCACAGGACCCATTCCCTCAAGTGGAAACGGATGACATTTCTGCAGGCGGCAGGTCGGCTCAAAGCGGCAGGCTGGCCAAGGAACAGCGAGATCCGATATCGATAGCCGGCAAACACAGAGAGACAGCACTGGCGCACGCTAGTCCTCAGGGATACGAAACACCCGTTGGCGCTGGAGCGACGACAACCAGGCCTCTTTCAAGACGGCAAACGGTTGCGCAATCGAACCCCGCTTGGGGAAGACCACAAGGGCGTGTCCAGGGAGCAGTTGACCGCGTAGCTGACGCGTGAGCTCCCGAAACAAGCGCTTCACACGATTTCGGCTGACGGCTCCCCCGAATCGCTTTCCCACCACAATACCGACCCGGCTATCACTCACGTCAGTCCGGCAAATCACCACATTAAACAGGGCCGTCGAGATACGACGGCCGTGCTGCTTGGCATACTCGATGTCGCGGCTGCGTTTCAGGAACAGATCCCTGTCACCCCCACCCTGCGACATCGCCATCATCCTGGGAGAAGGCCAGCTTGCGCAGGACTTCTCCTTCGAGACCAGAACTCCAGACTCGGTCATGACCACACACCGTCATCCTGTGCAGGGAACTACCTTGTCTGGGGCACGTAATGGAGGGCGAAGATTCCTTCGCGAAGCCCTAGCCAGCGTCGCTCAACCTATACGGTCAAGCGGGCCCGCCCCTTCGCACGACGACGAGCCAAGACCTTGCGGCCATTCTTCGTGCTCATCCGCTTACGGAATCCATGCTCACGTTTTTTCTTGAGGTTCGATGGCTGCGCAGATGTAAATGACATGCGATCACTCCTCGACTAAGAAGACTCACGGATGAACGGAGCATTATAGGGAAGGGGTGGCACGCTGTCAAACGTGCTATCCATCCAGGAACGATCACCTTGCCCAAGGGCATCATGAGGTGCAAGCTCTCTAACAGGATGCGAAAAAGTCTTCCGGCCTGTCTTGTTCATTTGGTCTGTTCGGTTTGTCTCGTCTGTCTCGTTTA
>Ga0315287_10005552_pt1 | contig 12440 bp, 12 predicted proteins | sample YL17G11_0_MG_FD_205037 | JGI IMG/M metagenome (GOLD analysis project Ga0315287, IMG submission 205037) | Sediment microbial communities from Yellowstone Lake, YNP, Wyoming, USA - YL17G11_0 | ecosystem: Environmental > Aquatic > Freshwater > Lake > Sediment | place: USA: Wyoming | collected...
TCGTCCGTCAGGGTCACCACGTGGTCGCTGTCCCACCGGATGCCACGGCTGACGTGTAGGAGGATCTCCGGGACGACCATCATCACAGAGGAGATCTTGTCTGAGATGGTCTCTGTCGGGTGGAAGTGCCCGGTATCGAGGGTCAGGACCTTCTGCCTGCTGACCGCATAACCCAGATAGAACTCATGGGACCCGACCACGTAGCTCTCGGACCCGATGCCGAAGAGCTTGCACTCCACTGCGTCGAGGTTGAGCCTGGGACTAATCCGCTTGTCAAAGATGGCATCCAGGGACTCGGTCAACCGCTCGCGGGGACCCTTGCGGTCCACGGGCGTGTCCTTCATCCCGTCCGGGATCCAGACGTTGGTGACGCAGGTCTTGCCCAGGGCCTTGCCTATGGCCGCGCCGACCTCGCGGCATCGGATGCCGTGCTCGATCCAGAACTTGCGGATCGCCTTGTTTGGATGAGAGAGGGTCAGGCCGTCCCCTGCCTTGGGATGGGAGAAAAACGTGGGATTGAAGTCCATGCCCAGCTTGTTGGCCTTGGCCCAGGCGATCCAGTTCCGGAACTGGCGAGGGGTCAGCGCATCGCGATCGACCTTCCTGCGTGGCATCTCCGCGTAGAAGGCATGGAGGTTGAGTCGATGCCTGCCAGGGATCAGGGAGTAAGCCTTCTCAAGGTCTGCGCGAAGCTCATTGGGGGTACGGGCCTTGCCTGGGTAATTGCCCGTTACTGCCAGGCCTCCGCCCAGTTCGCTGCCCATGTTCTCAAAACCTCCCACGTCATCCCCCTGCCAGCAGTGCAAGGAGATGGAGATTCCCGCGAGTCTCTTGAGGGCCCGGTCCGTGTTCACGCCCATCTCTGCGTAACGCTCCTTGGCCAGCCTGTACGCCTGTTGGATCTGCCTGTCTTTACTCATGATCGCCTCTTGTAGTTGTTGGTTGTTGGTTTCTGGTTGTCGGTTGTCTGGGATTAGATCTGTTTGCGTCGATACGACTCCACTTCCCAGTTTTCGATAAAGAGCCGCGCAGACTCTGTCATGTACTCGATCCCACCGAAGGCCACGGCCAAGTGCTGGACCAAGGCCCCATCCTGGGCCAACTCCAGGGACAGGGCCGCCTGCTTATCCGTGGCTGCCGCGCCGCAGACCAGGCCGTCCCACGCGATCACCTGGGGATCATACCCGAACCGTTGGCGATAGGCCAGGATAGATGCAGCCGTAGGCTCAGCTACCAGAGGATACGCCTTGGAATACACTATATGATCTGGTGAGATCGGCCCCTTAGCACACTCGAATCCGCCACTGACCGCGATCGCCACGTCACGGCCAAAGGCCCGGCGGATCTTCTGCCTGGCTAGATCGACGGCAGTGGCCTCAGGCAGCGGCGCAACCGGAAGTCTAAGACCGACCCCGGCCTTGTCGTAGCGTTCGGCCAGCCTATCGAAGATAGCTGCATACAGGGCGTGCACCTCGTTTGGCGCGTCCGCTGCCACAAAGACCCCGTGGTTCTTCAGAAAGATCACCGAGGGCTGTCGGCCGTGCCGTTTCTTATATTGCCCCACCTCTCCGCGGACCCGCATGCAGAGCGTATAACCCGGGTCCACGTAGTCGAGCCACAAGGCATCAGGAAAGACCGCGTGACATACCTCACGGCCCTTGACTGCGCAGGTCATGCCGTTGACCAGGGCCGGGTGGGTATGTACCACAAAGCGGGCATCCAGGGAGTCATGCAGCGGCGCCTCCACGGAGGCCCGGCCTGAGATACCCGGAAGGGCGGCCTGCTCCATCACGGTCTTGACCAGGGCCTCGCGGGTCAAGGATTCAGTTGGCGTCTGAAGGTTGTACAAGGTCCCGAGCCTGGCCCGATCCATGGCAATGAATGACTGAGGCGTCAGGCCCAGGAGCGTCGTACCAGAAGGCTTGACCCACAGGGTGGTCTGTGTCTTGACCGAGGTGTTGCCGCCCCCTGCTCGGACGTAGTCCGTGGTCCCAAAGGCATGGGACAGCTCCGTGATCTCTCGGAGCAGTTGGTCCTGTGTGCCGGCCTGATTCAGGATCTTTGCCACTGGACTAGTCCCTCAATATCGCCTCCGCCATCTTGCCAAATGCCTGCCATGCCTTGCGGTCCTTGGGCCGATAGGTCTTGGTCTCAAAGGACCTCGCCACAATGGCCCGACCCTCGGCCAGGGACTTGATCTGGCCCGTGGCCTTGGCCTGCATCAGGATGTTGCCGATGACTGTGGCCTCCACCGGCCCTGTCACCACGGTCTTGCCAGTGGCATCCGCGGTGAATTGGTTGAGAAGCTCGTTCTTGATACCGCCACCGACTACGTGGAGAACCTCGATCGTGCGGCCTGTGAGCTGCTCCAACCACGCCATGACCCGGGCATAGCGGAGGGCCAGGCTCTCCAGGACCACGCGGACCATCTGTCCCTTGTCCGCAATCTCGGCCTGGCCAGTGGTCCGCAGAAAGGCGTTGATCTTCTCAGGCATCCGGCCAGGGGCAAGGAAATCCCCGTACTCCATGGAGATCACCGCCTGGAAGGGCTTGGCATTGGCGGACATCTCAGTAAGCTGGGAGTAATCCAGCTCCTGGCCTTGGCCCGCCCAGTGACGTCGGCACTCCTGCACCAGCCACAGGCCCATGATGTTCTTGAGAACCCGGATCGTGCCCTCCACGCCGCCCTCGTTGGTGAAGCTCAGCTCACTGGTGGTCTGATTGATGACCGCCTTGGGCGACTCGACCCCCATCAGGCTCCATGTCCCGCTGGATAGATAGGCCCAGGGCTTGTCTGTGGTCGCTGGGACCGCGGCCACGGCAGAGGCCGTGTCATGGGTCCCCACGGCAATAACCGGTATGGGCTCGGTCCCCAGATCCTTGGCCAGGTCCTTCTTGAGCACCCCCTTGGGCGACCCTGGCGGCACGACCTTGGGCAGGATGGACTGGGGTAGGTCCAACGCCTTCAGGACGGCCTTGGACCACTGGCCTGTACCCATGTCCATCATCTGAGAGGTACTGGCGATGGTATATTCCACGGAGACCTCGCCGGTCATGTTGTACGTGATCAGGTCGGGCATGAATAACAGGTGACTTGTCTTGGCCAGGACATCCGGGTGTTGCGTCTTGAGTGCCAGGACCTGAAAGAGGCTGTTAAGCTGCATGAACTGGATGCCGGTGTGCTTATAGATCTCGTCCTTGGGCATGAGGGCGAAGGCCGCGTCCATCATCCCATCCGTGCGTTTGTCGCGATAGTGATAGGGATTCTCGATCAACCGGCCGCGGGCATCCAGCAGGCCGAAGTCCACACCCCAGGTATCGATGCCGATGCTTGCAGCCCCCTGCCCTGCTCCGAGGGCCTTGCGCAGACCGGCCTTGATCTCCGTCATCAACCGGTCAAAGTCCCATCGCAAAGAACCGTCTTGCTCGATCGGACCATTGGCAAATCGATGGATCTCGTTGAGGGTCAGCTTGCCATCTGATAAAGTGCCCACCATCACCCTGCCGCTCTCTGCCCCGAGATCAATGGCTACGTAATTTCTTGAATCACTCATGTACGTTTCCTCTTACCTGCCTCAGTCAGACTCCTATGCCCATTCTCAATGAACCGCCGTGCACAGTCGGTCATTCTCCGATACCTTGACCACGGGTTCTGCCGTTATCGAAAGCGGCAGCCCCTGATGACTCAGACTATACCCACAACCCAGGCACTAGGCAAGGTCCTACCCTGCCTTTGCATAATCGTTATTGCGCGGTTGGGAAACCAGGACTGAAAGGCATTTTGTGATTTCAGCTTTGCGATTGCCGATTGATTGTAGGCCGGCCATGGAGGTCGAGATGATTATCGCTGCGAACAACTTGCAGACGGGTGACGACCACTCCAGAAATGTCGTTTATCATAGACCTTTGCCCTCAGCGTCACCTGACTGCCGCCGAGCAGAGAACCCTGCGGCGAATCACTCGAGGTCGGCCTGACCTTCGGGCGTTGCGGCAGATTGTCGATGAGGCGTACCGCCTGTTCGACCGCCGCTGCCGGACCGAGACCGCTGTGGCCAAACTGGCTCGACTCCGCCGACGCGTCCGTCGCTTCAAGGGCCTTCACCACCTGCCTGCCGGCAGGCAGGGACGCTGAAGAAACTGTTCTCGCCCACCCTGGAAAAAGCCCTGACCTTCCTGGATGATTCCTTGTTGCCGGCGACCTCCAATGCCGTCGAACGCGGCAACCGCCGCCACAGAAAGATGCAGAAGACCGTTTACCGCGTCCGAACCGGCCCGCACATCAGCCAGCGAATCGCCTTGGATATTTTCCGTGACGCCCCGGCTCAAGGCAGATGGCAGACAACTCAAACGCTTCATTATGCAAGGACTGGATAGCATGTTTCCGGTAACTGTGCTACAGTGTCGTTTCTTTTGTGGTTTTGAGGTTGTGATTCATCTGTGCTTAAGATAAATTGGATAATCATTATTGTCGACATAACCCAAGGGTGGGCAGTTAAAAGTGTATCGTGTTTAGTGAGGAAGCTAGATGAAGACAAGAGCTTTCACCCTTATAGAGTTGCTGGTAGTGATTGCGATTATTGCGATATTGATGGCCATCCTGATGCCGGCGTTGCGGCGGGCAAAAATACAGGCTGCATCAGCCAATTGCCTAAGCAATACCAAGAATCTATCTATGGCTTGGTATATGTACATGTCAGACAATAATGGCCGTATCGTGAGCTCCGAGGACAATGCTACGGAAACCAATGGCAATTTCGTCGGGTGGTGCGGGGTGCCTCGCGATATAAGCGGTAACCTGCTTAGCAATAACCAGACAAACCCTGCGGTGACCGATCAGGACGAGTTCCGGGGAATCGAAAAGGGCGTTCTGTACCCCTATGTCAAAAGTTTTAAAGTCTATCATTGTCCTGTCAGTACCACGAAGAGCATATACGACCAAACCAGGGTATTTGTTTCGTATTCGATCCCTATGTGTTTGAATGGAAATCCAACGGGCGACGCTTCACAGCAGATCAAGAGCTACGGTCAGATCAAATCGGCATCAACACGTTATGTATTCGTGGAGACCGCGGAAACGCGGAATTGGAATCAGAACCATCATTTTGTTTTGGCGGCTCCTGAATACACCAATCTCCCAGAGTGGGGGTGGTGGGGGCCAATGGCAATCAACCATGGCAATAGTAGTGTCTTAGGATTCTGTGACGGCCATTCGGAAGTGCGGAGATGGCGGGATCGATATACCATAGACCGTGTGGACAAGTTGATTAAATCAGGGGCCGCGACCTACGGCCGAGACTATCCCCCTGCAGATCAAAGATCGGATATCGAATATATGGCCAAAGGCTGGGCGTTTCGCCACAAACTGGCTTCGCAATGACCTCCTGTCACGATATAGATCACGAGTCATGAGTATGGCAGAATACTCATCCTTGGTGCCTCCCTCCCGCCCCTCGCCGATCTCCGCATAGCCGCCAACGGCCTGCTCGATCTGGTCCAACTGGAAACGCAGGGCCTCTTGCAGGCCGATCATATCTGCACCAGACTGCCTGAGGGTCTCGAACACCAGGTCCTTACGCTTGTCCCAATGGTCCGGGCCGTCGTCGGCCGTGCCATACCGGACATTGAAGGTCATGACCCGGATCTCCAGGGATTCTGCGGTCGCTCCGCTCGTTATCCAGGGCAAGGCGATGGCGCCCACGACAATGCCGATCATTCGCAGATTAAACATGAGCCTCATCTTAATCCGACAGGCCGTCCTGATCAATAGAACACCAACTTGACGCTGCAATTCATCCATGCCAGAATAGGCATCATGACATACGCGATTGAGACCCACGGGCTGACCCGTTGTTTTGGAGACCTCCGTGCAGTGGACGGCCTGGACCTGGAGGTCCGGACCGGCTGTTTCTATGGATTCCTCGGGCCCAACGGGGCCGGCAAGTCCACCACCATCAAGATGCTCACGGGCCTGCTGGCCCCCACCAGCGGCACCATGCGTGTCCTGGACCAGGACCTGAGCGACGACCATGCAGCAATCGAGATCAGGCGACGGATCGGGGTGGTTCCTGAGGACCTGGCCCTGTTCGACAACCTGTCCGCTAGAGAGTACCTGACCTTCATCGGCCGGATGTATCGATTGCCTCCACAGACCATTCAGGATCGGTCCCAGCAACTGCTGTCTATGATGGACCTGGACCAGGAAGACCGCAAGCTGTGCGTGGAGTTCAGCCACGGCATGAAGAAAAAGCTGAGCCTGGCAGCGGCCCTTATGCCCAATCCCGATGTCCTGTTCCTGGACGAGCCCTTTGAGGGTGTGGATGCGGTGTCGTCCCGCGTGCTCAAGGACACGCTCAGGCGGTGCGTGGAGCGCGGTGCCACTGTGTTCCTCACCTCCCACGTCCTGGAGATCGTGGAGAAGCTCTGCACCGACGTGGGGATCATCGCCAAGGGCAGGCTCGTGTATCAGGCCGGCATGGACCATGTCCGACAGGCTGGCTCCCTGGAGACCCTGTTCATCCAGGCCGTGGGCGGTCAGGACAAGGTTGATCGCCAGGCCCTGACGTGGTTGGAGGGTTAGGTGCACTCCAGCCAGATGCGGACCATCCTGTGGCTTCGGTGGCGACTGACCGTGAATCAGTTGCGGAGGGGCGGCACCCTGAATACGATGCTGGCCGCGGTGCTGGGTGTGCTTGTCCTGGCCCTCGCGATCGGTGGAGCCGTGACAGGCGCGCTGGCCGGAGCATGGGATTTAATCAAGGCCAGGCCAATGGACCTGCTGGCGATCTACGACGTGCTCGTGTGCTTGTTTCTCTTTCTGTGGATGATCTCCATCGTCACGGAGATCCAGCGGTCCGAGACGATCTCCATAGGTCGGCTCCTGCACCTGCCGGTGTCCCTGCGGGGGGTCTTTGTGGTGAACTACCTCGCCTCGCATCTGGCCTTGAGTGTCATCCTGCTGGTGCCCGCCATGGTGGGCCTAGCCCTGGGTCTGGCCATCCGGCATGGGCCGGTCATGCTGTGCCTGATACCCCTGGTGCTGTCCTTCGTGTTCATGATCACGGCGTGGACCTACTGCCTGCGAGGCTGGCTGGTGTCCCTGATGGTCAACCCAAGGCGTCGCAGGGCGGTCATCGCCTATGTCACCATGGGCTTTGTCCTCCTGGCCCAGGTCCCGAACCTCTTGGGCCGCGTCATGCACCACGACCGAAGGCAAGGACAGGACAGACCTCCTGCGGTCAGTGCGACTCAGGGGCCGGGCCTGCCGAACACGGTCCGCATTCTGCACCAGGTGCTGCCGGTCGGGTGGGTGGCCTATGGTGCCATGCACGCGGCCGCAGGCAGCGCCTTGCCCGCCCTGTTGGGCACGGCAGGTGGGTTGGCGATCGGGACCCTGGGCCTGCGCAGGGCCTACAGGTCCACAGTACGGTTTTATCACGGCAGGCACATGGCACGCCAGGGCTGGAGCAGATCCAAGGCGGCAAAGGCAGTGGGCCCGGCCCGGGATCTGGTCGACCGACGCCTGCCAGGTATACCGCAGGAGGCCTGCGACCTGGCCCAGGTCTTCTTCCGATGCCTGATCAGGGCCCCAGAGATCAAGATGGCGTTGGTGACCAACATCATCATCCTGCTGGTCACCTGTGCGGGGATCGTCACACGCAGGTCCGGCCCTCCCAGCGAGGCCATTCGGCCATTCATCGCTACTGGGGCTGTGGCGTTCGCCTTCTTTGGCATGCTCCAACTGATGTTCAATCACTTCGGCTGTGACCGAGAGGGATTCCGCTGCCTGGTCCTGTCGCCTGTGCCCAGGCACCTGATCCTCCTAGGCAAGAACCTGGCACTGCTGCCGCTCGTCCTGGGCATCGGCCTGGCCCTCCTGACCGCAGCCGCCGTCCTCGCCCGGATTGGCCTGCTCACCGTCGCAGCCACTTTCTTGCAGGCAGTGGCCGCGTTTCTGCTGCTCAGTATGATCGGCAATGCGGTATCATCACTGGTGCCCTTTCGTGTGGCACCCGGCTCCCTCAAGCCCACCAAGACGCGGACCGCCACGACCCTCATGATCGTCCTGTCACACGTCCTGGTGCTTCCCCTGACCCTGGTCCCGTTGTTCCTGGGGCCGGTCCTGGGCTGGTGGCTTGCAGGCGGCAAGTCGGCACGTGCGCAACTGATCAACCTGGCTGTTTCCGCGGCCTTGGCTGTGGCCCTGGCCTTGGCCTACTGGGCCAGCCTGGCCCCCCTTGGCAGGCTCCTCGCGAGAAGGGAAAAGGAGATCCTTCGGGTCGTGACTCAGGAGGTGGAGTGAAATCGAACCATAGGCTTTCATTTCAGGAGGTAACCACGCATGATCCTCACTACCACACCCACAATCGAGGGCAAGACCATTGCCACCTATCATGGTATCGTCACGGGCGAGGCCATCCTGGGGGCGAATATCTTCAAGGACTTCTTTGCCGGCATCCGGGACATCGTAGGTGGCCGTGCAGCTACTGCGTCATGAGCAACCACTCGCACCTGCCCCTGTGGCCACAGGGCGATGACGCATAGCAGGCCACCGACATCGCCGCTCGCCGGGTGATGTTTGCCACCTCTATTGGACCTCGGCACGGCGCCGATCTCGCAGGGCAAGGATGGCAGTTAATCCTACAACCAGAAACGGCATCAGCAGACTCCAGCCAAACGATGCCCAACCACTGGCCCGCGAGAGTTGGACGTAGTCCCGAATCGGCATGGTTCGGACCAGGAAATAGTTAGAAAGGTTCTCGATCCACCACAGTGCCACAATGGCACAAGCTACGAATATACCTGCACGTACTGAGCCTGATATCTTCCTGGCCGCCTGAGACTTTGAGTGCGAGGTGTGATGTCGCAGCACAAGTGTGCCAATGCCGGCAAAAGCAGTTACCTGCACGATGCATGCGAGAATAGTGAGGTATGAATTTCGCATGCCGGCCATATAGCCAAGCAGCGTGGACACCTTTGTCGCACACAGGCTCAGGTGCAATACGAGGAAATAGCCCAATATGCCGGTCGCCATCCAGTACAAGCGATGAGCAAGACGTCTGTACGGGTCCACCTTTGCGAACTCCTCCTCCAGAGCCGCCGTGTCGCCGAGCCGATGCCGAGCAACGAAAAATGCCTCCTCGTCGGACAGGCCTGATGTCCTCAAGTGCTCCATCTCCTCTCGGAGGTGGTTCTCCAACTCATTGACACTCGAGCTGCCAAGGAACTCCGATCCGGTCAGACCGGCACGCCACTGCTCGATTCGCTTGTCTATGTCATGCATGGTCTTTTCTCCCACAGTTGTTGAAGGGTGTTGTGTACGAGCTTCCATTGGCTCTTGTGCTCGGCCAATGCCCGAATGCCGCTCTTTTTCAGCCGATAGTACTTTCGTGCCCGGCCTGTTTCGCTCTTGGTCAGGTAGGACTCGATGAAGCCCTGTTTCTCCAGGCGGTGCAAGACCGGGTAGAGCATGCCATCGGTCCACTCCATCTTGGCTCCAGAGAGCTCTCGCACACGCCTAATGATGGCGTACCCGTAGCTATCGCTCTCAGCAAGGATGCAGAGGATGATCGGTGTAGCGGATGCCGCAACTAAATCCTTCGAGATTGCCACTGTTCATGTCTCCTAATAGTCCTGCCTAAGACTGCTATACATAGTACACCTATGTATTTATGGACACAAGCAGATTTTCGTGGTTTGGAGAAATATTTTTGCGGCCAGCGAGTCTACCACATATGGGAGAAGGCGGTATCAGACTTGGCGGGTGTACTCGGCGTAGCCGGGCAGTTCGGTACGAAGTGTTCGGTCTTAAAGGCAGGTTCGTGCGACCAGTGCCGCGATGGCCCCTGCCGACAGGATAAGACCGCAAGCCAAGCTGACGATCAGTGGCGAGCCGAGGGCCCAGAGGCTCTCGCCGAGGTAGCCGGGGTGACGCACGATTGCAAAGGGCGGGTGGCAATGATCCGGTGGTTGCCATCTAACAGATCTGGAGTCACGGCTGTGGAGGCTCCCGTCCATGTGCCTTCTCCCTTCTACGATCGCTGAGGCAGCATCCTCGGCCAAAGACAGGTCGCCGGTCACTCCATAGGCAGCAGCCCTGGCCGCCCGCCAGTATTGCTTGTACAGCTCGGCAATCGCCGCCCGGTCGCCCTTCTTGGCCCGTTCTACCCAGTCGTGTTCAGCATGGTCCACCATACACCTATTATGTGGCATTGGGCCGGCCAAAGGTTCAGTTTTTCTGGGAGTACATCTAAGGCTATTGCCGCCCGTTCTCGGTCTGGTTCCTCGACTCCTTGGCCAACTGCCTCAGATGTTCCAGTTCCACCTTCAGCGGCATCCAGTACGCCCTGTCCCGCAGGCGCTCATCCCGCTCCTCAGCCAGCAAAGCATCTTCCATCTCGGCCGTCTGGCCCTGACGGGCGAGCCGCAACAAGGGACGCTCCGGTATCAACTCCTTGACCAAGTCAGGCCAGAGGGCGCAGGCCTCGAACAACAGACCAGGCGTGCGTAACTCACGAAGCCAGAATCGTTGCTGGATGGGATTGGAGTCCGCACGATGGCGGAGGTAGTGGACCTCAAGCAATCGGCGGATCATCGGCCAATCCTTGTCCCGCTGTGTCTCGGCTAAACTCCGCTGCGCCGTAGAACACGCACGCCTGGCCGCCCATCAGCAGGGCACGGACCCGGTGCCTGGCCATCGTAGAAAGGACTTTGCGTATCCGGCTCGGGATCAAGCGACCCTCCGATCGAAAGGTAATACTCCCAGAGTTCGCCACTGGCATGCCATCGCTCCAACGGAGTCATGGCATACCAATCGGCCCACTCCGGTCCCACGAGATCTTGTGGCTCAATCATGCCCATCTTGTACCACGACAGGGCCGAATCATCAAGCCATTAGGTCGCTACTGCAAAGGCTCTCGCTTGAGTGCCTTCAATGCCTTCATCAGGGGAGCCCAGTCCACAAGCTCAACGGCCTGTCCGGTCCGGAGTGTAGCCCAGGCCTCAAGGAACAACTGAACAGAAGCTGTGCTGACGCCTTCCGGTATCCCAGGCCAGGATTCGAAGACACCTCCATAGGCAGCCGGAATAGAGATCTCCCCAAGCTGCATCTGCAGGGCGGCCCGAAAACGGAGATCCTCGTAGGTAGCGAATTGTACCTGTACACCCGGTACGATGGCCGTAGCCAGGCGGCGAAGCAGGTCCTCCAAAGAGCGAAGACCCATGTGGCCTTCATCCAACCACCAGAGGTTTAACGCATCACTCAGACAATGGCCTTGTTGCATCAGGTTGTGCGCCTCCTGCCTGGTGGGGGCTTCTTTCATGACCTGAGCGGTCGTGCAGACCTGTCCATCCTCCTTCTGAATCAGCCATGCCCGCGTTGCATGCACGTACGAACCCCTGACTCCCTCAGCAAGACCTGGAGGAAGTCCTATCGAAAACCGGCCCATGAGCATGGCCCTTGCGGCCTCTGAGATATCAGGCTGCCAGGGCCTGAAGTCAGGCAGGGCCTCACGAATGGCGTGGGCAACCTGGCCTACAGGGTGTTCCGGATCCGCGGCCCTGGAAGAAGGCCCAAGCCATCGGGCCATCAGTCCGGGGAGTGTACCTTCGAGCTGTTCAAACCGGGCGGGATCGGCCTCACGCCTCTTCTGCACCCGCCGTTGCCAGAACTCACGGAACTTGACGACCAGGTCACGCGGGAAAGGATGGACCTTCCCGGCCTCATGCAGGGCCTCCAGCAGGACATCTCGGTCCGGTTCTGACTCCAGGTTAAGGAGATCTCGCAACCTCTGTATGACTCGCTCCTGATTCGGATCCATGGGTCTTCTTCCTTCTACGATCGCTGAGGCTGCATCTCTCAGACGCAGGCGTGCCTCATGGAGCCGGCGTTTCAATGTGCCTACCGACACGTCCAGGAACGCGACCGCCTCCTGGAGCTTGTACCCCTCGAAGTAGAACAGCGACACGGCCTCACGCAACCTCTCAGGCAGACGCCCCACGGCCTGATGCATTAGGGAGGCCAGTTCCCGCTGCTCCATCTGCTCCACAGTTGATTGGGCCTCTGTGTCAGGCAACTCTTTCGGCTCTCCACCCTTGTGCCTGGTCTCTGCGGCCTTTACCCTCCGGGCAGACCGGACCACGATCGTTCGAAGCCAGGGTCCGAACCTAGCCGGATCACTGAGATCCGCGAGACCCTGCAAGGCCAAATAGAAGGCATCAGAGGCCGCATCCTCGGCCAGTGCAAGATCGCCGATCACACCGTAGGCGGCAGCTCTGGCCGCTCGCCAGTATCGCTTGTACAACTCGGCGATCGCCGCCCTGTCACCATTCTTGGCCCGTTCCACACAGTCGTGTTCGGCAAGGTCCGCCATACACCTATTATGTGGGATGGGGCCGACAAAAGGTTCGGTTTTTTTCAGGAAAGCCGAAGAGAAATGGTGGAT
>Ga0315287_10005553_pt1 | contig 12439 bp, 11 predicted proteins | sample YL17G11_0_MG_FD_205037 | JGI IMG/M metagenome (GOLD analysis project Ga0315287, IMG submission 205037) | Sediment microbial communities from Yellowstone Lake, YNP, Wyoming, USA - YL17G11_0 | ecosystem: Environmental > Aquatic > Freshwater > Lake > Sediment | place: USA: Wyoming | collected...
ATTGTCATTTCTCGTCGAGTCCGGGCCAATGCGGCTCTGACTCGACGAGTCGTTTTATCTCTTCAGGTCCTCCATTTAGCAAATCCAAGTTGACTTGTGTGCTGTCCGGGTCCATAATGAGGCCGGTTTAAGTTTCGTTGCGAACACAATCGACAGCCGAGGGATGCTCGTAATGGCTGAGAGTAGTGCCATGGAGAAGATGAATAGGCGGAGTTTCCTCGGTAAGGCAGTCGTTAGCACGGTCGCCGCAGGGACACTGGTGATTGCGACGCAACCCAGCGACACCCAGGAACGTCTTGTACACCTTGGCTTGATCGGCTGCGGCGGGTACGGGAGGCAGGATGTCAGGGCCGCGTTTCGTGCGGGCGGCGTCGACGTCGTCGCGATCTGTGACGTCGACAGCGAGCACCTCGCCAGCAGTGCCGCGGAGATCGAGAAGCTGCAGGGGACACGTCCCAAGACGTTCAAGCACTACCAGGAGATGCTCGATGCCTCCGGCCCGGAGGCGGTCATCATAGCCACGCCCCCACACTGGCATGCCATTCACTTCCTCGCGGCCTTGGACAAGGGCCTGGATGTGTATTGCGAGAAGCCCCTCTCGTATGATGTGCGCGAAGGCAGAGCCATGGTGGAGGCAGCCAAGGCTTCTGGCAGGATTGTGCAGATCGGTTTTCAGCGGCGACAAAGCGCAGCGATTCGCCGGGCTCGCGAACACATCCGGCAAGGCGACATCGGGAGGGTGGTCCAGGTCGATGTGCAGATCCACTACACCGCCGTTATGCGAGATGCCAAGCCTCAGGAGCCGCCAACGTCGCTGGATTGGGATTTGTGGTGCGGCCCGGCTCCCAAACTACCATACAGCCCGCAGATCGGCCACGTCTCGTGGCGTCTGGAGAAAGAATACGGACACGGTCACCTGGTGGACTGGGGTATTCACATGATCGACGCAGTCCGCTGGATTCTGGGAGAGACCATGCCCCGCACACTCCAGGCTGCCGGCGGCATCTACTACTTCAAGGGCCAGATCACCACCCCCGATGTCCTGACAGTGCACCTGGACTTCGCTACGTGCCCGGTGACATGGCGGCACCATATCTGGGGCGCCGAGGAATACAGCCCGGAGGTCTCCAACGGCATCTTCCTCTACGGCGAAAAGGGAACGGTCTTCGTCGCCGATGATCGATGCGTCATCATACCGAAGGGCAAGGAACGAACAGAGCAGAGAGTCAACGTCGATATGGCAAAGGAACACGTGGGGCAATTCCTGCAAGCCGTGCGCATAAGAGAACAGCCGCTCTGCACGCCGCAAGAGGCCTACTATTCAACTGCCACGGTTCAACTGGCCATGATTGCCTACGAGACAGGCAGCACGATAACGTGGGATGCGCAATCCGAGCAGATCGTAGGCAACGCCGAGGCCAACAAGCTGCTCAAACGAGAATACCGCTCTCCGTGGAAGCATCCGTATCAGGGTTAGCTCGGCCCTGTGGGCCACCTCATGTTCACCATTGGAATGCCAATTGGTCTGCTGAACCGAATGAGAAGGTCTCTTGCCCGTTCCTGCATCGGATTCGTAGTGGCTGCATGGATTGCGGCTGGAGGTGGATGTCGGCTCGGTGGGGGATCCCTTCGCCAGTCCTTCCATCAGAGTCGCAGACCTCCGCTGTGAATATCTTCTGAAGAGCCCGCTTGGGCTAGACATGCAAGCCCCCCGATTGAGTTGGAAACTGTCCAGGTCGACGCAGCAGAACGGGGCCAGCTACAGGGTGCGTACCGGGTGTTGGTGGCCACCCAGGCCAGGATCCTCGCTGATGACACAGGGGATCTGTGGGACACGGGTGAGGTGTTTGCCAGAGGACAGGGCTGGCCGCCGCCCGACAACACCATGCCGGATCCATGGTTCCGAAGGGTGTTCGATCTCGACCAGAAGCCCAGACGCGCTGTGGCCTACGTGGCCTCCATCGGCTATCACGAGCTGTACGTGAACGGCCACAAGGTCGGAGACGCCGTTCTGGTGCCGAGTGTCACGGACAACTCCAAGAGGGCCCGCTACCTGACCTACGAGATCACCCAGCACCTCCAAGCCGGTACGAACGTGGTCGGCCTGTGGCTCGGCATGTCCTGGTCCATATTCCCGCCGTTTGAGACCAAGGACAGGCCCCGTACGCCTCTGGCCATCGGCCAGATCGACGTGGAGATGCCTGGAGGCGGGCCGGCGTGGAGCGGCTTCTGCATCACCCTGCCATGGGAGGTCTACCTCCGCTACGGTGACACCCGCATCCTGGCCGAGAACTTCTCCATGATGCAGCGGTGGCTGGACTTCCTGGAGACCAAGGCCAAGGACGACCTTCTCGTGCGCTGGGGCGGGGAGTGGGACTTCCTGGGTGACTGGCTCTGGCCAGGGGCCAAGGGTGTCAACGGCGACACGCCCGAGACCCTCTTCTTTAACAACGGCTATTGGATCTACAACATCCAGATTGCGGCCAGCATCGCGGAGATCCTGGGCAAGCATGACGCTGCGGTCCGATACCGCCAGCGGGCCGATGCAATCCGCAGGGCGGTGCATGCACGGTTCTTTCACCCGGAAGACAACTCCTACGCCAATGGCCTTCCTGCGTATCTGGCCATGGCCCTGTTGGTGGGAATGCCCCCTCAGGACCTGCGGCCTGCTGTGTGGAAGAGGCTGGAACACGAGATCCTCGTCAATCACAAGGGCCACATCTGGGCCGGGATCACTGGCGGCGCATTCCTGATGAAGACCCTGCTGGAGGCGGATCGCCACGACCTCATCTACGAGATGGTCCGCCAGGAGGACTATCCGGGTTGGGGCGACCAGTTGCGCAGCGGTGCAACGACCTTCTGGGAGTCGTGGGAGGACAGCCCTGGGCTATCCTATCTGCACAGCTCGTGCCTGTACGTAGGCAGTTGGTTCATAGAAGGACTCGCTGGCATCCGGCCCGATCCGGATGGCGGTGGCTTCAAGCACGTCGTCATCAAACCAGCCGTGTTGGCCGATCGCGGCCTGACGAGAGTCACTGCTACCTATGAGTCGCTCTACGGTCCGATCCAATCCGCCTGGGAGGTGTCAGATGAAACCCTTGATCTTAACGTGACCATTACGCCCAACACGACAGGGACCGTGATCGTGCCCGCCGCTTCTGCAGACGATGTGCGGGAGCAGGGGGCGCCGTCTGGAAGATGCTGCAGGCGACCGGCGATTTCGGAAAGAGAACGGGTCTGTCGTATTGGACGTGTCGTCGGGGAGCTACTGTTTCAGGATGGGTTGCCGGACGAGGGCAGTTGGGCCCTAAAGACATCGAGCGGTTCGAAATGCCTACCGAGCACACCCTTGCTGTCGATGCCGAGCCATCGGTCCAGCATGGTGGCATAGACCTGCCGGAAGTCGGTATGGAACTTCAAGCCGTCGTTTTCCAGGTCAGTGAGACTCGGATGTGGCCCCACCAAGCCACCTTTCAGCCTGCCTCCAGCCAAGAACATGGGCGCAGCGGCGCCGTGGTCCGTGCCACGGCGGCCATTTTCCTTGAGGGTCCGCCCGAATTCCGAGAACGTCATCAGCACAACCTGGTCCAGCAGTTTGTCGCGCTTCAGATCATCGATGAAAGCGGCCACCGACTCGGCCAACTGGTGGAGCAACGCACAATGGTTGCCCAGTTGGTTGGCATGGTTGTCGAAACCGCCGATTCCACCACCGCCGAGCTCGGTGAAGAAGATGCGGATGCCGACGTCGGCCCGAATGAGCTGGGCGATCGTGTATAGTTTCCCGGCAAGCCCGGATTGGGGATAGTCGGCCGTGTTGGCGGCTCTCTTGGCTGCCGTCTCAATCCGCCCGCTCTTGGCATAGGCATCCAGATCGCTCCGCCGCAGAAAGTGCAACAACTCGCAGTCAGCCTCAAGGCTGGCAGGCTGTTCAACTTGGCGGAGTGAGCGGCCGGGCATTCGACGAAGTGTGAGATCCTGGAAGGAACGGATTGAAGGGACAACCACCTTCTCCGCGTTCAAGCCAAAAGGCCGGCCGATAGGCCCGACAAACACGGCGGCGGTATCCGTTTGGGCAGGACTCCAGGCATGGTCAACCACACGGCCCAGCCAACCCGTTTGCCGTCCTGGTCGCTCTGGATCAGCGGTATGCCATATCCGCATCGCACGTTCATGCGATCGGTCCGGATTTGGATAGCCCACGCCCTGGACGACACTCAAATATCCCTCCTTGTACAGCCTCAAGAATGCTCCCATCCGTGGATGAAAAGCCAAAAGCGAGTCGATCTTGTGCAGCTCTCCTACAGGCAGACGCAGGGTAACACGGTTTCGGGCATACTCATCATCCGCGTACGGGACAACCGTATTCAGGCCATCGTTCCCGCCGGAAAGTTGAATCACCACCAGGATGGTGTCGCGTTCCCTGCGTTGGCCTTGCGCAGCCCTCGCTGAGCGAACCAGGAAATCCGTGGCACCAGGCCCGAAGGACAGGAGTGTTGTGGCCCCCAAGGTGGTCCGCAAGAAATCGCGTCGGGTATACGACATAGCTTTTGCTCCCGTGTCTAGGCCAGGTGAAACTCAGGCCGGGTCACCACCGCGTGCGTGAGATGGCACAGCAGTGCCCTCGGCTCGCCCCTGCCGTCTGTCGCGACTGTCCGCATATCCTGAAGCAAGGCCTCACCAACGGCAGGTTTGAGATCCCCTTGCAGAAACAACTCTAGCAGGAACCGAGCGGCTGATTCAGATGTCGCGTATCCATGTCGCTGGGCGACCGCCCAAGGGTCCAGTTTGCTGCCGTAGGGCTCCTCGCCCTGCAGAATCGCCAGGGATAGATTGTGACGCCTCACCAGAGTAGCCGTACTGATCCAGTACCGTCCCCCCATCCAGCCTCTTACCGTGGGCGGATGGTACAGGTCCTGACCGAGGTCGGCTACGTCTTGCGCGAGCGGCATTGTAGGAACCACGCCTTCCAATGCATTCACGATACCTACCGCGTACTCCACTGGACCCTTGACCCGCCCACGATAGGACAAGGGGGAGAAGAACAGGTTGGACCGCAGCATCGTCTCCACGAGTTTTGACACGCTGTAGTCCTTGGAGAAGGACTCTGCCAACGGCGTCACTAATGCCTCGCTGAGTTCCTCCGTTTCGCAGATCAGCCAGCGGTGCAACTTGCGAACCAGCATTCGGGGCGTGGCCGGCTGTGCGAGCACGATTTGGATGACGTCGTCGCCTGTGAAGTAGCCCCTTCGGCCCAAGACACGCTTGACCGTCTCGTCATGCTCCGCCGCAATATAGCGAAGCCGGCCTCTCAGTACGAACCAGCCCGTGAAGGCCCTGGCTGCTTCACGGACGTCCTCTTCAGTGAAGTTTCCGGAGCCCAATGCGAAGGTCTCCATGAGCGGCCTGACAAAGCCATCGTTGGGGGCTGCCTTTCGATTAACATCGACCCCAAGCGAAATTAGCAGTGCAGGGTCGCGTGAAATCGCACGCAGCAAAGAATCAAAGGAGCCCAGGGCGTGACTTCGCAAAAGTCGAACGTGATCCTGCATCAACCGGGGATCATTCACCAACTCTCCGTTCATAGCAAAATGGCTGTGCCAGAACAGCGTCATCTTCTCCAGCAGCGGATGTGGCGTTTCCATCATTCGGCGCAGCCACCACGCCCGCAGCCCGCTAACGGAGCCGTCAGCAATGCCTTCATGTCTGTCGTAGGCGGCGTTGAAGGCCTCCACGTCGGCTTCTGGCCGAAGTAATCTGTCCACCGTTCGTTGCGGTCCGTCTGAGATCGCTCGCTGAAGCTGTCCCCAGTTGGATCCAAAAGCGGCTCGCCTGTATAAATGGGCGGCGAGGGCAAGATTCCAGGGCCGCCGAGCATCCGGCTGGTACGATGCCCAAGCCCATCCAGGATCGGTCAGCCCTTCCGCAATCGCCAAGCCGACTTGCCCTGTAGGATGAGAGGCGCCTGGCTTCTCGCCTTGGTCAATCATTGAGACTGCCTTTCGGTATGGCTCTGCGATGCACACATCGCCAAAGCCAAGATTAAACTTCAGTCCCTGTCTACGGCCGTGGCAAGTCTAGTTTCATCCTCAACCGCGCCTGAGTCAGACCTTCATACGTGCCGAGGGTCAACGTGATATGATCGAAAAACCTTACCAGGGTAGTCAGCATGGTGATGCCGGTTTCAGCCTCGTGCTGGGTCTTGCCCTTTTTGACCATGTCCCCGCGGACAAGGGCCTCTTGATTGGCGTGCAGAACTGAGGCCAGTGGCGATCCTTCGATTTCGAGTAAGCTATGGGTCTGGGCTGATGGCGTGACGGTGCGTTCCTTCTCTTGGCTCACTGCATCGATAAGGTCGCAGGCCAGACTGTCGGTCGAGCTCAGGATTAGGTACTCACCCGGCATGGCTAACGCTGGGCGAAAATTGAACCTCTGGTCCAGCTTTGTTCTGTCCTTTATGTCCGCCGTAGAAAAGTAGGCCACGGTATACTTGGTCCCTCCATGTATGGGACGATCGATGATCAGCCCTGGCAGTGCTTTTTGGCCGCGGGTGAAGTTGATCAGACCCACGGCCTTCTGCCAAGCTTCTTCAACCACCTCCCTGAACTGCTCCGGATGGCGCAGCCGCAGGACTACGGCAAAGGCTGGGAGCTTAACCTCCGGTATTCCGACAGCGGGGTCATATTGCTGCTCTGCCACAACGATGCGGATTTCAGGCCCTGCCTGGACCAGGACTTCGCTTGTCAGATCACGGCCGGTAAAGAAGATGCCCATCATGTTCTCGAAGAAAATCAACCCGGACGTGCGATCGGGGAAGATGTCATCCTTGGCAGAGTAAAAACGGTGCAGGTCTCGGTAGAGGCTCAATGCGGCGACGCGGCGCGGCACGGAGATGTTCGGCCAAACCCCGTCACCTGCGTTCTGCGGCAGAGCAAATGCTGCTGGACTTGTCGGCCCTACAGGCTTGCCATCTGTCAAGGCCCGGATGGTCAGTGTTTTATCTTCGACGTCAAGTCCCAAGGCCAGCCAGTTCGCACTGCGAACGGATGCACTCATTCCGGCAAATGCCAATGCCGCCAATGGGTTCTCCCGCAGTCTTTCGAAGAACTGAGCGACTCTGGTAAGGTGCATAAGGGGCTTGAGGTCCACAAAAGCGGTGACCACAGCCTCCGGCCCTCCTGCTCGCTTTGCCGCCTGAAAGGCTGGGTTCGCCGTCAAGCTCTTGTCCCCACTGGCGGCGCGGAGATCGAGGGCGGCCTTGAGGCCCTCCGCACGATTGGCGAAGACGAGTCGCTTGCCGATTATGGCATGCGATTCCTTCCCATCGAATGTCCATGCCGTTACGCCTGCATAGTCCATGGACGCAATCCGATCCGGATGGCCCTCTTTCTCTGCGCCGGATCGTACAATGTTCAGGAATACCTCGTGAAGCCGTGCCAGGATACGTTCATCTTCGGCATCGATGATCACCAAAACGGTATCCTTTGGACATATGGCAAGAGTAATGCCCCCTCCGGTGAGCTTCGCCAAGCCGGTTCGCCAATCTGTGTCTAATGCAGTCTCCAGGAACTTGATAGAATTGAGGAATTCCTTGAACTGTGCTTTAGATGTCTGTTCTTGGTAGAACGGCAGCGAAGCAACTGCCTCGGTCATCTCTTTGCCGGTCAGTAGCTCCAGCAGTATCCTTGGCCGCGAGATCTGCACGGAGATCACCGCGTCTTGCGGTATCCACTGTACTGCAGGTGGCGGGCCCTGCGCCATCAACGGTATCTGGGGCACAAGAAAGGAAAGGGCTATGCTTAGTACAAGTCCAAGGTTCGTGGACATGCTGTACCTCCAATGCTGGTCATAAAACTCATATGTCTCTTGTTGCTGTCCGAATGTGAATGAGACAGGATATTGATACTTGATGGAGATCCTGCGGTCAAGTACGATCCTGGTTCCTCCGTAAGTAACAACCAACAACTGGTTCTCATGATCCGAAGGCTTCCTCCGGTTTTTCCGGTAGGCGCAGGGCGGTGGGCGACGGTACAATACCTCTATCGGAAACATGAGACAATGAAAGAGACTTGCCGATGAGTCAAACTAACGCTGGGCGGTTGAGATGGAGGCTAAGGCAGACCCGAGGATCACGGTGCAGGCCTATGCCAAGGTCAAGTCGATTCAGGACAGACGATGGAAGCTCACCTTCGCCGTGCTGGGCGGCAGCGCCCTGACTTCAGCCATTGTCACTTGGCTCTTCAGACGCAGGGCCAAGCGGGCATGTATGTGATTCACTTTATGATATCCATCTCGGCCTGCCTGTGTTTAGCGTTGATTCTGGCGGCAAACGCCAGTGCCGCTGATTGGCCCCAGTGGGGAGGGCGAAACGCTCGCAATTTCGTCTCTGCGGAAAAGAACTTGCCTGCCGAGTTTCACCTCGCCGCCCGCGCAGCCGGTCCGGCGCAGGGCAAGAAACTCCCCCCGAAGAACATCAAGTGGACAGCCGGGCTCGGCACACAGACCTATGCCAGTCCAACCGTGGCAGGGGGCCGCATCATCATCGGCACCAACGACGAACGGTTGGATGATCCGCGCCTGCCCAAGACGCAGGGTGGGCTTCTGCTTTGCTTTCAAGAGGCTACCGGCGAGCGGTTGTGGCAACTTCGCGTGCCGCGGTTAAAGACCCGCAACACGAAGTTCAACTACGACAACATGGGGCTCGGCATCTGTTCCTCTGCCGTCATCGAAGGCAACCGGGCTTATGTCGTCAGCAGCCGTGGCGAAGTGCTCTGCCTCGATGTCGCGGGCCAGAGCAACGGAAATGATGGGCCGTATACCGACGAAGGCCTCTACATGGCGAGAACCACGGAACTGCCGGACAAACCCGGCCGGTTCAGTGTGTCAGCAACCCCTCCAGATCCTGCGCCAGTCAAGCTGCAGCCCACGGACGGCGATATCGTCTGGCTCTACGACTTCATCAAAGAACTGGATGTCTGGCCCCAGGATGCGGTGGACTGCTCAATCCTTGTGTACGGAGACTACCTGATCGCGTGCGTCTCCAACGGAGTCGACCAAAGCCACAAGAACGTCCCGTCGCCCAACGCGCCGGACTTGATCGTGCTGGAGAAGAAGACGGGCCGACTCGTGGCCGTTAACGACCAGCCGATCGGCAGTCGCATCTTCCACGGGGAATGGTCTTCGCCCAGCCTGATCGACGCAGATGGACGCCCGCTCATCGTGTGGGGCGGAGGGGATGGCGTTTGCTATGCGTTCGACGCGCGCATCAAGCCAGTCGCGAACGGCGCAACCGGCCGGCTTGAACGCGTGTGGTGGTTCGACTGCAACCCGGAGCACAACAAGTTCAAGGACGGCAAGCCGTTGCCTTACTCCAAGGACAACCAGGGGCCGAGCGAGATCATCGCCACCCCCGTGACAAGCGGGAACCGCATCTACGTCGCCGTCGGCCAGGACAGCCGCCACGGCGAGGGACCTGGCTGCTTCTCCTGCATCGACGCCACCGGCCGCGGCGACATTACGCAATCAGGCAAGGTCTGGCAATGCTTTGAAGTGGACCGCAGCTTCTCCAGCGCTTCGGTCGTGGACGGACTCGTCTTCGTGGCCGACTACTCCCGCGAAGTCCGCTGCCTCGATGCCGCCACGGGCGTGGTCTATTGGACGCACAAACTGCCTGCACATCCCTTTGGTTCCACCTTGGCGGCGGACGGCAAGGTGTACATAGGCGACGAAAGCGGCAGAGTGACCGTGTTGGCCTGCAGCCGTGAGAAGCAGGTCCTGGCCGTCAACCGGCTCGATGCTCCGATCTTCACGACCCCGGTGGCGGCGAACGGCGTCCTGTACATTGCGACACAGAAGACCCTGTACGCGATTCAAAGCCAACCCTAGTGTATGCTATTGTGCTATTGACGTGGCAGTCTGTCGTAGAATCTATGTTAGGCAACAATTGATAACGCATGACCAATGAACACATAGCCTTCCTGTCCGTGGCGATTCTGATAATTGGATTTCTTTACTCTTCAGTCGGCCACGCCGGCGCATCAGGATACATTGCGATCATGTCGCTTGTTGGTCTTGATCCCGCATTCATCAAACCTACAGTACTTCTTCTCAATATTTGCGTTGCAACGATTACGACATGGCAATTCTACAAAGCCGGTCACTTTTCGTGGCGTCTCTTCTGGCCGTTCGCTGTCTTAGCCGTGCCGTTTGCATTTCTCGGCGGTTATGTCAATCTGCCCACGCACTATTTCAAAATGCTGGTCGGCATCATTCTTCTTTATTCGGCTTGCCGCTTCTTTGCACGCCCTTCTACCGATGTTGTAACATCTTCGCCCAAGAGATCCGTAGCCGTCGCCGCCGGAGGTTGTCTTGGACTTCTCTCCGGCCTCACTGGTACCGGTGGAGGAATATTTTTGACTCCTCTCCTGCTTTTCAAACACTGGGCACACGCCAAATCAGCCGCATCGGTTTCTGCACTCTTCATTCTGCTAAATTCGGCATCTGGTCTTTTGGGAAACTGGAGCAACACTAGGCATATGCCCTCATCTGGATTGGTTCTCGCCCTGTCTGCGATTGTCGGTGGTTCTCTCGGATCATATTATGGCAGCCGTCGTTTTGATCATGTAATCATCAAACGAATGCTCGCAATTGTCCTTATGATCGCCGGATCTGAACTGATTCTGACAAGATGAATAAACTTGGTTGATAGTTGTAAGGTGATTGACAGGCCGGCAATGCGACTACTATCATGGTTGTCTCTCAATTAAAAGGATTTGGCCGAATGGACTTTCCTAAGATTGCGAAGATGACTGTCGTGCCGGTTGCAGGCTACGACAGCCTGCTGCTGAACCTGAGCGGTGGACACGGCCCGGTATTCATTCGCAATCTCGTTGTCCTTGAAGACAACAGTGGGCATATCGGAGTCGGCGAGACTCCGGGCGGCGAGAGCATCCGCAGGACCTTGGAGAGCTCATCCGAGATTGTCTTAGAACGCTACCTTGGCGAGATGAACGCAGTACTCGATGCCATCCGCAAACGGTTCGGCTCACTCGATGCCGCCGGACGCGGTCAGCAGACGTTCGATCAGCGGATCATGATCCATGTGCTCACCGCTGTTGAATCGGCCTTCCTGGACCTGACCGGCCAGACCCTGGGTGTCCCTGTTGCGAAGCTCTTGGGCAACGGACAGCAAAGAACCAGCGTGGACGTACTGGGCTACCTGTTCTTCATCGGCGACTGGAAGCGGACGACATTTGACTACCACGCGCCGTCAGGCCCGGCGGTTCATGGCCGGAAAGACAACCACCGGCCATGGATGGACAAGGCCAACTTTGTTTCATCAGCCGCGTAGCGTTCCGCCTATGGCCGGTATCCATTCTGTCCGGCCATGAACCGCACGACGGTCGAGTCGAGTCAGAGGCTACGATACGTAAGGACCACCGGCCCGGGAACTCCCGTCCGCACGCCCCCCTGAACCGCCTCTTTGAATCCGTCCACAAAAAGAGCTTCGTATCCATAGCTGAACTGCCTCATCAAGCCGCCTTATGCTCATGCTCTTGCACTTGCCGAAGCATCGCCCAGAGGAATCCCACCAACTCCCGAACCACCGCCATCACCGCCGTCGGCGACGCCTTGCCCCGCTCGACCAAGTGCCTATAGCGTTTGGACAATCGAATCCCCGCTCGTTCGGCGATGTCGATCCCACGGAAACATCGCAACGCCGACACCGCCACCCGGTACCTTTGACTCAATTCCGCCTCGGTGTTACGAACCGCGAACGTCTGGACCTCGCCCGTCTTTGGATTGACCCAGGCCACCTCATGTTGTTTCTGGTGCACATCCATCGCCATGTAGGTTATATTGCGGCTCTGCTATCGCTGATAGTAATCCGCGATAGTTCCGGTTACTCCCGGCACGCCTCACAGCCTGTTTACCAGGCGAGAGCCGGTCGTTCCATATTTTCTAAAAGAGAAGACCTTGGTCTTCACTGAGTAATGTTTACCCTTGGAGGCCCATAGTCTCAAGAACAATATGACATAAGTTCAGTAAATATAAGATCTTAGTGGCGCGCTCTACAAGTTACGCCCAATAATAAGGAGGGATAGCTTGTAAAAATGGGGGCTCGCAGACTATAATGACCATGATTTCAGGCTGACTTCTCGAAGACATCGGCGAATGGAAAGTTCCATCGCTATTCGAGGCGTCTTGCAAGAGGCTCAAGTGAAGGAGGTCTGGTATGTGCCGCAAGTCAAGAATGTCGCTTTTTGTGCTCATCCTCTCATGCCTGGGTATCAGTACCGGCCTTGGGCAGGGCGTTGTCAACTTACTGCCAAACGGTGGTTTAGAGACAGGAAATACCACGGGCTGGGGAATTCCCGGCAATGTAGAAAAGGCTGTGGTGGTTACTCAATTGGAGGGGGCAGCAGTTCCTGACAGGCCCGTG
>Ga0315287_10005554_pt1 | contig 12438 bp, 10 predicted proteins | sample YL17G11_0_MG_FD_205037 | JGI IMG/M metagenome (GOLD analysis project Ga0315287, IMG submission 205037) | Sediment microbial communities from Yellowstone Lake, YNP, Wyoming, USA - YL17G11_0 | ecosystem: Environmental > Aquatic > Freshwater > Lake > Sediment | place: USA: Wyoming | collected...
ATGCACTACGATTTAGGGTTCTTCGACGACGAAACGTGTCGGGTGGAGAGCGCCGAGAACCCGTTTGGCGCTAAAGTGTTACCCATGCCGGCGGAATAATCCGTTACCCATGTGTCCGGCATGGACCATTAGGAAGTGGTGGCCAGGGACGGAATCGAACCATCGACACGCGGATTTTCAAGACAGCTAACTGCTTAATTTCGTTGAAGTAAGACTGAAGAGACGTAACGCGTTTTTCGAGCGCCGACCGAACCGACCTCGCCGACCGAGCCTATCCCGAACCGGAAGCGTGAAAACCCGCGTTGTTCTTTGAGCGCCCCAGCGCGGCCGACAGCCCAGCCGCATCCCGACCGAACTATTTCCGAACCGCGCGCCGGGCGGGGTGCCGGGCGCCCGGAACTCCTTACGAACGTCCGTGAAGCCGAGGTCTGAGCGACAACACAACGAGGCCGGCCAGGTCGGCAAGTAACCGAAGGACGATTCGAGCCATCGCGATCACGCCACGATCATGCTACCGGTCGGCGACGGTCCCGCAACGGGATCAGTTCGTCCCAGACCCAATATTTGCGGAGCACAGGTCCGTGCACGACTGCACGGCGCGTGCGGATTGCCTAACACTACGAATTCGCGACCAACAGGTGACGATCTAGTCGAATTGATGGCGGCCGCTGCCGGTACGCAATGGTTTGTGGTGCACGCATACCGCGCGTAAATTGCATTGCCTATCGAGACCCCCCTTTCGGATCGGGTTTACGGAGATCGTTATGGCCGGTCGAGTGCAGTTGCTGGGAGTGACTAGCGCACTACCGGAGAGCATCCGTTCGAGTGCCGAGGTCGAGAACATGGTCGCGCACCATAGCCGCGGCTTTCGGCCACGCAAGGGTTCCGTCGAGGCCTTGTCCGGGATTCGTGCGCGGCGAGTTGCAGCTGGCGACGTGCAGTGCTCCGATCTTGCAGTCCTGGCATGCCGGCAAGTTCTTGCGCAGGCCCAAGTCGACGTCAGCGAAGTTGATTTACTGATTTTTTCTTCTGCTGGACAGGACCTAGCTGAGCCGGCGACCGCGAATATCGTGCAGGCAAAACTCGGCACCCGATGTCCGGTATTCGACGTCAAAAACGCCTGCAACAGTTTCCTAAACGGCGTGCAGATTGCCGAGTCACTCATAGTCGGCGGCGCCTGTAGAACTGCGCTGGTAACGGTTGGCGAGGTCAGCTCGCGCGTCATCGCCTGGGAAAGCGTGGATGCCAGTGAATTCCTGCGCAATTTTCTGGGATACACCGTGGGAGATGCCGGCGGCGCTGTGTTGCTGGCCCAAGCCACGGACGAACGGGGCATCTTCTTTCGCCGGTTCCATTCCCTCAGCGACAACTGGGACCTTATGACTGTGTTAGGAGGCGGCTCCATGCACCCGCGCGACATAGAACATACGTATTTGCGCACGAAAGGCAGTCGGCTGAAGGATGTGTTCATCGAGCATGGCGTGCCGATTTTGCATCAGGCCATGCGGGACACAGGTCTTCGGTTTAAGGATTTCAAACGCATATTTGTTCATCAAGTTACGCTGCCGTATTTGCGCGAGATGCTCTCGGCGACTGGCATTCCAGTAGAGTTGGTTGAACTTACCGTTGTGGACCTAGGCAACATGGCCGCCGCATCAATACCTGTGGCAATGGCGCGGGCCATGGAACGCGGCACCGTCGGGCCCGGGGATCGCGTGATGTGCCTAGGCCTGGCGAGTGGAATCAGCATCGGCATCATGATGATCGATCTGTGAGCAACTACCGGTGAACACGCCCGTGGACGGCCGACAGTTCTATGTCGTTATCCCCTTCTACAATGAAGAGCGCGGCATGGCGGCGACGCTGCAGGCACTGGCCAATCAGGTGGATCGGGAATTTTCTCTGGTCTTGGTGGACAACGCCAGCACCGATGCGAGCGCGGCGCTCGCTGCGCAATTTGTCGAGCGAAACAACTTTTCTCTGACTTACATCGTACATGAACCGGTCAAGGGCACCGGTGCCGCGGCGGATGCCGGATTCCGCTTTTCCATTGCACGAGGTGCTCGCTGGATTGCCCGCACGGACGCCGACTGTGTGCCGGATCCGTACTGGATTCGGAATCTCAAGACCGCGCTCTGCGAGGAGGGATTGGAGTTTGTCGCCGGCAGGATCCTCCCGAGAACTGATGAATGGCCGCTGACACCAGCCCGGAGTCTGGTGCTCGGCGGGATGATCTGGCTCGCCGAAAACTACGGCAGAGTCTTCCGCCGTGGGCCACAGTTTCGCTATCCGTATTTCCTGGTGGCCGGCAACAATCTTGCGATCAGCGCGTCACTGTACGAGCGCAGTGGCGGATTCCCGCGCACGACGCTTGAGACACTTAACGAAGATCGCGCACTATCGGAATCGGTTCGCACGCTCACGACGCGTGCCGCCCTGCGTCGGAATGTGATCGTTCGCAACTCCGCTCGTCGCGTACATGCCTATGGCGTCATCAACACACTGCGCTGGTACCGCAATCGCGGCTACCGACCCGACGTGGTCGATATCCGGTGACGGCGTTGTCTCATGAGACGGCACTCAATCTTGCGGCGCACCCGTTGATGTGGGGGGCGGCGCAACTCGCACGGCGAGCAGGTCCACTATGGAGGGTACCGGGACTGGGCCTGATCGTGAGCGATGCTACACTCGCGCGCGATATCCTCCAGCGCGACGATGAATTCACCAAGACTGGCCCAGGCAGTTTCGCTCGTGCCTTGACGGCTGTGCTGGGTCCGATAGCTCTTGGCAACATGGACGGCGCTGAGCATCGTCAACTGCGTGCTGCCATCGCGGATGTGTTGACGCCGGCCCGGGCCGACATGCTGGTGCGGTGCCGCGCGGCGGCTGTGCAAATGCTGCAAAATGAGCTTGCGCGTGGCGAGCCCGTAGACCTTGTGCGCTTCGTTCGCGGATGGAGTGGGCGCATTGCCTTCGATGTAGTTGGCATTGCACCCCCGGTAGGCAGGGAGGAAGCGTCCAGCCACGATATTGTTAGGCTGAGCGAACGTATGGCTCCCGTGCTCGGTTTCCGTGAACCGTCGACCTGCAGGATCCGCTACGCACGAGCGGACGCGGAGCGGCTCGCCGCGTATTTTCGGGATGGATACCGGCGACCCGCGCCATCGCCGTCATTGGTTGATTCCTTGCAGACGCTAGGGCTCACGTGGGAACAAGCGCTTGGCGTGGTGCTGATCTTCGTGATCGGTGGCACGCTCACGATTACCGCTGCCTTGCCTCGTATCGTGGCGCTGCTCGTGGACAGCGGTCTCTTTACTCGCCTGATAGAAGACCCAACCGGTATTGCGCGCGCAATCGATGAGGGTTTGCGCTACACCGCGCCCCTGCCTGGCACCGTGCGAATCGTTCGCCGCGCCGCCATCGTCGGCGGATACAGACTTGCAGCGGGTTCGCGCATCGTCATCCTGACTCGCAATCTGGCCCGTGACCCGCAGCTGTTTCCGGATCCCGACCGATTCGATATCGGGCGCGTCCAAAACCCTCGTGCCAGGCATCTATGGTTTGGTGCGGGTCCACACTTCTGTCCCGGATTCAGCCTGGCCGAACGTGAACTCGAGGCCGTACTTGAAGCTATAGTCACCGAAAAGCGCGACCTGCGCATTGTCAAGCGTCGCGTTGCGATCGGCGCCTTGCTGCCAAGCTACTCCCAGTTGGTTGTCCGTTTTTCGGACCGAAGCGCCTGATGGAACGGATATCTCTTCTTGAGCAGCTGGCGGTTCCCTGCGCCCACGGCCCCCACCTGCCTGCCATTATCAATGCCCGCCATGGCGTGCTGTCGCGAACGCAGTTGTCCAGGCGGGTACGCGCGATCGCAGACGGGTTCACCGCCGCCGGGCTGCGTCCCGGAGAAAGAGTTCTGTTCGCTGTGCGACCGGATGCCGAGGCCGTGCTGCTGATGTTGGGAATCTCCGCCGCAGGAGGCGTTCTGGTTCCGTTGGATTCCAATATGGGCCCGGCACTGTTCGCATCGCGAATGGAACTCTTATCGCCTCAATGGGTGGTCGCGGAATCGGCGCTGCTCGCCTTGTCGGCCAGTCGTTGGATCCTGCGCCTACTCGGCTGGTGCGGCATCAATTTGCCGCCTGTCGCGGCGATGACAAACGCACAGTTTGTTAGCGTCGGACCCTTATGGCCAGGCACCCGCTCCAAACTTACTGCGGCCGCAATCGAAAAGCTCGGGCAACAGGCAGATAACCCGGTACGCGCTCCCGTTGATCGCGATGACGCGGCCATGATTGTCTTTACATCGGGAACGGCCGGTGCGCCCAAAGCCGTGGTGCATTCCTGGCGCTCGACGCAAGCCGTGTTCGATGCAGTTGGATCGCTCTTGGACGCGGGCGCGAACGACGTAATCCATGCTCGGGAATTGCACCTGATCATTCCGGCGCTCATCGCGGGAGCGACGATTTTCATCCCTGCGCGTCACAAGTTCTCGGCCGCGCGCACTCTGCAGGATCTCAAAAGATGTCGCGTGACCCATCTGTTCAGCGTCGCGGCAGAGTGCCGGCAGCTTCTCGACCATCTGCGCTCAAACGAATTGCACCTGCCAGCCTCATTGCGTGAAATCTGGATCGGTGCAGCGCCAGTACACGCGTCGTTCCTGAAGGAATTCCAGGCAGTGCTCTCGAGGGGCACAAACGTATGGTGCGTCTACGGCATGACCGAGATTCTCCCTGTCGCGCGTGTGTCACTTGCGCAAAAACTCGCCTACGCGGGCGACGGCGACCTGGTGGGGGAGTGCGTGGCCGGTGTCAACGCACGCGTGTCGACAGATGGCGAGTTACTGCTGAGCGGGCCGAATCTCTTTGCCAGATACTTTGGCGAGCCCGTGTGCATGGAGCACGCGACGGGAGACCTCGCGCGATTAGTTGACGGGAGCATCGCACTTCTCGGACGCCGCAAAGACATGATCATTCGCGGCCGATTCAACATCTATCCCGAACTCTATGAAACCGTCATCGAGCGGATCGATGGCGTGAAGCGTTGCGCGATGATTGGCATACATGACATGGGCCCGGCCGATGAACGTGTTGTGCTTGTAGTTGAGCCGCGCGCTGTGGGTGCCGGCGAAGTGCTCAAGAAGCGATTGTGGCGTGAGTTGCGAAACGGACCTTATAGTATCGACGCCGCTGCGCTGCCCGATGTGATCATGATAATGGCGTTGCCGACCATCGGGCGCTCGAGCAAGGTGGACAAGGGCCGTCTGCGCGAGATCGTGCACAGGGGAATGGCTTGCGAGTCGCTGTGACCGGCGCCAGCGGATTTCTGGGCGGCTGGCTGGCGCGCATGCTCACAGATCGAGGACATACGGTTTTTGCCTACGGGCAGCGACCTGTTACGGCGCTTGCGCAACCGCTCCCGCGCTACGAGCAATGGGACATTTGCGCAGGTCCCACGCAGGTCGCTGAGGTTGATGCGGTGATCCATTGCGCCGCACGGGTTGGCGATTGGGGTTCCGACGCTGACTATCGGCGCGTCAATGTACAAGGCACGCGAGTTGTTCTTGAGACATTTGGCGGCTGCGATCGCTTCGTGCATGTCAGCAGTGCGAGCGTATATTCCGGCGATCGTCCCAATCAGCAACTGACCGAGGACGCTTCTGTGGGGAGCGGACTCTATACGGCGTATGCGCGAACCAAAGCCGAAGCCGAACAGCTGGTGCTTGCGAGCGGCCGTCCTGCGGTGGTCCTGCGGCCGCATATCGTCTACGGTCCGGGTGATACGACACTCATGCCGCGTGTACTCGCGGCGCGCCGGTGGGGCTGCCTTGCAGTTCCGGGCAATGGACGAAATCGTATTTCGGTAACGCACGTTTTCAATTTCGTGCACGCCGTCGAGTGTGTACTCAAGTCCTCGGTAACGCACGGCACTTTCAACATTGCGGATCCAGAGGACGCGAGCGTCGATGAATTGTTGCGCTCGCTGCTGCTACGCAGCGGTATCGCGCCGCGCCTGTTATATGTTCCCCGTTCAATCGCGTGGGCCGCCGCCCTCGTGAGCGAGCGAGCGTGGCGCATGGCCGGCAAGTCGCGAGCGCCGCAATTGACGCGCTATCTGGTTGCCAAGCTCGCGGATGAACACACGCTCGATTCGACGCGCGCGCGCAACCTGCTAGGTTACGAACCCTGTCACACCTTTCGCGACGCACCCATGCACTGGGAGAACGGACAGTGACAAATCTTGCTTGCGCCATAGTCCGCCAGCGTCGCTGGATTGCGTTAGGCTGGCTCGCAGTCGGACTGCTGCTGCTGCCCTTTGCGCCGCAGGTGGCGTCTAGACTCGAGGTAGGAACTGCAGCCACGGAAAAAAGTGAGGCGGTTCGCGTCGATGAGATTCTCGCGAACCGTTTCGTCGCAATGTCTTCGACCAGACTGGTCCTCGTAGCAACCGGTATTCCCGCCCCCGACACTGACGATGGGAAGAAGGTGCTGCATCGAATCGTGGACAAGGTTGAGGAGATAGCGAGCGTCGCGGACGTGTTGTCCTATCTCAACGCGAGCGACCGCGCGTTTGTAAGTGCGGACGGCACGTTTATGGTCGTGGGTCTGGCAGCGGGTACGCGCCGCATGGACGAAATCGTGCTTGGACTGCGCCGCGCGACACGACTCATGGAATCGGAGTTGCGCGCAAAATACCGGACGGCTGAGCTCGCATGGACCGGCGCGGCAGCATTCGACTATGACGTGCGAATGACGAGCGCGACAGACGCTGCAGAGGTGGAACGACGCGTACTGCCGCTGACATTGGCACTTCTCTTCATCGTGTTTGGTAGCTTGGTCGCCGCTTTGTGTCCGGTGGTCATTGGCGGAGTCGCAGTCGGACTCAGCCTGGGCGCAGCGGCATTGATCAGTCCGTACTGGTCGATGTCGATCCTGCTCCTGAATATCGTGTCGATGGTAGGCCTCGGAATCGGCATCGACTACAGTCTGCTGATGTTGAGCCGCTTTCGCGAAGAGCTATCCAGCGGCGTCCCGGCGGAGACTGCTGCGGTGGTGGCGCTTGGCAGCGCAGGACACACGATCGTGCTTGCCGGCAGCGCGGTCGGGATAGGCTTTGCAGGAATGCTCGTCGTTCCGGCCACGGAATTGCGCTCCATCGCAACGGGAGGCCTGCTGGTCGTCGGATTCTCGGTTCTTCTTGCTACCACGCTGCTACCGGGCCTGCTCACTTGGTTGGGTCCCCGAGTCGAAACTGGCCGGTTATGGCGTGCCAGCACTGCCCGGCAGCCGTCGCGGCGCTGGCAAAAATGGGGGCGCTGGGTAGCTGCGCATCCGTTGCGCGTGCTCATCGTCATCGGGATCCCACTCGCGGCTCTCGCGTGGCAGGCTAGGTATATCAGCACCGACATTCCTTCGGGCAGCTGGCTTCCAGCTCGGATGGAGTCAACCCGCGGCGCAGTCGCGTTGCAGCGGATGGGCCAGAGCGGCGTGGTCCAGACGATCCGCGTGATTGTGACATTGCCGACGAGCCACGCTGCGAACACCGCGGCGGGTTGGTCGGCGATTGCCAAGCTCAGTCGCGCTTTCGAACGAGATCCAAGGATAGCGCGTGTAGTGTCATTGCCGCTCTTGATGAATCTCGATGCCGTGAAGGCCATTCAGGCTGCAGGCTTACCCACCACGATGCTGGACTCTTACGTAAGTCGCGACGGGCAGTTCGTCTTGATTGAACTGATCCCGCAAGAAGCCGTGTCGGCCGGAGCGCTGATGCGGTATGTGCGAGAGCTTCGCACGATGGACGCCGCCGATCGCAGCGGTCTTGCCAATGCGCGCATCCAGGTTGGCGGACTGCCGGCGCACAACGCGGATTATCAGGATGCCATCGGTGGCAGTGCGGCCAATGTCATTCTATTGATCGTGGCTTGTACTTTTGTGGCGCTGCTGATCGGATTCCGTTCGCTGGTGGGGGCGCTCAAGGCAATCATGTTGAATATTCTCTCCGTAGCTGCAGCCATGGGCGCGGCGGTGCTGGTCTTCCAGGACGGTTATGGCGCCGATCTGTTAGGAGTCGCCCATCCACTCGACGGATTATTCCCCGCCGTGCCGATCATCGTTTTTTGCGTCGTGTTTGGGTTGAGCATGGATTACGAAGTATTCCTGCTGTCCCGCGTCGAGGAGGGCGTGCGCAGGGGCATGTCCAACGATGACGCGCTTGTCGATGGCCTGACCCGCACCGCTGGTGTCATCACCAGTGCGGCATTAGTGATGATCGTCGTGTTTGCGGGATTTTCTCTCGGCGACTTTCTGATCATTAAGATTCTTGGCTTCTCGCTCGCGGTTGCGGTACTGATCGATGCGACCTTGGTCCGGCTGGCAATCGGGCCGGCCTTGTTGCAACTCGGCGGCCGCTGGAATTGGTGGCCCGGCATGCGCTGAGCCCATGGATTCATTTGCCTTGCAACTTCACCGTATCGCGCCGATCTCTACTACTCACACCCAAGGTGAAGTTCAGATCATTGGCCAGGACTGCGGCAACACGCTACCCGTTCATTCGCCGTGCAGGGTGTCTGGGAGGGTACTGTCAAGTTAAGTGGCCTTGGGGTAAACCGGCGTCGAGAATTGACCAGCGTCCGGCGTCGGTGCTGTCAGGCTAGCTCTACGCTTTCTCCGTTTCGGGCCAGAACGCCCCCCGAACTGAGGAATGCACCTGCAGCCGGTGACGTCACTCCGAGTTTTCGTAGTCATTTCGAACTGGACCAGTTGGAAATGGTGGCCGGGGACGGAATCGAACCATCGACACGCGGATTTTAAATCCAACGGAGAGCCCGGTTCGGTGCGAGTAAGTCGAAGAAACGCGACGAGTTATCCCGGGGCCGACCGAAGCGCCCTCCCCGACCGAGCTTATACCGAACTCCGCGGGGGCCGGCCGACCGAACCTCGGCGCGGAGACCATGCGGGTCAACGAGTTAGGCCCATCGCGACCGAGCAGCGACCGAACCGTGCGCCGGACGGCGACCACGACCGGACTGCGAAGCGACGGGCCGCTTGCGATGGCGGAGTCGAAGGCGCAGAGGCAGAATCGCAGACCGCCGGATGCGGCGCCGCACGCACTGCGACCGAGAATTGTCGCGTACGTATACTGAGGCTGAAACGGAACCCCTGACTTCTCGGCGTCCGCGGACGCCGAGACGGAGATCGGCATGACGAACTCGCCATTGTCGCGCTAGCCGTCCTGCTCGCGCTGTGGGCGGACCAGGCGATGCAGGCGCACGAAGAGGCCGCCAGGGCGACCGGTTACCTCGAACGACTTCAGGAGGATGTCAGGGCGGACATCCGGTCCCTGCGATTCAGCCGCGACCCGGCGCTGATGCGGCGATTCCCGAGCGCATCCGGCGAGCACAGGCCTACCAGTTACGCCGAGGCGCGGGGAACCGCACCGGAGATCGGAGCCACGCGTGCCGACGCCAATCGTATCCTCGAACGGATGCGGACGCGCCCTAACTTCGAAGGGTATGTCCGCGACAGCATGTACTGGGCGCAGCTCTCAGCCCTCCTCTTCGACGGCGTGATCCAGTCCGCCGAGGAGCTCGACGCAACGATCGCGAGGGAGATCGAGGCTCTCCGTCGATGACTGCCCCTGTGGCCTGGCGCTCACCCGGCTCTCTCCCTGTGTGGCGGAACGTACCGAAGCGTTCGCGGAGCACAGGCCCCGAACCGGATGGCCAAGGGCTAGAATTGCCGCGCGGAAGCGTACGCACACTGCTTGGCGTAGGCTATCGGGAACGCCGACCAAGACCCATATTCATGGCCCACCGCCCCGAACCACGGAATCTTATGCGGCCCTCCGTGGCAAGGACTCCGTGACCGAACCGAGCAGGGCCGTATTCCTGAGCTACGCGTCCGAGGATGCGGAGGCGGCGCAGAACCTTTCCAATGCGCTGCGCGCCGCAGGCATCGAGGTCTGGTTCGACCAGAGCGAGCTTCAGGGGGGCGATGCCTGGGATGCCTCGATCCGCCGCCAGATCAAGAGTTGCGCGCTGTTCATCCCGATAATCTCGCGCAACACCCAAGTGCGCGACGAAGGGTATTTTCGCCTCGAGTGGAAGCTCGCCGTTGACCGCAGCCATCTAATGGCCGCGAACCACCCATTCCTCGTTCCAGTCGTCATCGACGACATTTCGGGTCGGGACGAGCAGGTTCCCGACCGATTTCACGACGTGCATTGGACGCGCCTGGCGAGTGGCAGCAATGCCACAGAATTTGTCGAGCGAGTGCGCAGGTTGCTGTCACCTGATGCCGCGACGCCCACCAGGACGACCGCCGGGGCTCCGACGCTGCTCACGGTATCGACAGGCACTCCATCGACCCGATCGATGCCCCGGGCCTCCCGTTCGTTCGCGCTCTGGATCGTAGGCGGCCTCGTGATCCTTGCGATGGGCTACTTTCTGGCCGGTAGGTTCCTGGCGTCGAAGCATGCGGTGCCAACGATGGAGGCACCAGCCAAGGCTGCAATGCCAGCGGCGAGCGATAGATCGATTGCCGTCCTGCCCTTTGTCGACATGAGCGAGAAAAAGGACCAGGAATACTTCTCAGACGGGCTGTCCGAGGAGCTCATCAACCACCTGTCGCACACCCCTGAACTGAAGGTGATCGCGAGAACGTCTTCATTCCAGTTCAAGGGCCGGAATGAGGACGTGCGCACGATCGGCCAGCGCCTCGGTGTAGCTAACCTGCTGGAGGGAAGCGTTCGCACATCGGGGAAGACCTTCCGGGTAACGGCGCAGTTGATCAAAGTGTCGGACGGTTCGCATTTGTGGTCCCAGACCTTTGATCGCGACATGCGGGATATCTTCGAGGTACAGGATGCAATTGCCACGGCGGTCGTTACCGCCTTGCAGGCGACCTTGGCGACATCGTCCACCGGTCAACGGTCCGCGAGCCCAGAGGCGTACAAAGCGTTATTGCGCGGTCGCCATTTCGCGCAGATGAGAACGAAGGCGGATTCGGCGCGAGCCGTCGCGGCATACCGGGAGGCCATCAGGCTTGATCCGACCTACGCGCTCGCGTTCGCCGAACTGGCACTGACGTACACACTCTGGTCTCCGGGCTGGATGCCGATCAGGGAAGCGAACGCGGAAGCCCGCGCAGCCATCGATCAAAGTCTGCAGCTGGACCCTAACCTGGCGCTCGCGCACCGAATACTTGGATGGATGGAGCAAGCCTACAACTATGACTTCGTCACGGCGGAGGCGGCGCGAAAGCGTGCCGACGAACTCGACCCGGCGGACCCGTGGGTCACTTATGACGCCGCGTACCACGCGTTTCTTGTGGGTCAGCTTGACGAGGCGATCCGCTTGAATCGCCAGCTTGTAGATCGCAATCCGCTCGATGCAGGTGCGTGGATGCTGCTGTGGCAAGTACTGATCCGCGCCAATCGACTAACGGAAGCGGAAGCTGCCGCCCGCACGCTGCAGGATCTGAATCCTCGTGCCGTCTTCGCGCATGCTGCGCTCGGGCTGGTACTGCTGTATCAAAACAAGCCGAATGAAGCATTGCAAGAAATGGGTAAAGAGACGGAAGAGGGAGTACGCCTTCTCTTCTCATCGCAGGTGCTCTGGGAACTCGGTCGCCGCACGGAGGCGGATGAGTTGCTAGCTGAAGCCAAGGCCAAGTACGCGGATACCATGGCTTTCGTAATCGCCGGACGCTATGCGATTCGTAACGAAAAGGATGAGGCATTCATGTGGCTGGACCGCGCCTACGAGCGCCGCGAGCCCGGAGTAATTGAGATCCGGACCGACGAAGCCTTCCGAAACCTCTACGAAGACCCGCGCTGGAAGGCGTTCCTGAGCAAGTTGAAGCTGCCCGAGTAGCGACGGCTCTTCTCCTCCTCGCACTCGCCTCGCCGCAGCGTCGGGCTCGACATCGGCCCGGTACGCCAATAGGCTCGGCCGGGAAGGTGGTTTGAACTTCCTATCTGCCGCCGCGCGGGAGACCGGCAAGTTCCACGTTGACGACAAAGAGGCCGTCGTGTTCAAGATCCTGCGGGAGGCGCCCGGCGGCTGAAGGCTTTGCCGGCAGCACCCCCGGCGGTTACGCTGCACCGAACCTGCCGCGGAGGGGACGACGTAGATGAAAGCGCGGGCGGCGGCGATCGCTCTCAACCTCCTGATTGGCTGGCATGTCGCCGCGGACGCCACGGACGTCAACATCCCAGTGCCTGCAGAGGCGCTCGAACGACAGCTCGCGACCGAGCCGTTCAGCATCGTCGCCGCGGAGATCAGCCGCCCGCAGGTCCAGGGCGACATCACTCTCAAGGCCGAGCTCTCGTTCTCGGGCAACCCTCCCGTCCAAGTGAAGCTGCGCCGCGCCGAACCGGGCGCCGAGAGCTCCAACAACCGGCCGCGCTACGACCTCGCCGCGTACGAGCTCCAGAAGC
>Ga0315287_10005556_pt1 | contig 12436 bp, 7 predicted proteins | sample YL17G11_0_MG_FD_205037 | JGI IMG/M metagenome (GOLD analysis project Ga0315287, IMG submission 205037) | Sediment microbial communities from Yellowstone Lake, YNP, Wyoming, USA - YL17G11_0 | ecosystem: Environmental > Aquatic > Freshwater > Lake > Sediment | place: USA: Wyoming | collected...
GCGGCTGCTCGATCGTGAACACCACTTCACCCCCAGTGTACTCTGTCTTCACGTACCTATAGCCCCGCACCCCGAACGCATGGTAAAGTAAGCTCGTGGACATGCTGCTTTCTCCCTTGGAGGTTGGCTGACGTAACTCCAAAGAGAATCAGCATGTCCGCCACTTTTCAACCCCGCGCATCTTTTAGTCGGATGAACCAGCTTTATGAGGGAACCTAGCGATTTCCGGCAGCGCCTTGCTCAATGCAAGCAAATCGTTGCGGCGCAAAAAGAAAGGGCTTGCGGTCGTTTCCGCAAACCCTTATGTCGCAATCACTTACAAAGTGCCGAAGACAGGACTTGAACCTGCACTCCCTTAACGGGAACTAGGTCCTGAACCTAGCGCGTCTGCCAATTCCGCCACTTCGGCCTGGCCAGCCTCTTATTTTTAGGATACCGGGAGCGGAAATGCAAGGGGAGGCTACATTTTGCGCATGTTGTCGTATTCCGCATGCCACCCAATCCAGAACCAGAGGGCCGCGTCCTGCGCAGACGAAAACTGCCGCCCCCACGCGGGGGACGGCAGTTGCAATTCGCCCAGTTGTCAGTCGGCACACGACTACCTGAAGAGTGGCCCAGGTGGGTCGCCGCCATCGCGGGTAATCATGAAATAGTACGCCGCGACGTCAACATCCTTCCCCACGCTTCGCACCGCTCCATCTGCAAACAGATGGTTTGCCACGATCGGATGTCCTGAACCAGGACCACGCTTGGGGGGGATAGGAGTTACCGTTGAGCTGGTCATCTGGGACGCGGTCAGGCCCAGGTAGTCATTCAGCGCCTGCGACTTATCAAGCCAAGTCACACCAGTGGCTGTGCTAAGGCCTTCTGAGTTGAAGGTGCCTGTGTAACCGGTTGGGTAGGCGTAGAGATAGGTGGTGTCTGCGGGTCGTACAATGACCGACTCCGGCAGCCCCACCAAGACCATCTCGGCGCCCAAACACCAGCGGCTGCCGACATTATCCATGGTTTCCACGATCAGAATCGTGTGCGAACTGCCGTCGCGGCCGAAGGAGCCCAGGCTCGTCATGCCTCCCGGATACAAAGCGCCATCCGGTTTCCCGCCGGTCGCCACCAAGCATTGGTCGAGGCCAACTCTAGGGGTGGTTAAGGCGCCCGTGAGCTGCGTAGCACCCATGGCCTTGTAGTTGGAAATTGCGCCGGTTCCCCCTGCCGCGGTTGGGTTCTGGTACGCAGACCCCAGTGTGGTGCTGGGACAGATCAACTCGCCGATGACGGTTGAGTCGGCCGTGAGGAAGCCCGTGGCGGCAGCCGAAGCCGTCGGCTCGGGGTTCAACCTGATGTTGATGTTGTCGTACAGTCCGCCATACTCCATGTAGGGAAGTATGCGCACTTGATAACTCCATCCGCCGGCCTTGTTGGCCACGACGGCTCCCTGCGCCGGGAACTTCTTGTACGCGTCGTGAAAGTTGTGGAACGCCAAGCCGAGCTGCTTCAGGTTGTTGGTGCAGGCCGCTCGACGCGCCGCTTCCCGCGCTGCTTGGATCGCCGGCAATAGCAAGGCGATCAGGACGCCGATGATGGCAATCACCACCAGCAACTCCACGAGGGTAAACCCTCTCCTCTCAGTACGAGTGATCATGAGATCACCTCCATCAAAAAAAGAAGAATGAGAAAACATCTTGCGGCGACCACCGCCGCAACATACGCGCCAGTTCAATGAGAAAAATGAGACACAATGTTGGTGCGGCAGTTGTACTGCCGCACCTGCACGGGGGTGGCAGTACAACTGCCACCCCAACCTCGAAATGAATACGAACCCCAACACCTTTCATTTAACCACTTCGTAATAGTCGTGTCAAATGACTTAATGGATTTTGGGTGCATCCTCGGGCTAGAGGCGGCATACCCAAAAGTGTTGCTTTGGCAAGCCGGGTAATCTCCGGCACGCTTGCAGACGAATTGTCCCGGTCGTTTCTTGACAAAACCTGCCCAATCAGCAAAATGCGGAACAAAAGGCTTGAGGAAAAAGCCGCCGGGGACACCAAGGAGGAAACCACCGGACAAAGAGGTTTCACGCATAGGCGCGAGGGCGCAAAGAAGGAAGCCACGATGTTCACCATCCTCGCCGGTCCTGCTCGAAGCGGCAAGACCGAGCGGCTATTGACGCGATACCGGGCGGCGCTGGGGCCGGAAAAAGGGGACAGTCCCCATTTGCCGGAACGGCCTGAAGGGTGCTTCGCACAAATGGGGACTGTCCCCTTTTTCCGGCCGGGCGCTGCGCTATGGCTGTCGCCCACGTGGCGCGCGGCGGCCGAGGTGCGCGAGCGGTTATTGTCGGAGCCGGTTCCGGTCTTTTGCGGCTGCTTCTGCCCGGCAGTGATGACCTTCGAGAAGTTCGCCGAGTCCGTACTGCAGGCGTCCGGCGCCGCCATTCGGCCCATGACCCGGCTGATGAAGCGTGAACTGGTCCGGCAGTTGATCGGCGAGCAAGCGGCGCGTGGGCGTCTGAAATACTTCCAGCCGATCGCCGCCACCGGCGGTCTGGTCGATCTTGTCTGCGAGTTCATCAGCGAGTTGAAGCGGCTGGAAATCTGGCCCCAGGACTTCCTGCGCGCCTGCACCGCTCGGGGCATCGCCGACAAGGACCAGGAACTGCTGGAAATCTACGACGGCTATCAGCAGGCGTTGCGCGAACACCGGCTGTACGACGCCGAAGGACGGTTCTGGTCGGCGCGGGACCTTTTACAGAGGGGGGAAGGGGAACGGGGGAAGGGGAAAGAAGAAAATGATGAATGCGGAATGATGAATGATGAATTGGTCGGCGCAAAACGGGCGACCGCTAATGCTTCTGTCATTCATCATTCATCATTTATCATTCATCATTTGCAACTCGCCATCGCCGATGGCTTCACCGACTTTACCCGCACGCAGCATGAGATTCTTCAGATTCTGGCTAGCCGGGCGGAGGAAATGATTGTCACTCTGCCGTTGGAGGCCGAACCGCGGCGAGCCAACCTGTTTGCCAAGCCGCTGAAGACGCTGGCCGAACTTCGCCGGCGACACCCGGGGCTGGTCGTGGAAGAGCTTGCGCGAGCGGCGCCGCCTCAGTGGCCGGCAATGGCGCATCTGGAGCAAATGCTCTTTGCCAATCCTCGCGTTCAGGGTTCAGAGTTCAGGGTTCAGGGTTCAGAACTCGAAAACGACGTTCCATCAAGTGCTGAACCCCGAACCCTGAACCCTGACCCCTCCTTTTCCGACATCGAGATCCTCGGTGCCGCGCGTCAGGAGGGAGAGATCGAGTTGATCGGCGCGCGGATCAAGCGGCTGCTGGTCGATGGTTTGGCCAGGCCGGGTGAAGTGGCGGTCGTCTTCCGCTCGCCGCAAGACGCCGGCGGGCTGATCGACGAAGTCTTCGGCCGTCTGGGGATTCCGGTCGTGGCCGAGTCGGGCCGAACGCTCGATCATTCGCCGGCGTTGCGGGCGCTGGCCGGGCTGCTGCAATTGGACCTCGACGACTGGCCGTTCGGCGAACTGCTGGCCGTCATCCAGAGCAACTATTTCCAGCCCGATTGGCCCGAGTGGCAGGACGGACGCGCAGCGGTGGCGATTGAACGCACTCTTCGGCGACTGCAAATCCCCCACGGACGCCAACGGGTGTTGGAGCAGGTGGTCTTATTGCAGCGGCTCGCACGCATGCTCGACGAACTGCCAGAGAAGGCGACGCTGGCCGGCTGGGCCAAGGCATGGCAGCGGCTGGCGGGACAAACGGGATTGCGGCAGGCGATGGAACAACGTAGGGTGCGTGAAACGCACCATGAAATGGACGAAGCCGATGATGGTGCGTTTCACGCACCCTACGAGGATTCCAACACCGATTATCGCGCTTGGAACCGGCTGATGGAGGCCCTGGCCGCCGGCGATAAGCTGTCGAAGTGGCTCGGACAGCGCCCGCCGGAATTGGACCGCCGTCAGGCCTTCGACACGCTCGTGGACATCTTGCGCAGCGAGCAGATCGGACACGCGGGCGACGAGTCGGGATATGTGCGCGTGCTCTCGGCGGCCAGCGTGCGGTCGCTGCGCATTCCATACTTGTTTCTCTCTGGGCTTTCGGAAAAGGCGTTCCCGCCGCCCGACCGCGAGGACCGCCTCTATAGCGAGGCCGAGTACCTGCGGCTGATCGACGAGGGCCTGCCGCTGATCGCGCGGACCGAGCGCAACCGCGAGGAAATGCTGCTGTTCTACGAGGCGATTACGCGGGCCACCAGGCGGCTGTACCTCAGCTACCCGGCGTTGGACTCTGCGGCCCAGCCCCTTTCGCCCAGCCCCTTTTTGAACGAGGTCGAGCAGGCGTGCGACGGGCGGATTCCGCGCACGGAACGCGCCGACTTGAGCCCGATCCCCCAGGACGACGAGCCGCTCTGCGAAGCGGAGTTCCGCGTGAAAGCCGTGGCGATGGCCTTGGAGGGGAACGTGGCGTTGCTGGCGGGATTGATGCGAGTGGAGAGTGCGAAACCGCAAGCGGCCAATCCCAAATCCCTCTCCCCTCTCCCCTCTCCTCTCTCCTCCAATCTCATTGCCGGCATGGAGTTGACGCACCTCCGCCAGGATCGCGACCATTTTGGCCCGGCGGAGGGCGTGTTGCAAAGTACGGCGGTGCGGAACGATCTGTCGGCCCGCTTCCCGCCGACGCATACCTTCAGCGCAACGGAACTAGAGCAGTACGCCTCTTGCCCGTTCCGCTACTTCCTCGAGCGAATTCTGAAGGTCGAGCCGCTGGAAGACCTGACGCTGGAGTTCGACGTGCTCGAGCGCGGCCGGCTGGCGCACGACGTGCTGGCGGCCTTTCATCAGCGGGTGAACGAGCAATTGGGGCGGCCGAGTTCGCCGCTGAAACTGGACGCCGCCGAGTTTGACCGGCTGTTGGCCTCGGCGATCGACGAGTCGCTGCCGCCGGCGCCGAGCAACCCGGTCCAAGCCGCGCTGCGCGAGGTGAATCGCCGGCAAGTGACCCAATGGCTGGCACAGTACCGCACCCAGTGCGAAAAGTACGACAAGCAATGGCAGGGGTTCGAGTCGCCCATGGCGGCGGAGTTGTTCGAGGTTTCCTTCGGACGCGGCGACGGCAAATCGCCATCATCCGATCGGCCGCTGGAACTTACCGCCGAGAATCAGACCGTGCGGATCGCCGGCCGCATCGACCGCATCGACTGCGGCACCGAGGCCGGACACGCCGTGTTCAACGTGCTGGACTACAAGACGGGCGGGTCGGTGCGGTCTACGCCCGAGGCCGTGGCGGCGGGCACGGCCCTGCAACTGCCGCTGTACGCCCTGGCGGCCATGGAATTGCTGCTGACCGATCGCGATGCCGTGCCTTGGCAGGCCGGGTACTGGTACCTCCGCGACGACGGCTTCAAACCGCGCCAGGCCCTGCGCATGTATCGCAACGACGACGGCCGGATCGAACTGGAGCCGGCGTGGGAGCAGATGCGCGCCGGGCTGGCCGACACGGTGGTCGGTTTGGTCGGCGGAATCCGTCGCGGTCAGTTCCCCGTCTGTAGCCGCGACGATCGCTGCACCGGCTATTGCCCCTTCAGCACCGTCTGCCGCATTAACCAGGTTCGTTCGTTGGAGAAGATATGCCAGCCGACCGCGGAACTCGTCTGACTTCGCCGGGCCTGACCGACCAGCAGCGCTGCGCCATGACGGCGCGCGACGTGTCGGTTGCGCTTTCGGCCGGGGCCGGCTGCGGCAAGACCTTCGTGTTGACCGAACGGTTTCTGGCCGAACTCGAACCCAGCGGCCAACGGCGGCCTCGCCTGAGCCAGTTGGTGGCGATCACGTTTACCGAGCGGGCCGCCCGCGAAATGCGCGGCCGCATCCGTTCGGCCTGCCAGCGGCGGCTGCTGGAATGTCGCGAAGAGCACGCGGGCCACTGGCAAGAGTTGATCCGCGAATTGGATTCGGCCCGCATCAGCACGATCCACGCCTTCTGCGGCGCGCTGCTGCGGGCGCACGCCGTCGAGGCCGGACTCGACCCGCGGTTCCGCGTGCTCGACGGCGCCCAGGCCGGCACGCTGCTGTTCGAGTTGATCGACGACGAGCTGCGCAACCGGCTGGCCGATCGCGACGAGGCGACGCTGACGCTGTTGGTGCAATTCGGACTGGACCGGCTGCGCGGCATGATCTCCCGGCTGCTGGCCGTGCGGCAGGAGATCGACTGGCCGCAGTGGCGATCCGAAACGCCCGAAGAACTGGTGGCCCGCTGGCAGGCGTTCTGGCTCAGCGACACGCTGCCCCGGGCGTTGCGGCGGATCGGCGGGTCGGCCGCGGCGCGAACCGTGTTGGACCTTGCCACGCGCTATCCGCCGGCCCACGCGAAGATGCGCGAGCGCTGCGAGTTCCTGCGGGAGCAGCTTCCCCGCCTGACTTGTGGTGCAGGCGTCCCGCCTGCATTGAACGGCGCAGGCGGGACGCCTGCGCCACAAGATATCGTGGGCCACTTGAGGGCCATCCGCGAGGCGGCCAAAGTGCAGGGCGGCGGCGGTGAGAAAGCCTGGGTTAGCGAGGACGTATACAACCGATTCAGGGATGCGGCGGCCGACTTGCGCGAAGAGATCGACGGGGTCGTGAAGCGCATGGACTTCGATCCGGCCAAGGCCCGGCCGGCCGCGGAAACAGCCCTGCAATTGCTCTTTGTGGCGGCAGTGGCCGATGCGAAGTACGCGGCAAAGAAGCGCGAGCTGGGCGTGCTGGACTTCAACGATTTGCTGATCCACGCCCGGGACCTGCTGGCCGGCCAGGAGCGCAGCGGCCTGCGGCGGCAATTGGCCGCGCACATCCGACTGCTGCTGGTCGACGAGTTCCAGGACACCGACCCGCTGCAGGTAGGGCTGGTCAAGGCGCTGTGCGACAACGAACACCTCGGTGGCAAGTTGTTTTTCGTGGGCGACTACAAGCAGTCGATCTACCGCTTCCGCGGCGCCGATCCGCACGTATTCCGCCAGTTGCGCGAGGAGATCCCGCCGGCGGGCCGGCTGCCGCTGTCGCTGAACTTCCGCAGCCAGCCGGCCGTGCTGGAGTTTGTCAACTCGCTGTTTTGCGAGGTCTTGGGACCGGAGTACGAGCCGCTGCGGCCACATCGCCCACAGGTTGGCCCCACGCCGGCGGTGGAGTTTCTTTGGGCGAGCGATGCGCCGGAAGAATCTGTAGAAGAATCTGGCGGAGAATCTGTAGGAGGCGACTCCAGTCGCCCATCGGCATCGGGAGATGTCTCCTACAATGACGACATGGGCCGGCAAGAGCGGCTCCGCCGGCGCGAGGCCGATTGGATCGCGCGGCGGATCCGCGCCATGCTCGACGCCGGCGAGCCGATCGTTTGGGACGAGGCGGCGAAGGGCCGGCCCGACGTCCGCGCGGTGCGTCAAGGCGACATCGCCCTGCTGTTCCGCGCACTGAAAAACATCGAATACTACGAGGAAGCCCTACAGCGATACGGCATCGACTATTACCTCGTCGGCGGGCACGCTTTCTACGCCCAGCAAGAAGTCTTCGATCTGCTGAACTTGTTGCGTGCGCTGGCCAGCCCATGCGACGAGATAAGCCTGGCCGGCGTGCTTCGCAGCCCGCTGTTCGGCCTGTTCGACGAAACCTTGTTCTGGCTTTCGCGGAATGACGACGGGCTGGCGGCCGGCCTCTTCGATGCTCCATTGCCGGAACAGATCGACGGCGAGCAGCGCCGCCGGGCGGAGTTCGCGGCGGTCACGCTGCGCGAGCTTCGGGCCATGAAAGACCGCCTGCCAATCGCCCAACTGATCCACGAGGCCCTGCGCCGCACCGGCTACGATGCGCTGCTGTTGACGGAGTTTCTCGGTGAACGGAAACTGGCCAACCTGCACAAGCTCATCGACCAGGCGCGGACGTTCGACCGGGCGGGCATCTTCACCCTGTCGGACTACATCACGCAGCTTGCGGAGTTCGTCGCCCGGCAGCCCGACGAGCCGCTGGCCGCCACGCACGGCGAATCGACCAACGTGGTGAAACTGATGTCGATCCACCAGTCGAAAGGGCTGGAGTTTCCCGTGGTGATTGTGCCCGACGTGGACCGGCCGCGGCGCGCGATGGGCCCGGCGGTGGCCTTTACGCCGCAGCTCGGGCCGATGCTGAAGGACAGGGACGCCACGACCGGCTACGATCTCTACCTGGCGACCGAGAACGAGGAAGACCTGGCGGAGATGAACCGCTTGCTTTACGTGGCCGCGACCCGGGCGGCCGATTACCTGATCCTTTCGGCCGGCGTCGAGAACCCCGCCGAGCCGCAAGGGCCGTGGATGCAACTGCTCGCACGGCAGTTCGACCTGTTGACCGGTTCCCCTTTAGTCCGTGTAACCACCGCCGCGCCGGCGATCCAGTCGAAGCCGGTCGATCTTCGCCGGCGGCGCGACTTGCCGAAGATCATCGAGAAGGCCCGGCAGATGGCTGCCGACGGATCGGGCAAGGCGCCGCGCTACTTGGCGGCCGTGCCCCACGATGCGGCCGCCCGCCGACAATACTCCTTCTCGCGGCTGACGGGCCAACTGCACGCCCATGCCCCGCCGCTTGGCGCGGAACCCCTCGATGGCGATGCGCCGGCCGAGTCGCCGTTGGATCCGCGCGGGCTGGGAACGCTGGTCCACGCCGTGCTGGCCGAGGTGAATTTCGCCAAGTCCGGCGACGTGGAGGAGTTGGTCCGCCGCCACGCGCCGGAACATCTCCCGGAAGTCAAAGGCAACCTTGAAGAACCGATCGAGATGATCCGCCGGTTCCTGGCGTCGCCCCGCGCGGCGGATATTATCGCGGCGAGCGAAGTCTACACGGAGGTCGAGTTCCTTCTGGCCTGGCCGCCGGACAATCCGCAGCCGGGCGGTCGGTATCTGCAAGGTTTTCTCGATTGCCTCTATTGCGACGCCGCCGGGCAGTGGCACGTGATCGACTACAAGACCAATCGCGTGGCCAAGCAGCGGATCGTCGCGGTTGCTGCGGAGTACGAAATGCAGATGCTCGTCTACGCCCTGGCCGTCGAGCAGATTCTCAAGCGTTCGCCGGCCGAAGTGGCGCTGTGCTTCCTCCGGCCGGGGCTGGAGCACCGTTTCGCATGGGACGACGCGGCCCGCCGCCGGGCGGTGGAATTGGTCAGTGCGGCATTGCCATAACCCGCCAATATGGGTATATTCCACTCCGAATCTGTGCGAATTGAATATTGGATGTTCATAATGTATAATTGGGCGGCAAGGAGAACCCCGTGATCGCCCGGCATCTGGCCCCAACCCTGCTGCACGCGGCCCAGCAATATCCCGTAGTGTCGCTCACGGGACCGCGGCAGTCGGGAAAAACGACCTTGGTTCGCGCCGTCTTTCCGCGCCACGCGTACGTGTCGTTGGAGAGCCCGGACCATCGAGCGTTCGCCCTGGAAGACCCGCGCGGGTTCCTGGGGCAGTTCGCCGGGGAGGTGATTCTCGACGAGGTGCAACGCGCACCCGACTTGTTCTCCTATATCCAGGGCATCGTTGACGAGCGCAACCGGCCGGGGCAGTTCGTATTGACCGGTTCGCACAATTTCTTGCTCATGCAGAAGATCGGCCAGACCCTTGCCGGAAGATGCTCGGTGTTGCACCTGTTGCCGTTGGCCCGAACGGAGCTTGCCGGGCGCGCCGCCATGCGGATCGCCGACATCGGTTGCCCGCCGGCTCCCTCCGCGGCGACCGACGGCGGCGAGTGGTGGGAGTTGCTCTACAAGGGCTTCTATCCGCGGATTCACGACCAGGGGCTGGATTGCCAGGAATGGCTGCGCAACTACTGCCAGACGTATCTCGAGCGCGACGTGCGCGAGATCGTCAATGTGGGCGATATCGAGACGTTCGCGCGTTTCTTGCGGCTTTGTGCGGGCAGGTGCGGTCAACTCTTGAATCTTTCGTCGTTGGCCGCCGATTGCGGCGTCTCCCACCCGACCGCGCGGCGGTGGTTGTCGACGCTCGAAGCCAGTTTTCTGGTGGTGCTGCTGCGGCCGCACCATCAGAGTTTCAACAAACGGTTGGTGAAATCTCCGAAGCTCTACTTTCTCGACGCCGGCTTGCTGTGCTACTTGTTGCGGATTCGTTCGCCAGAGGAACTGCGATTTCACGGCAGCCGGGGCGCGGTCTTCGAGGCCTGGGCCGTATCCGAACTCCTCAAGAACTTCCTCAATCGAGGCGCCGAGCCGGATATGTTCTTCTGGCGGGATTCGGCCGGGCACGAGGTCGATCTCGTCATCGACCACGGCGACCGTCGTATTCCCGTGGAGATCAAGTCGGGCGAGACCGTGGCGGCGGATTTTTTCAAGGCCCTCGCCTATTGGCGCGCTTTGCCCGGAGAGGCCGACTGTCCGGCGGCGTTGGTGTACGGGGGCAAATCATCGTTCACGCGCAACAATGTGGCCGTGTATTCGTGGGACCACTGGGGATAGAAGAGAGGCCCACGCGCATGATCCAACCCGATGAACAACGCCGTTTCGCCCTCGACGTGGTTCGCCGGCTGCGCGGGGCGGGCTTCGAGGCCTATTGGGCCGGCGGCTGCGTCCGCGATCAATTGCTCGGCCGCACGCCCAAGGACTACGACGTGGCGACCAGCGCCGCGCCGCCGCAAATCCGCCAACTCTTCGGCCGCCGCCGCACGCTGGCCATCGGCGCGGCCTTTGGAGTGATTACCGTGATCGGGCCGAAACCGGCCGGCACGGTCGAGGTGGCCACGTTCCGCCGCGACGCCGCCTACAGCGATGGCCGCCACCCGGACAGCGTCACCTTCAGTTCGGCCGAAGAAGACGCTTCCCGCCGCGACTTTACCATCAACGGCCTGTTCTTCGATCCCATCGAGCAGCGGGTGATCGACTTCGTCGGCGGCCAGGCCGATCTGGCCGAACGGCGCATCCGCGCGATCGGCGATCCCCGCGAGCGGTTTGCCGAAGACAAGCTGCGCATGCTTCGGGCGGTGCGGTTCGCGGCCACGTTCGACTTTACGTTAGACGAGGACTCGCGAGCGGCCATTCGCCAGATGGCCGCGGAGATCCGCGTCGTCAGCCCCGAGCGGATCGCCATGGAAATGCGCCGCATGTTGGTCGACCCGCGCCGCGCAGCCGCGGTGCGGATGATGCTCGAAACCGGCTTGGCAGCGGTCGTGCTGCCGGAGATCGTCCCGCACGACGAGCCGCAGCGCGAACGGTTCGAGCATGGTTTGGAGGTGATGACGCGTCTGAAGGAGCCGGGCTTTCCGCTGGCCTTGGCGGCGCTGTTGTTGCCGTGGATCGATCCGGCCGCGGCAGCGGCCGTCTGCGAGCGCTGGCGGCTGTCGAACAAAGAGACCGACCGAACCGTCTGGCTGGCGACGCATCGGGCCGCGCTGGAGCATTGCCGAACGATGCGATGGTCGGCACTACAGCCGATCCTGATTGCCGAGGGAATCAGCGATTTGCTGGCGCTGATGGAGGCCGCATCGCCAGCCGGGGCCGAGGCGGCGGCGCATTGCCGTACGCTGCTGGCCCAGCCCCGCGAGGCGCTCGATCCGCCGCCGCTCGTGACCGGCGGCGACCTATTGGCCCTTGGCATACGGCCCGGTCCGCGGTACAAAATACTCTTGCAGCACATCCGCGACGGGCAACTGGACGGGGAGATTCGCACCAAGGATGAGGCGCTGTCGCTGGTGGCGGAGGAGAGAGGGATTAGGGATTAGGGACCGTGCCCATGGATAAGAAAGCGAAGAAGAAGGCCCACGTGCTTCAGCAGCGGATTCAGACGCTCCGCCAGCAGTTGGCCGGGGCAAGAAAACAGATGGACGATCCGGCCGAGTTGAAGTCGATCGAACGGCAACTTGCCGCCGCCGAAGCGGAATTGGCCAAGGTCAATCCGTCATAAAGCCGAGCGTTATTGCCTCGCTCCCCACCCCCATAGACGGGTTGGACGAAGGTTTGGAAGGAGTACGGCGCAAGTGGTTATGCTATAAACGGTTACGATTGCACCCACGCCACGGAGTCACGCTGGGCAAAATGTTTCAAAAAACCATTTGACAAACAAAAAGCTTATGATAAAATAATTCCCGTGCGAGCAAACGTGGTGCTTGCACCGGCAACATACGCCTGCCGTGCAAAACGCAAAATGGCTCTTCTGTACAACACTTGTGAGGCAGCGAATCGTTAGGCAATAGCACTGTTGGCCCGAAAGGCCAGTGCTTTTTGGCACGACTGATTTGCTGCGCTATCAAGTTTCTGTGTACCGGCCGCATTTCTTTCGTGCCGAATTTGCCCGTAGCCGTTCAACCCCTGGCGCGCGCCGAGGAATCCGGTCGAATGGTACGACCGCGATTATAATCTGCCCTGCGGAAAAGTAAATCACCCAGCGAGAATCGGGTGTGGCAATGTTTCTTGGCAATC
>Ga0315287_10005557_pt1 | contig 12436 bp, 9 predicted proteins | sample YL17G11_0_MG_FD_205037 | JGI IMG/M metagenome (GOLD analysis project Ga0315287, IMG submission 205037) | Sediment microbial communities from Yellowstone Lake, YNP, Wyoming, USA - YL17G11_0 | ecosystem: Environmental > Aquatic > Freshwater > Lake > Sediment | place: USA: Wyoming | collected...
TCAACTATAGCACGCCTCGCGGAATACACAAATCGTTAACGTGTGAACCCGAAGGGACTTGCGCCGATAATCGCACGTCCCCGGAGTAGACAACAATCATAGGAGACGATCATGAGTTGGAAGGAAGTCAGTGTTTTCGTCGGAGTGCTTGTGGTGTGGTTTGCACTGAACCGTTGGATCCTGCCGTGGTTCGGTGTGAGTACGTGAATGTCCGGTTCTTGCGCGGTGGATCCGCGCCCGACCATGAGCGAAAAGGCTGCCCCACCAGCCGGCCCGGAAGCCGGGAAGCTTGAAAAAGATAAAGGGGATGTTCCATGACCATAGAACGCGGTTTGCGGGCGGTTGCCGGCGTAGTGGTTCTGGCCAGCGTCGCGCTGGCCGTGTTCCACAACAGCTACTGGCTGATTCTCACCGGCTTTGTGGGGCTGAATCTTTTGCAGTCGGCCTTCACAAACTGGTGCCCGATGGTATGCTTATTGGCGCGGCTGGGGCTGAAGCCCTGCGTGGCCGAGCGACCTTGTTTGGACCATTCGACATCAGAAGAACGATGAAGGGCGGTTCGTCATGCATTACCCCTGGTGGTACGTTCCGCATCTGACGGCGCCGATGTTGATCGCCGTCATCTCGGTGGTTCACGTCCTGGTATCCCACTACGCGGTAGGCGGGGGGCTGTTTCTAGCCGTCGAAGTGCAACACGCCTATCGCACCCGCGACCGCAGCTACCTCGACTACCTCAGGCGGCACGCCGCCTTCTTTATCCTGCTGACTGTGGTTTTTGGGGCCATCACGGGCGTGGGCATTTGGTGGACCATCGGGCTGGCCTCGCCCCTGGCCACCGAGGTGCTTATTCGCACGTTCGTCTTCGGCTGGGCCACGGAATGGGTGTTCTTCGTGATCGAACTCACCGCCGCCTTGATCTTCTATTACTACTGGACGCGATTGCCCCAGAAAACTCACGTCGCCATCGGCTGGATCTACGCCCTGGCGGCGTGGATCAGTCTGGTGCTGATCACCGGCATCACGGCGTTCATGGTCAATCCCGGCGGTTGGCTCGACAGGCCGAACTTCTGGACGGCGTTTTTCAACCCGCAGTTCCTGCCGCAAACGATTGCCCGCACCGGCGGCGCGCTGCTGTTGAGTTCGCTTTACGTCTACCTGCACGCCTCGTTGACGATCCGTGAAGAGCGTCTGCGCGACATGGTCGCCGCGCGTTCGGCCCGGCCGGCGTTGTTGGGGGCGGTGCTGATTAGCCTGGGCGGACTGGGTTGGTATTATTTCCTGCCCGCCTCGGCCAAGGCGGCGCTGGCCTCCGCCGCCGCGCTCAACGTGCTGGTGGTGCTGATCTTCGCGCTGACCGTCGTGGTGTTCTTCCTGCTGTACCTTGGGCCGTACCGCAATCCGGGCTGGCTCTCGCCGGGCTTCGCCGCATCCTTGTGCCTCTTCGGCATCGCTGCCTTCAGCACGGGCGAGTTCATCCGCGAGGCGGTCCGCAAGCCGTTCGTCGTGTACAACGTAGTGTTGGGCAACCAGGTCTTTCCGGACGAAGTGCCGCGGCTACAGCAACAGGGTTATCTCGAAGGCGGCGTGTGGACCAAACCGTTCGTCGCCGAGCGGTATCCCCAGGTGATGGTCGAGGAGTGGATCGAGGGGCCGCGGATGTTGAAGCGGATCGACGGGTCGCGGCTGCTAAAGCTGCCGCCCAAGGACCGCGCGGCCCTCGGCGAGGTCCTGTTCCAGTACCACTGCAACGATTGCCATGCGGCCCGCGAAGGCTATTCCGCCGTCGGGCCGTTGCTGCGCGGCAAGTCGCGAGACATGGTGCTCCAGACGGTCCAGCACCTCGAAGCCGCGCAGTTCTTCATGCCCGCTTGGGCCGGAACGCCGGAAGAGGCCGAACTAATGACCGACTACCTGATGAGCATCAGCCCGCCACGGCTGGAAGGCATGCGCGTGGGAACCCGCTCGGCAGACAAATAATGTTGCAATAGCCGGGGTCTAACATCCCCCGGAATGTGCTTTCCTGAGGATTAAAAAACGATGGAACCCCAGATGTTGATCGAGCCGGCATCCGCGGCGGGCGTGCCCGCCCCGATGTGGTTCATCGAGTTCTTCAAGGTGCTGGGCTTCACGCTGCACGCCGTGCCGATGAACCTCTGGTACGCCGGCTTGTTGATCGCCTTGTGGCTGCACCTGGGCGGCAACGAGCACGGCAGGCGGTTCGCGGCCCGCCTGCTGCGGCAGATGCCCATCATCGTGGCTTACGGGGTCAATCTGGGCATTGTGCCGCTGCTGTTCGTGCAACTGGGCTACCACCAGTTCTTCTACCCGGCCACAATCCTCATGGCGTGGTTTTGGCTGGCCATCGTCGGATTGCTGATCCCGGCGTATTACGGCGTCTACTTGTACGCCTGGGCGCTGCGCGACGGCCATGAAGGCGTGGCGGGCTGGAAGAAACTTGTCGGCTGGTGCGCCGCGCTGTTCTTCATCGCCATCGGTTTTCTCTTCGCCAACGGCTGGAGCCTGATGGAGCACGTCCAACGCTGGCCCGAGCTGTTCAATGCGCACAACATTGCCGGCGCGGCGCTCGGCACGGCGCTGAACACGGGCGACCCGACGCTCTGGCCGCGCTGGCTGCTGATGTTCGGACTGGCGCTCGGCACCACCGCCGTATGGGTACTGGTCGATACCGCGTGGCTGAACGCCGGGTGCGGAGACGAATACCGCCGCTGGGCGTGGAGTTTTGCCCGCAAACTTTACACCGCCGGCATGATCTGGGCCGCCGCGGCCGGCGCCTGGTACGTCTTCGGCACGTGGCCGCCGGAGTTGCGGGCAACCATGTTCGAGTATCCCATGGTCATCCTTACCGTGCTCACCGCCCTGGCCCCCGGTTTGCCGTGGCTATTGATGATGACGGCCGGCTGGTGTCCGGCCAAGCGGGCCACGGTGGCGGCGGCGGCCGTTGCGCAGTTCGGCGTGCTGGGCATCAACGCCGTCAGCCGGCAGATCGTGCAGAACGTGAACCTCCGCGACTACGGCGACGTTTTGGCGCAGCCGACCGACGTGCAGTGGAGCCCACTGGTGATGTTCCTGCTGGTGTTCGTGCTCGGACTGGCCGTCGTCGGTTGGATGATCGCGCAGATCAGAAGGTGCGACGCCTAGCGGTAGGCCAACGGTGCGGTAGCCCGGCGGCAGCGCACTGCGGAAAAAGCTCAACCGCTTCGGGCGATGTTCCGATTGTAACGATACCGCAAGCCAGGCAAGCCGCGAGACGGGATTTCTTGGCAAGATGCGCAATCTGGGGCATTTATTAAATGTGCTTGTGATGGCGATTGCCGATAAGGATTAACGATCGCGTGGGTTTTGACCTTTAAGTCCGCCCTGGATCGGCGATAATCTACGGCGGACATCTGTGTAGAATACAGCGGAGCGGACGGTTGTGAACATTTTGCTGGCCACGAGTGAGGCGGTGCCGTTTGCCAAGACGGGCGGGTTGGCCGACGTCTGCGGGGCGCTGCCCATCGAATTGGCCCGACTGGGACACAAGCCGGCAGTCATCCTGCCCGCTTACCGGCAAACGCGATATTGCGGACTGGCGATCCAGCCGCTGGGGATCGACTTCATCGTGCCCATCGGCAGCAAGATGGTCACCGGCCACCTGCTGCGCAGCTCGATGCCGGGCGTCGACGTGCCGGTGTACCTGATCGAGCAAGACCAATACTTCGACCGCGACGAGTTGTACGGCGTTGACGGCAAGGACTACATCGACAACTGCGAGCGGTTCGTGTTCTTCAGCCGCGCCGTGCTCGAGGCCATCCGGCTGCTCGACTTGCAGGTCGACGTGTTGCACGCCAACGATTGGCAGACGGGCCTGGTGCCCGCCTACCTCAAGATCGAATATCACTCGGTCCCGCGCTACCAGCGGATCGCCGCGCTGTTCACGATCCACAACATGTCGTATCAGGGCCAGTTCTGGCACTGGGACATGCTGCTGACCGGCCTGGACTGGAAGTACTTCAACTGGCGGCAGATGGAGTTTCACGGCAACCTGAACCTGTTGAAGACGGGCATGGTCTTCTCCGACTCGATCAGCACGGTCAGCCCGCGCTACGCACAGGAAATCCAGAGCAGCGCGTTGGGTTGCGGGCTGGAAGACGTGCTGCAATACCGCAGCGACGTGCTTACCGGCATTCTTAACGGCATCGATCCGCACGAGTGGGACCCGCAAAGGGACCCGCATCTGCCGGCCAACTACACGGCCGAGACCATTGCACAAGGCAAGCCGATCTGCAAGGCGGTGCTCCAGAAGGAGTTGGGCCTGCCGCAGGACGGGCACGCCCCGCTGGTCGGCATGGTGGGCCGGCTCATCGATCAGAAGGGATTCGACCTGTTGGCCGACGTATTGCAGCGTTGGGTGCAAACCAGCGACGTGCAGTGGGCGATCCTGGGCACCGGCCAGCCGAAGTATCACAAGCTGTTGGAAACCCTGGCCGAACGCTTCCCGCAGAAAGTGGCCGTCCGCCTGGAGTTTTCCAATCCGCTGGCCCATCGCATCGAGGCCGGGGCCGACATCTTTCTGATGCCCAGCCGCTTCGAGCCGTGCGGGCTAAACCAGATGTACAGCCTGCGTTACGGGACCGTGCCGCTGGTGCGAGCTACAGGCGGGCTGGCCGACACGATCGTCGGTTACGACCCCCAAGCGCCCAACCCGGCGGCCAACGGGTTCGTCTTCCAAGAGTACAGTACCCTGACGTTGAGCGAAACTCTCCGCCAGGCCTGCGATGCCTACCACCGACCGGAAGTGTGGTCGCAACTGGTAGCCACCGGCATGCGGCAGGATTGGTCCTGGGCCCGCCGCGCGAAGCAGTACGTCGAGTTGTATCAAAAAACGATGGAACGGGCACAACAACCAGTAGGAATGTAGAATGTAGGGATGTAGGGTGCGTGAAACGCACCAAGAAAACTCTCAAACGCATCTCTGGTGCGTTTCACGCACCCTACGGAAGTACTGCGGAAGTACGGAACGGACTGAAGTTTTCACGAGGTGAAGGATCACCATGCACGAAGTCGCGTTGGCCTTTTTTTGGCACCAGCATCAGCCGTATTATCCCGACGACCTCGCCCAAGAAAACCCCATGCCCTGGGTCCGCTTGCACGGGACCAAGGACTACTGGGGAATGGCGATGCTGCTGAAGGAGGTGCCCGAGCTGCGCGCCACGATCAACCTGGTGCCAAGTCTCTTGCACCAGCTTCTGGCCTATACGGACCACGGGCATCAGGACACGCACCAGCGAGTGTCGCATCTGCCGGCCGACGGGCTGAGCGAAGACGACGCGTACTTCCTGTTGGACAACTTCTTCATGGTCCACCCGGACCAGATGATCCGGCCTTATCCCCGTTATTACGACCTCTATAAGAAGCGCGGGCTGGGGATCGACTCGGCCGAGAAGGCCCGCAAACGGTTCAGCAAGAAGGACATCGTCGACCTGCAATGCTGGTCGAACCTGGTGTGGATTCACCCGCTGGCTTTCGAGCGCGACGCCGATCTGGCCGAGTTCCGCGCCAAGGGGCGGAATTGGACGGAGAAGGAAAAGCTATGGCTGCTCGACAAGCAGATGGAACTGCTCCGCGAAGTGGTCCCGTTGCACCGCGAACTCCAGGAGCGGGGGCAAATCGAACTGACGACCACGCCCTTCTATCACCCCATCCTGCCGCTGCTATGGGACAAGCGGCTGGCCCGCCGGGCGATGCCCAACGTGACGCTGCCGAGCCACCTCGAAGGCTATGCCGAGGATGCCCGCGAGCATATCCGCCGCGCGGCCGAGTTCCACGAAAAGCTCTTCGGCCAGAAGCCGCGGGGAATGTGGCCTTCGGAGGGCTCGGTCTGCCAGGGCATTATTCCGCTGATCGCGGAGGCCGGCATCCAGTGGATTGGCACCGACGAGGAGATTCTCTCCTGCTCGACCGACGGCTGGGTGTCGCGCGACGGCAACGGCTACCTCCGCAACCCGGAAATGCTCTACCGGCCGTGGCGCGTTGAGGAGCAGGGCAAGCAACTACAGATCATCTTCCGCGACCACGCGATGAGCGACCAGATCGGCTTCCACTACTATCGCTACGCGCCGGAACACGCCGTCAACGACTTCATCGGCAAGCTGGAAGCCATCGGCAACGCCACCGGGGGCAATGCCGGCCACCGGCCCACCCTGGTGAGCATCATCCTAGACGGCGAAAACTGCTGGGAATACTATCCGAACGCGGGCGTGGATTTTCTCCGCGGCGTGTATCGCCGCGTGGTGCAGCATCCCAAGATCAAGCCGGTGCGCGTGGCCGACTACCTCGCCCGCTATCCGGCCACCGACAAGCTCGGACACCTCTTCCCCGGCAGTTGGATCCAGCACAACTTCGGCATCTGGATCGGCCACCCCGAGTGCAACCGGGCGTGGGACTTCCTCTGCGAGACCCGGCAATACCTGGCGGGCGTGACCGCGCGGAAGTCCAAGCCGGCCGACAAGCTCGCCCGGGCGTGGGAAGAACTGTACATCGCCGAAGGAAGCGACTGGTTCTGGTGGTTTGGCGACAGCCACAGCAGCGCCCAGGACGGCCTGTTCGACCGGCTGTTCCGCAAGCACCTGCAAAACGTCTACCTCGTGCTGGGCGAACAGCCGCCGGCCGAACTCGCCCGGCCGATCAGCCAGGGTCAGCGCCACTCGAAAGTTTACTCCGAACCGACCGGCATGTTGAGCGTGAAGGTTGACGGCCGGCGAAGCTACTTCGAATGGATCAACGCGGGTCACTACGTGTGCGGCGGCGCGCGGGGAACGATGAGCATGGTCGCGCAAGGCTACATTTCCGACTTGTTCTTCGGCTTCGACCCCGAGCGGCTGCTGGTGCGGCTGGACTCGCGCGGCGGCCCGCTGCGCGAGCAGTTGGCCGACGTGCAGGCGCTGCGGTTGGTGTTCCTACAGCCCGAGGGATTCGAGTTGCTGGTCGCCCACCCCAGCCGCAAGGCGCCGGAAGTGCAGCTTTGGCGGCATGGCGCGGCGATGGCCGGCTCGCACGCCGAGGCCGCCGCCGATCTGCTGCTCGAGTTGGCCGTGCCCTTCCGCAGCCTGGCCCTGAAGACCGACGAGCGCGTACACTTCTACATCGAGCTGCTCAAGGACAAGCAGTCGGTGGAACGGATTCCGCACGAAGGGGCGATCGAAACCTTCGTCCCGTCGCCGGATTATGAACTCATTATGTGGCAAGCGTAATCCCTAATCCCCAATCACCAATCCCTAATCATGCCCGACCTACGCAAAGACCCGATCGTCGGCCGCTGGGTAATCATCGCCAGCAGCCGCGCCAAACGGCCGCACGACTTCGACTCGACGCCGCAGCGGCAACAGGGCCGCTTTTGCCCCTTCTGCGAAGGCAACGAAGACAAGACGCCGGGCGAAATCATCGCCTACCGCCGCCCCGGCTCGCAACGCAACCGCGAGGGCTGGCGGGTGCGCGTGATACCCAACAAGTTCCCCGCCCTGGAGATCGAAGGGCAACTGAACAAACGCGGCGAAGGCATCTACGACATGATGCGCGGCGTCGGCGCCCACGAAGTCATCATCGAGTCGTCGCGCCATCTGGTCAGCACCTCCGAACTATCCGAAGAGGAATTGCGCGAGGTGTTTTGGGTGTACCGCGACCGGCTCGTGGACCTGAAAAAGGACCCCCGGCTGGTCTACGGCATGATCTTCAAGAACGTGGGCGCAGCGGCGGGCGCGTCGTTGGAGCACACCCACAGCCAACTGATCGTCACCCCGATCGTGCCCATCAATGTGTGGGAAGAAATGACCGGCTCGTTGGAGTTCTACAACTATCGCGGCCGCTGCGTGTACTGCGACATGATCCAGCAGGAGTTGGCTACGGAAAAGCGGATTGTGCTGGATACGCCGGGCTTCGTGGCCTTCTGCCCCTTCGCCAGCCGGTTCCCCTTCGAAACCTGGATTCTGCCCAAGAACCACGCCAGCCATTTCGAGAACATCCAGAAAAACGAGGTAGACGAGTCGTCGGGCGTGATGCGGCAGGTGATTGCCAAAATTGAGGCGGCCCTTGACCAGCCGGCCTATAATTACATCATTCACACGGCCCCCTTTGACACCCAGGAACTAGGGCATTATCACTGGCATATAGAGATTATGCCGAGTTTGACGAAAACGGCCGGCTTCGAATGGGGGACGGGCTTCTACATCAACCCCGTGCCGCCGGAACAAGCCGCCGCTTTTCTTCGCGAGGTGGAAATCGAGTCGCAAGAGCCGCAAAGTATTTCGATCAGGCAGACTGGATAAACTGGGGTGCGGCTGCCGATTAAGGAATTATTCCCGTTTGACTCGTCGGCGTTGGGATGGTAGTTGCACTGCCACCCCTTGGGCGACGCAGAAGGGTCGGGAGTGCAACTCCCGCCCCAACGGGTTCAACCTCCGGCAACCCCATCACCCCTGATCTGCGTATTTGATACATCATGCCCAATCGTATCCGCCTGATCCTGGCCCTGCACAACCACCAGCCCGTCGGCAACTTCGACCACGTCTTCCAGCAGGCTTTCGACGACAGCTATCGCCCGTTCCTGGAGGTCTTCTCGCACTATGAATCGCTGAAGATGTCGCTGCACATCAGCGGCTCGTTGATGGAATGGCTGACGGCCAACCACCCCGAATACGTCGATCGGCTGGCGGAGCTAGTCGCGGCGCAGCGGATCGAAATTATCGGCGGGGCGTACTTCGAACCGATCCTGGCGATGATCCCCTCGCGGGACCGCATCGGTCAGATCCGCAGCTACACCCGCTGGCTGCAAAACCGCCTCGGGGCCACGATCCGCGGCCTATGGATACCGGAGCGGGTGTGGGAGCAATCCTTCGCCCGCGACCTCGTCGACGCCGGCATCGAATATACCGTGCTCGACGACTTCCACTTCAAGTGTGCGGGCCTGACCGAGTCGCAACTGGCCGGCCACCTGCTGACCGAGGACGAGGGGCGCGTGTTGTCGGTCTTCCCCGGCAGCGAGCGGCTGCGCTACGCGATCCCCTTCGCCGCGCCGCAGCAGACCATCGAGTACCTGGCCAAGATGGCCGAGGAACATCCCAACGCGATCGCCGTGTTCGGCGACGACGGCGAAAAGTTCGGCACCTGGCCGGAGACCAAGAAGCACGTCCACGACGACGGCTGGCTGGTGCGATTCTTTGATGCGCTGACGCAGAACCAAGACTGGATTCAAGTCACCACGCTGGCCGAGGCGTTCGACAACGTGCCGCCGGTGGGCAAGATCTATCTCCCCGATTGCAGCTACCGCGAGATGACCGAATGGGCCCTGCCCGCCGAACAGCTTGTGCAGTACGATCGGCTGGCGCACGAGATGCGGGATAATCCGCATTGGACCGCGCTGCGGCCGTTTGTGCGCGGCGGTTTCTGGCGGAACTTCAAGGTGAAGTACCCCGAGTCGGACGAGATGTACTCGCGGATGATGATGGTCAGCCGCCGCTTGCAGGAAACGCTGGATTCGGCGGCGGCCGGCGAGATCGTCAATACCGATCTCGTCGAGCAGGCCCGTAGCGAACTCTACCGCGGCCAGTGCAACTGCGGCTACTGGCACGGGGCGTTCGGCGGCATCTATCTGCCGCACTTGCGTAACGCCATTTACCGGCACCTGATCGCCGCCGACAACCTGTTGGACAAGGCCATCGGCCGGCCGGAGACGTGGATCGAAGCGACGGCCGACGATTTTGACTTTGACGCCCGCCAGGAAGTCCGCTTGGCCAACGACAAGTTGCTGGCCCTGGTGGCGCCCAGCCGCGGCGGACAACTGTTGGAGATCGACGTGCGCCGCATCCAGCACAATCTGCTGGCCACGCTCGCGCGCCGGCCCGAGGCCTACCACCGCAAGGTGCTATCCGGCGCGAACCAGCAGCCCGGCCACGTGGCCAGCATCCACGAGCGCGTGGTGTTCAAACAACCCGATCTCGATCAGCGGCTGCAATACGACGACCACGCCCGCAAGAGCCTAGTCGATCTGTTCTACGACAACGACGCCATGCTGGAATCGGTGGCGGCCGGCCGGGCGCAGCAGCGCGGCGACTTCGTCCAGGGCATCTATGAAGCCCGCGTCCGCCGCAATCCCGACCGCATCCAGGTGCAACTGATGCGCGAGGGCAACGCCGGCGGCGTGCCGCTGCGGATCACCAAGGGCCTGACACTCGACGCCGGCAGCGCCACGCTGCAAGTGGCCTACTTGCTGGAGAACCTGCCGCAGGGGCAACCCTTGCTTTTCGCCGTCGAATTCAACTTTGCCGGCATGCCCGCGGGCGCTTACGGCCGGAACTTCTGCGACCTCGACGGCAAGCTGCTCGGCGATCTCGGCGCGAAGCTCGACCTGGCCAACGTCTTCGGCCTGGGGTTGACCGACGAGTGGCTGGGCATCGACGTGGGGCTGAAAATGTCGCGGCCCACCAACTTCTGGACGTTCCCCGTTCAGACCGTCAGCCAATCGGAGGGCGGCTTCGAACTGGTCCACCAATCGGTGGCCGTGCTGCCGCACTGGTTCGTCGAGGCCGACAAGGAAGGCCGCTGGAGCGTCACCCTTCAAATGTCGCTCGACACCAGCCGCGCCGAGAACCACCACCGCGAAGAAGCGGCGATCGCGACGACGTGAACGCGGTGCGGTCGATTAGGACCTGTAAAAGAATAAGTTGTATAAGTCTGTAGGACGGATTTCCTAATCCGTCCCCGAAAACTGGACGGATTAGGAAATCCGTCCTACGTGTAAACCGCCGGCTTGTCTTCTTACAAGCGGTTAGGACTTCGGTTTCACCCAGATGTTCCGATACTCGATCTTGTTGCCGTGCCCTTGCAGGTAGAAGGGCCGCGGCGCAGGGCCCTCGCCCTTGCGGCCCGGCGTGGCGCGGGGCAACTCGAACTCGGGATGAATCACCTCGCCGTTGTGCTTGACCATCACGCGGGCGTTGGCCGTCTTCTTGCCGTCCTGGTACTTCGGCGCGGTGAACTCGATGTCGTACGTCTGCCACGTCAGCGGCGGGAAGCACATGTTCACGTCTGGCTTGCGCAACTGGTAGAAGCCGCCGCACTCGTTGTCCGCGCCCTCCAGGCCGAACGAATCGAGCACCTGAACCTCGTAGCAGTCGTGCAGATACACGCCGCTGTTGCTGCGGCCCTGCCCGCGGGCCAATGGCTTGTAGGAAAGGCGCAACTCCAGATGCAGCGTGTAGTCACCGAAGCCCTGCTTGGTGGTGGCCTCGGAGAGCAGGTTCTTGTCCTTGGTAAGGGTTCCATGCTCGAACTTGTCGGCGGCCGTGCCGTCGAACAGCATGATCGCTCCTTCCGGCGCCTTGGCGCCTTCGGTCGGGCTGTGACGCACGGTGAGCTTCAATTGCAGCTTCGCCTTGCCGTCGGTCGAGGCGACGGTCATGGCTTCGCCCGCGATCTTGCCGGCGCCGTCCTTGCCGGTGAGCGTGGCGGCGTCGCCATTGCGTTTGCCTTCCAGCGAAAATCTCGGCTCACCCCGCTTCCAACCGTCGCCGGGCAGGCCGCCCTTGGTGACGACGACGGTGAACTTGCCGTTGCCCAGGGCGATCACCTGTGCGCCGGCCTTGGCGTTGCCGCCATCGAGCCATGCCCCGTCGCCGACATACTCGCCCTGAATCTTGAAATCCGGGTCCTGCACGGCTTCGGCCGGATCGGTGATCTCAGGGCTCCGAGCATAGGCGGCACAAGCGAATCCACAGAACGCACACGACAACGCGAACAAGGAGACTGTTCGCAACATGGCTTTGGTCCTCTGGGCGGGAAAAAGGGCGGGTGGGGAAGGTTGGGTAGCAATAATGAGTATGGCCGGTCAGTAGGATCGAGTCAAGCACCCGGCCAGATAATTCGTTTTCCCGGCAAATAAATTGGTGTCGCGTTTTTCAATGTACTCCTCACGCTCCGCGTGAGGGTTGTGCGCCGAACTGACCGCTGCATACTGTTTGCCGGGGGGTTGTTGGTCAACGACATGCCCGTTCCTCCAATTTAATGGGGGACTCTTCTGAATTATCAAACAGCGATGCGCCGACTTGCCGGAAGCACGGCCGTGGTGCGCAGCCCTTGTGGCGCAGGCGTCTCGCCTGTCCGGGCAGCCGGGACGGCTGCACCACAATCCCCAAGACTATTCTTGGACACCCGCTAAGCCGGGCTGGAGGCGTATCCGTTTGTACACTTATAGCAGAATCGCCACCCGATTTCCAGGCGCATTTTTGGGCCACGGGCGGCGACCGAAGAGCGGCCGCATCCAAGCCGGGTGCATTTCAGCTTTTGCGAATTTCGGCGGGTAGTTTGGAGAGCTTGGGGCGGCGGATGAACGCGCATCCGGGGCGGTTGTGAAGGTACTTGCTCAGCCGGTCGTCGTCGCTCA
>Ga0315287_10005558_pt1 | contig 12434 bp, 15 predicted proteins | sample YL17G11_0_MG_FD_205037 | JGI IMG/M metagenome (GOLD analysis project Ga0315287, IMG submission 205037) | Sediment microbial communities from Yellowstone Lake, YNP, Wyoming, USA - YL17G11_0 | ecosystem: Environmental > Aquatic > Freshwater > Lake > Sediment | place: USA: Wyoming | collected...
ACTGGCCCCGGACGTTCGAAAGGCCGCGGATCCAGTTCTTCGCGCCCGGCACGCGCGTCACGGCGGCCGGATAGCCCATGACCTCCCGCGTCTCCTCGCGCGCGAGCAGGAATGCCTCGCCGCCCAGGCGGAACGCGATGCCCACCCACTCGGCTCCGGAGGCTGCCGTGTCCGGTTTGCCCTGCGCAGCCGCGCGTGCGCGCCGGTCCAGCTCGCGGAGCAACTCGTAGGGGCGGTCGCGCAGCGACCTCAATGCGCCGACCTCTTCCATCTCAGGCTGCGATCGCCGCCTGGGCCTTGCGCAGCAGCTGGTCCATGGCCACCGGTTTCACCAGGTAGTCCACCGCCCCCTGGCGCAGCCCCCAGACCCGGTCCGACTCCTGCGCCTTCGAAGTCACCATGATCACGGGAATCGTTCGCGTCTGCGGGTCGTTGGCGAGCTCGCGCGTGGCCTGGAAGCCGTTCAGCCCCGGCATGACGATGTCCATCAGTATCAGGTCGGGGTGCAGCTCGCGGGCCTTGCGGATGCCCTCCCCGCCGTCGGCCGCCGAGGCCGTGCGGAAGCCCCCCTGCTCGAGCGCCTGCTGCATGACGTGCACGTCGGTCGGGGAATCGTCGACAATCAGTACCAGTGCCACGGGTCGGGTCCTCAGGTTCGGTCAGCCGTCAGCGGTGCACGTACGATTCGATCGCGCTCAGGAGTTCCTCGCGCGTGAATGGCTTCGTGAGGTAGTGCTCCGAGCCCACGATCCGCCCGCGGGCCCGGTCGAACAGGCCGTCCTTGCTGGACAGCATGATCACCGGGATCTTGCGGAATACCTTGTTGTGCTTGATGAGCGAGCACGTCTGGTAGCCGTCGAGCCGGGGCATCATGATGTCCACGAACACGATGTCTGGCTGGTGGTCCGCGATCTTGGACAGCGCGTCGAAGCCGTCCACCGCGGTGAATACCTCGCAGCCTTCTCGGGCGAGGAGCGTCTCGGCCGTGCGGCGGATGGTCTTGCTGTCGTCGATGACCAGCACTTTGAGCCCCGCCAAGCGCGGCCGGCTGGTGCTGGCAGCAGTATTTTCCATACCGTCGAACCCCCAAATGGGAATGAGCGTCGCGAGCACGACGCTAAAGCGCGAGACTGTGCTCGCGGCGTGGTTTTAACATATTGGGAGTGGCCCTGCCATCGGCCAGTTTCGATACCATGATCGGTGTCACACGCGGCGGAGGGCCGTCGCGATCCCCGGAGCTAACGATGACCGAGAAACGCCTGCGCGTCGCCGTGGTGATGGACCCGATCGAGGACATCAAGCCGGCCAAGGACACGACGCTCGCGATGATGCTGGCCGCGCAGCGGCGCGGGTGGGAGCTCGCCTACCTCGAGCTCCGGCACCTGTGGCTGCGCGACGGCGTCGCCCTCGGGCGCGCGCACCCGATCGAGGTGCGCGACGACGCCCGCGACTGGTTCTCGCGCGGCGAGGCCACGGTCCGGCCCCTCGGCGACTTCGACGTGATCCTGATGCGCAAGGACCCGCCCTTCGACACCGAGTACGTCTACTCCACCTACATACTGGAGCGGGCGGAAATGCAGGGCGCGATGGTCGTCAACCGGCCGCAGGGCCTGCGGGACATGAACGAGAAGGTGTTCACGGCCTGGTTCCCGGAGTGCTGCGCGCCCACGCTCATCACCCGCGACATGGGCGACATGCACGCGTTCCTGCGCGAGCACCGGCGTGCCGTGTGCAAGCCGCTGTACGGGATGGGAGGCCGGTCGATCTTCGTCCTCGACGCCGACGACAAGAACGCCAACGTCGTGTTCGAGACCCTGACCGAGTACGGCAGCCGCTACGCGATCGTGCAGCGCTATATTCCCGACATCGTGACCAGCGGCGACGCCCGCGTGATCCTGGTGGACGGCGAGCCGTTGCCGTACGCGCTCGCGCGCATCCCCTCGGCCACCGACAACCGCGGCAATCTCGCCGCGGGCGCCAGGGGCGTCGGCCGGCCCCTCGACGACCGCGATCGCTGGCTCGCCGGCTGCATCGGTCCCGTGCTCCGCGAGCGCGGGATGCTGTTCGTCGGGCTGGACGTGATCGGCGGCTTCGTCACTGAAATCAACGTCACGAGCCCGACCGGGGTCCGGGAACTCGATCGCCAGTTCGGCCTCGACATCGCTGGCATGCTCATGGACGTCATCGCGAGGCGGCGGGGCGCCTGAGGCATGGAACTGCGAGTCCGCACCGACCGGCCCGAGGACCGTCTGGCGACGGCCATCTTCCTGGCGGCGCTGGTGCACGGCCTGGTCATCCTCGGGGTGCGCTTCACCGCGCCGCCAGCCCGCGACCTGCCGCTGCCGACCCTCGAGGTCCTGCTCGTGCCCGACGGGCCCGCCGAGGCGGACAATTCACGGGCCGGCTACATCGCGCAGCGCAGCCAGCACGGGTCCGGCACGGCGCGCGACTCCCGGCGGACCTCGTTGCCCGAGTCCTCGGCCAGCCTGATCGAGCATACCGGCGAGGCGGGGGGCAATTCCCTCGAGCAGGAGGCCACGGCCGCACCGGCCGGGGGAATCCGGCTCCTCGCCAGCAGCTCCCCGCGGTCGGGGCGGACGACTGCGGGCGCGGAATCCTCGCAGGCAGCGGCCGCGGTCCCGCTCGACGCGCGGCCGCTCGCGCAGATCGGCGCCAATGCCGCGGCGGCGGACGAAAACCTGCACCTGAAGGGCGACCCGTCGGCGGACGACCGCCTGCTCGCCGACACGCGCGAGTCGCTGATCGCAGGCTATCTCGACGGCTGGAAGCGGCGCGTCGAGCGCGTGGGTACGCTCAACTTCCCGGACGAGGCCCGCCGGCAGGCGATGTCGGGCAACCCGGTGCTCGAGGTCGCGATCGGCGCGGACGGCCGGCTCGAGCAGGTGCTGGTGCGCCGCACGAGCGGCCACCGCGAACTCGACAACGCGGCGCTCCGCATCGTGCGGCTCGCGGCCCCGTTCGATCCGTTCCCGCCGGCCATGCGCGAGCGCTACCCCGTGCTGCGCTTCGCCTACGAATGGCAGTTCCTGAATGGCCGGCTGGGCGACGGCTCGGTCTATTCCGGCGGTCCCTGACGCCTCGGTCCTTGTCCCGTGCCGGCGGACGGCCGGATACTTGCGGACATGCCGGCCGACTACCTGACCAACCAGTTCCTGATCGCGATGCCGGGCATGGACGACCCGAACTTCGCGCAAACCGTCACGCTGGTGTGCGAGCACGGCGAGCAGGGCGCGCTCGGCATCGTGATCAACCGTCCCCTCACCATGGACCTCGGCGACGTGTTCGCGCAGCTGGGTCTGGACGCCTCGCAGTCGCGGGTCACCCGCGAGCACGTGCTGCATGGCGGGCCGGTGCAGAACGACCGCGGCTTCGTGCTGCACAGCCCGGGGCAGGACTGGGAATCCACCCTGCCCGTCTCCGACCGGCTCCACGTCACGACCTCGCGCGACATCCTCGACGCGCTGGCGAGCGGAGGCGGCCCGGAGCGGGCCGTGATCGCGCTCGGCTACGCCGGCTGGGAGGCCGGGCAGCTCGAGGACGAGCTCGCGCGGAACGCTTGGCTCACGGTGCCGGTGGACGAGTCGCTGCTGTTCGAGGTCCCGGCCGAGGAGCGGTGGCAGGCGGCCGGCCGCCTGCTCGGCATCAACCTGCTGCACCTGAGCAGCCAAGCCGGCCACGCCTGAGCCGCCCCGTGGCGATGCGCGGGGAAGTGCTGCTCGCCTTCGACTACGGCGCCCGCCGGATCGGCGTGGCCGTCGGCCAGACCACCACCGGCACCGCGGGCCCGGCCGGGGTCGTGGGCGTGGCCGCGACCCCCGACTGGGCCGCGCTCGAGCGCTGCGTGCGCGAGTGGTCACCCGCCCGGCTGCTGGTGGGCCTCCCATATAATATGGACGGATCCGAGACGGTCCTCACGGGAGTGTGCCGCGCCTTCGCCGGCGAGCTCGCACGGCGCTTCGGCCTGCCGGTGGAGCTCGTAGACGAGCGCCTGACCTCCGTGGCGGCACAGGCCGACCTGCGGGAGGCCCGGCGGTCGGGCGCGCGCACCCGCCGGGTGACGCGCGAGGACGTCGACGCCAATGCGGCACGCCTGATCCTCGAGACCTGGCTGCGCGCCCACGCAACGTGACCTGGAGCAAGACGTGACCACCGACTCCGCAGCCGAACTGCAGCGCGACCCAGCGGGACGTCTGCGCCACCTGCTCACGCTCGACGGTCTTGCGCGTGATGAGCTCGAGCAGCTGCTCGACCTCGCGCAGTTCTACGTGCGCACGCCAGGAGACATGCCGCCGCGCGACCAGAGTCTCGCCGGCCGCACCGTGGCGAACCTGTTCTTCGAGCCGAGCACGCGCACGCGCGTCTCGTTCGAACTCGCGGCGCGGCGCCTCGGCGCCGACGTCGTCAACCTGGACCTGCAGTCGTCCTCGCGGGTGAAGGGCGAGACGGTGCTCGACACCATGTATACGCTGCAGGCGATGCTGGTGGACGTGTTCGTGATGCGCGACGCCGAGCCCGGCCTGCCCGCCTACGTGGCGCGGCGCGTCGCGCCTCACGTGAGCGTGCTGAACGCGGGCGAGGCGCACGTCTCGCACCCGACGCAGGGGCTGCTCGACACGCTCACGATCCGGCAGTGCAAGGGAGACTTCTCCAATCTCTGCGTGGCAATTGTGGGCGACATCCGTAACTCTCGAGTCGCGCGCTCGGCCGGGCGGGCGCTGCTCACCCTCGGCGTCGGGGAATTGCGGTTCGTGAGTCCCGCGAGCCTGATGCCCGAGCCGGGCGAATTCGCCGAGGCGACCCGCCACACCTCGCTCATGGACGGCATCCGCGGCGCCGACGTGATCATGGCGCTGCGGATCCAGCGCGAACGCATGCCGGACGCGGCCTCCCTCGACGCCGACGCCTTCAATCGCGAGTGGGGAATCACGGCAGAGAACCTGCGGTGCGCGAAGCCGGACGCGATCGTCATGCACCCGGGACCGATGAACCGGGGCGTCGAGATCACCAGCGAAGTGGCGGACGGCCCGCAGTCCGTGATCCGCCGGCAGGTAGGCAACGGCATCGCCGTGCGCATGGCGGTGCTCGCCACCATCGTGCGCAACGTGCAGGCCCGCAACATCGAAGCCGGCCGGAGGGCCGGATGAGCGACGGGGCGCACCGCGGCACGATCTTCGTCGAGGACGCGGAACTGCTCGCGCGCCAGCAGTACCCGGGCAGCCAGTACGTGATCCGGCTCGGCGCGCCGAAGTGCGCAGCCACGGCGACGCCGGGCAGCTTCGTCCACCTCACCTGCGATCCGCTGCTGCCGATGCGGCGGCCTCTCTCGATCATGCGCGCGGATGCAAAGGCTGGCTGGATCGAGGTGCTCTACAAGATCGTGGGGCCGGGCCTCGAGGCGCTGTCGAAACAGCCGCAGGGGGCGGTGATCTCCGTAATGGGGCCGATCGGCCGCGGCTTCGTGCCGTCGCCCTCGCGACCGCGTGCGCTGCTCGTGGGCGGCGGCGTAGGCATCCCGCCGATGGTGTTCCTCGCGGACTCGCTCAGGTCGCGCATGGACGCGCGCTGGCAGCCCCTCGTGATGATGGGTTCGGAGATCCCCTTCCCGTTCCGGGCGCGGCCCTCGACCGTCGTCGTGCCCGGCATCCCCGCCGAGGCGATCGCCTGCATGCCGCTGCTCGACGACTGGGGCGTGCCGAGCCGGCTCGCAACGCTCGCCGGGTACCCCGGCTGTTTCGACGGTTACGTGACGGACCTCGCGGCCGCGTGGCTCGGCTCGCTGGACGCAGCCGCGCTGTCGGAGGTCGAGATCTTCTCCTGTGGCCCGACGCCCATGCTCAAGGCTACGGCTCTCGTGGCCCGCCGCTTCGGCGTGCCGGCCCAGGTATCGCTCGAGGAGTTCATGGCCTGCGCCGTCGGCGGCTGCGCGGGCTGCGCGGTGCCGGTCGTCACCGACTCCGGGCTCGCGATGAAGCGCGTCTGCGTGGACGGGCCGGTGTTCGAGGCGAACGCGGTGTTTCCCCCGGCCTGAAATAGGGGACATTCCATTTTCCCGAAGCGGAAAAAGGGAATGTCCCCTATTTCAGCCGAAGTTGATCTTGGCCTCGAGGTTCGAGCGCGAGTCGGCGTTGCTGATCGCTTCCTCGAGCGAGATCTTGCCGTCGAGGTAGAGCTGGTAGAGCGCAACGTCGAAGCTCTGCATGCCCTGCTCGGCGCTGCGCACCAGGGCTTCCTTCACGCCGATCACGTCGCCCTTCTTAACCAGTTCCTGCACGTGAGGCGTGTTGAGCAGCACCTCGATCGCCGCGCAGCGCTTGTCGTCCTTGCCCATCACCAGCCGCTGCGAAAGGATCGCCTTCAGGTACTGCGACAGGTCGAGGAAGATCTGCGAGTGCTGGTCCCGCGGGAACATGTTGATGATGCGGTCGAGCGCTTCGGCCGCGTTGTTCGCATGCAGCGTCGCGAGGCACAGGTGCCCGGTGCCGGCAAACGTGATCGCGTACTCCATGGATTCGCGGTCGCGGATCTCACCGATCAGGATCACGTCGGGCGCGGCGCGCATCGCGCTCCTGAGCGCGCGGTGGAACGACTTGGTGTCGAGGCCGACCTCGCGCTGGTTCACGATGGACTTCTTGTTCGAGTGCAGGAACTCGATCGGGTCCTCGACGGTGAGGATGTGGTCCGAGGAAATCAGGTTGCGGTGGTTGATCATCGCCGCGAGCGAGGTGGACTTGCCCGACCCCGTGGCACCGACCATCAGCACCAGCCCGCGCTTGATCATGACGAGGTCCTTCATGATCGCCGGCAGGCCGAGTTCCTCGAACGTCGGCATCTCCGCCGTGATGAAGCGCAGCACCATCGCCGGGTTGCCGCGCTGGTGGAACACGGCGACGCGGAACCGGCCGAGGCCGGGCTCCGAGATGGCGAAGTCGATCTCGAGTTCCTGCTGGAAGTAGTCAATCTGCTCCTGGTTCATGAGCCCGTAGGCTGCCTGGCGCACCTGTTCGGCCGTGAGCACCTGGCGGTTCACGGGGATGATCCGGCCCTCGATCTTGATCTTGATCGGGGAGTTGGAGGTGAAGAAGAGGTCGGACGCCTTCTTCTCCACCATCAGCTTGAACAGCGGTCGCGTGTTCAGCACGAAGTTGCGGTTGGTGGCCGCACCCGGCGTCGAGTCGCTCAGCACCTTCTCGGTGGAGGAGTTCGTGCTATCGAGGTCGGTTGCCGTCATGTGCGTGGCCCTATTCCTCTTCCTCGACGATCTTGAGCGCGCCCGACTCCTCGAGGTGCGACTTATCGGCGCGCTTGCTCTCGAGCTTGATGCGCAGGCGGATCTCGTTCTTCGAGTCGGCGTTCCTCAGCGCCTCCTCGTAGCCGATCACACCCGCCTCGAACAGGTCGTAGAGCGCCTGGTCGAAGGTCTTCATGCCGAGCCGATTCGACTTGGCCATGATCTCCTTGATCGCGCTCACCTCGCCGCGGAAGATCAGGTCGGCGATCAGCGGCGTGTTGAGCATCACCTCCATCGCTGCGATGCGCCCCTTGCCCGCCTCGCGCGGGATCAGGCGCTGCGCGATCATGGCGCGGATGTTGAGCGACAGGTCCATCAGGAGCTGCTCGCGCCGGTCCTCGGGGAAGAAGTTGATGATGCGGTCCATCGCCTGGTTGGCGCTGTTGGCGTGCAGCGTCGCGAGCACCAGATGGCCGGTCTCGGCGAACTGGATGCCGTATTCCATGGTGTCGCGATCGCGGATCTCGCCGATCAGGATCACGTCAGGCGCCTGGCGCAGCGTGTTCTTGAGCGCCATGTGCCAGCTGTCGGTATCCACCCCCACCTCGCGCTGGGTGACCACGCAGTTCCTGTGCGTGTGGACGTACTCGATGGGGTCCTCGATCGTGATGATGTGGCCGCGCGTCTTCTCGTTGCGGTAGTCGAGCATCGCCGCGAGCGAGGTGGACTTGCCGCAGCCGGTCGCGCCCACCAGGATGCAGAGACCGCGCTTCGACATCACGACTTCTTTCAGGATCGGCGGGAGCTCGAGTTCGTCGATGGTCGGAACCTTGACGTTGATGGTGCGCAGCACCGCGCCGGTGAGCCCCATCTGCACGAACGCGCTCACGCGGAACCGGCCGATGCCCGGCGGCGCAATGGCGAAGTTGCACTCCTTGGTCGCGTCGAATTCCTTGGTCTGACGGTCGTTCATGATCGCGCGCACCAGCAGCTGCGACTGCTCGGGTGACAGTGGCTGGTTGGTCTGCGGCTTGATCTCGCCGTCCACCTTGATGGCGGGCGGGAACCCCGCCGTGATAAACAGATCCGATCCCTTGCGCTCGACCATGCGGCGCAGCAGGTCCTGCATGAGCTTGATGCCCTGGTCGCGGTCCATGTTCATTCCCGTACCTCCCGTCCCCGACCTGCGGTCAGAAATCGTCCTTGTTCTGCGCCCTGTAGCGCGCTTCTTCCTTGGTGATCAGGCCTTTCTGCAGCATCTCCTTCAAGCACTGGTCGAGCGTCTGCATGCCGGCCGTCTGGCCGGTCTGGATCGCCGAATACATCTGCGCGATCTTGCCCTCGCGGATCAGGTTCCTGATCGCCGGCGTGCCGATCATGATCTCGTGGGCCGCGATGCGGCCGCCGCCGATGCGTTTCAGCAGGGTCTGCGAGATCACCGCACGCAGCGACTCGGAGAGCATCGCGCGCACCATCTCCTTCTCCGCCGCCGGGAACACGTCGACGACGCGGTCGATGGTCTTGGCAGCCGAACTCGTGTGCAGCGTCCCGAACACCAGGTGGCCGGTCTCGGCGCCCGTCAATGCGAGCCGGATGGTCTCGAGGTCGCGCATTTCGCCGACCAGGATGACGTCGGGGTCCTCGCGCAGCGCCGAGCGCAGCGCCTCGCTGAAGCCGAGCGTGTCGCGGTGCACCTCGCGCTGGTTGATCAGGCAGCGCTTCGACTCGTGCACGAACTCGATCGGGTCCTCGATCGTGATGATGTGGTCGGGGCGGTTGTCGTTGACGTAGTTGATCATCGCGGCCAGCGTCGTGGACTTGCCAGACCCGGTGGGACCGGTGACCAGCACCAGCCCGCGCGGCTGCATCGCGATGTCCTTGAAGATCTTCGGCGCGTTCAGGTCGTCCAGCGACAGCACCACCGAGGGGATGTTGCGGAACACCGACGCGGCACCACGGTTCTGGTTGAACGCGTTGACGCGGAAGCGCGCGAGCTTCGGGATCTCGAACGAGAAGTCGGTTTCGTAGAACTCCTCGTAAGCCTTGCGTTGCTTGTCATTCATGATGTCGTACACCATGCTGTGCACTTCCTTGTGCGTCAGCGGCGGCATGTTGATCCGCTTCATGTCACCATCGACGCGGATCATCGGCGGCACGCCCGACGACAGGTGCAGGTCGGAGGCCTTGTTCTTGACGGCAAACGCCAGCAACTGGGCAATATCGACGGCCATTGGACTCCCTCGGGCCGACGCCCCGGATCGAAGTCCGGACGATTTGCGCTGGCGACCGCAGTATAGATCAGCGGCTCGGACCCCAATATGTTAACCGCTCCGCAGTTCTCGCCTGCCCGGCTCGCCGGGGTCATGGCGCGGATCGCCACGGCCGCCCGTCGGGCGGGGCGCGACCCGACCGGCGTGCGCCTGCTCGCGGTGAGCAAGCAGCAGCCCGCGGCAGTCGTCCGGGCCGCTGCGGAGGCCGGCCAGGCCGAATTCGGTGAAAACTACATCCAGGAGGCGCTGGCCAAGATGGAATCCCTGCGCGACCTGCCGCTCACCTGGCACTTCATCGGCCAGTTGCAGGCCAACAAGACCCGCGACGTGGCCGGCGCCTGCCAGTGGGTGCACACGCTCGACCGCCCACGGACCGCCGAAAGGCTGAGCGCCCAGCGGCCGCACTACGCCGGCCCCCTGGACGTGCTCCTGCAGGTAAAACTGGCGGACGAGCCCGGCAAGGGCGGCATCGGGCCCGGGGAGGCGCCCGCCCTCGCCGAGGTGGTCGCGGGGCTGCCGCGGCTCCGGCTGCGCGGGCTCATGTGCATTCCGGAACCGGCCACCGGCGAGGATGCGCAGCGGGTACCGTTCCGGCAGCTTCGGGAACTGCTGCAGGCGCTCCGCGGGCGGGGACACGCGCTCGACACGCTGTCCATGGGCATGAGCGACGACCTCGAGGCGGCAGTCGCCGAGGGCGCGACGATCGTACGCGTAGGTACGGCGGTCTTCGGGCCGCGCAACTGAGTCGGAGGAAAGCGGATGCGAATCGCCTTCATCGGCGGCGGCCACATGACCACGGCCCTGGTGGGCGGGCTGCTGCGCCACGGAACAGCCGTCGACTCACTGAGGGTCGCCGACCCGGTGCCGTTGCAACTCGAGCGACTGGCCTACGAGTTCGGCGTGCGTGGCAGCACGGACAACCGCGAGGTCGTGGCGGATGCCGACCTCATCGTGCTCGCGGTCAAGCCCCAGGACATGGCGCAGGCCGCGCGCAACATCGCGCGTGAAGTCACCGGGCGCCGCCGGCTGGTGGTGTCGGTCGCCGCGGGGGTCCGCCTGGCCGACCTGGCGCGCTGGCTGGGCGACGGGGTCCCGATGGTACGCGCGATGCCCAACCGCCCCGCGCTGATCGGCGCGGGCATCACGGCGCTCTACGCCGGAGCGGGAATCACTGCAGACGACCGGGGCGCCGTCGAGAGGCTCATGTCGGCGGCCGGTGAAACCGTGTGGCTCGATCAGGAGTCACAGATGGACGCCGCCACGGCGATCTCCGGCAGCGGTCCGGCCTACTTCTTCCTGTTGATCGAGGCGCTCGAGGCGGCGGGAATGGCGATCGGCCTGCCGCACGAGACATCGCGGCGCCTGGCCGCTGCGACGGCACGGGGCGCGGGCCGCATGGCTGCCGAGAGCGGCCTCGAGCCGGCGACGCTGCGCGAACAGGTCACCTCCAAAGGCGGCACCACGGCCGCGGCTCTCGAGGTGATGGAGGCCGGCGGCCTGCGCGGCATGGTCCGCAGCGCCGTGGAAGCCGCGGCCCGGCGTTCGGTCGAGCTCGCCGACCAATCGGGCGGCGGGTGACGCCATGGCAGCGGTTATTTTCGTCTTTGACGCCCTGTTGACGCTGGTCGTCGTCGCGTTCCTGCTGCGCGCCGTGATGCCGCTGGTGCGGGCCGACTTCCGCAACCCTCTGGGCCAGGCGGTGCTGCGATTCACCGACCCGCTCGTGCGATCGCTGCGCCGCGTTGTCGGGCCCGTCGGCCGCGTGGACGTGGCCTCGATCGTGGCGCTGCTGCTCGTCCAGTTCGCCGGCACGGCGTTCCTGCGGCTCGTGGCCGGCGGAGGGTTCGACCCGGCAGGGACGCTGATTGCAGGGCTCATGGGACTCGCGCAGACCGTGCTCGGGTTCTACAGCGTCGCGGTCCTGGCCTACGCGGTCCTGAGCTGGATCGCGCCGGGCGCCTACAGTCCCGCCACGAGGCTGCTCGCGGCGCTCTGCGACCCGCTGCTCGGGCCGGTCCGGCGGATCCTGCCACCCGTGGCGGGCCTCGACCTCGCGCCGCTGTTCGTGCTGATCGGCCTGCAGGCGCTGCAGATCCTCCTGCGCTGAGGCCCGGGGGCATGGGCGCGGCGCGGCGGGACGGTGACGACCTCGTGCTCGAGGTCCGCGTCCAGCCGCGCGCGGCGCGGAGCGAATTCGCCGGACCGTTCGGGGAGCGGTTACGGATACGCCTGCAGGCGCCGCCCGTGGACGGGCGTGCCAATGCCGCGCTGATCGAATTCCTCGCGGACGCATTCGACGTGCCACGTGCCCGCGTCGGCATCGAGCACGGCCTGGCCGGCCGGGACAAGCGCGTGCGCATCCGCGACGCCGGCCCGGTTCCGCCGCGACTGCGCCCGCTCATCGGCTGCGACTGACGCGTAATCCGGCGGCGCGGACGCGATTCTTGGACTATAGTCCGGTCATGCCGCACGCCGGCACGTCAGGGGATACGGATGGCCGGTCGCGTCGCACGCCTGCTCCCGCTGGTCCTCGCCTGCGCACTCGCCGCACTCACGGGCTGCAGCCGGGGCGACCCGACCCAGGGCGCCGCCCAGACCGCCGCGCCAAGCGAGCCCACGTGGCGCGATTTCGGCGAATTCCAGTTGCATTACAACGCGGTGCGCACTGACGTGCTCACGGTGGAGGTCGCGCGCGCCTACGGCATCGACCGCAGCGCCAACCGGGTGCTGCTGAACGTGTCGCTGCTGCGCAAGAACGCGGACGGCACGACCGCACCGGTGGACGGCACGGTGACCGCGACGGCCTACAACCTGAACGGGCAGCTGAAGGAACTCGCCATGCGGCGCGTCACGGAAGGATCGTCCGTTTACTACATCGGCGAGGTCGGGATCAGCGGCAACGAGATCCTGGTCTT
>Ga0315287_10005559_pt1 | contig 12433 bp, 4 predicted proteins | sample YL17G11_0_MG_FD_205037 | JGI IMG/M metagenome (GOLD analysis project Ga0315287, IMG submission 205037) | Sediment microbial communities from Yellowstone Lake, YNP, Wyoming, USA - YL17G11_0 | ecosystem: Environmental > Aquatic > Freshwater > Lake > Sediment | place: USA: Wyoming | collected...
TCCTGGGGGGGACCGCCATGTTCAGATCCGCGTCACACCTGCCGCGTCACACCAGCCCGTTGCTGATTTCCCTGGCCGCGTTGACGGCCGGCCTCGCGCTGGTGGCCGCCTCACCCCAGGTTCGCCCGTCGCCCTTACCCGCGCAGCCGCCTGCTCCGACCCGCGCCTGGCAGGATACCGTCGCGATCCCGACCTACGAGGAAGGCGCGCCGGATGTGAATCCACCCTTCGATCTATTCCAGACGGGGCGGTTCAACTATCCCTACACGCTGCGGACAAGTCTGACCGACAAGCGGATCGAGAGGAACTGGCGCGCGCTGTGGCTCGAGAACGAGTACCTGAAGTGCCTGATTCTGCCGGATCTCGGCGGCCATCTCTACAGTTGCACGGACAAGCGTAACGGGCAGCAGTTGTTCTACGCGAATCCCTCCATCAAGCTGGCGGGCATCGCGTATCGCGGCGCGTGGGCGGCGTTTGGCGTCGAGTTCAACTTTCCCGTGTCCCACAACTGGATGACCGTCTCGCCGGTCGACTTTGCCACGACGAGCGACGCTGACGGCGGCGCGTCGGTGTGGGTGGGAAACATCGACCGCCCGTACGGGATGCAGTGGCGCGTGCAGCTTCGCCTCAGGCCGGGACGCGCCGTGCTCGAGCAGCACACGACGCTCTACAACCGCAGCGACACGCGCCATCGCTTCTACTGGTGGACCAACGCGGGCGTGCAGGTGTGGGACGACTCGAAGATCCTCTACCCGATGGAGTTCACCGCCTCGCACGGCTTCACGTTCGTCGATACGTGGCCCATCGATTCGGCGGGGCACGATTTGAGCGTGGTGGGCAACCACAAGTACGGGCCCGTGTCGCGGTTCAGCCACGGCAGCCGCGAGCCCTACATGGGCGTCTATCACCCGAAAACCAAATCGGGCATCGTCCACTACTCATCGCCGATCGATCTGCCGTCGAAGAAGCTCTGGTCGTGGAGCAGCGACGCGGATGGCCTTGATTGGCGCAAGGCGCTCTCCGACAACAACAGCGCGTATGTCGAGATCCAGGCGGGGCCGTTCAGAAACCAGGAAACCTACGGCTTCCTCGAGCCGCAGCAGACGCTGAAGTTCAGCGAGTACTGGATGCCGATGCTGGACCTGGAGGGATTGTCGAGAGCCAATCCCGACGCGCTGGTGAACCTGAGTCGCGTGCCGGAGAAGCCGGGCTTCGTGACGCTGAACCTGGCTCTCAACGTGACGCGGGCGATCCCCGGCGCAACGCTGAGCATCGTCGACGGCGCCCGCGCCGTGTCGAGCGAGCGCGTGGACCTGTCGCCGGCGGCCACGTTCCGCCGGGCGTATGCCGGGCAATTGTCGGCCGGCACCTACGCGACTCGCGTCACCGACGCGTCGGGTGCCGACCTGCTTCGGCACACCGAAGGGGCCTACGACTTCGCGGGCAGGGGCGAGATCAGAGCCGGTGCGCAGCCTGTCTTCCAGGCACCGCCGCCAGCGAACCGGACCGATGGCGACTATGCCGCCCTGGGACAGCAGCAGGAGCTGGATGGTCAACTGCTGGTGGCCATGGCGACGTATCGCGAGGGACTCAAGCGATTTCCCGAGAGTCTCGAGTTGAATCGATCCGGTGGACGGCTGCTCGTGGGTCTCAAGCAGTTCGACGCGGCAGTCCCGCTGCTGACGAAGACCCTGACGCGAGTGAGCAACGACCGCGAAATGGCCTACTACCTCGGCGTGGCCGAGCGGGCGCTCGGGCGCGGCCGGCGCGCGGAAGTGAGTTGGGAATCGGCGCAGCAGTACGGCACGTACGCGGCGGCATCGCTGTTCAACCTGGCGGCCATCGCGTGGAAGGCCGGGAATCGAGACGAGGCGCTCGATCGAATCAGTCGTGCTGTCCAGGCGGCACCCGATGCGGTTCGTGCAGGCGGCATCGAAGTGGCGCTTCTTCGAGCGGCAGGGCAGGCCGGGAAGGCCCGCGCTCGGCTGGCCGCGTGGCGGTTGATGGATCCTGCCAATTCACTGCTGCGAGTCGAAGTTGTTCGACTCGGTGCGGCAGACGCCTCGGTGTGGGCGCACCTGGCAGCCGATCCGGAACGCGTCGTCGAGGTGGTTGCCGACTATATGAGGTTCGGCCTGTACGCAGACGCCGTCGACCTGCTGGGCCGTTCGTATCCTTCAGGGCCGGAGGTCGTCGCCGAGCCTGGGATGCCGAGGCCCGAGCAGTATCCGCTGATCGCGTACTACCGCGGCTACTGCCGGTCGCTGATGGGGCAGAATCCGGATGCCGACTACGCGCAGGCCTCAACGCTGCCGACCACATACGTCTTTCCACACCGGCCCGAATCGCTCGACGTGCTGTCGGACGTGGTGAAGCGGAATCCGAAAGACGCCACAGCACAGTTCCTGCTCGGCTCGCTGTATCTGTCCGGCGGCATGGTCGACGCGGCGCTCAAGGCGTGGGAGCAGGCGCGCAGCCTCAATCCCGCGATCCCGACGCTGCACCGGAACATGGGAGCCACGCTCGCCGCGACGGGGGCCTTCGACAAGGCGATCGCGATGTTTCAGGAGGGCGCCAGGTACGACGCCACCAACATCGGCGTCTACACCGGCCTCGAGCAGGCGCTCGCCCAGGCGGGACGTCCAGCCGCCGACCGCGCGACAGCGCTGCTGAGCTATCCGGATCAGAAGGCGTTGCCCGCTGCGCTCGTCTACAAGCTTGCGCTCCTGCTCGCCGAGGCCGGTCGATATGACGAGGCAGAGCAGCAGTTCGCGGGCCGGTTCTTCCCGCGCGTGGAGGGAGGCATCAACGTCCGACAGATCTGGCTTGAAGTGCGTACACGGCGCGCGGAATCGCTCGCACGTGCTCAAGACTGCCGGCAGGCGCTATCGATCACGGATGGGCTTGCCAGGCCCGTACCGGCGCTGGCGTTCACGAAAGACGGCCTCGAACCGTTCCTGAAGCAGCCGAAACTCGCCGGCATCATCGACGGTGTGCGGAAGGCGTGCGGCGGGACGGTGGCGTTGCCCGATGCAGACGTGCCGTATGGGCTTGGCAGCTGGGATGCCGACACACTCGGCAATCATCGCGTCGTGTTGAAGGTAGGTGCCCCCGCCGACGCGGTCTTCGCGAACATGGCGTGGCGGCGCCGCGATCTGCAGCCCGAGCGCAGGCACTTGATTGTCGTCGATGCAACAACTGGCGGGCGTGTGCTCAACGTCTCGCGGATCGACATCACTCGCGAGTATGGCGACATCGTGTTCGAGGCGCCGTCGGCGGGCACCTACTACGTGTACTACCTGCCCAACGTCGGCGCCGGACGCTCGAACTACCCGAAGGTCACGTATCCGGAACCCGAGGCGACCGCCGACGATCGCTGGCTGGCGAAGCAGCGCCTGACAGGCGATCTTCGCGGCCAGCAATCGTGGAAGGCGTTGCCCGCGGCGAGTGTCGTCGAGATCCAGGCGATTGACCAGTTCAACAGTTTCTTCCCGATGGAGGTCATCGCCACGAAGGCCGAGATGACGTCTCTCCTGGCCGCCAACGCGAAGTCTCCGTTCCTGGTATTCGCCGAGGACCGGACGAATCCGATCAAGATGACCGACGATCTGCCGCTACGCTGGATCCGGCGCGGGGCCGCGGCGCCATTTGCCGGCGAGGCCATGCGCGGCGAGTTCTATTCCTTCCAGGTGGGTGTCTACGCGGCACGCGGCGCGGTCGATGACGTGCGAGTCCAGTTTGACGGGTTGCGCAGGACGACGGGCGGCGGGTCGGTGGCTGCCGCGAACTTTAATTGCATCAATACGGGCGGCGTCGACTCGGCGAGCAAGGCCTTCACCCGCGCGGTCAACGTCGACCAGGGCAAGGTGCAGGCGATCTGGTGCGGTGTGCAGGTGCCCGAGGCAGCCGTGGCAGGCAACTACGCCGGCACGCTGACCGTGTCGGCACGTGGTGCGGCGCCGACATTTGTTCCGTTCACGCTCCGCGTGTCGAACACCCTCATTGCCGCGCACGGAGACGACGAGCCGTGGCGGCTGTCGCGGCTGCGCTGGCTCGATTCGACGTTGGCCGCGGACGACGAACTGGTGAAGCCCTATACGCCGGTCAAGGTCGTGGGAAAGACCGTCGAGGTGCTCGGCCGCCGCGTCACGCTCAACCAGTTGGGATTCCCCGAGCAGATCGACAGCCGCTTCGGCATCGAGATGACGCACCTGGTCGCGGGCAACGGCCGTCGCCTCCTGACCGGCCCGGTGGCACTCGTCGTCTCGAGCGCAGATGCCGCTGCCACGTCCTGGACGGGCAGCGGGCCGACGTTTACGAAGCAGGCACCCGGTGCCGCCGCGTGGCGCGCGCGGGGGACTGCCGGGCCGCTCTCGATGGATACAGAAGCGCAGATGGACTTCGACGGCAACATCGAGTTCACCGTCCGCCTTCGCGCATCTCGGTCCACGCCGATTGATGATGTGCGGCTGGAGATTCCTATCGCGTCCGACGTGGCGCGCTACGTGATGGGACTCGGCTTCAAGGGCGGCCGGAGGCCGGCGGCGTTCGACTGGAAGTGGGACGTCAAGAACAACCACGACTCGGCGTGGATTGGCGATGTCAACGCGGGCCTGCAGTTCACGCTCAAGGACGACAAGTACGTCCGCCCCCTCAATACGAATTTCTACACGCTCAAGCCGCTGGTGATGCCGGTCTCCTGGCACAACGGCGGCCAGGGCGGCTGCCGGCTCGCCGAGAAGGACGCCTCCACCTATTTGGTGAGCTGCTTCAGCGGCGCGCGGACAATGGCGAAGGACGAGGCGCTCTACTTCAACTTCAGGCTGCTGCTGACGCCGTTCAAGACGATCGATCCGAAGGCCCAGTTCTCGACGCGTTTCTTCCACGCGTTCAAGCCAGTCGACGAGGTCGTCGCGACTGGCGCGAACGTGGTCAACGTGCATCACGCCAACGCGATCAACCCGTACATCAACTACCCGTTCTTCCGTCCGGGTGAGATGAAGGCCTATATCGACCAGGCGCACGCAAACGCGATGCGCGTGAAGATCTACTACACCGTGCGCGAGCTGACCAATCGCGCGCCGGAACTCTTCGCGCTGCGGAGCCTTGGCGAGGAGGTGTTCGCGCCAGGCGCTGGCGGCGGGTTCTCGTGGCTGCAGGAGCACCTCGGCGCCAACTACATCGCCGCGTGGTTCGTCCCCGAGCTCAAGGACGCGGCCATCGTCAACAGCGGCGTGTCGCGGTGGCACAACTTCTATGTCGAGGGGCTCGACTGGCTGGCGCGCAACGTCGGGATTGACGGGCTGTACATCGACGATGTGGCGTTCGACCGGCTGACGATGAAGCGGGTGCGGAAGGTGCTCGACCGGCATCGTCCCGACGCGATGATCGATCTGCATTCGGCGAACCAGTACAACGTGCGCGACGGGTTTGCGAGCAGTGCGAATCTCTATCTGGAGCACTTTCCGTACTTGAACCGGCTGTGGTTTGGCGAGTACTTCGACTACAACTCGGCGCCAGATTACTGGCTGACCGAGATCTCCGGCATTCCGTTCGGGTTGATGGGCGAGATGCTCGAAGGCGGCGGCAACCCGTGGCGCGGAATGGTCTACGGCATGACCGGCCGGCTGCCGTGGTCGGGCGACCCGAGATCGATGTGGAAGGCGTGGGACGAGTTCGGCATCACCGAGAGCCGGATGATCGGATACTGGGTGCCTGGCAATCCAGTCAAGACCGGACGCGATGACGTGCTCGCGACGACGTACGTGCGCCAGGGAAAGACGCTGGTCGCGATGGCGACGTGGGCGAAGGAGAAGGTGGATGTGCGCCTCGCGATCGACTGGAAGGCGCTGGGGTTCGACGCGGCCAGGGTGCACATCACCGCGCCGGAGATATCGGGTTTCCAGGACGGCCGCACGTTCGACGTCGGAGGACCGATTCCGATCGAACCCGGGAAGGGATGGCTGCTGGTCATTCGGTAGGGATTGGGGAGTAGGGATTGGGGATTGGAAGAGAGGGGCCAGAGCCTCGGGGGTTGGGATTGCGGTTTGACAGCGTGACACCCCTGGGATCGCCGGGCTCCAGCCCGGCATGCAGGTGCGGGCTTGGCAGCACGCGGTTCGGACGCCGGGATTTGACAGCGTGACCCCCCCGGGATCGCCGGGCTCCAGCCCGGCATGCAGGTGCGGGCTTGGCAGCACGCGGTTCGGGATTCGGGGGGATTGCGCAGGGGCGCGATTGATCGCGCCAAGACTCTGGCATACTGACAGCGATGGCCCCAGACAGACTCGCCAGTCTCCCAGCCCGGTTCGACGCGTTTGTGATCGAGCGGCACCCGTTTGCGGCGGTGGCCGCGCGGGCGGCGTTCGACGCCGTGCTCGCGGCTGGGGCGGTCCGAGGACCGGCCGATGTCGAGTCGCTCCGGCTGCCGCTTCGTCGGGCACTCTCCGAACACGTCTCTGGAATCGCGCGCGACCCAGCCGCCGAATTGACACCTGGCGTGTCCGCCTCGACGCGCCTCGAGGCCGCACTGACCGAGCTTCAGGACGCGTGTGATGGCTTCCTGCGGCGCGAAGTGTTCGCGCTGTCGCTCACGCCTGACGAGCGCCGCGAAATCCTGCGCGGCATGATCCTGACGCGCGCGATCGACAACCGGCTCAAGACGTTTTTCACCCGGGGAGAGGTCAAGTACGGGACCGCCTCATTCCAGGGCAAGGGATTCAGATCGCTTGGCCAGGAGGCGATCTACGCCTCCGCCATCAGGCTGCGTCGGGGCGCGGCCTGGCGATCGGCCGACGGCGAGTGGCAGGGCGATGTGATCTCGCCGATGATTCGTGACCTCGGCGCGGTGGTCGCTATGCGCCCAGGGCCCGAGACGGTGCGGATGGTGCTCTCGGCGCAGATGGGCAAGGCGGGTCCGCCGATGGACGGGCGCGATTTGCACATCGGCGACTTCGCGTGGGGCATCTATCCGCCGGCCGCACCGCTGCTCGTGCCGACGCTGTCGATGGCCGGCATGGGTCTGGCGTTTGCGCAGACCCGGAGCGAGCGCGTCGCGGTGTCGTACCTCGGCGATGGCGCGACCTCGCTTGGCGAATGGCACGAGGCGATCAACCTCTGCGCTGTGCGCCGGCTCCCCGTCATCTTCTGCGTTCAGAACAACCAGACGGCCCTCTCGACGCCGCTCTCCGATCAGACGGCTGCCCGCGTGTTTGCGGACAAGGCGGTCGGATACGGCATTCCTGGCGTCACCATTGATGGCACCGATCCCGACGAGATTGCCGCTGCCTTTGCCTGGGCCGCCGAGCGCGCCCGTGCCGGCCTCGGGCCAGCGATCATCGAACTGGTCTGCATGCGCATGTGCGGCCACGCGCATCACGACGACATGCTGTATCACGGCCGCGATGTGCCGCCGTCGTGGGAGTACCCCGCGTTGACCGGGACTGGCTACGCGGATGCCGAGCAGTACGCGTTCTGGGCCGGCCGCGACCCGATCACGCGATATGCGGAACGGCTGGCTGCCGACGGGGTCATCGACGCCGATGCTGTCGCGCAATTCAAACAGGACGCCGAGGCGATCGTCGAGGCGGAAGCGCAGGCCGTGGTTGCCGCGCCGTGGCCGGATCCCGCCAGCGTTGGCGTGGGAGTCGTCGCCGGCGACCGCGTGGAGCCACGCGTGGAGGTGCTCACCGCGGAGGCGCGCGGCGCGGTACGAGTCGGATGCGAGTTGCCGCCGCTCGAACCGGGGCCATCCTTCGATCCCAAAGGACAGACGCTGCTTGAGGGAGTGATGCGCGGCATCGAGGACGCGCTTCGCGCCGATCCGCGCGTGTTCGTATTCGGCGAGGATGTTGGCGGCAAGTACGGCAACGCGTTCCTGATGCTCCGGCCTCTGCTCAAGGCGTACGGCGATCGGATCATCAACGCTCCGATTGCGGAAAGCGCCATCATCGGAGCGGCGGTCGGAGCGGCGCTGGCCGGCTTGCGGCCTATCGCAGAGATGCAGTTCAACGATTTCGTGGCGACCGGCTTCAATCAACTGGTGAACAACGCCGCCAAGAACCGGTACCGCTTCGGCCAACCCGTGCCGATGGTGCTGCGAATGCCATGGGGCGGCCTTCGCCACGCGGGGCCGTACCACAGCCAGAACACCGAAGCCTGGTTCTACCGCACGCCGGGGCTGAAGATCGTCGTGCCGTCGACCCCGCACGACGCCCGCGCGCTGATGGCGGCCGCGGTTGCCGATCCGGATCCGGTCCTCTACTACGAACACATCGCGCTCTATCGCGATCCGTCCATCAAACAGGTGCTGGGTGAGGCCGCGCCGGCCCCGATCCCGCTCGGCAAAGCGGCTATCCGGCGCGCCGGAAGCGACCTCGCCATCATCTCCTACGGCGCCTACGTGCACGTGGCGATGCGTGTGGCGGCCTCGCTCGCGGCGGATGGCATCGAGGCGACGGTGGTCGACCTGCGCAGCCTCGCGCCGCTCGATCGCGACACGGTCATCACCGTGGCGTGTCATTGCGGCCGCGTGCTCATCGTCCACGAGGACACGAGAACAGGCGGCATCGGCGAAAGCCTGGCAGCCATCATCCAGGAAGAAGCATTCGAGGCGCTCGATGCGCCGATTCGTGTGATCGGAGCGCTCGACACGCCCGTGCCGTACTCGCCCACGCTCGAGGCGGCGTTCCTGCCGGGCGAAGCTGACATCACGCGCGCGGCGCGCTTGCTGGTGAGCTACTGACGGGCGTGACCGTAATCTTGGTAGGGGGGCCCCCGTGCCCGCCCGCCGTGCGCAGGCTCGGGGTCGGTCGAAGGGACATCCAATGACGCGTCGGTCGATATGGTGTGTCGTCGGGACGCTCGTGTTGGGCCTCGGTGGTGGAGCCGGCGTGTCGTCGCAGACTGGTCCCGCGTCCGTTGCGCGGCCTGCATCGCTGGCCGATCGCGTGCCGGCGTCGGCGGTCAAGTCGCTCAACGTCCTGGCGCAGGGCTTCGACGAGCGCGCCGCCATGGACCTCGTGCTCTTCATGGACCAGTACTGGCGCAACGCCGGCAACACGGGCTACAACGCGACAATCGACCGCGTTCGAACGAGGCTGCGACAGTCGGGGTTTCCGGATCGCGAGCCTGGCGCAGGTCCGACAGGCGGTCCGCAGACGTGGGTCGAGGAGTACGGCAAGGCGCAGGGATGGGACTACACCGTTGGCACGCTCACCCTGCTCGTTGGTGGCAGAGAGAAAGACGAGGTGCTGCTGTCGCGCGAACAGCAGCGCGTGGCCCTCTGCATCAATTCGTTCTCGACGCCGGCCGGTGGTGTTGAGGCGTCCATCGTCGATGTCGGTCAGGGGGCCGATGCCGATTTCGCCAACGTGGATGTCAAAGGCGCCGTGGTCCTTGGAGACGGCAGCATCGGCCGCCTGTGGCAGGCGGCTGTCGTCAGGCGCGGCGCCATCGGCGTGATCTCGCCCAGCATGGCGGAGTACGTGCGCCCAGGTTCGACTGCGGCCGATGCCGCACGGCCGCGAAGCGAGTGGGACGTCCTGCAGTGGGGCAGCATTCCCTACGACGAGGCGCGGAAGGGGTTCGGATTCAAGGCCACGCCAAGAGCGGCTGCCCGCATCCGCGAACGCCTGAAGGCCGGGCCGGGTCGCGTGAAAGTCGAGGTCGCATCCACCTTTACGCCCGGGCCCGTTCGGACGCTGGTTGCCGAGATTCCAGGTGCCGTGAGACCCGAAGAGCGCATCGTCCTGGTTGCCCACATCCAGGAGCCTGGCGCCAACGACAACTCGAGCGGGTGTGCCACGCTGGCTGAACTGGCGCGCGCCATCAATGAGGCCGTTCGCGCCGGGAAGCTGCCGAAGCCCGACCGCACCCTCACGTTTCTGTGGGGCGACGAGATGGGCGCAAGCCGCCAGTGGATGACCGATCATCCCGCCGAGGCGAAACTGGTCCGCTACATGTTTTCGCTCGACATGACGGGGGAGGATCCGACCAAGACCGGCGGGCCCTTCCTCATTGAGAAGATGCCGGATCCATCGGCGGTGTGGAGCCGGCCCTCCGACCCGCACACCGAGTGGGGCGGCGGTCAGTACAAGGCCGAGGCACTCAAAGGCTCGCTGCTGAACGACGTTTTCCTCGCGATCTGCCAGCGCCACGCCCGGGGCACCAGCTGGGTCGTGCAGACCAATCCGTACGAAGGCGGCAGCGATCACGCGATCTTCCTGCGGCAGGGGATTCCCGCCGTGCTCGCGTGGCATTTCCCGGATTGGTTCTACCACACCAGTCTCGACCGGCCCGACAAGACGAGCCCGGCCGAGATGAGGCTCAGCGGCGTCAGTATCGCAGCCACGGCTCTGCTGCTGGGGGGCGCGACCGACGCGGATGCTCGCGCCATCGTCGCGCTGCTCGAGTCGGCGGCGACGGGTCGGCTCGCGCTCGAGGCGAAGCAGGGGGCGCAGTTGGTAGCGGCGGCGCCCGATCGCACGGCGGCCGAGGCGCGCGAAGGACAGGTCAAGGCGGCGTGGGTCAAGTGGTACGAAGAAGCGCTCAAGGAGACCGTGCTGCTGCCGGCCGGAGGCTCATCGCCGGCGCTGTCTAGACTGGTGGAAGCCGCCATCGGCCGACTGCAGGAGATGTAGTCGAATCCCGCCAAGACGGGCGCGGCATAGCGTGCCCGTACGGCGCCCCCTGGGATCGCCACGCTCCAGCGTGGCAAGTACGCGTGACCTGGCTGGAGCCCGGAGTCTGTTGGGCTGGGTGTTTTGAGCTGGAGGCCGGGTCTTCAGAGCCGGCAGCCTTTCACGGGCCCGATTGCTCCGACGTCGAGTAACCCCAACGTCGCGAAGCACTTGCCACTCACCCGTCCTTCCAGGACAATCCGCATTGCAGGCACCCAGGACGCTTGGGGCGGTGGACGGTTCTTGCGTCCGAGCCGGGGATTCTCGCGATCTGCCTATTGCATGTTCGGCGGACTACCGCAACGCGGGACGATAGTCGAATGGGAGGGATGCATGATACTCCGCACGATAGGCGTTTTGTTCTCGACGTCACTTGTGGTCGCGCACGTGCTCCACGGACCGGCCGCGTCGGCTGGAAGCCAAGGGGGCCGCGCCGCGGACCTGGCCGCCATCGAGAAGGGCCACCAGCAGGACATTGCCGCCACGTTGTCGCGAGATCCTGTTGCGCTGACGGATCTGTGGACCGATGACGCTATTCGTCTCGGCGCAAGCGCGCCGGCGGAAGTCGGCAAGAAGGCTATCCGAGAGAGCAACGAACGGCAGACGGCTAACAAAGGTTTCAAGGTGCTGAGCTACGTTCCGGAAACCAAGGACTTAACTCTTCTGGATGGCGGCTGGGCCGTCGAGTGGCGTACCTTCACGGCTTCGTATGTCGACTCGCCGGGTGGCGAGGCGAAGCAGATTCGTGGCACTGTGCTGATCGTGCTCAAGAAGCTCCCGGACGGCAGCTGGAAATGCTTCCGCTCGATGGGGGGCACAGAGTCAGGTACCAGCGGCAAAGGCGGTGGCTCGTGATGTGAACGAAGTGGCAAGTCCGGCTAGCGTTTAGGCTGTTATAGGACGAGCGTCGTGCCCGGGGTGGCTCGAGCGAAGTACTTCCCCTGAACGCGTCCAGTCAAGGTGCTGAACGCCGAGCGCGTCAGTGGCGAAGGCGCTCGAGAACAAGGAACTGCCGGGTCTCGTGACGGGGCTCGATTGCCTGCTGTCCTGAGGAATCAACCGACGGGAGCTGGAAGTGCGCTCGCGGGATGACGACACCAGAGTGAGATGTGCCTCTAGGCATTGGAGCCGACGCGGGCGAACAAGCGCATGAAGCTGACGAGCGGGCGATGGGCTCGTGATCGCCCGCTCGCAGCTTATGCGGAGCGTTGGGCCGACAACACGGAAATCGGAATCAGAGATCTTCTGGACGTAGGTCAGTGCGCTTCGCAATCCGAACGAGCATACGCGGGCCGAGTTCCTCGTCGTCGTGGAAGGCAAACACAAAATCAGGCCAGCCCTCCCGCGAGAGGGTTCGGTGTGATCCAGACTGGCGTTTAATCGTCCACCCGATTCAAAGCAGAGCTGCGAGAACTCGACGAGCCTTCGCAGACGGCCAGGTGCTCACGCGGCGAGAAACGAGACGTTCAAGAGTTCGGCGGGGGCCTCAGCGTGATCGAGCCGTTCAGCAAGCACCCGGAGTGCGAGGGCCTGGACGCGTGCAATGGCCTCATCTCGCGTTGCGCCGTAGCACAGCACGCCGGCAAGGTCAGGGACCTCCGCAATCCAGCGACCGTCGTCTTCGCGTTCGAGTTCTATTCGGAAACTGTGGCTCACGGACCTACAGTAACATGAGATGCCACTTGCAAGAACTCGCAAGGTTTTCCAGAACACGCGCATCTTGCAGACCTCAGGCGGCCGCGTGAGGTGAGAGC
>Ga0315287_10005563_pt1 | contig 12430 bp, 8 predicted proteins | sample YL17G11_0_MG_FD_205037 | JGI IMG/M metagenome (GOLD analysis project Ga0315287, IMG submission 205037) | Sediment microbial communities from Yellowstone Lake, YNP, Wyoming, USA - YL17G11_0 | ecosystem: Environmental > Aquatic > Freshwater > Lake > Sediment | place: USA: Wyoming | collected...
CGATCAGCCACCGCTGCTGGACCAGGTCGGCCAGCCCGTAGGCCATCCACGCATCCGCCGGCCGGCCGTCGCGGCCGGCGCGTCCCGTTTCCTGGTAGTAGCCCTCGATGCTCTTCGGCAGGTCGAGATGCGCGACGAAGCGCACGTCCGGCTTGTCGATGCCCATCCCGAAGGCGATCGTCGCCACGATCACGATGCCGTCGTCGCGCTGGAAGCGGGCCTGGTGCGCCGCGCGCGTCGCGTTGTCCATGCCGGCGTGGTAGGGCAGCGCGGTCACGCCTTTGCCGACGAGCCACGCCGCCGTCTCGTCGACCTTGCGCCGGGTGAGGCAATAGACGATGCCGGCGTCGCCGGGATGCTCGTCGCGAATGAAGCGCAGCAGCTGCGCCCGCGGGTCGTCCTTGTCGACGATGGTGTAGCGGATGTTCGGCCGGTCGAAGCTCGACACGAACACGCGGGCGCGTTCGAGCGCGAGCCGGCTGATGATCTCGGTGCGCGTCTGCGGATCGGCGGTGGCGGTGAGCGCGATGCGCGGCACGTCCGGAAAGCGCTCGTGCAGCACGGAAAGCTGCAGGTACTCCGGGCGGAAATCGTGGCCCCATTGCGACACACAGTGCGCCTCGTCGATGGCGAACAGCGCGATCTTCGCGCGCTCCAGGAGCTCGAGACAGCGCGGCGTCATCAGCCGCTCGGGTGCGAAATAGAGGAGGTCGAGCTCACCTTTGATCAGTGCCTGCTCCACCGCGCGGGCCGCGCCCGCACCGAGCGTCGAATTGAGGACCGCGGCACGCACGCCGAGCTGAGAGAGGGCAGCGACCTGGTCCTGCATCAGCGCGATCAGCGGCGAGACGACGATCGCCGTGCCCGCGCGCAGCAACGCCGGGACCTGGTAGCACAGCGACTTGCCGCCGCCGGTGGGCATCAGCACCAGCGCATCGCCGCCGGCCGCCACGTGCCCGACGATGTCGGCCTGCGCGTCGCGGAAGGCGGCGTGGCCGAACGTGTCGCGCAGCAGGGCGAGCGCGCGCGGTTGCAGGTGGTGGGCGGCGACTGCGGCGGTCATCGGCGGGACGGGCAGGACGCTATCGACGCGGGCGGCGTGCCGCCGGGCGCTCATTCGCGCTCGCGCCTGCGCTGCGGCGGATGGACTCCGGCGAGCCGCGCGATCATCGTCGCCAGGAACAGCGAGCCGATCAGCTGCTGGACGACGCAGATCGCATGCGCCTGGCGGAGCACCGGCACGATGACGAACGACAGGACGCTGCGTCCGACGGCGGCCACCGCGGCGATGACGACGAAGGCATTGATGAGGCCGATGACGAGCCGCCCCTGCGGCGTTGACTCGACGAACGGGACGATCGCGATCATCGCCAGCAGCACCGCGAACAGGTAGAGGCAACGCTGGAAAAGAATGCGACCGAGCGTCTCACGCGCCCTGCGAATGGCCATTGCCGCTCCCCCGAAGTACGTCCAACGATTGCCCTCGTCCCCTGTCGCTTGCGCTCGATCCCGATTCGACCCGGGCGATGACAGATCGCTTCGTCGCGCTCAACGCGGCGGCCCGCCCTCGGGCGCCGGCGGCACGTCGATCTCGACCGCGGACAGCGTGTCGCCGGTCAGGGAAACCCGGCCCTTGCGGCGATTGTGTCCGGTATCGCTGTATTCGAACGCGTAGATCCAGCGGATCCGGACGCGCCCTTCGTCGTCGCGTACCGGGCGGATCGATTCGAGCCCGACCGTGTCATCGAGAAACAGCAGCCCCCCGGCCTGGCACGCGGCGCGAATGGCCGCATTCGCGGCCTCGCGCGACTTGAGGTTGCTCCAGAGCAGCCATCCGCCAAACAGGGACAGCAGCACGCCGAGGATTTCCTGCATCGCGATCCATTCGAGGTTACACGGTGTGACCGGTGGGCGCGCCACGCGCCGAAGTCACCGCTCGCCTGCTCGCATTCTGCCAGAGCCCGCGCGCGCGGGCGCCCGACGTATGGCCGAGCCTGGGGCAGGGTGTCGATTGCGGGCGACACCGGAGGCTGCCGGCGGCGAGCGCCGGGTTCGCTACCGTTTGCCGTTCCGGTCGGGCGCGACCGGAGGCTCGCGCTCCGTGCCGCCGCCGATGATCGGGCCGTCGATGATGTGGGAAGAGTCGAGAAAGGCGGCCTCCGTTGCGGCCGGCGACGGCTCCGGCATCGGCGGCGACGGAGGCATTGCCGAGGCGCGCGCCCTGCGCCGCAAGACCAGGGCGAGCGCCACCACCAGCAGGATCCCGACCACCACCAGGGGACTGCCCAAATCCGCGAGGTGGTTCATGATCGCGGTGCCGAGGGCTCAAACCGGCGGGTCTGTGCGGACAGCTCCCGGCCGCACTCGCGCAGTACCTCCCCGGTCAGGCGCCGCAGCAGCGTGCGATCGCATACCGCGAAACCCACGTAGAGGATTCCGCTGAGGCACGCGAGGCCGACGAGCTCGGCAAGCTGCCGCAGCGCGCCATCGTCGATCACCATCACCCCGTACTCGATGAACAGGTTGACGTTGTTCATCAGCAGGACGAACAGGTTCACCGAGGTCACGCCGAACAACAGGAAGCACGCGCCCAGCAACAGGAACGTGAGCCACGGATGCCGGAACAGAAAGCTGATCGCGGCGCGGGGAATCGCCAGAATGTTCGGGATAGGTCGCTCCGAGAGGGTGCATTGCAACCGGCAGTGAGCCGAAACCGGTGCCTGCGCGCCGCAGTGTACCCCTGCCGCGATCGCACCGACAATCGGTGCCGCCGCCGCGCGAGGCTTCGCGCACGGCGCCCTGCCCGCCGTCTGCCGGGCCGTCAGCGACGCAGAGGCTGCCGCGACGCGTGTGCGCGCAGCATTTCGAAGGCGAGATCCGGCGCCGCGCCGGCGGCGAACGCCCGCGCGGCGTATTTGTCCCACAGTTCCATGGCGCGGCCGGGTTCGCCGGAGCCCAGGTACCCGAGCATCGCGATGCCGAGCAGGTAGCGCGCCCTGACTTCGGTGCCGCCCTGCCCGTTTTCGAGGAGGCTCCCGGCCAGCGGCCCGAATCCTCGCGGGTTGCGATTGGCGACGTGACGAAGTAATTCCGGCCATTGCTGCTGAGTGCCGTAGAGCGCCGTGAGGCAGGGGGCGGGGGTGAGGGCGGCAAGGACGGCGCGGCCCTCCGTGGGCGAAAGATACGGCAGCACCCGGGTGCCCAGGCGCGTGGCGGCGTACGGGCTGTCACCGGGCGGCGGGGCCGCGCATTGGTTCAGGATCTCCTGCCCCTGATTCGCGAGATGCTCCGGCAGGCCGCCCGGGATCGTGAAGATATCCGAACGGTAATCCGGACCAAACAGGATTTCCTTCACCAGCCGGGCCGCCAGCCAGACGGGCTCCGGCCCGAAATGGCGACTGATGCTGAGCGAAGACGGCGTCGCCAGCGGTTCGCGTCCGCCCAGTATCTCGGGAATCGGAAAGACCGACAGCGCGAGAAACGGGAGATCCGACCAGTTGCTGCCGAGGAAACGGTCGCGGTCCGCGTGATTGTCGAGGTACGGAAAAAAGTCCGAGTTCGGCGCCACCGGCCGCGCGTCGAGCCACGGTCTGAACATCGCCTTGTTGCCGACGATGCGGAACGTGATGTCGGGCTGGTGGGCGATGTCCAGCTGCTTCAGCGTGTCGCGAATCCGTCGCGGCAGCAGCGCGTAGGCATTCGGCGGCAGCGCCACCTTGCCGCTCCGGGAACCGACGAGCAGAACATCCCCCTGATCGAGCGCGACGACGAGATAGTCGTCGAACACCTGATCCATCGCCTTCAGCACCGACGCGGCGCGGTCCGCGTGCATCTCGTAGGACTGCAGCCATTGCGCGAACAGGCCGCCTTCGTTCAGATAGCGTGCCGCATGCCGGTAGAACTCGACCGAGAAGAGCCCGGATACCCCGCTGACCCAGGGATTGGACGGCTCGGACACGATCAGGTCATAGGTTTCGCCGTTGGCCGCGAAGTACGACTTCGCGTCCTGAACATGAATCGTGCTGCGCTGATCCTCGTAGACACTGCGGTTGAGCTCCCCGAAATGTCTCGCCAGCTCCACCATCTTCGGCTCGATTTCGATGGTGTCGAGATGGCGGACGCGGGGATCGTTCAGAATCATTTGCCCGGTGATTCCGCTCCCCATCCCGATGCTCGCGACCCGCCGCGGGTCCGGATGCAGCATCAGCGGAACGGCCCCGAGCAGGTTCACGGTGACCTCGTCCGGCGTGTAATTGCTCGGCACGCGGATGTTCGCCGAGCCGTCCGTCTTGCCGTTGGTCCGGATGGCGAGGCGGTCGCCTCCCTTTTCGACCGAGATCGTCGCCGTCTTGCCATGCGCGATATCGACCACCGCCGCTTCGTTCGTGGCCTGCGCGGTGCGGAATACCCCCGACGTCAGCTTCTGCGGATCGAACGTCGCGGCGGCGGCGACGGCCCCGGCCACCGACGCAACGACCGCGGCGGCCGCCCGGAAGAGTCTGGCGCGCCCCCCGAACACCGCCAGCAGCACCGCCCCGAGCGCAACGTCGATGACCGCCCCGGATGCCACAAGGTATTCGAGGCCGATGACGGGCAGGCCGACGTGGACGGCAAACGCGAGCCCGGCGATGGCGCCGACGGTATTGGCGCTGTAGACGACCCCGATCGCCCGCTCGCCCTGGCCCTTGGCGGCGTAGAGCATCCGGGTCACCAGCGGCAACGTCATGCCCGCACAGAATGCCGCCGGGAACATGATCAGCGAGGCGACCCCGTAGCGAAGCAGGTTGAACAGCACATAGCCGCCGCCCGTTTTTGGCATCGCCTGCAGCGCCCAGGCGACAAGGTCGAAGGTGGCATTGTGGAGCGGGACCGTCGCCAGCGCGGCCAGCCCCATCAGGACCTGGATGTTGCCGAGCAGTGCGCCCGGGTTGGGCGAGGTGTCGACGCGCTTCCTGATCCACAGCCCGCCCAGCGCCAGCCCCAGGACGAACGACGACAGCATCAGCTCGAAGGAGTGGGTCGCGCTGCCGAGCACGAGGGACAGCATCCTGATCCAGCCGATTTCGTAGATGAACGACGAAGCTCCGGTCAGGAACGACACCGCGACGAGGAGTCCGGGGGCGGCAACGGCCGCCGCGGCAGCTGAATTTGCCGCGGTCGCTGCGGCGGCGGCCGGCACGGTCCGCCGCGGTTTCTCTGCCGTCGTTGCGGCAGCCACGGGCTTCGCGGCGGCATGAAGCATCCATGCGACCACGCCCGCAATCGCGATGTTCACCGCGCCCGCCGCGGCGATGGTTCCGGGAAGGCCGAGCCACGGGATGAGGAGAAACCCCGACGCCAGAACGCCGGCCGAACCCCCGATGCTGTTGGCGAAATAGAGGGTCGCGATCGGCCGCCCCTCGCCCGCCGGCGCCGCACGCGTGGCGGCTGACGCGAATACCGGGAAGGTGGCGCCGAGGAGGATCGACTGCGGCAGGATCAGCAATGCGGCCAGGCTCCACTTGATCGCGTCGAAGAGCCCGCCGCCCAGATGGCGGTCCAGCGCGATGTCGTAGAAGCCGCCGGTGGCCGCGACGAAGACCGGATGGAAACCGATGGCCAGCGCGCCGATGGCGGCCTCGATGAGCGCATAGGTGGCAAGGGGATTCCTGATCGAAGCGCAGAAGCGCGCGGCCAGCGCGGCACCGAGCGCCATCCCGCCCATGAAGATGGCAAGGACGAGGGTTTGCGCGTAGGCGGCGTGGCCCAGAAACAGCTGGAGATAGTGGGTCCAGATCGATTCGTAGATCAGTCCGGCAAAACCCGAGGCGAGGAAGATCGCAATGCGGCCTCGGCCCAGTGGCGTCGGCACGTTTGCGCCCGCTGCGGGCGAGGGTCCGGCGATCGGCGGCGTGAGCGGACGCGAGGGCGGGCGCCGGCGCCGGGCGCCGCCGGGCATCTCATTGTCCACGCCGCGCTAGTGGATCAGACGCTGCAGCAGCATGCTGGTACCCGCCAATCGATCGGAAAGCAGCGCCACGATCGTGTAGTGCAGCGAGTTGGCGAGCTGCGGGTCGCTCCTTTCCATCTCGCGCAGCTTTTCCGTGGTCAGTACATAGGCATGAGTGAGCTCGTCGGCGATCGCCGAGTCGGTGTGCGCCCGGTTCTGGTACAGGCCCGTCTCGCCGTGCATGGTGCCCATGGTCATCGAGCGCAGGCGGATCGAGCGGCCGTCGGGGAAGGTCAGCTGCACCGTCACCCGACCCGTTTCGATGAAGATGATCTCGGTCGGCGGCTCGCCCTGCTTGACCAGGAACTCGCCCTGCTGGAAGGTGCGCGGCTCCAGGTAGGCCATGAAGGCGGAAAGCGGCGTTCCCTCGGGCAGTGCCGCCGAGATGCGGTCCCAGATCGACGCGCCGGCCGGCAGATTGGTGTTCTCCTCGCTGGCCAGCAGCTTGTCCTCGCAGTACTCGAGGGCATGATCGAGGTCGGCGAAAAACCTCAGGTTGAGGATGTCGGGGTCGATTCCCGCCCGCTTGAACTGACGCTCGATGTCCGCGCTCATGCGGGTGAAGACCAGTTCGCAGTCGTTGCGTTCGCACAGGGCGTGGATCTTGGCGAAGGCGGACATCGCCGAGGAGTCGGTGGCGGGCACGTGGTGAAAATCCAGCAGCAGGTAGCGCAATGGAATGTCGGCGGGATCGTTCAGGCGCTGCTGCATCTGCGTCAGCACCGAGTATGCGGTGCCGAAGAAGATCAGGCCTTCGAGCTTGACGACGCGAATGGCATGGCCCTTGACCTTCAGCACCTGCAGCGCAGCCGGACAACGGTCGACGTTGCTGCTGAATTCGGCACCCGTGAGCTCGTGGCGGATGACGCGCACCCGGCTGTAGCTCAGGACGAAAATCATCATCGCCACCCCGATGCCGACCAGGACGCCGATGAGAATGCCGGCGCCACCGATCACCGCCACGATCAGGGCGACGACGACGTAGTCCTGGATCGGCAGATGGCGCCAGCCGTCGTAGAGCCATTGCAGCAGCAGCCCGGCACCCATGCTCAGCAGAAGGCCGCCCAGAATCGCCTTGGGCATGTAAGCCAGGAGCGAGAGGCCCGCCAGCAGCGCGATCGCGCACATCGCCGCGGCGGCGAAGCCGACCTGCCGGCTGTTGGCCCCCATGCGGTGGGCGAGAACGGAGGCCGACAGTGCGTGGAAGCCGAGCGCACCGCCGAACAGCCCGGAGGCCATGTTCGCGATTCCGGCCGCGCGCAGTTCGCGGTTGATGTCGATCTCGCTGCGCGTCGCCAGTTCCAGCCCGCCGGCGTTGAGCAGCAGGCCGACGATGCTCACCAGAAGGATGGCGCCGAAGGTCGGTATCTGCGTGGCCATGTGGCGCCAGCCTTCCGCCGGCAGCCGCGCCCACGCCGGCAAGTCCAGCCCGCCGCTCCCGGGGAAGGGGCCCAGCAGGAGACCTGCGGCCTGGGCGTCGGCGATCGTGATCCCGGCCGCGGCCATCCCCGCGTGATAAAGGGCGATGCCGCCGAACAGCACCACGGGCACGACCAGGGCGTGGTGGAAATGCCGCAGCACCAGCATGAAGATCACCCCGAACGCGATTCCGGGCAGCCACAGCGCCACGCGCATCGGCGCGGACAGCAGGTCGAACGAAAGGCCGGCGAGATCGGTGCCGGCCAGGACCCGCCCCGCGCCCATGAGGATGAGGAGGCCGGAACCGGCGAGGAACCCGCCGATCACCGGATAGGGAATGAAGCGCATCAGCGCGCCGAGCCGATACGCGCCCAGGGTGTAGTAGATCGCGCCGGCGGCAAACGCCACGACGTTGGCGCAGGCCAGCACCAGCAGGATCACCTGCGCCGGCGGGACGCTCGCCTGCAACGACGACGCCAGGGTGGTCGCCATCACCCCCAATATGACCGCCGGGCCGTCCTGCACCTGGGCGACCGTACCGGGATAGCTGCTCAACACCGCCACCACCGCGCCGAGGATCGCCCCGCCGATCAGCAGCACCTCGAGCGCCGGCTCGATGCCGCCGCCGAGCGAGCCGGGCATGATCAGGGTGACCATCGCCGCCGAGCCGAGAATGGTGCGGATGCCCGCGATCAGCCCGGCGGCAATGCTGGTGGCGAACGGCGCCAGGTTGGCGGTCATCGATGGATGTTGGCGTGGGGTGAGCGCCGCTACTCTCTGCGGGATGCAAGGCCAGCGGAGCGCGGGTCGAACCTGATTCCTGATCGTTCCTCCCTGCCCAGCGATCTCAACGCCGCCTGCGGCAGGGCCACGCGCCGCTAGGTTATTGTCCGGAGACGCAGCATGTCAAGCCTCTGCCTCTGCCTCAGCCTCATCCAACCGGCGCTCCGCGGTTCCGGCCGTCTGCAGGAACCACGCCCTGGAGCGCGGGCCTTATCCCGTCGGTGCCGCCAATTTACCGAATCGGCCGCCGTCGCAGCGTTCCGACGCGGTGTAAAATTGTCATTCCAGCCACCGCAACAGGGAGGCAATCATGCGCAACTTGGGGCGCGCCGCAGCTGCGGCACTTGCGCTGTCGTTGGTCCTCTTCGGCCCGGCCGCGTCGGCCACCGCGACGGGCTCCCCCGATCGAATCGCCGCCACGGCTGCGGGCTCGCCGCGGTCATCGATGGCAGCTGTCGTCGCCGCGCAGGACGAGCCACCCCACAATTTCACGGGGGTCTGGTGGAAATCCCCGGCCGCCGCCGAGGCGGGGTGGGGAATCAATTTCGCGCACCAGGGCAACGTCGTCTTCGCCACGTGGTTCACGTACGGTACCGACAACAAGCCGCAGTGGTTCATCATCCTCGCGGACAAGACGGCGACCAACGTCTACGCGGGACCTGTATCGTCGGTCACCGGACCGCCGTTCAACTCGGTGCCGTTCCCGTCGGGCACGGCGGTCGAGACCGTGGTCGGCACGGCGACGATCACGTTCTCGGAGGACGGCCACAGCGCGAGCTTCAACTACACGGTGAGCGGCATCACGCAGACCAAGCCGATCATCCGCCAGGAGTTCGCAACGCCGCGGCCGACGTGCGTCTGGGGGTTGCAGACCGACCTGACGCTGGCTACCAACTACCAGGATCTGTGGTGGGCGACCGGAGGTTCGGAGGCCGGCTGGGGCATCAACTTCAACCACCAGGGCAAGGTGATCTTTGCCACCTGGTTCACCTATGACACGAACGGCAAGCCGTGGTGGCTGATCGTGCTGGCTGACCAGACCGGGCCCAAGGTCTTCTCCGGACCCGTCTCCGCCGTCACGGGCCCGCCGTTCAGCGCGGTGCCGTTCGACCCCAACACCGTGGTCGAGACCCCCGTGGGCAATGCGACGATCACCATCATCGACGGCAACCACGTCAAGTTCGACTACACGGTCAACGGCGTCACGCAGACCAAGAACCTCACGCGCCAGGTGTTTGTCGAACCCGGCACGGTGTGCTCGTTCCCCGACCAGAGCGCGTCCTACGTCACCCAGCTCACGGACCTCGCCGGGAAGGCCAACCGTGGCGAGCTCTCGGACGGCGATTACCTCACGCAGCTCGCCGCCCTCCTCGCGACGATCGACGGCACGCCGGGCGCCGTGCAGCAGCTCGAGGCGTATCTCGAAGCGAGCATCGTCGGCCACGGCATTCCCTTCACCGTCGCCGCGGCGGACGGAGCGACCAAGGCGCTCAACGCCAGCCTGATCGCCACGATCAAGGCCTCGCCCGCCTATCAGCTGCTGCTGGCGGCGTACGCCTCGGTGACGTTCTCGCCGACGCCGGACCCCTCCGGCAATTTCCTGCAGGTCACGAACCCGACCGCGGTGGTCGCGCTGTCGACGATCGCCGTCCGGACCCAGATCCTCGATGCGGAAGCAGGGGGAGGCATCACACCGGCGCAGGCGGCGACCCTGTTCGGCTTCGTCACCGGCAATCCGTACGACGCGCTGCGCCGCCTCTACATCCTGCAGGGGGTGGCGATTCCCGCGTGGCTGCTGCCGGCCCCGATCGCCTGCGTCGTCAACTGCGTGGATGTCACCCGCACCTACGCGGGCCCGCTGAGCGAGCAGGCCGTGCTCACCTTCAAGGTCGGTCCTTTCTCCTGCACGCAGACGGTCGCCTTCACCGGCAACGTCAATCTGGCTCTGACCGTGCACCCCGACAGGACGGTGAACGGGACGGCCGGCGCAACCGGCATTGCGACGGCGACGCCGCCGGGCAACGCGCCCTGCCTGCCGCCGACGACTGCGTTCAGCCAGAGCGTGGCGATCACCGGGACCGTCGACGGCTTCACGGCCGTGATCAACGTCGGCAACGGGCTCTTCCCGGGAACGCTCGTAGGGCATCTGGACGGCAACACGATCATCGGCCAGATCCAGGTGACCAACTCCCTCGGCGGCGGCACGGTGGTCCTGAACTTCACGCTGACGCCGATATGACTCGGCGGCGATCCGCGCGCCGCCGGCCGGCGGGTCGCGCGTGAAGCTCCCGACATGAACGAAACCTCCGGGCGGGAGACGGGTGTGCTCGCCCGCACGGTGACGCCGCGCGTCATCGTCGAATACCTCGACCAGTACGTGATCGGCCAGGACGACGCCAAGAAGATCGTCGCGGTGGCCGTCTACGCGCACTTCCGCAAGATCGAATCGGCGCGCCGCGACCACCATCCGATCGCCAAGAGCAACATCCTGCTGATCGGCAACTCCGGCACGGGCAAGACGCTGCTGTGCGAGACGCTGTCGCGCGTCCTGCGCGTGCCGTTCGTGACGGCCGAGGCCACGTCGCTGGCCCAGACCCGCTTCGTCAACGACGAGATCGAGGCCATCCTGCAACGGCTCGTCGACAAGGCGGACGGCGATGTCGGCCGGGCGCAGCACGGGATCGTCTTCATCGACGAAATCGACAAGCTCAAGGCGACGGCGAGCGATGCCCCGCGCGGCGGATCGGGCGAGAGCGTCCAGCACGCGCTGCTGAAGATCATGGAAGGCTCGCCCGTCAGGCTCGCCGGCGGCCAGTACATCGACACGACCAACATGCTGTTCATCTGCGGCGGCGCGTTCGTCGGCTTGGGCGAGATCATTTCGCAGACGCACACCTACGGCTTCATCTCGACCAGCGAGGATCCCGACCGGACCAAGGAGCGGATTCTCGAACGCCTGAACACGCGGGTGAAGCCGACCGATCTCTTCATTTTCGGGCTGATTCCCGAATTCACCGGGCGGCTGCCGATCATCGCCCGTTTCCAGGATCTCGACCGGGACAAGCTGGTCAGGATCATGACCGAGCCCAAGAATTCCATCTACAACCAGTTTCGCGAGATCTTCGCCAACGAAGGCGTCGAACTCGCCATCGAGCCGAAAGTCTTTGCGCAGATCGCGGAACTGGCGATCGAATACCGGACCGGCGCGCGCAGCCTGCGCGGCATCTTCGAGGAACTGATTGCGCCGGTCCTCTACATTGTTCCGGACCAGCCTGACATCGACAAGGTTGCCTTCACGTCGCTGTTCAGCGAGCCTGCCATCGTCCGCCGGTCCGCGACCGGATGACCACCGCGTCCGCCGAACCGGCCTACCCGCGCGATCTCGCCGGCTACGGCGCGCATCCGCCGCATCCGCGTTGGCCCGGCGGCGCACGGATCGCGCTGCAGTTCGTCCTGAACTACGAGGAGGGCGCGGAGAACTGCGTGCTGCACGGCGATCCCGCTGCCGAGACCTTCCTGTCCGAGATCATCGGGGCGCAGGCGTTCCCGATGCGGCACCTCGGCATGGAATCGATCTACGAATACGGCGCGCGCGCGGGTGTCTGGCGCGTGCTGCGCCTGTTCCGGGAGCGGCAGATCCCGCTGACGATCTTCGGCGTCGCCATGGCGTTGGAGCGCAATCCCGCCGTTGTCGAGACGATGGTCGCCGACGGCCACGAGATCGCGAGCCACGGCTGGCGCTGGATCTCGTACCAGAACGTCGACGAGGCGACCGAGCGCCTGCACGTCGAACGCGCGGTCGCGACGATTCGCCGCCTGACCGGCGCCGCGCCGCAGGGCTGGTACACCGGGCGCGATTCGATCAACACCCGCCGGCTGGTCGTCGAGCACGGCGGCTTCGTCTACGACGCCGATTCGTACGCGGATGATCTGCCGTATTGGGTGGAGGTAACGACCACCCGCGGCACCCGACCGCATCTCGTCGTGCCGTACACGCTCGACACCAATGACATGCGCTTCGCGACGGCGCAGGGATTCAACTCGGGCGACCAGTTCTACGCGTACCTCAAGGACGCGTTCGACGTCCTCCATGCCGAAGGCGATCCGCGCGGGCAGAACGCGCCGAAGATGCTCTCGATAGGCTTGCACTGCCGGCTGGCCGGGCGGCCCGCGCGCTTCGCGGCGCTCGCCCGTTTCGTCGATTACGTGCAGCGGCACGACGACGTGTGGATTGCGCGC
>Ga0315287_10005564_pt1 | contig 12428 bp, 9 predicted proteins | sample YL17G11_0_MG_FD_205037 | JGI IMG/M metagenome (GOLD analysis project Ga0315287, IMG submission 205037) | Sediment microbial communities from Yellowstone Lake, YNP, Wyoming, USA - YL17G11_0 | ecosystem: Environmental > Aquatic > Freshwater > Lake > Sediment | place: USA: Wyoming | collected...
CCCGAGGAGGACATGGGAGTCTTCCTCCTCAACGTCCAGCTGCCCCCCGCCGCCTCGGCGGAGCGGACCGAGGCCGTGGTGGAGCGGGTCGAAGACGTCCTCAAGAAGAACGAGGCCGTCGTCGCCTGCACCGCGGTGGGCGGCCTCGGCATGCTGACCAACTCCTTCTCGCCGGAGTACGCCTCCTTCTTCTGCTCCCTCACGCCCTGGGAAGAACGGAAGACGGAGGAGCAGAAGATCCGGGGCGTCACCCGGGCGATCAGCGCCGGGCTGGCGGGGATTCCGGCGGCGATCGCATTCCCATTCACGCCGCCCACCATTCCCGGGTTCGGCGCGTCCGGCGGATTCAACTTCCTGCTCCAGGACCGGAGCGGCACCATGTCGGTGACCGACCTGGGGCGGGAGACCGGGAAGTTCCTGGCGGCGGCACGGCAGCGGCCCGAACTGGCCAACCTGTTCACCTCCTTCAACCCGGTCACTCCACAAGTCAAGGTAGCACTGGACCGGGAGAAGGCCCGGACTCTCGGGGTGCCAATCAATGACGTCTTCGCGGCCCTGCAGGCGTCGTTCGGCAGTGCCTACGTCAACGACTTCAACCGGTTCGGGCGGCTCTACCGGGTCTACGTGCAGGCGGAGCCGCAGTTCCGGCAGACGGCCGAGGACATCGGCCAGATCTACGTCCGGAGCAAGACCACCGGGGAAATGATTCCCCTCTCCACTCTGATCACGACCACGCCGTCCTCGGGCACCGAGCTGACCAACCGGTTCAACCTGTTCCGGTCGGTCGAGATCTCCGGCCAGCCAGGCCAGGGCTACAGTTCCGGTCAGGCCATGGCGGCACTGGAAGAGGTCGCCGCCCAGACGCTGCCGCCGGAGATGCGCTACGCCTATGCGGCCCTGTCCTACCAGGAGAAGACCGCGCCGCCCTCCGGCCCGACCTTCGTGCTCGCGATCGTCTTCGTCTTCCTGCTGTTGGCGGCGCTCTATGAGAGCTGGACACTTCCTTGGGCGGTGCTGCTGGAGACGCCGCTGGTCGCGGTGGGCGCCTTCTTCGGCGTCTGGATGATGGGGTACGACAACAACGTCTTCGTGCAGGTCGGCCTGATCATGCTGATCGGCCTCGCGGCCAAGAACGCGATCCTGATCGTGGAATTCGCCAAGGCCCAGCACGAGGCCGGCAAGAGCATCGAGGACGCGGCACTGGAATCGGCCAAGCTGCGCTTCCGGCCGATTCTGATGACGGCCTTCGCCTTCATCATGGGCGTGGTGCCACTGGTTCTCTCCAGTGGCGCGGGAGCGGCCGCGCAGAACCGCATGGGCACGGCGGTGTTCTGGGGGATGCTGGTGGCTACCGCCTTTGGCGTCTTCCTGGTGCCTGGCCTGTTCGCCATGATGGAACGGGTGGGCGGCAAGAAAGCAGTGAGCAGTGAGCAGGGAGCAGGAAGTGCGGGAGGGCACTGACCATGCGCAAACACCTGATGCCCAGACTCGCTCCGGCTGTACTGGCTCTCTGTGCCGCCTGCGCGGTGGGCCCCAACTACGAGCGCCCGACCACCCTTCCCACACCCCTCGACTGGCGCGACACCACCCTCGCGCTCAAGGATTCCTCGTACGCCAATCTGCCGTGGTGGTCCATCTACGCCGACACCACGCTGCAGGGATTGATCCGCACGGCACTCCGTGAGAACCGCGACCTCCGGGTCGCGCTGGCCCGGGTGAATGAGTCCCGGGCCCTGCTCGGCATCCAGCGGATCGAGTTCCTCCCCCAGATCGACATCGTGGCCGGCGTGAGCCGGCGGGAGGGGCCCGATTCGCTGCTTGGCGGTTCCCTGTCGGAGACCAGGAACCTCGGCAACGTCGGCGCCACGCTGTCCTGGGAAATTGATCTCTGGGGCCGGCTCCGCCGGCTCAACGAGGCCGCCAAGGCCAGGCTCCTCGCCACCGAGCACGGGCGGCGGGGCGCGATCCTGACCCTGGTCGGTGACGTGGCCAGGACCTACCTCGAACTGCGCGACCTCGACCAGGAGACGTTCCTCGCCGGGCAACAGGTCGAGGTTCGGCGCCAGTCGCTGGCGCTGGCGCGGGCGCGGTTCGAGGGCGGGCTCACCTCGGAACTGGACGTGCGCCAGGGCGAGTCCGCCCTGGCCAACGCCGAGGGCATCGTGGCTAGCCTGAAGCGGCAGCGGACCCAGAAGGAAAACGAGATCAGCGTCCTGCTGGGCCGGGCGCCGGGCAGCATCCCCCGTGGCCTGGCGCTGGGAGACCAGACCTTCCCGTCCGTGATTCCGGCCGGCCTGCCCTCCGACCTGCTGCAGCGGCGCGCCGACGTGCGCCAGGCGGAAGAGGAACTCCGGGCGGCCAACGCCCAGATCGGCGCCGCGATCGCGGCCCTCTTCCCCACCATCAGCCTGACGGCTGGTGGCGGCACGGTCAGCAATGACCTGGGCAGTCTCTTCTCGGCCGGCACCGGCTTCTGGAACATCGCCGCCGGCCTTCTCCAACCCCTCATCAACCGGGGCCGGAACCTGAAGCAGGTGGCGGCGGAACGGGCCCGGACCGAGGCGGCGGTGGCGCTGTACGAGCGCGCCGTGCTCAACGCCTTCCGCGAGGTCGAGGATGGCCTGGTGGGGGTGCAGCGGCTCCAGGAAGAGGCGGACGCCGGCCTGCGCTCGGTCGCGGCGGCACGGCGAACGGTGGAGTTGGCCACGCTCCGCTACGAGGGCGGGGTGGACAACTACCTCAACCTGCTCGATGCCCAGCGGGTGCTGCTCGACGCGGAGCTCAACACCTCCAACACGGTCCGCCGCCAGAAAGTGGCGGTGGTGCAGCTCTACAAGGCGCTGGGCGGCGGGTGGGACGCGGTCACGGATACGCTGGCGATGCCGCCTGCGAAACAGCAGAAATGAGTGGAGAGCCTCGTGGGCAAGAAGAAGAAGAAAAGAGAGAAGGCGGAGAGGCGGAGGGGCGAAGCGGCGGAGGAAACAGCCGCTCCCGCGCCGATGACGGGCAAGGCGTACGCCAAGGCGATGCGCGAACTCCATGAGGAGCTGGTGGCGATGCAGGAGTGGGTCCGCCACAAGGGCCTCAAGGTCTGCCTCGTCTTCGAGGGGCGGGACGGGGCCGGCAAGGGCGGAGTCATCAAGGCGATCACCGAGCGGGTGAGCCCCCGGGTGTTCCGGGTCGTGGCGCTGCCGGCGCCGACCGAGCGCGAAAAGAGCCAGATGTACGTGCAGCGCTATATGCCTCATTTTCCCGCCGCCGGCGAGGTGGTGATCTTCGACCGGAGCTGGTACAACCGGGCGGGGGTCGAGCGGGTGATGGGCTTCGCGAGCGACAAGCAGGTGACGAAGTTTCTTGAGATGGTGCCCCTGGTCGAGAAGACCATGGTGGAATCGGGCATCATCCTGCTCAAGTACTGGCTCGAGGTGAGCCCTGACGAGCAGACCCGCCGGCTCGAGGACCGGATCGGCGACCGGCGGAAGATCTGGAAGCTCTCGCCGATGGACATCGAGAGCTATACCCGGTGGGACGACTACACCGCCGCGCGGGACGCCATGTTCGAGGCGACCCACACCGCGTGGGCGCCTTGGCACGTCGTGCACTCCGATGACAAGGCCAAGGCGCGCCTCAACCTGATCCGTCACCTGCTGAGCCTGGTGCCGTACAAGGAGGCGCCGCGCGAGAAGGTGAAGCTGCCCAAGCGGGAGGCCGGGGCGAGCCGGGTCCCGGCGGAGCACGTGGTCCTGGTGCCGGGGCACTATTGAGCCGCGTACCGGTGCTGGACTGGCTGGCCGGATACCGGAAGGAGTGGTTCCGGCTCGATGTCATGGCGGGGCTCACCACCGCCGCGGTGGTGATTCCCAAGGCCATGGCGTACGCCACGGTCGCCGGGCTGCCGGTGCAGGTGGGCCTCTACACCGCCCTGGTCCCGATGGTGATCTACGCGGCGCTGGGCACCTCCCGGCCGCTCAGTGTCAGCACCACGACGACCCTCGCCATCCTGGTGGCGGCCGAGCTGGGGCAGGTCGCCCCGGGCGGTGATGCCGCCACCCTGCTCCGGGCCACCGCCACCCTGACCCTGCTGGTCGGGGCGATCCTGGTGGCCGCGTCCGCGCTCCGCCTCGGGTTTGTCGCGAACTTCATCTCCGAACCGGTCCTGATCGGCTTCAAGGCGGGGATCGGGATGGTCATCGTGCTGGACCAGGTGCCGAAGCTGCTCGGCGTCCACTTCCCCAAGGGCGGCTTCTTCCACAACCTGGTGGCCACCGTGCAGTCGGTACCCGAGGCCGGGTTGCCGACGGTGGCCGTCGGGGTGCTCACCATCGTGCTGCTCCTGGGCCTGGAGCACTTCGTGCCCAAGCTGCCAGCCCCGCTGGTCGCGGTCGCCGCGGGCATCGCGGCGGTGGGATTGCTGGGGCTGGAGGGCAGCGGGGTCGCCGTGATCGGTGAAGTACCCCGGGGGTTGCCTTCGATCGTCCTGCCCGACCTCGCCCTGGTGGGGGTGCTCTGGCCCGGTGCCCTCGGCATCGCGCTGATGAGCTTTACCGAAACGATCGCCGCAGGCCGCGCTTTCGCCGCGCCGGCAGAGCCGCCGCTCCGACCCAACCAAGAGCTGCTGGCCACCGGGCTCGCCAATGCGGGGGGCGCACTGGTCGGGAGCCTGCCGGCCGGTGGTGGCACTTCCCAGACGGCGGTCAACCGGCTGGCCGGGGCGCGGAGCCAGCTGGCCGGGCTGGTCACGGCGGGCGCCACCCTCCTGACGGCGCTCTTCCTGGCCGGGCCGATGGGCGGGATGCCGCAGGCGACGCTGGCGGCGGTGGTGATCGTCTATTCGATCGGGCTGATCGCCCCGGCGAGCTTCCGCGCGGTCCGTAAGGTGCGGACGATGGAGTTCGTCTGGGCGCTGGTTGCCCTCGCCGGCGTGGTGCTGCTCGGTACCCTGCAGGGCATCCTGGTCGCGATCATCGTGTCACTGGTGGGGCTGGCGCAGCAGGCGGCGAGCCCGCCGGTGCATGTGCTGGGGCGGAAGCCGGGCACCAACGTCTTCCGCCCGCGCACGGACGAGCATCCGGAAGACGAGAGTTTCCCCGGCCTGCTGCTGCTCCGGATCGAGGGGCGGATCTTCTTCCTCAATGCCGCGCGGATTGGCGAGAAGATCCAGCCGCTGCTGGAGGAGACGAAGCCGAACACTGTCGTGTTCGACATGCGGGGCGTCTTTGACCTCGAGTACACCGCGCTCAAGGCGCTGACCGAGGCGGAAGAGCGGATGCGCCAGCGCGGGGTGTCGGTCTGGCTGGTCGGGCTCGCCCCGGCCGTCCTCGCGATGGTCCAGCGGTCCCCGCTGGGCCAGACCCTGGGCCGGGAGCGGATGCATTTCAACCTGGAGATCGCCGTCGACAAGTACCTGGCCGCCGCGGCGGGACGCGGGACCGCCTGATCCACGTCAGGGCTGCTCCACCGGCTTCCAGGTCGAGTCCGGATTGTACCGCTTCATCGCGCGGAACAGGTCGAGCGTCTTCGGGCCGAGGTCCTTCTCGTAGACGACCCCGTCGTGGCTCACGATGAAGGTCTTCACGCCGGAGACGCGATAGTCGGCCGGCGCGGCGACCAGGGCAAAGCCCCCGATCATCGCCCCCCCCACGACGAAGTCCATCTGGCCCATCGGTGCGGCTGGGCCCTGGCTCTTCAGCACCTTGAAGTAGTAGCCGTGAAACGGTTCGTACCGGTCGGTGTAGCCTTCGGAGATGAACCCGGCGACGACCTCGCCCACGGGTCCTTGCCAGGTGCCGTCCGGGGCCTTCCACGCCAACCCGTCCTGCTTCCCTGGCGTGCTGATCATGCGCTGCGCGTACTGGTTCAGCATCGCGCCGCCCCGCTTCTCGGAGGCATACTCCTGCTGGGCCTCCACGTACCCGCGGCAGATCTCGATGGCGTCGAGCTCGTTCGTCCCGATGCGGCGGTACAGGATCTCCTGTCGTCCGGCTACCGTATCGAACCGCCATCTGCCGTTCTTCTCGACGATGGGGATGGCCACCGGCCAGTCCTCGGACCCGATGGTCAGGGTGGCGAGTTTCTTCCCGGGATCCCGGACGACGCGAGTCTGCTGGCGGGCCGCCGCGACGAAGGAGGCCGCCAGGTTCCGGTCCAGCACCTGGTCCGCGGTGACCACCAGATCCACGCCGTCCGGCCCGAGGATCTCCGTCAACGCCGGGACGTCGTACTGTTCGGCGGCAAGAATCAGCGCCCAGGCCGCCGCCTCGGGAGTGGCGAAGGTTCTCTGCTTGACCACCGCAGGAGCTGTGGCGGCTTGCGCGCCGGCCGAAACCGGCGACAGGACCATCGCCAGGGCGGCGCCGAGGCAGAGTCCCAGGCTGGGTCTTTCCAGTGTCATCATGGTCATCTCCGCCGTCCGCCGCCGCCGCCCCTCGACCCGCCCCTCGACCCCATACTGGAGGAGCCACGCGAGCTGCTGGCCCGGGCGCTGCTGCCGCTGTAGCCTCTGGAACCACCGTTGATGCCGCCGGCCTTCGATCCGCTGCTCTTGGGGATGTCCCGGCTGCCGATCTGGTCTCCGCCGCTGCGGCCACCCGCCCCGCCTGCGGCGTTGTTGCTCACCCCGGCTCCCCGCTGGGACTGACCGGCGCCCCTTTGTTGAGTATTGGCGGACTGGCCCCGCCCCGAGCTGCCGTACTTGTTCGCGGTGGCCTTGTCCCCGTAGGGGGCCCCCCCTCGATGGGACGGGTTGTGCTGCCAGTTGCCGTTGCCACCGCCCCCATTGTGGTTGATCTGGTTGAAGTTGTTGTGGTTGTTGATGACGACGGTGTTCCCTCCCCAGCCCGCATGGCAGCAGGAGCCACCCCAGATGGCCGCACCCATCATCATGCCGAAGCCGAACGTCACCATCGCGGCGCCCGGTGGATAGGGCGGGTAGTAGATCGGCGGATACGGATAGATCGGCGGACCGTAGACGACCGTCGGGCTGTAGGACGGCACGTAGATGACCTCGGGATTCGTCTGCTCCACGACGATCACGGTCTTCTGCTCGACGACCTTGGTTTCGACCTTCTGCTGCTGGTTGGACTCGAGGGCGCCGTTGCCTTTGGCCTTGGCCCGCATCCGCTGGGCGGCGTCCATGACATCGCTCTGCTGGGCGAGGAAGGCGTTGCCGAGGGATGTGGCCCACTGGATGTCGTCCGCGAGCCGCTTCACCACCTCCGGCACCGCCGCCATCGACTGGACGCTCGGGTCCCATGGCTGCTTGGCGACCGAATCAGCCAGGGCCTTGTCCTTGAGCCCCGGATGCTTGGCGAGCCATTGCTGCAGCTGGACGATCTCGAGCGGGTAGGTGGAGGCAACCAGCGTCTGCGCCAGGAGCTCGTCGGGGTACAGGGCGATCGGCGCCACCAGCGCCTCGAGCTGTTCCGGCGGGAGCTTCACCGGGGCCTGGGCGGCGGCGCTGTCGGCGGCCTTGGGGTTCTCCTGGGCCAGAACTGCATCGGCACCAGACCCGAGCAGGCTCAGCCAGCAGATTGCCAGCAGCCATCGCCCGACTGGAGGCCATGATCGGGGTCGAACGTCGCGTCTTGGATTCATCGAGATGGACTCCCTCTACGTTCCGAGTTTCCCGACATTACATCACCTAATGGTACGTACCCGGTCTGCCAGGTAGCAACTAGACCGGTTCCGCCGCGGGTGTCGGCTCGGCGATCCAGGCGCGAAGCAGGGTATAGGTCACCGCCAGGATGACCGGCCCCACGAAGATGCCCAGCAGCCCCAGCGACAGCATGCCGCCGATCACCCCGGCGAAGACCAGCAGCAGTGGGAGATCGGCGCCCTTCTTGATCAGGATCGGCCGGAGGACGTTGTCGAGCAGGGTGACGATGACGGTGGCGACCAGCAGCACCGTCCCCGCCGCCGGATGGCCGGACCAGTAGAGCCAGCCCACCGCGGGGGCCAGGACCAGGAGCGGTCCGACCTGCGCGATGCAGAAGAAGAACACGACGGCCGCCAGGAGCACGGCGGCGGGGACGCCCGTGAGCAGCAGCGCCAGGGCCGACAGGACCGCCTGGACCAGCGCCGTCACGACCACACCAAGGGCGACGCCGCGCACCGCCTTGCCGGCGAGCAGGACCAGCTCCCCGGCCCGGTCGCCGCCCAGCCGCCGCGCGAAGGACGTCAGTGAGGCGGCCGCGGTCTCGCCGGAGGTGTAGAACAGGGCGACGATGATGGCGGTGAGGATGAACTGCAGGGTCATCAGCGCGATCCCGCCGGCCTTGGCGAGCAGCCAACTGCTGACCTTGACCAGCCAGGGACGGGCCTGGTCTACGAACTGGTCGCCGCTGAGGAGTGAGGCCTCATGCCAGCGGGCAGCCAGCCTCGGTCCGGCCACTGGGATCTTCGAGACCCAGCCCGGTGCATCCGGGATACCGGACGCGGCCAGTTCGCGGCTCCAGCTGGCGACGTCGTCGGCATGGTTGACCACGGCGCCGACGGCCACCACCAGGGGTACGAAGAAGACGAGGAGCATCACCACCGTCATCAGGGTCGTCGCCAGGCCGCGGCGCCCGCCCAGCCGTCCCGTCAACTTGATCAGGGCCGGCCAGGTTGCGACCGCGATGGTGGCCGCCCAGATGATGGCCGTGAAAAACGGCGCCAGGATCAGGATGCTCAGCGCCGCCAGCAGCAGAATCAGCAGGACCGCCAGGACGCGGCTGAAATCCTGGCTGGGTTGCGACTGGCTGGTGGTGGGGGCGGTCATACGGGGTCCCTTCGCGCGGGCGTGGCTTGGCGCGACGGCTGGCCTGCCTGCTTGCTCCCGCCGCGTCGGCAACCCCCACAAGATAGTCGCCCCGGCCGATCGGTTTTGCTACACCATTCGCAGAAAGCCGATCGGACAAGTAGGTTATCCCGTCCCCCATCAGTCAGCCCACGCGTTGCCAGGAGATCGTCCATGAGAATCGGTTCAGCCCTGATCGCCACCTTGCTCGCGGGGTCCGTTGTGACCGCGGCGACCGCCCAGCAGACCCCTCCGCCGCCGCTCACCATGTCCGCGTACTTCCGGTGCGACCTCGCCAAGGAAGCTCGTGCGGATACGCTGTTCAAACAGGTCCTCGCCCCCGCGCTCGAACGGCAGGTCAAGGCCGGCCATCTCACGGGCTACGGGTTCTCTTCCCATGCCATCGGGGGCGGCTGGCGACGCCTGGAGTACCTGACCGCGACCAGCCTCGATCACCTGATCGCCGGCCGCACGGCGTACTATGATGACCTCGACAAGAACAACCCGAAGGGCCAGGCCGAGTTCGACGCCATCTGCGGCTCGCACGATGACTACATCTGGCAGGAAGGGCTGGCCTCGAAGGACAACCCGGCCGCGCCACCGGCGCCCTACAGCTATTCCAGATACACGTCGTGCGACCAGTCCAAGGAAGGCGAAGCCGACCTGATCATGGAGGCGGCGTTCGCCCCGGTCATGAACAAGCATCTGGCGGCGGGGCACATTACCTCGTGGGCCTGGCTGGTCCACAACATGGGTGGCCCGGTGCGGCGGGTCCTGCTCTGGCGCGGCGCGGACCTCTTGTCCGTACTCAAGGCCGAGGAGATGATCTCCGGCGACATGGCCGCCAACGGGTTGTACTCGGCGTTCACCGCGGCCTGCAGCGGCCACAGCGACTACGCCTGGAAGGTCGAAACCGCCAGTCGTTAACGAGGAGTCTCCGTGGAGCCAAGAGCGCCTGGGGAATCCCGGGCGCTTCTGCGTTTCAGGGCCCCCGCCGGGACGTCATCCCCCGGCTCAGTCCAGCCCTTCCGCGGCAAGGCGCCGCTCCTCCTCCTCGACCTCGGCCCGGGACTTCCCGAGCAGCAAACCGCCTACGCGGGCGGCCCCACCCATCTCACAGGCGTCCGGGTCGTAGAGCGAGAGCGGAATCAGGGTGCCGCGTCCTACGGCCGCCCGGACCACACGCAGCATGGCCGCAAACCCATGGCGTCCCGTCCACGTCCGGCCCCGGATCGTGGACACTCCCCGCGCTTCCTCGATGCTGGCGCGGAGCCACGCCCCCGCCGTGGATCCGTTGACCCGAAAGTTGAGGTCCAGCACACGGGGCGGACCGTCCGCGAGAAGTGCCACGTCGATCCCTACGATGCCCCGATAGCCCAGGGCCGCAGCGCTGGCGACAATCCCGGCCACGACGTCGAGCACCGACTGTGGCACGTTGTCGCCCAACGCATCGTGCCAGTTCCCGAGCCACCGGCCCTCCCGGCAGACTTCCTCTGCCACGCCGATCAACGCGGAAGATCCGTCGGGATAGACCACCGCATGCACACAGACACTCCGGACAAGGTGGAGGAACTCCTCCACCACCACGCGGCGCTCGGCTGCCAGGGCATCCCGGGCCCGCTCGACGGCATCGGCTGTGCGGCAGATCCAGATCCCGTGCCCGCCCCCGTTCGGCAACTCCGTGGCGGCCTTCAGGACAACGGGGCGGCCGTGGGCCACGAGCTGTCGCCCCGCGGGAAGCTCAGCCACGGTGATGGTGCGACGGGAAGGCAGCCACTCCGCGGGTACGATCTCCTCCATCCGCCCCTTGTCGTTGAGGCTCCGAAGCAGCGACGGCGCCACGAACGAGGCGGCGGGCGGGATCTCGTCATCGGGATGCACCCGCTGACTGGCGAGGTGGAGCCCCTGTCCGATCAGGCGGGACAGCAACTCCAGGTACTGCCCGGTGGAGCGATACTCGAAGATGGTGGCGTTCACGGGTACACCTGCCTCGGCGTAGACCGCCCGAGCCTCGGGTGTCACCGTCGCTGCGCACGCGACGAACGGCACTCCGCCAGCCACACCGAGCTGAAGCCCCGTCTGAAAATCGACGTGGCCGGCCGCGGGCGGCGACCAGCCGTGGAGATTGGGGGAGCGGCGGGGGACATAGGCCACCCCCGGTCCCAGGACGTCCGCCAGGGTGGGATGCGGCGTGAGGGGACGGGATGTCACAGCGTCGGAAAGGCCGTGAGCCAATCGAGGAATCGGCGGTAAACCGGCAGCCCGCTGGTCCGTTCGAGTTCGCCGTACCCGGCAATGTTGCCGGACGCGTTGATCTCGCTCAGGGTCCACTCTCCCGAGTCGTCCACCAGGAAGTCATAGCCGAGCGCGTACAGCCCGTGCTCATGGTAACTCCGACAGGTGGCCAGGACGATCGCCTCTTCCCGCGGGGTGACCGTCGCGGGGTATGCGGCGCCGCCGCTCGTGAGATTGTTGATCCAGCCGCCATCGGTGGCCACCCGGAGGAATCCGCCGTAGATATCGCCGTCGACCACGAGTACCCGCTTGTCACCCGCCGTGACTCGCTCGAGATACCGCACGAACTCGAAGGGCTCGGGGTCGGACGCAAAGAGCGGCTCGAGGATCCCCTCCAGAGTGTCATGCTCCTGGCGGACCCCGCGGGGGTGCTCAACGAGCCACCGCATGCCCTCGCGCGAGAGCCTCGCGACGCCCTTGCCACCGTAACTCCGGTTCCGTTTGGCGACGACTTTCCCGTGGGAGCGGATGAACTCACCAGCTTCTTCCAGGCTGCGCGTCACGATTCCGGTTGGCATGAAGCGCGAGGCCACCGAGCGGCAGAATACCCGGTCGTCCTGCTTCCGGACACTCGAGGGTCGGGCGATAAACCGGGTGTCGTCTTCGTGCCGGATCAGGGCCTCCATGTGCCCAGGTGGATAGGGCTTGTCGGTCCGCGAGAAAACCAGGTCGAACTCCGCGAATTCGGCCGGGGTCGTGGGCCATTCAGCGAGCGCCAGAAACTCCGCGAACGCCAAGGGGTGTGACACCCGCGTGACCGGAAGAGCGGAGCCGTCGCCGACGCGCCCCGCCTCGAGATGGAACAGCTCGAAGCGGGGGTCCTCCGCGACGCGATTATACAGTTCGACCGTCGTGTCGGTCGGCGGATGGGTCAGGGGATCGGTGATGCAGAGAAGCTTCATGGAACGTCCGGGATGGTCTGAACTTGCACCCAAGAGGCCAACGCTAATTGCGTGCCAACTCTGCTCCTGATCGACGGTGTGCCTTCCCGTGGGAAGTGAACCTCTGGCATCCAACCTGTACCTCCAGGCATGTTTCCGGCCATGGTCACAGGCTCTGCAGGTCCCTTCGTGGCCTTTCCGAGGGCGGCCATCGAGCAATCGATTGCGGCGCGCTTCGAGGAGCAAGCCGCCCTGCACGGCGATCGTCTGGCCGTGCGAACGGCGACCGAATCGCTGACCTACCGGCAACTCGACGCCTGGGCCAACCGGCTGGCGCATGGGATCCTGGCACGTCTCGGCAATGACCCCGAACCCGTCGGCCTGCTGATGAGCCAGGGGGCGCCCCTGGTCGCAGCCATTCTCGGCATCCTCAAGGCCGGGAAGATGTATCTCCCGATGGACCCATCCCATCCCCA
>Ga0315287_10005565_pt1 | contig 12428 bp, 6 predicted proteins | sample YL17G11_0_MG_FD_205037 | JGI IMG/M metagenome (GOLD analysis project Ga0315287, IMG submission 205037) | Sediment microbial communities from Yellowstone Lake, YNP, Wyoming, USA - YL17G11_0 | ecosystem: Environmental > Aquatic > Freshwater > Lake > Sediment | place: USA: Wyoming | collected...
GCCCAGACGCCGCCGGGTGTAGGGCCGGACAAGTACGACGCCGAATCGGCGAGCATGATTGCGCTGCTGAAGTATGGCAGCGGGCTTCCATTCAATCGTCTCGAACGGCTGGAGGGGAGTCTGGGTACGAACAGCGTTAAAGGAATTGCGGCTCTCTGGCCTGACCCAGTCGCTGGAGGTGCGTCTGCAGGAGGCCGCGGGTAATGGTCTGACACACGCCGAATTCCTCGAATTGGTGCTGCAAGATGAGCTGCTTGTACGAAAAGAGCGACAGATCGGACGACGTGTAAAGGCGGCCATGTTCAGGGAGCTCAAGACCCTTGAGGATTTTGACTGGCAGTTTAACCCATCGATCAAGAAGAAGCAGATATTCGACTTGGCCAGCTGCCGGTTTATCCGGGAGTGTCGGGACTGCCTGTTTTTAGGGCCTCCGGGTACAGGAAAGAGTCATTTGGTCCAGGCAATTGGCTATCATGCCATAAAAAGCAGCTTTACTGTTCGATATCGCTCGATCTTTGATGCGATCCGAGACTTCCTGCAGGATGAAGCCTTCTCCGGGCAGGAGAACGTCATGGGCAAATACCTTAAGCCGGATCTGTTAATAATCGATGATATGGGCATCAAGCAACTGCCCAAACGCTCCGGAGAATACCTCTTTGAAATCATCATGCGGCGGTATGAGACAAAATCCACGATAATGACCTCGAATAGACCCCTGGAGGATTGGGGAAAGCTGCTCGGCGATGTTCCCTCGGCCACGGCGATCCTGGACAGATTCCTGCACCACGCCGAGATCATTACCATTACCGGCCCCAGCTATCGGCTCAAGGACAGAGCCGCAAACAGCAGCGCCAAAGAAGATAAGGCCCAAAAAGATGAGGATGACAACAATGGTGTTCGTAAGAAGAGTAAGCCGGATTAAACTTCGACCGGCCTGTCCCGCTCGGCGTGCGGCGGCGAGGCTCCGACGAGCTTTCCAGAGGCCCATTCTCACCCCGCCGCCGGTCCGAGCGATACAGACCTCGACCCCTCTGGGATCGAAGGATAGAAAACGCCAAATTGTCTTGAACTGTGAAGGAAATTCGGTATATAAGGGAAGGAATTACTGGCTGGTTTTCACACGCCCATCGGTGGCTGGTTTTGACGCGCCCGTTGACAATTCTCAGAAGGAGGGAGCTTAATGGAAAACTCGGTCCATTCCCTACGAGCTTCTAACCGATCAGAATTGCGTTGGTCTTAAGCCTGTCGCTATTGCCCCGAAAAAAAGCGATTGGCAAAAATGGCAAAATCACTGAAATCAACCCGGCCACTCTGGTCTACATCGCAATTGTTGCACCAATCGGGCTCGCAGCAACTTTTCAGCCAGCAATCAGCAAGGATACGAAGATCAGCAATATCTATGTCCTCATCAAGCTCGAAATCGCCAGCTATAGGATACACCTCATCAGCTCCCATATCAACCAAGCCATAGACAACACGTGGATCACCATCAATATCAGTTTGGCCAGCGTAGTTGCCAGTCGGGTTACCCACATTAATACACGGTGAATCCCAATACAGATGATAATCACCAGCCGCAGCATCCACGAAGCTTGGATCGCCGTTGATGTTACCCCAACCGCCCCTGGCCCAATCCTGGATGCAACTATATTGGACGACTAAAGCACCGTACAGTTGAGGATTAGTGCGGGCGGTATTTCCCCAGATTATACAGTTAGTAATTGGACCTGTGCAGTTGTACATCGCACCACCCTCATCGGCCGCCGAGTTGCCGACGAACGTACAGTTGGTAATCGGACCTTCACAATTGTACAACCCACCGCCAAGACTAAGGGGTGTCCCGGGACTTTTTTGTGCCGAATTGCCGCTGAAAAGACAGTTCGTAATCGTCGCGCTGCCGCTATTCCCGTAGATTCCACCGCCACTCAATATCGCGGTGTTGTCCATAATCATGCAGTTGTTAACCGTAACGGTACTTTCGTCAAAGTAGATGCCGCCACCACCATAGCCACCAAAATATTCTGATGATGCTGCGTTGCCGCTGATCGTAGAGTTACTGATTGTTAAATTGCTGCTTTCTTCACAGTGTATCCCGCCTCCCCGTGTGGTTGCCGTATTGCCGCTAATCGTGCAGCCCGTGATGGTTGAGCTGCTGGAGTCTTGACTGAACATCCCGCCGCCGTCTTCCGCTTCATTGCCGCTAATCGTGCAGGCCGTTATCGTTGGGCAACTGAAAAGGAAGTTGCAAATCCCGCCGCCACCGCCACTGACATTTCCACTAATGGTGCAGTTTGTCAACGCTGGACTGCTATACCAGGTGTTGCTTATCCCTCCGCCAGCGCCAAAGCCCCAGTACATGAGCCCTAAGTTCCCACTGAACGTGCAGTTAACCACTGTTGGGCTGCTGCGGCTGTTGTGCATCCCCCCGCCGTTGCAGGCGGAGTTCCCGATGAATGTACAGTTGAGCACTGTTGGATTGCCGGAAATGTTGCTCATCCCGCCGCCATCGCCGTTTGCATCTGAGCCGTTAGCATTGCCTGCGGTAACGGTAAACCCGTCGAGGACAGCGGTTTCGTCCAAGCCGCTGCATGTCACCACGTGGTAGCTATTCTCTGCTCGCGTAGGCTCGTCTTTCAGGTTTGCGGGATCGGCAACCTCAACGTCATCACAGTTGATGTCGCCGCTCAGGATGGTTTCGTATTGCTCAATGTCCCGGGTATTAGGATCAATTATCTCACCATCGGTGCCATTGACGTCCAATCCTGCATAACCACCCTTAACAGCTACGCCGCTGACAAGTTTGAATGTAGCTTCGCGGCTACCATCTGGTCCTGCCGGCCTGTATATTCCCTGCGCAACGCGGATTTCCTCCGTCTGAGGCACTGTTGCCACAATATCCAGAGCACCCTGCAGATCGGTAAACGCATCCGCCCAGCTCGTTCCATTGTTGGCGCCCGGGGCATTGGGATCTACATAGAGGATAGGTAGGGTGTCGTTATCCAATTCTCCCGCATCAAGTCCTGCCGTGACGAACCCGGCGGCACTGACCCAGATGAGCGCATCGCCATGGAGGTAGTCCACATCCTCTGCCGCCGCCAAGGTGACGGTTTGAGGATTCCAATAGTTAAATGAGTCAAAAATTAATAGCGCTCCGGATTCGACGGCAATGTCAGGATCGCCTGATTCAACAGCTACCGCCACTTCTACGGTCCCCAGAGGATCCATTGCCAGCGCTATAGTGAATGTTGCTGTCTGTCCCTCGGCAACAGTTGCCAAGGTGGTATTCAGCAAAAAGCCCTGCTTAGGACCTTCGTATGCTCCCATATCGACATTGACATTTTGGATGCGGGGATTGCCGTCGAGGTCGAACGGGATTGGCTCATTTACATCTCCGTCGCCATCAAGGTCGTTTGTGTCAAGTGGGACCGCATTATTGTCGCCCACATCTAAACAGGGAGATCCTCCCAACAAGCGCAGGTTGTCATCCTCTGTGCCAACCTCATTATCAGCTCCGTCGGCCTCCACGAACAGTGGGTCGTCGCCGATATTTCCTATACCCCCCAGATCGCCCGTCCAGCCTTGGATGCAACTATAGTTGATCACTGCAGATCCATTCAAATCATTATATATCTGTGACGACTCATCCGCGCCGCCGTTGCCCCAGAATATGCAGTTGGTTAATGTAGGAGTACTGAACCAATTGTAAATCCCGCCTTTGTTCCCACGGAAAGTGCAGTTGGTCACCGGCGCCTGGGCCCAAGCGTTGTTGGTCATCCCATAGCCGGCGTTCCCGCTAAAGGTGCAGTTGGTCACCACGGGGCTGCAATAATATCCGTTATTCATTCCGCCGCTACTGTTACCGCTGAAAGTGCAATTGGTTACTATTGGAATGCTGGCGTCGTGGTTAGCCATCCCAAAGCCACTGTTGTCACTGAAACTGCAGTTGGTAATTATTGCGTTGCTGTGGCAGTTGTACAAACCCTCCCTGCCGTTTCTATTAAACGTGCACTTGGTGAGTTTCGGACTGGCATTGTAGTTTCCCATCCCGCCTCCACCCTCTTCGACAGCCGAGTTACCAATGAACTTGCAGTCATTCAGCATCGGATTGCTGTCATCATCATTGCACATACCGCCGCCGTCGTCCGCTGAATTTCCGCTGAATGTGCAATTGCTCAAGGCTGGGCTGCTGGCCTCAGAGTTTTCCATCCCGCCGCCCCAGTATTCTGCTGTGTTGCCGCTGAAGATGCCGTTAGTCATCGTCGGACTGCTGGCTTTGTTGAATATCCCACCACCCCATTCTGCCCTGTTGCCGCTGAATATGCAGTTTTTAATAGTCGGGCTGCTTTGTTCACATGCGATTCCGCCGCCCGAAGCTTGAGAAAGATATCCATTGGTGATAGTAAACCCGTCAAGAATCGAGTTAGCATCTTCACCTGAGTGGAAATAGAACCCGCGATGGTCTTCCGTGTCGGTGCCCTGGCAATCGATGGCGCAATTTCCCGGGCCGTTTTCGCTGCGGACGATGATAGCCTTTCCTTTGAAGTCGATATCGCGATTGCCCGGGCCTATATAAGTTCCGTCAGCCACCCAGACCGTCCCGCCGTCCCAAGAATGGTCGATTGCTTCTTGTATGGTTAAACATTGACTTGGGACATAGATATCGGTAACCCCCGTGGTAGTAAATCTGTAACACTGGCCTTTGTTGTCATCCACGGTCTTGTTTCCAACAGCATCAGTGGCCTCGATGATAAAGAAGTAGTCTGTCTCAGGAGACACGCCTTTTAGTTTTATGGTGTGGCTGGTTGTGACAATTGGATCAGTTGCTATTATGTCGTTAGGCTCTCCACAAGTCATACCGCAGAGCACCCGTACTGCCGCTGGCTCATCTGTTTCAAAAGTAACTGTCGGTTCAGGTCCTGGTGCGTCGATCTCGACATTAAAAATCGCCGGTCCTTCACAGTCCGCCACCGCGGTATCAATCGCGATTGCCCAATCACCCGTACCATCATCTGCGTCTACGTATATTGCGATGACAATTTCATCATGAGATATTTGAACTGTCCCGTCTTCGATATTGGGGTCGCCCGAGGCGGTCGTAATTGTCCCTGCAAATACGCCAATAGTGGCCGCTGTTTCTGTTAGAATGACTGTTTCTAAATCACCACCGCTTGTGGCCAAGGTTACTTCCTGGTTGCCTTGGCCCGCAAGGTTGCAATCAGCCAACCAGATAGATACGACACTGGAGCATGAATAAGAATCATGTTCGAGATTTATGCGACCTGTTGGGGGAACGGCTGCAAGCATGGAGTTGAAAAGATTAATCCGTCCGTCTGAAAGGCAAATCCCAGGTGATATGGGATCAGCCGTCTCCATAAGAATGTCGTATATCTCATCACATGTCAGTAATGGATTGGCTGATAATAGAAGCGCACAGCCGCCCGCGACGTGCGGACAGGCCATCGATGTACCCGATGCGATTGCCGCGTAATCATCATGCACTGTGCCACCGGATGTTCCATCTGCCCTTAGTGATAGAATGTCAACTCCCGGCGCTGCTATATCAACCCAATCACCGTAATTAGAAAATGATGCCTTGTTGTCATCTGAATCGGTAGCAGCTACTGCAATCATATGCTCGTAATAGGCCGGATATTGGGGCGAATCAGATTCGTCATTGCCAGCCGCGGCTACCATAATCACGCCCTGGCTGTGGGCATAATCTATGGCGTCTTGCATAGACTGCATATAATCCCCCCCACCCCAACTATTGGATATAACATCTGCGCCATTATCCACTGCATAATAAAAAGCAGTTTCAGCGTCGGTTCCATAACCACGTCCATCCGAACCCAGGAACTTCAGTGCCATTATTCTCGCGTTCCAGCATACTCCTGCTATATCAAGCCCGTTATCCCCTTTCGCAGCGATTGTCCCCGAACAGTGTGTGCCGTGGCCTTCATCGTCGATAGGGTCGCTGTCAGTATTAGCAAAGTCGTAGCCGTATATGTCGTCTATATATCCATTTCCATCATCATCTATCTCATTTCCGGGAATCTCACCGCCATTAATCCACATGTTACTTTGCAGGTCTCTATGGTTGTAGTCAACGCCCGTGTCAACAACCGCGACGATGATTTTCGAATCTCCTGTACTCATATCCCATGCCTCTGGAGCATCTATATCACGCCCGGCAGTTCCATGGCTGAACCCGCCTGACTCATTCGGGTAATCCTGACCTGTGTTATTCAAGGGCCATTGTATTGGATAATGAGTATCGTTTGGAGTCGCACATATCGAGACGACATAGTTAAGCTCGGCATATTCGACATCTGGGTCGTGCTTGTAGGCCGCTACTACCTCTTCCAGTGATTGCCATTCTTCAAGCTCCAGTTGAATCTTGTATATCCTGCTGAGATCAGGAACTGTTGCACCTTTAGGAGATCGCTCCAGCCTCCTAATGATATGTTTCTCTTTCTCACTCAGAAGCGATTTGTCTTTTTTCAGCAGAGCAGTTACCCGTTGCCTTTTCTTCTCAAAGTTCTTGAAAAGGGGTGTAATTCTTGTTACTCGATATCTTGCGGTTAATTCATCTAAGTCCTTCGACAGCTTCAACCCACTAGTCGAAGCATTGATCTCAAGTTGCTCCCCAATAGTATCCGCAATCGCGCCACGAAATTTGACAATAATCTCATCTGGGGCGTACTTCGGCGATGTACTCCGGAGTGATTGATGAGTAGCCCCTGGGGCCAGCATCGCCATAGCCAAAACAAGAACAGAACTCAGAATCGCCTTCTCCATTCTTCTACCCTTCCAAAATATGTTGGCGATTATTACTCAGCCAAATAGATAGACTGGGCGCACCTTCTATTGCGGATTATACGCTTACCATCGACCAAGGGTTACAGAGAACAAAAAACCCTAAAACTGTAAGTCGCTTACGGAACCTTTAGTTTACCTTTTTTGTAAGTTGATGTCAAGTAACATGTCTCCTCTTTCTTGACAATATCTACCCATTCATCCAGTGAGGGGATATCACCTTCTTCAATTACACCTTGCTCTTCTTTCTGGATTGACTGCATTGCGACAAAGTGTGCGTATTGTGATGCTGATTTGTCGCTGTCTTCTGCTTGCAGTGACTGCAAGTATGTGTGAGCAGCCTTCTTCTGAGCTTCCTCAGAGAATGATGCAAGAAAAAGACTCTTCTCGATCATACGCGCAGCCGCCAGAGCTCCGTGATACGCATGGTGAGGCGAAGAACCGCCAACATCAAAACCCCAGAATGTATTCACCCTTCGCCAAAGCGGGTAGGGATACACTCCGAAATATCTCTCCCACATTTTCGAAATATTGGTCTTCTTGATGTGATTCGTTACTTGGATGAAAAGTATGTACCGCTGAAAACGCACTCGTCCTGTACGAATGTCGATATCCTCGTGGATGCAGTTGATCCGAGACCATGGGTTCAGAACCGAATAGGCAAAACCACCGGACAGCACACATAAAGAGACGGCCAGAACGATATATGCTTTGGTTTTGACCTCTTTTCCCATATTTCCCCAAGCTATCGGAACAACTATAGGTTCCCAGCTCGCCTATGAGGTATCGTTGCCCAATTATTCAAGGTAACCCATCAGAACCAGCTTTGCTTCCTGATCGAAAGTCAGAACCTCCCGAAGCTCCTGCTGTTCCTTTAGCAGTTGTTTTGCCGCCTGCTCCCTTATTTTGCGCAAGGCAGCCAGCTTCTCTCGGCTCTGCGCCTCGCTGCTTCGCCGGTTGTCCAGGCTGTCCAGAAGATCCTCGGCTGCTTTCTCGACCGGGGTCAGCTCGCTGCGTCCCCTGTTCTCAGACGGTCTGGCCCACTTCCAGCCGGACTGGGTCCGCGTGTTGGCGTCCCTGTTCTCCGTCACACCCAGGGACTTCCAGTCGCTTCCTCCCAGAGTGTTGGCGTTTGCACCACCCTCGGCCATTCCGGCGCCGTCGGCTGTACCACCGGACGACCGGCTTCCTCTCGACGAGGAACCGCCCGTGGCTCTCTTGCCGCCAGAGCCGACGCCCGATGTGTAACCGACGGTGCCCAGCCCATATCGAGCCTCACGCATTGTCGTTCGGACCTTGTCAAACTTCGGAAAGATAACTGCCCACTGCTGGTCCGTGGCCCCAATCGCCCTTTTGATCGACTCATCGCGCTGTTTGTCGGCCTGCCTGCTGCCCTGACGTATGTTCTGCTGCATCTGCGCCCTTTGCTGCTCCCTCTCGATAGCGTATTGACGCTGGCGTTCGGCGGCTTCCGCCCGCATCTGCCTGTCGATCTGCTCCGGGTCAAAATCCGCCGGAAATCCCTGTGAAGGCCTGCCTTGCGTAGGGGTCTGCCGACGCATCTGGGCGTTCGATGGGTCAACGATCGCTGCGGCCGACATACATATCACCGTGCCCAGAACCAGTTTTTGCATTATCATGGCTAATCTCCTTTCATTCGAGGATCTGTCACCTCAATGTTTCAAAATCGCCGGGGTGATGTGCACACAGGCCACACCCAAAACTATATCTGCGCCGGCGCGTTGTTACGTTCTTTCAATGCTTCCAGAATAACCTGCTCGCAATCACGCATTGTAAGCGGATCGCCTTGAACCTTGTGAATCACTGCGTACTGCCCGTTCTGGGGGCCTGCGGCAAGAAATAGTATCATATCCTCGGCTGGTTCCGATGCGAACTGCGGACCTCTTGCATTGGGCGCGATGGAGAAGCTCCCGCGAAGCGTACCCTTTGCAACATCTCCGTACAGCACCTTTGTCACACAGGTCTGCAAATCCGACAAGACCAGCACGTCGCCGCTCATCGTTCCGTCCGACGCCGAAACGCGGACCCACACAATCGACGAGGCCGCCATCGCATAATCACCCAGGATTTCCCTGCGAATTTCGGCTGCCTGCTCTTCAAGAGCACGCGAAGCATACAACGCGACTCCTCGCCCTATAGGCTCTCTGATGGATTGAATGTCCGCTATTTCGGGACACCCTCTGATTTGCAGGGTCGTCAAACGCGGCAATTGCCCCAGTGGTCGCAGATCCGAAATCAGCCCGCACCGGCTGAGATTCAGCCTCCTCAGGTTCACAAGCCCGGCAAGAGCCTCGATACTAGATACACTGCCGCAGGCGCTCAGATCAAGCATCTCAATCTTCTCAAGGCGCCCCAAAGGCGAAATGTCGGAAATCCCGCGACACACCGCGAGATTCAGTTCCCTAAGGTTCTTCAGATTCGCTACGGGTTGCAGATCCGATACGTTCCGGCAGCTCCCCAGGTTCAGCTTCTCCAAGCCGGTTGCATTTGCCAAGGGCAAGAGGTCTTGCACTTTGGTGCCCGCCAAGCCAAGATACCCAAGATTTGACATTCCCTGAAGCGCCGAGAGATCTGAGAACTGGGTATGGCGCAACTCCAGGAACCGTAGCTTCGCCAAGCCTGCAAGGGCTGAAAAGTCGGCCACTTCGGGACATAAACCGAGGTCCAGCCACTCCAGCTCCGCCAGTTCTCCAAGAGCCGATATGTCCTTTAGACTATTCGACCTGCCAAGATCAGCATAAAAGACCTCCGGCCCCAGCTCGCAGAGCGATTCTACCTCGGAAAAATAATAAAGCGTAAGCACCCTCAGCCGGCCAAGCGCCGACAGCACAGACAGATCCTTCACATCCTTGCACTCCTGCCTTATGTCCTTGGCGTACAGTACCTCCAGATTCGCCAAGCCAGCCAGGGGATTCAGGTCCTTGAGGTCGGCGGGGTTGACCTGCTGGAAGAACGTGATCCTGTCTGCGCATTGCAGCTGAGATAGCTCGGCCGGGGGTTGCACATAACACCATATCGCCAACCTGTCATGCCCCCAATTCCTCGACTCGGCGTCCAGCAATGCCAACTGGCTCGGTTCTTTGAGCCTCAAGCCTGCCAACCTCTCAGGTCCGCCGTCAACGCTAAGAAACACCAACGGCCCCTCTTGGCTGAATTCCAGGTACTTTCCGCCCTCATACTCCCACATCAGTCCTTCACCGAAATCAACCCGCACCAAACCGCTATCGAGAATGCGTTCGTTCGTTTGCATCCCTTCCAGGTCCTTGAGAAGACGTACCTCTCCAGGCCCCGGTTCCGCCAGAACGGGCCCGCTTGTGGCAATCGCTATGTCTGATACCGTATCTGGTTGATGCGCTCGTCGCTCCTGCGTCTTGCGAAGAAGAGGCAGATAGAAAAACGCACCGGCCGCAACGACTACCACCGCTGCCACGGCAGCCAGTCTGTATATTGGCTTTTCCCAAATAGCCTTCTCGATAGGACTGCGGCGAACATATGTTTCAGCGGTTCTCCGCACCTCCAGTACCCTCGCAAGCACCTTCTTGTCTGCGTCGGGGTCGATGACGATATCGACACCTTTAATCAAATTCTCTATGTCTTTGGCACGTTTCATTCGTCCGGCTCGCTATCCAAGATTGAACGCAGCTTCTCGATTCCATACCGGTACCTGCTCTGGACAGTGTTCAAAGATACTTTCTGTGATTGGGCTATTGCCCTGAATCTCATCGCTCCGTGCACGTGCAGTAAAATTACTTCGCGTTGTTCGTATGGAACCTGTGCAAGTGCGTCATTTAACTTCTTAAGTTCTTCGCTGTAACTGACCCACCGCTCGGGCGTCTTCGAATCCGAAGGTACCGCAGCGGCTTCGTCCATTCCAACCTTCTGCTGCCCTTGCTTAGCCCGGTATCTGTTGCGCACCCGGTTTGCAACGCTTGTCGCCAGGTAGCCGTGCAGATTGCCGCTGACTCTCAGCCTTTCCCCCGCCTGCGCAAAGGATACGAAAACATCCTGGACTATATCCTCTGCGGCCGCCGTATCATTCACGAGGGCAACCGCAAGCTTGAGCAGAGTGCTTCTGTACTTTCCGTATATTCGGCAGAGAGCGTCCTCACTGCCGTTCTTAAACCGCCATAGTAGCAGGTTATCCTCTACCATCAGAATCCTATGTACTTGCCTTCGAAACGGCTCTTGTTTCATCCTGTAGTACACGCGAGCCGCTATTTTAGTCTAAGAGAACGAGTATTTCTTCAAAGATTGTTGACGCCTTGCTAAATGAATGTGCGGCGTTGAAGGAATATCCGACCAGAAAGGCCAATCGGCGTCACCAATTCACGCTACCAGCTGCGATAGAAATGTGCGTTTGGGCTATAATGCGCTCCGGTCGGCATCACATTTCCTTGTTTTGCAGGCATGCGTGGTCTCCAACAAAACGTCTGCATAATCCGTCCCTGGCGGCTCGTAGCAGGCGTGCGCCAGTGCAGCAATTACGGCTTTGACATGCATGAAAAGGCCTTATCGGGTGCTGCTTGCGGAGTACTCCTCCAAATTGTATGATAGCGATCCGATCAAGAAGATGAGAATTGATTGACCAGAAAAGGAACACAGGTGTCAGAATATTATCATATGAGAACACGAATCATTTCTACCTTACTCATTTGCCTCGTTGCGCCAAGCCAGTCGCACCCAGCAACCGAGGACTCGAACTGGCCGCAGTTCCGCGGACCAAACGCCTCCGGCGTCAGCATCAACGCCAACCTGCCGGACAAGTGGTCCGCCACGGAAAACGTGGCGTGGAAGACGGATCTGCCGGGGCGGAGCTGGTCGTCACCGATCGTCTGGGGCCACCGCGTGTTCCTCACCACCGTCGTGAACATGGGCGAGTCCGAGCCGCCGAAGAAGGGGCTCTATTTGGGGGGCGAACGTCCTGAGTCACCCAAGTCGGAGCATCATTGGAAGGTGGTCTGTCTCGACCTCGCGACGGGTACACTGCAATGGGAAAAGACGGTTTATCGAGGCGCGCCCCAAACATCCATCCATCTCAAGAACAGCTATGGCGCGGAGACCCCCGTGACGGATGGCGAGCGGGTTTACGCCTTGTTCGGCAACCTGGGTGTGTTCACCTTCACGCTCGAAGGCGGGGAGATTTGGTTCAAGCGTCTGGAGCCGCGTAAGACGCGCTACGGCTGGGGCACCGCGGCGTCACCGGTATTGCACGGGGGGCGGCTGTTCATCGTGAACGACAACGAGGACCAAGCAGAACTGTTTGCCCTCGATGCGAAAACCGGCAAGGAACTCTGGCGCATGGACCGTGACGAGAAGAGCAACTGGGCCACCCCGTTGGTCTGGGAAAATGGCCAGCGCGCCGAACTCATCACGCCCGGCAGCCGCGCCGTCCGCAGCTACGACCTCGACGGCAGACTGCTCTGGTCGTTCCGGGGCATGTCAAACATCGCCATCCCGACACCGTTTGCGGGCGGCGGTTTGCTGTTCATCAGCTCCGGTTATGTTGGAGACAAGCTCCGTCCGCTCTACGCCATCCGCCCCGGCGCTAACGGCGACATCACGCTCCAACCCGGTGAAACCAGCAACGAATT
>Ga0315287_10005566_pt1 | contig 12425 bp, 13 predicted proteins | sample YL17G11_0_MG_FD_205037 | JGI IMG/M metagenome (GOLD analysis project Ga0315287, IMG submission 205037) | Sediment microbial communities from Yellowstone Lake, YNP, Wyoming, USA - YL17G11_0 | ecosystem: Environmental > Aquatic > Freshwater > Lake > Sediment | place: USA: Wyoming | collected...
AGCCGGCCATCATCTTGCTCTGTATAGCCCCGGTACCGAAGAAAACCCCTACCGCATTGCCTGTGTTGTTGCACCCCAGCGTATAGGCTGCATAGCAGCATACCAGAATCAGAAAATAGCCGACTAGCTTTTTCGTTCTCTCGGAGGTGTCGCCCATAAACGTGTCCATCAGCTTGGTGATGATGAAACCGAGTATGGCGGCCACTATCGGTGTGCCCACCCACGTCACAGCCAATGCGATAATGGTGGTGCTCCAGAAAACCTCGGCCTTCATGGCCATGGCCGCCCCCACAACCGAAAAAATAGCCAACTGAGAGGTTGAGACCGGGAGTTTCAGCCAGGTGTTTGCGGCGGTGACCACGGCAGCAGTGAGCATCATAATCATGGCGCCGAACATGGTCATGTCCTTTCCATCAATCACTCCGGTTCCGACTGTTTTGACGACGTTGTGGCTTTCAAACGTAGACCCCAGAAGGACGAAAATAGCGATCAGGATGGTCGCGCGCCGCGGAGTGATCAGTTTGGCGCCGAATGCGGTCCCCATCACCGCTCCCGTGTAATGGGAGCCAATCGTCCACCCAAAGAATAAACCGGATACAATCATGCCAACCAGGTAGACAGTTTCCATTGCCGACTCCTTTCATTTTAAAATAAACGGATGATTTATATATTTGCAACAGATGTTTCAACTTTATAGTAGCGTTAAACCTATGTCAATAAAAATTATTTTGAGATTGCGCAAGGCGAGTCGTGTCTTCGGCGACCCGGGTATCACCCCTATATCACTTGACCTTGGGCGCCGGTTGTGGCAGAGAAATAAGCAACGTGTGACTCTTTAGGGGGAGTAAGATCATGAAGCAAGGCTGGCTGATGCTGGTGTACCGGGTCCCCAGTGAACCATCGACCCATCGCGTGCAGATCTGGCGTAAGGTCAAAGCCTTGGGGGGCGTGTTCCTGCAAAACTCGGTGTGTATCATGCCGATGGACCGGCTTCACGAGCGAGACCTGAGAAAGCTGGAACATGAAATAGCGAAAGAGAGCGGGGGACAGGCTTATTTTTTCAAATGCGAGCATATCGGCTCGCCCACGACCCTGGAAAAATTGTTCAACCATGATCGTAACGAGGAATACACGGAAATCATCCACCGCTGCGAAGAATTTTTAGTCGAGATGGAGAAAGAAACAAAGGACAAGCATTTCTCTTTTGCCGAGATGGAAGAAAATGAGGTGGACTTAACCAAACTTGACAACTGGCTGGCCAAGGTGAAAAAGCGAGATTTTTTTGATGCCCCAAAGAGGGCGGAAGCGGAAAGTCTAATGCGCAAGTGCCACGACCGTCTCGCCATTTTTTCCGATCAGGTTTTCAAATCGGCAGATTCCGATTCGTTCGACACCTTAGTCAAGCCGGGTCGAAAATAGCTTTATCCACGCTCCGATGCGAAGCGGTGGAAAAGCCGAGTTTTTAGAGCGTGAATCTGCAGATAGGCAGAGCGTTATTGATAGCTTCGGATTTGTGTCTCTGGTGACTATGAGGTGCGAATCAAGATTCGAACATTCGGATAGTTGTTGACTCATCAGTCAGTGGTCGATACAAGTCTTTAGGGGATGGAGTCCCCCGTTTCAACCAACCGCTCACCATTTCGGGCTGATGACTCCTACCAGCGGATAACCACCCTGGTGGGAATCGAGTCGACGCAAGCAATGCGACTCCCAGCGGGGCAACCGTGGAGGGGTCGTGATCATGTTCGCCATATGCGCTCAGAGCAAGCGCAGCCCCCACATCAAAAAGCAACTAACCTCCTTTAACAATGAACAACGCAAAGTTTCGCCCGCCCGTTCATTTGCCGAGAGCGACATCCCTCAGAGTTATATTCAGATAGAGCCCCTCACTCCCGAAAACATTCCGGCAAGACAACGTCGGTTTTCACTCTTCCGCGAGGCAACCAGAGGAAACACCTGGGCCGAGTTGATAGCTCCTATCAAAAGGGCAGTTGCGGAGCTTGAGTTGATGCGTACGTCAAGCGTCATTTCCAAGGAGGCGTTCCCCCATGACTTTCCACAGCATATTATTTGAAAAAACTGAAGGCAGCATAACAAAAGAAACAGTTGAGGCACCATCCTTTTTTATCAATTTAAATCTGGATCAGGTTATAAACGCCATCACGGCGGGTAGAGAGGAATATAATTTAAAACCGTTTTTTTACACTTCCTTGAACAATATCGATGGGATCAAGTATCGTCATGAAGTAATGCAGGATCTCGAAAATAAGGTTTTGTTTGAGCAGATAAAATCATTTGCGCAAAAAATGCATGCAATGCGCGAACATCTTTCCCAGGCCGACAAGCTCTCATACAAATACCAGAAGGAAAGATGGTTTTTAGACGCGGTGGAAATTTACTGCGAAGCCGTGCATTGCCTGGCCGATGACTTAAGCCACGGAGACTTGAAATCGAGCGGCTTTCAGGCCTTGCGGGACTATATCGCCTCCTATGCCGGATCGGACCTTTACACGTCGCTCCTGGCCGAAACAAAAAAGCTCAAGTTCGATCTTTCAACCGTAACCTACTGCCTGCTCATAAAGGGCAATCGCATCAAAGTTCGAAACTACGAATCTGAAATTGACTACAGCGTAAACGTGGAAAAAACATTCGAGAAATTCAAACAGGGAGCGGTGAAAGATTATGAGGTAAAATTTACTGCCTATCCGGATATGAACCATGTTGAAGGGAGAATACTGGATTTTGTGGCGCAATTATTTCCTGATATATTTATGACCCTCGATAATTATTGCCTGCAAAACGCCAATTATTTGGATGAAACGATAGGCATCTTTGACCGTGAAATACAGTTTTACTTCGCCTATCTGGAGTACGTCGCACGATTCAAACGAGTGGGGTTGAAATTTTGTTATCCGCAAATTTCGAATGAGTCCAAGGAGATTTACGATTATGAGGGGTTTGATTTAGCTCTCGCCTACAAACTCTTCAATGAAAGATCCTCGGTTGTCTGCAATGATTTTTACCTGAAAGGCAAAGAACGCATTATCGTAGTTTCCGGCCCGAATCAGGGCGGTAAAACCACTTTTGCGCGGACCTTCGGGCAGTTGCATTACCTGGCCAGCATAGGTTGCCCTGTCCCGGGCAGAGAAGCGCAGCTCTTTCTGTGCGACAAGCTTTTCACGCATTTTGAAAAAGAAGAAGACCTCAAAAATCTACGCGGTAAACTGCAGGATGACCTGATCAGGATTTACCATATTCTAAACCAGGCCACACCAGACAGCATTATCATCGTGAATGAAATTTTCACGTCCACAACGCTAAAAGACGCAGTTTATTTGGGCAAAAAGATATTGGAAAAAATCATACAGTTGGATTTGCTCTGCGTGTGCGTGACCTTCATAGATGAATGGGCGTCCTTGAGCGAAAAAACCGTCAGCATGGTCAGCACCATTGTTCCCGAAAATCCGGCTTTGCGAACATTTAAGATTGTCCGAAAACCTGCCGACGGGCTTTCGTACGCAATATCTATAGCCGAAAAGTACCGGCTCACCTACGATTGTCTGAAGGAGCGCATAAAATCATGAAGGCTTTCCTGATGCACAGAGATCGTGATTTCGAATTGCGGCGCAAACTCCCGTTCAATGATGAGGAGCTGATACAAGACTTGGAATTAGACACGCTCATTAATGCGATGGCGGGCGGTGACAAATTTTTGTTGGAGGTTGTCAAGCAATCTTTACTGTCAGGGTTGAACAACGATCCGGACACGATCCTGTATCGCCAACATGTGCTCAAGGACTGCCAAAAAAATCCTTCGATCATCAAGGACATTTACGATATCGCGGTGGAGTCCATGGAAGCAGAGAAAAAACATTATTACGGCTTTTTCAAATATCCCGGCTCCATATTGCACCGGTCGATAGAAGTGATGCAACTGTTTGTGCGGCTGCTCAGGAAACTGAAGAGCATCGCCGATCAACATGACGACAAATTCGATTCAGAGGGCTTTAGGGTGTTTTTCGCGATGGTCAAGAAAGAGCTCGGTGAAGAATATTTCGACAGCGTTCAAAATCATTTAAACGAACTTAAATTCCGTAACGGAGTCCTGATCAGCGCCGAATTGGGGAAAGGCAACAAAGGTGCGAATTACATCCTGCGTAAACCGTATGACAGGAAACAGGGCTGGCTGGAGCGGATCTTTTCCAAAAAACCGACTGTATACACCTTTTACATTGCCGGCCGCGATGAAAGCGGCTTCAGAGCCCTTTCTGAAATTAAAGACCGGGGAATCAACTTGGCAGCCAACGCGCTTGCCCAGTCCACCGATCACATCCTAAGCTTTTTTATCATGTTGCGGACCGAACTGGCCTTTTACGTCGCCTGTTTGAACCTGCAGGAGCAGCTGGCCCGAATCGAGGAACCCGTAGCGCTCCCATTGCCCTTGCCGGCCGGTGAACGCAGACATTCCTTCAAAGGATTATACGATGTCTGTCTGGCTTTAACCAAAGACCAAAAGATAGTGGGCAACGACATGAAGGCCGACGAAAAGGGCCTCGCGATCATCACCGGCGCCAATCAGGGCGGCAAATCGGTTTTTTTGCGAAGCATCGGGTTGTCTCAACTGATGATGCAATGCGGCATGTTCGTGCCGGCTGAGACTTTCAGTTCCAATGTCTGCGACGGCCTCTTCACGCACTACAAACGGGAGGAAGACGTGAGCATGAAGAGCGGCAAACTTGATGAAGAACTCGGCAGAATGAGCGCTATCGTAGACAATTTAACGCCAAATTCCATGGTGCTGTTCAATGAATCATTCGCCGCGACGAACGAAAGAGAAGGCTCGGAGATTGCCAGGCAGATCGTTCTCGCATTATTGGAAAAGCGCATCAAGGTTTTCTATGTTACGCATTTAACTGAATTTGCGCGTGGCTTCTATGACCAACGCATGGAAAGCACCATTTTCCTGAGAGCGGAAAGGCAAGCCGACGGGGAGCGCACTTTTAAAATAATCGAAGGCGAGCCGCTGCAAACAAGCTATGGGCCTGATTTGTTTGACCGCATATTCGGAACATACAACTCAGCGCTTGTCCCCGCCATCCTCGCGAATCATCTCAAATAAAACAATTCCGGGGATGCATTAAAACTCGATCGGATCGATTTTTGGAGAAAGCTGATGGATACGCAAAGAACATCTTCAGCAAAGGGGTCTGCAGCAACTGTCGGCATCGACAAACAACGGGCGGTCCGGTTCGTCATAACAGTCGGCGTCATCAGCCTCTTCGCCGACATGACCCACGAAGGCGGACGAAGTATCTTCGGCCCTTACTTGTCCCAACTGGGGGCAAGTGCAACGATTGTCGGTGTTGCGGCGGGCCTGGGGGAACTGATCGGTTACACGCTGAGATTTGTCTCCGGGCGTTTGGCCGACAAGACCGGCCGCTATTGGGCGATTGCGACCATCGGTTATATTCTCAATTTGCTGCCGGTCCCGCTGCTCGCGTTGGCGGGGCATTGGCCCTTGGCCGTGGCGTTTATATTCATGGAGCGCGCCGGAAGGGCGCTCCGCACGCCGCCGCGGGACGCCATGCTCTCGTTCGCCGGATCGCATATCGGCAGCGGGTGGGCTTTCGCCGTAAACGAAGCGTTGGACCAAGCGGGGGCTACGATTGGGCCTTTGCTCGTGGCGGCGCTCATGTTCTACCACAATGATTATCAACTGAGCTTTGCCTTCCTGATCGTTCCGGCGCTGCTTTGCTGGGCAACTGTCGGTCTGGCGCGGTATTTATTTCCGCATCCACGCGAGCTTGAAATTTCGAGCCCGAAGTTGGACACGCACGGTTTCGAAAGACCCTTCTGGTTCTACCTTGCAGGGACTGCCTGCGTCGCGGCAGGCTTCGCGGACTATCCCCTTATCGCGTACCACTTTGAGAAGGTCTCTCTCGTTCAACGGGATTTGATCCCGGTGTTTTATGCGGTCGCGATGCTGACCGACGCTTTGGCTGCGCTGGTGTTTGGCCGAATGTTCGACCGCAAGGGCAGCTCGGTCATCATCCTGGCCATTCTGATTTCAATTCCTTTTGCACCGCTGGTATTTCTGGGAGATTTCACCAGTGCACTGTTTGGGGCGATTTTATGGGGGATTGGCATGGGCGCGCAGGAGTCTATTTTCAAAGCTGCCGTTGCCTCTATGGCGCCAGCTGAAAGGCGCGGCACGGCGTTCGGAATATTTAACATGAGTTTCGGCATTTTCTGGTTTGTCGGCAGCGCCATAATGGGGGTTTTATATGATGTCTCCATCCCGGCATTGGTTATTTTTTCAATACTGGTGCAGCTTCTTGCAGTCCCGTTCTTATTAGCAATGAAAAAGAGTCACAACGCATAAAGCCGGCATCGGGTTCCAGGGAGTCATCTTAATGGCGCGCGTGCGCCCCAAGAGAGCGCCTGCTCTATGAAATCCATTTTAGGGAAACGGCGCAAATGCATTTTCTGCTTTCCAACGGCGAGATCCATTTTCTGTGGTGGTTCATCCAGGGAAGCATCATGTCGCCGTCGGCTCGGGATCGCCTGTGGAATGCCTGGGGTATGTGCGAGCGGCATACTTGGGCCTTTATTTCCGTCGAAGCGGCTTTCCGCCAGGGGTACATGCATGGACCGTCGATCCTTTACGAAGATTTGATGGATCGCGCCCAGGCTCTTTTCGCTGTCCGCGGCCCCCTGAAACCATGGCGAACCATGCGGCGATTTCGGGAAAAAGGACCATGCCTGATGTGCGAGGATGGATATGGCTCCCACAGCAAAGGCATGGCCCGGGCCGAGATTGTTCAGAAAGGCCGGGATCTAAGCGAGCTCAGGACTCTGGCGTTAGAAACGGCCCCCCATTGGCAAAAGGCCATATGCGGCCGATGCGCTGGAGATGATTCAGCCGAAAGATGCCGGCGTCACCTGATCGAGGAAGTAACCCTGGGAAAGATCAGAAACCTGTCGGGCCACACCGAGTTAGTAAACAACATTGCCCGGCATCTCAGAGTATATAGTCGTTCCTTTCGCTACGGCTATCATGGAACCGCAACGGCGGAAGACCGGGCCGCGTTGATCAGCGCCGTGGGGTGGTGCAGCGGCTGGAAGATCTTTTTGTCGATCTTCAAGACCCCGACGACCCCTTGAGGGCGCATGTGATCAAGCGCAGAAGGAGTGCCGCTGCGGCCAGCATCAACAAAAAGGCTGCCCAAAACGGCAGATAAAACTGCCCCTGTAGGGCCAGCGACGAATGACCTGCGCCCAGACCCAAAAACGTCGCGGCTGCCGTGTATCGCAGATAGCGGTACTGGCTCGACAGGGGAGCCTGCGGCCAGCGCCGCAAAAACAGGGTGGTATTCAAAGAAAGAAGAGACCCGCTCGCCACGCACACGCTCCAGCCCGTCGAGCCTCCGAACAACACCCCATAAACAGAGAACACGGTGTTGATCCCCAGCACCGAGGGCGGGAGAAGACGCCGAAGAGTCTGCGGAAGCCGGTTGTCCAAAATAAGGCATAGATTCAATATGCAGCCTGCTATCCCCGCCCAAGGCTTTCCACTTTGGAAGAGCAGGGTGGCCAGAAAAATACCGGTCGAACCTGCTGCCATACGTTGAACCCAGCAGATCATTTTCTTTTCCGGATAGCCGCCCTCGCGAGGGCGACCTGAAGAGGCAGACTCACGTCCCAATCGACCACTTGGATACCGACTCGGCGAAGTTTTGCCAGAATGACAATTCGTTCCATGCGGGTAAAGCGCTCCGCCACATCGCGAACCCGATCGGGAGGAAGCATGCGTTGTTCAAAAACGATGGGATCCGGGCTGATAATAAGCACATGGTAGCCGAGCGCCCTCAGGCGCTGCAGCGGGGCTACATCTTCACGGCGCAAAGGGCTGACGAGAACCACCTGTGATTCGGGAGGAAAGAGGCGCGAGGGCAGGTGATAAAATTCCTTGAAGACGGCATGTTCACCCAACTCCGCATCGGTCAATGCCGACATCATCCTATCCGCCTGCCGCTTTCCATAACCCGGGATGGTCCAGTGGATATAGCTCCCGTAGATCAACAGCCCCACCCGATTCCCCATTCCGAGGAAGTACCGAGCCAGAGCGGCGGCCGCCTGGATCGAATATTCGAACAGGGACTCATCCGCGTTGCTCACCTCCGCCACCTTCCGGGCGTCAAGCACCATCCCGATATCCGCGATGCGTTCCTGTTCGAAGAGGTTGGTGATAACCGTGTCCCACCGTGCGCTCGCTTTCCAGTTGATGTGCCGGGAAGGATCGCCGTTGACAAAAGGCCGGGTGCCTAAAAATTCTATCCCGGGGCCACTCTCGCGGGATCGAATCAAACCCGTGAAGACACGAGTACGCCTTGGGGAGATCCGAACCTTCTCGATCATCGGCACAGCCGGAAGAATCGCCAGCGTCCCGGGGCATATGATAATCTCATCTCTGCGGTTCAAACCCAGGGGGTCCGTCACCGATGCAGTGAGGCCCGGAAACTTATATTTCCCCCGACGTCCATGCACCGTGTATCGGAGCGTTATGCTTTGGCCGGTCCGGCATTCCCCCCGGTATTCCCACGCACCCTGAGGGCTCAGGCCCGGCGGAAGCTGGTCGCTCAAATAGACCTCTGCGAGGTTCTCGGCGCTGTTCGTGATCCGAATTTCGATGTCACAAGGCTGCCCGGCCACAATGCGGCTTGGATCGTGGCTTCGCTCGGTACTCCAATCCGCCTTGGGCAAGCTTCGCCAAAGCGGGAACAGCGTGAAAACCAGATAGGGCAGACCCATGGCAAGGAGGGCTGCGCTCTTGAAGACCAGCCCTGAAATCAGAAGAACGATGCACCATGAGGCGATCCAAGACCAGGCACCGGTCATAATCACTCCAGCTTGGGAACGGGAACACTTTTCAGAATTCTTTCGACCACATCGGCGGCACTGATTCCGACGGTCCAGATGTCAGGCTTGATCAATAGCCGATGAACCAGTGCTTCTTTCACGATAAATTTAACATCATCCGGAATGACAAACTCACGGCCCTCCATTGCCGCTCTGGCGCGGGACAGTTTGAGCAAGGACAACGAGGCCCGTGGGCTTGCTCCTATTGCAACTTGAGGCTCGACGCGAGAGGCGTGCACCAAAGCCACGATGTAGCGGGCAATGTCTGGGCTCATGTAGACCGACTCCACGGTTTTGCGCATCGCTATCAGTTCTTCGGTGTCGGTGATGCGCTGCAAGGCGATCTCATCCTCTCGGCGTTCCCAGCGGCGTTTGAGCACTTCCAGTTCTTCCTCCGCCGTGGGATACCCCACCGACAGCATGACCATGAACCGGTCAAGCTGGGCTTCCGGCAACGGAAACGTCCCCTCATACTCGATGGGGTTCTGGGTGGCCAGCACGATGAATGGGTATGGCAGACGCAACGTTTTCCCTTCCAACGTAACCTGGCGCTCCTCCATGGCCTCGAGCATGGCGGCCTGGGTCTTGGCCGGCGCGCGGTTGATCTCGTCTCCCAAAACCAAGTTGGCGAAAATCGGGCCCTGAACCAGCTCAAACGTTCCCGTCTGCCGATTGAGCACATAGCCGCCGGTGATGTCCGCCGGCAGGAGATCCGGTGTAAATTGGATCCGTTTAAACGCCAAGCCCAAAACGACAGAGAAACTTCGGGCGGTCAGGGTTTTCGCCAACCCCGGCAAGTCTTCTATAAGCGCGTGTCCCCCGGCCAGCACGGTGCAAAAAACTTTCTCTAAAAAAGGCCTCTTGCCCACGATCGCTTTTTCCATTTCGGCCAGAACCTGACTGCTCTTCAAAGCGACCTGATTGAGGGATAGAGTGGTCAGTGTCATGATTTTCCTTCCGCTTGGGTGAAATCGCCATACGCATTCAAGACGGTCAACTTCTTCTCGATATCATCCAGAATGATCGAAAGGTTTGCCTGATTCCGCTTTGGAAGATCAGGTGGCCTTTCGCTTCTTCTGTCTGACGCTTCCACAAAAAGCGCTCTCAGCAATGAATCTTCATCCTGTTCTCCATGCATTAGTCTTTGCCTCGCGGTCTCATCGGAAACATCCCACCTGAGAGCAATCAAATCAGTTGCCAGAGAACGCAAAAGGCCCTGCGTTTCTTCCAGGCAATACAGGCTCGATTCTGTACGATCAAAAAGTCTATGGGCCTCTCTCAGGCGGCCGCCATGGGCCTGCTCAACTTTGGATGTTTTTCCCGCGGCCAGCCCTTGGCGCGCCAATTGGACGAGGGCTCTCAGCGCCCAGATCACCAAAACCGCCCCACCCAAAATCCACCATAAAATTTTGGGCAAGCCATCAAGGGCCATCCATACCGCGGTCAACATCTCGGAAGGAGAAAGGGTGCCTTCGACAAAGAAAAAGAACGCCAAGCCGAACAATAAAGCCCATGCTATCAGGACAAAACCAATAACGCATCGGCCGCTTTGATTCATCCAGTCGGTCCTCCCTGTTGGCGTTCGACAGTTTGCAAGAGGGCGATTGACTCTTCCCGCTCCCCAGGGCTGGCGATGTGGCGGCCGTAGCGCACTTTTTCAAACAACTCGGTCAGTCTCGAAACTTCTCGTTCCGGCACTCCGGCCTGCACACACCGGCGGATAAATTCTCGGGAGGTCATCTCTTTTGGGAAGTCCACCTTGCGTCCCAGAATTCTGCACATGTCCCGATAGCAGCGGAGAACGACATCCGATAATTCCACGTCTTTTTCCGAAGCTATGACCACTTGAGCCGGCCGGAGGCTTGGATCCGGTGGTTCCCCATAGAGTTCAGAATTTCGATCTTTTATCCGGCGCACAGCAACCCAGCTCAGGATGCCCGTAATTGACAGAGCCAGCAGATATTTCATCATTTGTGCAACAAACGGCCCATGTTTAGGCGAGTCCTGCACGGGAGACTCCCGGCTTGCCTTTTCCGGCTGCATGGGTTCAGGCACCGAGGTATGCTCGGCCAATGTCGGCGACTCTGCCGGAGTCGGCGGACATCGAGCCCACCAAACAATCGCGGGGACCAAGATGAAAAGAAGGGTAATGACCAAATAAACGGTCCACGGAGTGGGAATAGGCTCGCGATAGAGTTCATGCGGGGCGTCGTCCTTTTTTCTTTTCCTTCTAACCCTCTGAATGGCAAAGATCAAAGCTGTTACAAGAACAATCGCCGCAACAGCCGACAGAAAAATAGCAAAAAAATCCAAAGAAGGCGGCGCCTCCCGCAGACCCTGCTTGACCGTATCCCACTTTCCCGGTTCGAAATGAACCCCAGGGAAACAAACGGTCAAGACCCAGAAGAGAAAAACCGCGAGGATCAGGAGACCGCGTTGTAAATGTATGTAGGAGAAGGGAGACATAAGATATCTTCCCGTCTGAACGGCACACATAAAAAACCCGCCATGCGGCGGGTGTCGACCAAAACGCGGCCGATCCCCCCTACTGCAGGACATTATTTGCAGCAGGAGTCATCAGCCCGAAATGATGAGCAGTTGTGAGGGGGACTCCATCCCCAGGGAATGATCGTCAAGAAAATTTATGAATTATTCACCTTCTCCCAGTTTGTCTCGAACGTGGTGTCATGCAGCGTGTAAGCATATCCGAGCATGTTCCCATATCCCGGAAGCTGGCCTTCTTTTATACGCCAGAAGCAGAGATAAATCGCTGGAACGATCGTGTTTAAATCCGTCGTGTTCTGCCAGGCCTCTCTTTTCTCGATTACACGCCATAGAGTTCCATATTTTCGACTCCTAACCGTGTCCCCAACTCTTGGCAATCTTTTTTCCCGGATCACGTCATCATGGGTTTCATTCATGGCAATTTCCTCCTTGTTGTGGGTTGTGTTGGAGGGTCATCGATGCCACAGGAACGGCACCATGAAAAAAACGATGCTTTCAGCATAGGAACAATTCAGAAAAAGATGGAAATTGCAGAAGGAGAGGTCGTGAAGCTGGATGGTTTACTTTTCAGTGATGGAATCCCATCCCGCATAGCCCACTGGAGAAGCCCCATACATATATGGGATCATCCCTTCAGTTGCCAACATACTCCCTCCGCATGGAACTTCCGTGCAGTAGGAGTCATCAGCTCAGCTGCGTGAGCGATTATACGGGGGACTCCATCCCCGCCTCTTTATACAACTGGGCAGATTTGGAATCAAGAGTTTTGAAAGTTGTTTGCCGGAGCAATAAGATGACTTAAGCGCCGAATTTCGCCATGCGCCCGGCATAGGCCAGCGCCATCGGCATCAGGTCCACGGCTGGAAACTGCCCCAGCACGCCCTTGAGGCACTCGCTCTCTCCGAAGCCCTGGACGGGATTTCCCCGCCCCCGGCCCGGGGCATGCAGCAGCGTGGGCACGGGGTGAAAGGAGTGGGCTTTCCACGCGGCCGGCGTGCTGT
>Ga0315287_10005568_pt1 | contig 12424 bp, 9 predicted proteins | sample YL17G11_0_MG_FD_205037 | JGI IMG/M metagenome (GOLD analysis project Ga0315287, IMG submission 205037) | Sediment microbial communities from Yellowstone Lake, YNP, Wyoming, USA - YL17G11_0 | ecosystem: Environmental > Aquatic > Freshwater > Lake > Sediment | place: USA: Wyoming | collected...
CATGAATGCTGCTTGCACTTGGGCTGACAGCAGTCACCAGCGTAAGCCACGCTTGCCCCGGCGAAACACGTAATCGCGACGATCAGCAGCGCCGCGTAAACGAACTTACGCATCACACCCTCCAGTCGGTTGGTTAGCATTGGTCTTGGAATTATACACCCCCACAATGCGCTCCCGCAACTATAAACAAGCTGTCAACAAGAGGCGGCAACACCGATTGCCGGCCCGCAGTACCGGCAATCCAGTTGGTCTGCTGCTGCCAGCGCCTGCAAGCTACAATGCTTGCTGCATGGCAGGCGCAAGCGACATTGACGGCGCGATCCTCAAGATGCAGGAGCCGCTGCTGGCGGCGGCGGCCGACGCGCGGCGCAATGCCTACGCGCCGTACTCGCAGTTTGCCGTGGGTGCGGCGGTGCTGACGCTCGACGGCCGCATCTTCAGCGGCTGCAACATGGAGAATGCCAGCTACGGCCTGACGACCTGCGCCGAGCGCAACGCCATCGCCGCGGCGGTGGCGGGCGGGATGCTGCCAAGTCAACTCGCAGCTCTGGCGCTTGTGGCAGATGCCATGGCCGTCCCCTGCGGCGCATGCCTGCAGGTCATCGCCGAGTTTGCTTCGGAAGGGTGCATCGTTTTCACCGAGGACCGCGACGGTACGCGCAAGGCCTATCGGCTGGATGAGCTGCTGCCGCTGCGCTTCAGTCTCAGTCCAGTGGGGTAGGGAGTGCGCTTTACGCCGCCCGCGCCCTCGGCCTTCCAGTAGGGGCGGCCCACTGTGGCCGCCCGTCCTGGCGTAGGGCACGCTGTGAAGCGTGCCGTCTTTCCCCGGCTGTCGCTTTGTGGGCTCGGACGGCGGGATTTACATCCCGCCCTACGAACAAAGACGGACCGGCACATTGACCGGCCCCAGCCAAGACGGGCCGAGACAGTGCTCGGCCCCTACTGAAGATGGGCGGCATGCTGCCGCTCCCACTGAGCTAATGGATTGGGATTCTCCTCCTGAGGTCGCTGCCGCCTGCTACGATCATGCTGCATCGCGGAGGTGCTGAAATGAGACTGGCTTGTGTCGCCCTGCTGTGTCTGCTGTCACTGCTGACTGCTGCTCACGTCGCGTCCGCTCAGGACGCTGCGCTGGCGGGGCCGGACAGCGCCGCCACGCCTCCTTCACCAGTCGATGAGTATGTGGCTAACAGCACGCCAGAGTGGATCGACAGAGCGGCTCTGGCCACGGCGCTCAAGGACGCCGGCGACAACTGGCAGGAGCTGGCTGGCGCGCTGGATTACTTCAATCAGCAGCTGCCAGCGGACTCCACGGGCGCCGCCTGGCAGAAAGATATGTACGGCGACATGCTGTGGCTGATCGAGAACGCGCCGCACCTGGATCGTCTGGAGCTGACCCAGGACATTTTAGTCACCAACATGGAGCTGGCCGTGGGTATCAATCAGGCCGGCAGCTACGACTTGGATTCTGATCTGTTCCGGCGTTATGTGCTCAACTACCGCCTGGACGACGAGCCGGTAACGGCCTGGCGTGAGGAGCTGTGGTACCGCTACAGCAATATTGACGAGAGCAGTTACACCGATTCCTATGGCCCGTACAAGCTGCCGCAGCTGGAAAAGGCCAGAGTGTCCGCGCCGGTCAGCGATGTCGTGGCTGTGGCAGGCGCTAACTTCACCGTCCGCGAGCGCGGGTTTTTCGGCAACCTGGCCGCGCCGCTGGCCGTGGACAACGCACGCGCCGGCACCAAGCGCGAGCTGGCGATCCTCGTCGCCGCCGCGCTGCGCAGCCAGGGCTACGGCACGCGCTTCGTGAAGGAAAACCGCAGCGGCGAGAGCTGGGTCGAGGTCTACACAGGGCCCAGTGACAAGTATGACGCCGGCGCCTGGACGCCGGTGTATCCCACGGCGCCGGACAAAACTGGCGATACGGCATACGCCACGGAGTTGTGCGGCGGGCGCCTCGCCGTGGTCAGCGCGGGCGACGCCTTCGGCCAGGAACTGGTCACACCACGCTACTCCGACACCGCCGCACTGCAGGTGCGCTTCACCCGCGGCGGCGAGGAGCTGAAGGACTACGAGAGCTGGACGGTCTGCGCCTGGTTCGGCGGCGACTGGGTGCCGCTGGACGACCTGGGCTATCCCGTGGGCGAGATGGACTACCCGCTGGGCGAGGCGCCGGCGGGCGAGGAAGGGACTTGGTACTACGTCGGCGCGCCGGGCGAGTACCGGCTGACGGCGGGGATACGCTACCCCGGCGGCGTGTCGCACGTGAAGAACCAGGACTTCACGGTTGAGCCCGGCCAGCGCCTCAAGCTTGCAATGACACTGGACCCGCCCGCCGACCTGCCCGCCGTGGCGCTGGTGGACCGCCAGATCGCCAGCCCGCTGCCCGAGCAGTGGGCCGCGCTGGGGAGCGGTACGCATTTGTTCATCGTCACCGACAGCGCCGAGCCGTCGACGCGCGCAGTGGAGCTGCTCAAGGAGATCGCCGCGCAGCCTGGCATCACGACCCGCGTCGTCGCCTTCGACACGACGGATGCGGATGACCAGGCGCTGCTCAAGGATGCGCTGCTCGTCGATCCGGCGGACATCAAGCCGGTAGTGATCCTGGTGGTCGACGGCAAAACGCTGGTCTACAGCCGCGGCTACAACCTGAGCATCGCCGACTGGGTGACCCGCGCGCTCAGCGGCCAGTTGTAGAAGCCAACTCTTCGCCAGCGGCGACATCGTCTGCAGCTGAAAAGCTTCGCCGGCGTTCGCGAAAGGCACATCAAGCTATCTGCTCACATGGCTTGCAGCGTGCAGCGCGCAACAACGAGGCCGTAGCTCATGCGGGTGCAGTGCGTTAAGAACAGCCCTGGAGCGCGGAGCAGCAAACGGACTGATAGTGCCCTATAAAAAAGCCGCCCCCGGTATGACCGGAGGCGGCTGACTGTTCTGTCTGGTAGACGCGGCTTAATAGTAGCTCTGGCCATCGCTGCCGGTGCCCACGCGCTGGCGCGTGTCATAAGGCAGCATCTCGCCGGAGCCCTGGCGATGCCATTCCTTGCCGTTCAGCGGACGCTCGAAGTCGTAGTACGGCACGGTCTCGATGAACTCGTCGTAGCTCAGCGCAAGGATCTTGCGCATCGTGTTCTTGGCGAACTCGATCGGGTACCACGGCTGGTAGCCCTCGAACTCGACCTCGATCATGTAGTCCCCGTCCTTCCAGTGCTTCAGTGCCACGAGCTTGCCTTCGACGGTGAACCACTCGGGGATGTTGTCGCCCAGCGTGCGCTGGCGGTTGGGATCGCGGCGCCAGCCGCTGTAGCACAGGTAGATGCGGTTGACCGGCCACACGCTGCTGGAGATCTCATCCTGCAGGGCGGGCTGCACGCGCGGTTGCATGTCGGCCACGTCTTCCACGCGCTCGTAGTTGTGCATCAGCACGTCCACCGGCAGCTGCTCGGCGATGCTGTCCACGCGGGTCGGCTCGATCAGCAGCTCGCGCTCAAACATCTGCAGCATCTGCTCAGCGGTGCACTTGGGCACGTAGCGCATGCTGGTCTTGACCAGCAGGAAGCTCGAACCGTCGTTCAGCGCCTCGGGCGGCAGCACCAGGAATTCCTGCTGGTTGGCGGCTTCAAGCACGACGCGTTCGTCGCCCTTCACCGTGCCCCAGGCTACCAGCGCGGTGCTCTCGGGGATATCGTAAACCACATAGTTATGCGGCGTGAATGTATGCACCTGCTCGGCGGTCAGCGCCCCGCGCCACATCGGCGCCGGCGCGAAGATCGGCGGCAGATAGTAGAACGGGATGCGTGCGTTCAGGCTGATCGGATACAGGTGCACGTTCTGCGGCGCCAGCTCATACGGATCCACCGTATCTGGCACCATCTGGGCTGATGCGCTCGACGGCGCCAGGCTGATCGCCAGGCATGCCACCATCGCGAGAGCTAGACCCAGGTAGTTGAACCTAGTCATCACTTCACCCTCCATCAAAATTACGCCCACGCCAGGCCACACGCGCCCCGCTCAGTTAGCCTGCGGCGCTGTGCGGATGCGCCGGCGCGGCCCGCCACGGACGGCATTCCACCGCCGTAAGAACCCGGCGATTATAGCACCTTAGCTTCAACTTAGTAAATCGCAACCACCGAAAGACAACTCGAACTTGTGGCGAGACCGACTGCGCTTTCCGCGACTCCTGCAGTGCTAGATGGCGCCACCCGTGGCCTCGCATTATATGCCGCGGCGCGCCCTGGCGCGCTGAGGCGCGGCAAGGCGCAGTGCTTGTCGCTGCCTCACCACACATGCAGGCAAAGGCGTGTGCGTTCGCGAGCAGCCAGCGCACAATGCAGCTTCAAGGCAATATCCACATTTACCCTTGACTTCCCGCGCGGGCGCGCTATAATTCAGCGCCGGTTAGCAGTCTCTCACCAAGAGTGCTAGCAGACTGAAATAACAGGCTGCCAGCCGTGGTAGGGACTGCTCTGAAGACGGGCGTCCCCATTTCGAACGGGGCTCGCGTTGCCCGGGAGGGCGAACGCGGCGGGGATTGCGCCGTCCTGTAAGTACAAGCACAAGCATTACTGGAGGTCTGACAGATGGCGAAGGCTCAAGCGAAGTTCAGTTACCGTCCGGCGCCTGGCCGGTTGATCGTCTTGCCGCTCGAGCGCGGCGAGAAAACCGAGAGCGGCCTGTACCTGCCGGAAAGCGCCAAGGAGCGCCCGCAGCTCGGCAAGGTCGTGGCCTACACCCCCGGCATGAATGACGAGGGCAAGCGCCACGAGCCGGTGTGCGAGATCGGCGACACGATCTTCCACTCGAAGTACGGCGGCACGGAAGTCAAGATCGACGGCGCGGACTACCTGATCCTGCGCGAGGACGACGTGCTGGCAATCCAGGCGTAGTCCGGTGGGGCAAGCCTCCGTGCTTGCCAGACAATGTTCGCAAGCAGAGACGCTTGCGCCACCAGAAGGGCGAGGCCAGCCTCGCCTCTACAGAAGAAGATTCAAGGAGCAATCAACATGGCAAAGCAGATCGTGTTTTCGGAGGAGGCCCGCGGCAAGCTGCTGGCGGGCGTGGATAAGGTCGCCAACGCCGTCAAGACGACGCTGGGCCCGCGCGGCCGCAACGTGGTGCTGGAGAAGAAGTGGGGCAGCCCGACGATCACCAACGACGGCGTGACGATCGCCAAGGAGATCGACCTGCCCGACCCGCTGGAGAACATGGGCGCGCAGCTGGTGAAGGAAGTCGCCAGCAAGACCAACGACATCGCCGGCGACGGCACGACCACGGCGACGATCCTGGCGCAGGCCGTGATCCAGGAAGGCTTGCGCAACGTGGCCGCCGGCGCCAACCCGATGGCCATCAAGCGCGGCATCATGAAGGCTTGCGAGATGGTGGTCGAGCACCTGAAGAAGAATGCCATCAGCATCAAGACCGACAAGAAGGCGATCTCCGCCGTCGCCGCCATCTCCGGCAACAACGACTCCGAGATCGGCGAAAACATCGCCGCGGCGATGGATGCCGTGGGTAAGGACGGCGTGATCACGGTCGAGGAATCCAAGACCGCCGAGACGAAGATCGAGCTCGTCGAGGGCATGCAGTTCGACCGCGGCTACATCAGCCCCTACTTCATCACCGACCGCGAGGCGATGGAGACCAGCCTGGAGGATCCGTATATCCTGCTGTGGGAGAAGAAGATCTCCGCCGTACAGGACCTGCTGCCGCTGCTGGAGAAGATCGCCAAGGCGGGCAAGCCCGTGGCGATCATCGCCGAGGACGTCGAGGGCGAGGCGCTGGCCACGCTGGTGGTCAACCACCTGCGCGGCACGCTGCGCGTCGTGGCGGTCAAGAGCCCCGGCTACGGCGATCGCCGCAAGGCGATGATGGAAGACATCGCCGTGCTGACCGGTGGCAAGTTCTTCACGGAGGACCTGGGCGTCAAGCTGGAGAGCATCGACCTGCGCGAGCTGGGCACCTGCAAGACGTTCAAGGTCGATAAGGAAAACACGACGCTGATCGAGGGCAAGGGCCAGAAGGCCAACATCCAGGGCCGCATCAAGCAGATCCGCAACGAGATCGAGAAGGCCACCAGCGACTGGGACAAGGAGAAGCTGCAGGAGCGCCTGGCCAAGCTGCACGGCGGCGTGGCGGTGCTGAAGGTCGGCGCGGCCACCGAGACCGAGCTGAAGGAAAAGAAGCACCGTTACGAGGACGCGTTGTCGGCGACCCGCGCCGCGGTGGAAGAGGGCATCGTGCCCGGCGGCGGCGTGGCCCTGCTGCGCGCCAGCCAGGCCATCGACATGAAGCAGTTCAAGGACGACGCCGAGGGCGAAGTCGGCGCGCGCATCCTGCTCAAGGCGCTCTACGAGCCCGCCAGGCAGATCGCGTTCAACGCCGGCGAGGAAGGCAGCGTGATCGTGCGCGACATCATGGCCGAGAAGAAGAACTTCAACTGGGGCTACAACGCCGCGACGCACACTTTCGAGGACCTCGTCAAGGCCGGCATCATCGACCCGGTCAAGGTCACCCGCAGCGCGGTGCAGAACGCCTGCAGCATCGCCGGCATGCTGCTGACCACCGAGGCCATCGTGGCCGACATTCCGGAAAAGAAGCAGCAGCAGATGCCAGGCGGCGCCGGAGCCGGCGGGGGCATGGGCGGCGACATGGACTTCTAGCAGTAGCGCAAGCCTCTGTGCTTGCGACCATTTGCAGTAGGGGCCGGACTTGTGCCGGCCCCTCTTTTTTTCGGCTTTGTGCCGGCCCTGCTGCTACATCCAGGATGGCAGGCGGGAGTACCTGCAGCCCCGCGGCAGATACTGCGGACTACTGCTCTTCATCCAGCGGCACGGTGCCAGCGGCGAAGCCCCCTTCAGGATTCAGGAAGCTCATGTCGTAGCCGCACATTGCGCCCCAGTACTTCACGGCATCGTAGGGCAGGCCAACAGCGTAGGCCATGAGGATCCCGAAGTAGTCGCAAGAACCCACGCAGCTAGCGGTCTTGCCGCTGGCGCTGGCTCCTCTGAATGCTGTCTCCTGCAGGTTGATACGGAAGCGCCTGGGGGTGGCCCACTGCAGCCCCAGGTCCGGATCCACCGTCGTCATCGTTGTCTCTACGCCAGCGTCCTGGTCGGGGTAGACACAGTACGCCATGCTCATTAGCTGCAAACCCAGCCCGGCTGCCGACATATCGCAGGTTTGGAACGTGGCGTAGCGCATCTCGCCGAAGGGGATCAGCCAGATGGTGCCGCTGACTGCTTTACTGGCGCCGCTGTCCGGGCCATATACGAGGTAAGGCCCGTTCCAAGCGGTGCCCAAGGTGTCCGTCGCGGCGACGAAATAGGCCTGGCTGCTGGCCGGATTGTCGTAGTTTTCCTTGAACCAGCCGATGCCCGGCTTGCCGCCGAGATCAACCAGGTCAACGTTGCGCAGCCCGCTGTCAGCGCTCTTCAGCTCCGTGAAGACCGCGACCGGCGCATTCCAGTCTGCGCCGTCGGCGTCCCGCGCGCAGACGAAGCGCACGCCGCGCTCGTCGCTGGGATCACCGGCGGTGTCCTGCCAGAGATAGGCCACGGCCGGCTTGCCGCCGATGACCATCGCCCGCGGTATCTCGTAGCTTTCGTTCGACGAGTAGCCCGGATCCAGCGCCTGCGCCGTGGCGTAGCTCCACATCGTCCCCAGCAAATCGGGGCACTGGATGTACATTAAGCCACCGCCCAGCAGGCTGACGTCGAAGGACGTCCACACGACAGCAGGCAGCCCATTCGCCTCGAACAGGCAGATCGCGCGGCCATAGCCCGGCGAATTCGTGCTGTTGATCACGTACGGGTCGCCCCAGGTCTGTCCGGCCGCGCCCTGCGCGCGCCGGTAGTTGATCCACAGTTGGCCTGCAGGTACGTAGGCCAGCGCCGGCAGCGATCCGGTATTCGCCAGCGAGGGCGTGTTCATCGAGCAGGCATCGACGTCAACTGGGTCATCCCAGCTCGCGCCCAGCTCGTCCGTGGCGTGCATAAACCATAGCTCGAAGCTGCCTCCGCCCTGGTCCGTCTGCATGATGTAGGCGGGGTGGCTGTTCTCGCAGAGGATCGGCCCTCCTAGACCGGCGGAGTTGCCCAGCGGCCTGGCCAGCGGCTGGTAATCCACGTCGATCTCAAGCAGCCCGTCCGACAGCACTACCTGGCTCAAGATACTCGCATCCGTTCCAGCCGTCAGGACCACGACATAGGTGTAGCCACTGAGGCTGCGGTAGTCGGCGACCGCGCCGACCTTTGTATACGCCGCCGCCAGCAGGCCCGGCTGCCAGTCCCAGCGGTTGGATATAAAGTTGGCCACGCCGTACCACAGCTCGCCGGCAGGCGGCTCGGTGTCCCAGCTAGTTTTCACGTCCAGCCCCGTGCTCAGCGCCAGCGTGTCAAACTCGTAGACGGCAAACGCCAGTTGCTCAAAGGCCGGGTGATTCGCCGGATCCCAGCCTGGTGTGAACTCCAACGCTGGCGTGGTCACCAGGCAGTGCTGCGGCATGATGATCCCGCTGAAGCCGTCGCCTTCGCAGGTCAGACCGGCAGTGGAAGCCGTGCGGCCCGGCTCGCGGGCAGCGAGCTCGGACGGCAGCGGCAGGGTGAGCGAGTTGATCGAGTCCAGCGGCGATGAGCCCGGCATCGCGCGTGGATTGCTGATCGACGTGCATGCGGTGCAGACAGCAGACATGAAGCAACTAACGAACAAAATAGCAGCGGCCCGGAAGCAATGCATCGCGAGCTCCTCTACAGTTTCCCTGATGCATAATTATAACGCGGCTCCCAATTAAGATAGCTGAACAAGCATCATTTCTCGGGCTGGGCAGGCGCTGGCTTGGCGCCGCTCAGGCGTGAGACGACGACCTTCGGCTGGTAGCTGAAGCGCTCGGTGCCCGCCGCGTCATCGGCCTGCACGCCCAGACGGTGGGTCAGCCCGCTGCCGAAGCTGGCCGATCCGGCAAGGGTCGCGCCGCGCAGCAGCTTCACCGGCCCCACCGGGCGCGGCCCGCTGGCGCCGGCCAGCGTCACCGGCCCGACCGGCCGCGGTCCACCCGCCAGGCCCAGGCTGACCGGGCCCGCCGGCCGGCTGGGCAGTCCGCGCTGGCCGCCCGGCGCTGCCACTGGGCCCGGCCGCGCTGCTGCGGCTCCAGGCGCCTGCTGCGCCGCGGTCGACGCAGTCGCAGGCTTTCCTGCCGGAACTGGTACAGCGGGTGTTGGTGGCATGGACGCGGCGGCATGCGCAGCTGAAGGCTGCGGCGCCACGGGGGCAGCTGCTGCCACATAGGGCGCAGGCGGTGCGGCCGCAGGAATAATGTGTGCGGGCTGCGGCGCCTGAGCGACTGGAGCCGGCGGTGGCACGGCAGGCGGCTCGCCGATCTGGTGCGCCGGCAGCGGCGCAGGCACAGTGGCGGCGGGATGCTCGATCTTCGCATGGGGAGGCGGCGGCGGCCCTTCCGTGAGCAGCCTGATCAGCGACTGCTCCTCGGCCTTGCCCGCGCCGGTCTGCTCGATCAGCTTGCGCCACTGCGGGCCGAACAGCTGGCGGCCGACGTCGACCGCCGGTTCATGCTGCGCTGTCTCGCGCTGCCCGTGCTCATGCTCCTGCGGCGTGAGCCGCGGCGCGACCAGCGGTGGCAGATGGCGCATCGGTGGCGGCGAAGCGGACTGCGGGGCGGACGGCGCGCGGCTGTCCAGCGGTACCTGGCGCGTGCCGGTCTGCTGCTGCGGCGTGAGGTTGTGCCGCGACGCCTGGGGCTGCGACTTGGTCGGCGACTGGCTGGTGAACAGCCGCTTGGCGTCGCCCGAGCGCTTGAACAGCGCGTTGCGCTGGTCGTCGACGGACTGCGTCTGGCGCCGGCCGCTCTCGATCAGCCCGAGCACGATGCCCCAGATGCTCAGCGCGGTGCTGGCCTGCCAGAACCACGGCACGCTGGCCGGGCCAGCGTCGACGATCGCGCTGTAGATCATGATCATCACTACGCTCACCAGCGTCCAGGCGACGGAGACGCTCAGCAGCGACTTGACCTGCGCGGCGGTCCGCTCTTGCAGCCAAGTGCTGATGCGGGCGCGCAGGAAGATCACGCCGAAAGCACCGAGCAGGAATAGCCAGCCCCAGAACCCCATGGCTTAATCCTACCGCAAATCCAGGCCCTTGCGGGAGCTTATCCGAATTCGTCGCCACGGCGGCCTGCGGCAGGACGAGGCGGCGGTGAGGCGCGGATCTACGCGCGGGCTTTGCTAGAATGGCGCGCCATGAATCAGCGGGCCGGCGTGCTGGCGTTGCAGGGCGACTTCGCCGCCCATGCGCGCGCGCTTCAGCAGCTCGGCCTCGATGTTGTGCTGGTGCGGCGTCCGGCGGATCTGGCGGGCCTTTGCCTGCTGGCGCTGCCGGGCGGCGAGTCGACGACGATGTCGATGCTGCTCGACGACTCCGGTCTGCGCGAACCGCTCAGCCAGCTCATCGCGCCGGTGGCTGCCGGCGGGGCGGGCCTGCCGGTGCTGGCCACCTGCGCCGGCGTGATCCTGCTGGCGCGCCAGCTGGAAGGTGACAGTGGCAGCGTGCAGGTACGTGCGCTGGGGCTGCTGGATGCGACGGTGGCACGTAACAGCTACGGCCGCCAGCTGGAGAGTTTCGAGGGCGAACTGACCATCGACTGGGCGGTGCTGGGCCGCGACCAATCGCGCACCACTGCTGACAGTGACACTGCGCTGCGACTGGATGCCGACGCGCTGCTGCACAGCGACCCGGCGTTCCACGGCGTGTTCATCCGCGCGCCGCGCATCAGCGACATCGGCGCGCAGGCCAGCGTGGCCGGCCGCTACATGGGCGAGCCGGTGCTAGTGCGCCAGGGCAACATCATCGCTGCCGCCTTCCACCCCGAGCTCTCGGGCGACCTGCGCATCCACCAGGCCCTGCTGGCGCTGGTGGAGTAGGCGCGGCTGGCTGGCGAGCCGGGCGCCTGCGCTGTCTCAACAGCTATCGCTCCCGCGGCGGCGCTGCTATAATCCCATTTTAAGAACCAGTGTTTTTCTATTGAGGATCGTGAATGGCGGTAACTGCAGTGATCGGCGCCCAGTGGGGCGACGAAGGCAAAGGCAAACTCGTCCACCTCATTTCCGCAGACTGTGACATCGTGCTGCGCTACCAGGGCGGCAGCAATGCCGGCCACACGGTGAAGGTCGACGGCCAGACCTTCAAGTTCTCGCTGCTGCCCAGCGCGATCATCCGCCCCGGCAAAAAGTGCCTGATCTGCGACGGCGTGGTGGTCAACGTGGTGACGCTGGCCGAGGAGATCCGCGAGCTAAAGCGCCTGAACTGCCTGCGCGGCGAGCTGACGATCTCGCGCCACGCCCACCTGGTGCTGCCCTACCACTGCGTGCAGGACCGCTACTTCGAGCAGGCCAAGGGCAAGGACGCCATCGGCACGACGCTGCGCGGCATCGGCCCGGCCTACGCCGACAAGTACTTCCGCGTCGGGCTGCGCGCCGGCGACATGCTGAAAGCCGACTTCGGCGAGCGCGTCATGGCCGCGGCGCAGCGCAAGAACGTGCTGTTCAAGGACTACTACCGGCAGCCGGAAGTCGACCCTGAGCAGGTGTGGGACGAGGTGCGCCCGGCGATCGAGCTTTTAGCGCCGCTGGTCGGCGACACCGGGACGATCGTGCGCCGCGGGCTGGCCGACGGCGCGCGCATCATGTGCGAGGGCGCGCAGGGCACGCTGCTGGATATCGACTCCGGCACGTACCCCTACGTCACGTCGAGCCACCCGATCTCCGGCGGGGCGTTCCTCGGCACCGGCCTGAGCTGGCGCGACATCGAAAGCGTGATCGGCGTGACGAAGGCGTATACCACGCGCGTCGGCGCCGGCCCGTTCCCCACGGAGGAGCTGGGCACGGACGGCGAGCAGATGCGCCAGGCCGGGATGGAGTACGGCACGGTCACCGGCCGCCCGCGGCGCTGCGGCTGGCTGGACCTGCCGCTGCTGCGCTACGCCGCGCAGCTCTCGGGCTTCACTGAGCTGGCGGTGACCAAGACCGACGTGCTCGACGGCTTCAAGGAAATCAAGGTCTGCGTGGACTACCGCCAGGACGGCGCGCGCGTGGACTGGCCGGACCTCGATCCGGTGGTGCTGGCGACGTACACCCAGGTCTACGAGACGCTGCCCGGCTGGCACTGCGACACCTCGCAGATCACGCGCGAGCAGGACCTGCCGAAGCGCTTCCTGAACTTCATCGACTACATCCAGCAGCAGGTAGGCGTGCCGGTACGCATCATCTCCGTCGGGCCCGACGCGGCTGCGACGATCTACCGCTAAACATGCATATCAGGCCGCTGATCCTGCCCGCCCTGATCTGCGCAGCTACGCTGCTGGCGGCGCCGGCGCAGGCGGCGGAGCAGGCCTACCTGCCCACGGCGACGGACG
>Ga0315287_10005569_pt1 | contig 12424 bp, 8 predicted proteins | sample YL17G11_0_MG_FD_205037 | JGI IMG/M metagenome (GOLD analysis project Ga0315287, IMG submission 205037) | Sediment microbial communities from Yellowstone Lake, YNP, Wyoming, USA - YL17G11_0 | ecosystem: Environmental > Aquatic > Freshwater > Lake > Sediment | place: USA: Wyoming | collected...
TTCCTATAGAGGGATAAAGATCCATGATGCGTCGTGATCCTTATTTTTCCGCTGTTCTTGAAGGAGGTGTTCTGCTTGCCCGTGTATGAATACACGCATGAAGGGGAAGGATGTTCGGTGTATGGGAACACGTTTGAGATCATGCAGAAGATGAACGATCCTCCTCTCTCGGCTTGCCCGGCATGCGGCGAAAAGGTGCGCCGTTTGATCTCCCTGATCCATGTGAGTATGCCCACTACAGATTCCAGATACAAGGAGTTGGGATTTACGAAGCTGGTGCGGCGGGATGCGGGAGTGTATGAAAATGTCACAGCCATGGATGGAGAAAGCCGCTTTTTCGAGGCGGACAAGCCGGAAACCATGCCTGATCTCAAACGTCGGATCACGGATTAGCAAGGCAAAAAAAACCGCCCTCTCAGGGCGGGAAAGAATATCGGAAATATTATGTAGCCCCCTTCCGGGCGCCGCCGGAAAATCCTCAGAGAAATCGAAGATCTCTTCGCTGGAATCGGCCCGGCAGGTCGGAAGACAAGGGGGAAGGAATATTATTCCGCAGGTTCAATGGCTTCCACAGGGCATTGCTCGACGCAGTCCCCGCAATCTGTGCATACATCCGGATCAATCTTATAAATGGGTTCTGCTTCACTTATTGCCTCCACAGGACAAACGGACACACAGCTTCCACATGCGATACATGCATCGGTTATCTTGTGAGCCATAAAGGATTCCTCCTTGTAAGAAGTTTAAAGCGTATTTATCAAACTTACACAAATTTCTCTTAGAGGACACCATCAAGAGGGTCAATCTGGAATATGTCACGAGTCCAATTTTCGACTCGCTAATCCGCCTCTTCTTCCTGGTCATTCTTGCCTTTATACAGGCTGCATATTCCCCGCCTGGAATTCGTGATGAATTCGACGAAATGGCGCACTTCGGCACAGGGATTCATGGTTTCAATTTTATTAATGGCGCTTTTGGTGTTGAGCCCGCTGCGGTAAACAATTTTAAAGGCTTCTTTAATTTTGGATCGCGTTTCCTGGGGGATCCCAGCCCGTCTCAATCCCACCATATTGATCCCTGAAACCTGTGACCGCCCCACGGCAATGCAGAAGGGAGGAACGTCTTTCCCCATGCCTGCTCCTCCGGAAACGATGGACAAGCGACCCACCCGGACATACTGGTGAAAAATGGTATTCCCGGAAAGAAAAGCCCCGCTTTCCACCTCCACATGACCTCCCAGTAAAGCCCCGTTCGCCATCACAACATTGTCTCTAATCATGCAATCATGCGCCACGTGTGAAAGAGCCATGAGAAAATTGCAGTTTCCAATCTCCGTCGCTTTCCCCTCCTCCCAGGAGCGATGGATCGTCACATATTCCCGGATAATGTTCTTGTCACCGATCAGGGTATGGGACACACAGGGCTTGTAGCCTAAATGTTGAGGCTCATGACCGATGATCACGCCCATATGGATGATATTATTATGCCCGATTTCCGTGTGGCTGCAAATGCAGACATGCGAAAGGATTTGTGTTCCCGATGCGATACGAACATGTCCTTCGATGATGCTAAAGGGTCCGATGGATACATCCTCATCAATTTCCGCATGCGGATCAATGATGGCAGTTGGATGTTGTTTCATTCCCGTCCCCCGAAAAGAAACTTTCTTTTAACGTGCGCTGACTTTCCCGAAAAACAATCGTTAATCTCTAATGAAAAGGAAAGGATTCGTAAAGAATTATTTAAAGAAAATTGTTGGAGGAGGAGAAAGGCGGATGCATAAGCCGGGTTAAATCAAGGGAGATAACAGGGGATCCGGGGTGTGCATATATTGTGATTTCACTCAAGAAACTCCCTTGACTTTCCCTCCCTGATTTTGAAAAGGTCTCTCTCGTGACTGAATCCTATGGTAAAGTTTACACAGAGAATTCCCTTAATCCCCTTGTGCGCATGAAGGGGATCTCAAAACGTTTTGGCGGCACATGGGCGCTTCGCAATGTGGATTTTCAGATTTTCCACGGAGAGGTGCATGTGCTTGCGGGCGAGAATGGGGCGGGGAAAAGCACCCTCGTTAAAATCCTGGCAGGCGTGTATTCGGACTTTGAGGGCGTGATTGAGATCAACGGCGTTCCCGTCCGTTTTGATTCGCCCCTGGACGCCTGTGACATGGGAGTGGCTGTGATTCACCAGGAACTCTCCCTCGTGCCCTCTATGAGCGTGGCGGATAATATTTTCCTCGGGCGTCCCCTGACCAGGCACGGTTTCGTCAGCGATCAAAGGCAGAAGGCGGAGACAAAAAATGTTCTGGATCAGCTCGGTCTTCTGGTGGATGCGGACTGTGCCATTGATCAGATCCCCATCGCACTGCAGCAGATGGTGGAGATAGCCAAGGCTCTGGTGCGCAATGCCAGGATCATCATCATGGATGAACCCACAAGCGCCTTGAGCGCGCCGGAGGTTGAACGACTCTTTTCTCTCATTGTTGATCTGAAAAAAAACGGATGCGGGATTGTTTATATTACCCACAAGATGGAGGAGATAGAGCGAATTGCGGATCGTATTACCGTTTTGCGGGACGGCTTTTTCGTTGGTTCTGCGCCCGCAAAGGATCTGCCCGGCCCCCAGCTCATAAAATGGATGGTCGGCCGGGAGATTGATCAGCAATTCCCCAGGCATCAGACTCGCAGGGGCGAAGAACGCCTGCGGATTGAACAATTCAGCGTGTTTCCGGCAGGGCTTCAGGCGCGCCCTGCGGTCGAAGGTGTATCCTTGTCCGTACATGCCGGAGAAATCCTGGGGATCGGAGGCCTTCAAGGCTCCGGATCGAGCGAGCTCCTCATGGGACTGTTTGGAGGTTATGGGAACAATATCCGTGGCCGGATCTTTTTGAATGGAAATCCCGTTTTGTTTCATTCCCCAGATCAAGCCATTCAAAAGGGTCTTGCCCTCCTGACCAATGACCGCAAGGCCACAGGTCTCGTGCTCCCTCTCTCTATTATCGCCAATACCGTGCTGGCGGACCTTCCACGCCTCTGTTCCGGAGGGTGGCGCCTACCCTCCAGGGAGTGCCGGGCTGCAGCAAAGGTCATGAAGCCCCTGAACCTTCAGGCTTCCTCTTTGGCGATGGAGGTGAACGAACTTTCCGGGGGGAACCAGCAAAAGGTCGTGATCGCCAAGTGGCTTCAGACAGAACCCACACTCCTCCTCCTGGATGAGCCAACCCGGGGGATAGATGTCGGCGCCAAGCGGGAGATCTATCACCTCATGAACGAATGGACCGCCCAGGGGATCGCCATCATCCTCATTACCTCAGAGATGCCCGAACTCCTGGCAATGAGCGACCGGATCGTGGTGATGCACAGGGGAAGGGTGACCGCGGAACTGGCGCAGAATCGGGCAACGCCGGATCTGGTTCTGGAAGCGGCCATGGGAAGAAAAATCGAGGCTGGAGTATGAGTCTAATCGCAAAAAAAGAATATCTCCTCAAGCCCTCCGGCACCTGGAAGATCCTTACGAGTCCTGTGGGCAGGGCGCTTGTAGCCCTTATCCTGGTTTTTGTTCTGGGTCTCGTTTTTCATGCCGAGGGGGCGTTCTTCAAGGTCGGGACCCACCGGGATGCCCTGCGCCAGACATCCGTGTTCGGCATTCTTGCCTGCGGCATGTCCCTGGTCATTATCGCAGGAGGCATTGACCTGGCAGTGGGAAGCGTGCTTGCCCTTGTGGCGGTATGTTTTTCCCTGATGTGTATCAGGTGGGGATGGCCGGCCTGGTTTTCCATCCCCGCATGCCTTGTTATCGGAGCATCTTGTGGCTGGATCTCAGGTTTCCTGACTGCCCGGTTCAGGATTCAACCCTTCATTTCCACCCTTGCCATGATGGTTTTTGCCAGGGGACTGGCAAAAACCGTGAGCGGAGGCATGAAAATCTCCACTGCCGTCAAAAATCCGGATGGGACATACACCTATGTGGATGTTCCAGGGATCTTTCGGGCCATTGACTCCCGCATCTTCTGGGGGAACTTGACGGTCGTCACCCTGATCTTTCTCGGTTGTATTCTGGCCACCTGGGTGGCGCTCGCGCGGCATAAGTGGGGGAGACAGCTCTATGCCCTGGGCGGAAATGAGGAGGCTGCCCGCCTGTCAGGGGTGCCTGTTCGAAGAGCCAAGATCATGGCCTATATGGCCGCAGGTCTGCTCGCAGCGATTGCCGGCATCTGCCAGGCAGCCCAGGAGCAGCAGGGGGATCCGGAAGCAGGCATGGGGTATGAGCTCACGGCAATCGCCATTGTGGTGATAGGCGGCACCAACCTCATGGGCGGGAGAGGGGGCATTGGCCTGACCTTGATCGGCACCCTGACCATCGGTTACCTTGAAAAGATACTGAGCATCAATGCCGTACCCGAGGCCAGCCGCCTGATGCTGACAGGCGTGATCATTATCATGGCTGTTCTGATGCAAAGAGTCGGGAAAAAATAAGTTCCCTTCCGCGATTTTCATTCCCAAATAAAGAACAACTGAAATGTATTTCCATTTTCCTTCACTTTTTTGTTGAAACGGAAATGAAACCTACCCATCTTATAATCTATTCCTTTATTGAATTTCGACGGCTCTGTTTATGCAGACCCTGGCAACTTGTATATGGAAAGGAGAACGGGAATGAAACTGAAGAGATTTTTAATCCCGATTTGTTTGTTGTTGATGGGAAGTCTAGCCTTTCTTTCAGGCTGTGGCGGATCCGAGACACAAGGGGAAAAGCCCGCGCAACCTGCCACTCAACCGGGAAAAGAAGAAAAGGCTGTGAGTCCTCACAAAACGGAAAAGACCTATACCATTGGCATGAGCCAGTGCAATCTGGGAGAACCATGGCGGGTTCAGATGAATGCGGACATCAAGGCAGCCGCGGAGAAACACCCGAATATCAAGATGATCTTCAAGGACGCCCAGAATGATACCCTGAAACAGAGGGCGCATGTGGAGGAACTCATCAGCGCAGGCGTGAATCTGATCATTATCAGTCCCAAGGAGGCGCAACCCCTCACCGAACCTGTGGGAAAGGCAATAGATGCGGGCATTCCTGTGATCGTTCTGGACCGGGCTATCCTGGGCGACAAATATACAAGCTTTATTGGCGCGGATAATAAAAAGATCGGACGCCATGCAGGCAAATGGATCGTGAAGAGGCTGGGCGGAAAAGGAAAGGTCGTGGAACTTAAAGGCCTGATGACCTCCACTCCCGGCCAGGATCGCAATTCCGGTTTTCGCGAAGCGATTCATGGGTCAGGGCTTGAGATTATTTTTGAAGCGGATATGAAGTGGCTCGAGCCCAATGCGAGAAAGGAGATGGAATCCGCGCTCTCACGGTTTGACAAGATCGATCTGGTGTATGCACATAACGATCCTGGCGCGCATGGGGCTTATCTCGCTGCCAAGGGCGCAGCACGGGAAAAGAATATCGTCTTTGTCGGTATTGATGCCCTGCCACATGAAGGCCAGGCTTATGTCAAACAGGGGATCATGGAAGCCAGCTTTGAATATCCCACAGGGGGAAAGGAAGCGATTGACGTGGCTTTGGATATCCTGAATGGGAAGACTGCGCCCAAGACGATCACCCTTAAATCGAGGGTGTTTACCAGGGAGAATGTGGATAAAGGCGGTGAATGGCTTTCCTCCGAATAAGAGAATTTGGGGTCAATCCCTACAATAAGTTCAAAAAGTTGTTGACAATACCAGTCTGCTTATAGGCCAATTAAATTATGGTACGTCCAAAAAGAATTGATTTGCCGTTTGCCCTTTATCATGTCTTTTCCCGAACCAATTCAGGCGACACGGCATTTACCGATCAGAGAGATAGAGATCGGTTTCTTGAATATCTGGCAAAATATACAGATATTTTTTCTTTCAGGATTCATGCCTGGTGCCTGATACCCAATCATTTCCATCTCATTCTGGAAAGCACAAATCGCCCTGCTCTGTCAGAATTTATGCGGCGTCTTCTTACAGCCTATACAGTTTACTTCAACCGTCGCCATGGCCGGCACGGCCACCTGTTCCAGGGGAGATTCAAAAGCTTCCTTGTGGATAAAAGTGATTATCTCCTTGCCCTCTCCTGGTATGTTCATAATAATCCGGCCAGGATGTCTCCACCCCTGGATCCGGAAAAATACGAAGGGTCCAGTTTACGATATTATATTCATGGGGACGAACCTCCTTATCTGAACACCAGGGAAGTACTGGTCTGGTTTGAGGGGGATAGGCAACGATATGCCCAGTTCATGAGAAAAGGGCTTGATGAAGACACAAAACCCCGGATTCTACAGCAAAGGTACATAGGAGGCGAGGCGTTTGTCCGTCGCATGAACGAGCGACTCGGTCTTCTGGGACAATCGGACAGCCGGGCAAGTAAAGGAAGGGCGAGAAGGGAGCAAGCGACTATTGAAAAAGAGCGGGATCAGGCGGAGAAAATTTTAAAGACCGTTGGAGAATATTTTAAGTGTGATCCCAAAAGAATCTTACAGGGCTATTATTGCAGGGGAGATGAGGGGCGGGCCAGAACAGTTTTAATAGGATTGTTGCGCGACCGCCTCCCATGGACAAACAGTCAAATTGCCCGGTATCTTGGTTTAAGGCAAAATGGTGGGATTTATTACCATCTGGATCAAATAAAGAAGAGTCGGGATTTAACCCGCGCTTTTGAAGCCATTGGGAAAGAATTTCCCCACAAGGATTAATTTTGACTTTATTGTAGGGATTGACCCCAAAATGGGGATTGACCCCAAAATGTTGGATTAAATTTGATATTATTATAGAGTCCGACCCCAAAATGTTCGATAGAAAAAGAACGCCTGATGTGGATGGCCTTCTCCGTTGTGTCCTGCGCAAAGGCATCCCGGAACGGGTGTATCACCTCGAGCTTTACCTCGATGGAGAAATTATATCCGCTGTTGCGGAACGATTTGATCTTGCGAAGCATCTGAATCCAAATGATCCCTTGTATCTTCTCAAGCGCGATGTCATCGTGCATCAGTTCCTTGGCTATGACATGTTCCACGTTGCACTCCCCGGCTTTGATTTCCCCCTGGATTGGCATCCGGCTGAGGATGCCACTTCGGTGAAAAGCCAGGTGCGCACATCTAGAAACTGGATGGAAGAACACCAGGGTCCCATCCAATCGTGGAAGGACTTTGAATGTTATCCCTGGCCTGACATAAAAAATGTGGACACCCGTAATTTGGAGTGGTGCGAAAAGAACCTGCCTGACGATATGGCTGTGTTTGAATTGACCTCTCATGTGTTCGAGATCCTCTGCTGGATCTTTGGTTATGAAAGCCTGTGTTACAAAGTGTATGAGGAGCCGGATCTTGTAGAAACAGTTGTGGAAAAAATCGGGCAATTATACCTTGAACATACCCGTCTTCTTTGCCAGTTTTCCCGCATGGCGATCATTTGGGCCAGCGATGATATGGGATTCAAAACACAACCGCTCTTATCCCCTGATCATCTGCGAAAACTAGTCCTTCCCTGGCATAAAAAGTCTGCGGAAATCGCCCATTCTCATGATAAACCCTATTTCCTGCACGCCTGCGGCCAAATCGATACGATCATGGAGGATCTGATTGATGATGTGGGTATTGATGCCAAACATTCCTTCGAAGATGCGATAGAACCTGTCACAAGTGTCAAGGCCAGATATGGCAGGAGAACAGGGATTATCGGAGGTATCGATGTAGATTTCCTGTGCCGGGCAAATGAAAAGGAAATCCGAAGGCGTGTCCGCCAAATCCTGGATGCCTGCCACCCTGATGGAGGTTACATTCTGGGAACCGGAAATTCCGTTGCCAACTATATTCCGCTGGACCATTATCTGGTTATGCTGGATGAGGGGCGGAATTGGCCCACCAGTTAAAGAGGCTGTCATGAAGAGAGTTTGTTGACGCCAATCATGCCAATCGCGCGTATTTCGTTTGATCTTTGTCAAATAAAGCTACTTTTTGTTGACATAAGGAGGATTTTCGTTTAGTAAAACACATCTCTTTTATAAAAGGCAAAATAAAGCATTTCTATCCGATGAACACTCTGCATTATATTATCAGGACATAAAAAGTTTTTTGAGGAGGGACCCTATGGATAAAAAAACGATCTGTATCGGTAGCCTTATCCTCAGTGTTTTCCTGTTGTTTCTTTCCAGCCTCAGCACGACTTCTTACAGCCAGGAGGATACTGTCCAAGCCATTGTGGTGAATAGCACATTCCGCAAGGCCGATCTCAAGGCGTCTGAAGGTATTGTGAAAAACCGGAGTAAATTTCCTGCTGATCCGGAAACATACCAGGCTGAAGATTTTCCCCTTGCCCCGGATAAACCGGTCAAATCCACTCAACCCGAAAGTCGCATCATCTCGTATAATGTCCAGACAGGCGAAGAAATAATCTCCGATATTTCCCATGACAACATGCCCCTGGAAGACTGGATCGAGGGTATAGTGGGACATTCTGTGGATCTGGATGAACTCGGACTGCAGGGCAAGGAGGGCTTTAAGAATTTTACCAGCCTTTCCCTTGTCGGCTCACCTGAGGCTTATCCGTGGAATGTGAACTGTAAACTTTATTATACCAAGAGCTCCGGCAACAAACAGGCCTCAGGCGTGCTGATCGACGCCATGCATGTGCTCACAGCCGGCCACTGCGTTCATGAGGGAAGCGGCGGGAACTGGGTCACCAACATGGCAGTGGTCCCCGGCTATGAAAACGGGAATCGGCCTTATGGCGATGCCGGCGCAACACAGCTCCATTCCTGGACAGGGTGGACCAATGACGGGGATTTCGATCATGACATCGGGGTTGTTGACCTTGATCGCCCTGTCGGGTCTCTCACCGGCTGGCATGGGTATGGATACTCGGAAAGCTGCTCCACATTTACGGGCAACACCTTTCATAATGCCGGCTATCCGGCTGAAGGCGTTTATAATGGGGAGTATTTGTATTACTGGTATGGGGATTTTGACTCCTGTGAAACTGCTTTGGGGATCTGGTATGGTAATGAAGTCCGGATCAACAGGGCAGGTTGGGGCGGACAGAGCGGCAGCGGCGCCTATCGCATCCAGGGCGGTAATCGGTATGTATATTGCATAGCATCCAATTCCGACCGTGCAACGTACACGGATTTCTGCCGCCTGACATCCACCAAGTTCGGGCATGTCGGGGATTTCATCTCCAATGATACACCGGGAACCAAGGACCTGATCCCCCTCGCTGTGCAGGTATCTCCCACAACGCTTGATGCCGGAGATTCCCCCTCTTCCATGCGCTATCGCGTCATCAATTACTCCTCAGCCTCTTACACCGGAACAGTTTATGCAGATGTTTATCTCTCGGATAATGATAATATCTCCGAGTACGATACCCACATGCAAAGACATTCTTTCTACTGGAGTTTTTCCCCCAAGAGTTCGGTATGGGTGAATGTTTCCTATCCCCCGGATATCCCCGCAGGAACCACAGATGGAAACTACTGGATTGGCGTGATCCTGGATATCTCCGATTATAATACGGGTAATAACGATACCGACGGACAGGATGCGGCAGAGATTCATGTGAATGAGACACCCACTCCGACCCCGACACCCACTCCGACGCCGACCCCCACGCCGACTCCCACAAAGACACCGACCCCGACGCCCACCCCGACCCCGACCCCCACCGCCACTCCCGAACCTCCCAAAGGCTCCAAATGGTCACAGGAACCCAATCTCATTGATGGCTTTGATGTCCCTTCCTGGATGGATGAAAAGCAACAAGAACCCGCGGTTAAGGTTGTTGCGGATGACTTTTTGTGCCTGGATGGCAGCCCCATAATCTTTATCAGCTGGTGGGGATCCTACAAAGGGTATATGAACGAAACACGGGAGAAGGTTAAACCTGCTGATATTGGACTGGTTGGATTCCAGCTTTCATGGTTCTCTTACCAGGAAGAACCTTACAGCCAGCCGGCACAGCTGATTACATCGGAACGGTGCGAGAAATTCAGGGAAGAGTGGGTTGCTGCTGTCCCTGTCTGGAATGATCCTTTCACCTATGAGCATGAGTTCCGGTATGAATGTGAACTGAAAGTGCCCTGGGAACAGAAGGAAAGAGATATGTATTTCCTTTCCATCCAGGCTGTCTTTGATTCACAAGAACCGAAATATGAATGGGGCTGGCTCAATTCCCATTACCATTGCTTCGATGATGCCGTTGTCCTGGTGGAGAAAGATTGGATTCCCCAGGAATGGCCCAAAAAACATCGTCTGGCCCCCCAATCCATGGATATGGCTTTCATCCTCTGGACCGCGGAACCCCCACCCACGCCTACGCCCACGCCCACGCCCACTTCAACGCCAACGCCTAGTCCCACGCCCGAGCCTACCCCCACACCCACATCCACACCTGATAATGCGAAATGGTGGCAGCCGCCGAATATGCTCGATGGATTCGATGTGCTCTCCTGGGGCGATTTGAAGGGTACTGTCAACCTTGTGGTTGCGGATGATTTTGTGTGCCGGGACGGAAAACCCATCATCCGGATCTACTGGTGGGGCTCGTATCCGGGTTGGAAATATACTTCCCGGGCTGAAACTCCTCCGCCTGAAGACGGCCCCATCGCCTTCCGACTCTCCTGGCATACTTATAAGGAAGATCCCTATCCTGTTCCTGGAGAATTGCTCGCGGAAGAAATGGTGCAAAATTATGTTGTGGATTGGTATGGACTGGTTCCGCACTTTAATAATCCCCAATTCTTTGAACACGAGTACAGGTATAGAGCCGATTTGACCGTTCCCTGGAAACAGGTGTATGGTCATCGTTATTTCCTGAATATCCAGGCTATTTATGACACCTCGGAACCCGAACTGAAATGGGGATGGAAAAACTCCTATTGGCACTGGAACGGCGATGCGGTTCGCTGGAGCGGTAAAAACTGGCTGGAATTGATCTGGCCCCAGGGACATCGTCTTGCAGGCAATTCCATGGATATGGCCTTTATGCTGATGACGGAAAAACAAGAACTCACACCGACTCCCACACCGACCCCGACTCCTGCCTTCGTCAAATGGTGGCAGCCGCCCAACATGACCGACGGCTTTGACATGATTTCCTCCTATAATGATAATCAGGGAGTGGATATCGTGGTTGCCGATGATTTTGTGTGCCTGGATGGGAAACCAATTGTCGGCATTCGATGGTGGGGCTCCTATCCCGGCTATATGGAGGAAGGCCCCTTCCCCGTGGATCCGCCGAAACCCAAACCTGTTGCGTTCAGGCTCAGCTGGCATCAGTATAATGAGGCCTCGGATGTGCCTGGGGAATTAATTACTGAAGAGATTTGTGAAAACTACACCGAGGAATGGTATGGGGCAGTGGAACGCTGGGATAATATCGGTTATTTCGAGCATGAGTTTGTGTATGAGTGTAAGCTGGAAAAACCCTGGAAACAGGAAATTGAAGGTAAATATTTCCTGAATATCCAGGCCTATTTCAAAACCGAGGATGAAGTTCAATATCATTGGGGATGGAAGAATTCGGATATTGAAATAAAGAGCGCATCGGCGTTTATGCAGGACCATGGCGAAAAATGGCAGGAACTCAGCTGGCCTCCAGGCCATCGCCTCCAGAGGAATCCCATGAACATGGCTTTTGAGATCCTGATCCAGGACGGCACGCCCACACCCACGCCCACGCCAACCCCCACCCCATCTCCAACTCCGAATTTCGTGAAATGGCACCAGCCGCCCAACATGAAGGATGGCTTTGATGTTCCATCCTGGAGGGACAAGGACGGCAAGGTGAGCGTCGTTGTTGCGGATGATTTCCAGTGCGTGGATGGCAATCCGATCCTCCGGATCCGATGGTGGGGTTCTTATCTCGGCTGGGCAAAGGAAACAAACAAAGAAATTTATTCCCCGGATAGAAAACCCATCGGATTCCGTCTGAGCTGGCATAAGTATGTCCCGGGTCCGCCTTTCAGCATGCCCAGCACACTCCTCAAGGAGGAATTGTGCGCGAATTACAGGGAATACTGGTACGGCGCGGTTCCGGCATGGTATGAGACCGGTTCCTTTGAGCATGAATTCCTCTACGAATGCGATCTCCAGGAACCCTGGCCACAGGAACTCGAGCAGAAATACTTCCTCAATATCCAGGCCGTGTTCGATACGGATCAGCCTCCCTTTACCTGGGGATGGAAAAACAGCGAAATGCACTGGAACGATGATGCGGTTCAGAAGTGGGGAATGAACGGAATCTGGGAGGAACTGTTCTGGCCGGATAATCATCGCCTGTCAAAGCAGTCAATGGATATGGCGTTTGAGCTCTGGACCTATATTCCCGAGCCCACCCCGACCCCAACCCCCACCCCCACATACACAGCGACGCCCACACGCACCCCCCTGCCACCC